>JAEHJW020003475.1_pt1 | contig 36603 bp, 49 predicted proteins | sample 9271431 | NCBI WGS metagenome assembly JAEHJW02 | reverse complement strand
TGATCCCCTTTTCGTCGAGTTCTTGGCGCAATGCCGCGACCGTTCGTTCGGCGAAGGGTTCTTTGCTTTCAACCACCTTTTCACAAGCAGAAAGCCGCAGGAGTTGTTCTCCCACGGCTTCTTCCACATCGGCCACGCCATCCTCATTAAAAAACACGTGATACGGTTGACCGTTCACATGCCCTTGAATGGCTTTATGCTTATTCGAACGAATCTTCATCGTTCATCGCTCCTTAGCTTGTGTAGCCTGTTTTCCCAATGTTGACAACGACGAATTGGCGTTCAGGCGCTTTGATCGCTAAGGTGTGGAGATATAGCAAACCAAACGGAATGGTGGTGTTTTGGATCGCTAACGGCAATTTCAAAAGCGGTGCCATTTGTGCAATGACCATGTTTTGAATGTCGCGGTTAAAGAAAACGGCGACGTCCGTACCAGGCATGATCGAATTGTCATCGGTAAAGACCGTGCTGCTTGTCGAGGTAGCCGAAACTTCGCCGATCCAGTCTGCATCGCTACCGTTGGATTGCAAGCCACGGTAAATGCGATAGCCCCATGCGCCTGTCACATTCCCGATCGTTACATTCACGACGTCACCTGCCGAGACGGCCGTACCCGACGTGGTGGTGTAGCCGAGCGATTCACCATCGCCATTAAAGGCAGCAACCGTGTAATACACGGTGGAGGCATCACTAGAAAGCCAATTCGACGTTTGACCCGTCGCTGGTGAAGCAGCAGCAGCCGATACACTCGAAGGCATCGATGGCGAACCGCTATCCGCTGTGGTAAGCGGTTGTGTTCCACCTTGGAACGGTTTTAAGAAAACGTCTTGCACAAACGGAATCCAACCGATCGGTGTACGATACCCATCGATCGGGGTGCCCGCCGCAAAGCCACCGTCTTGTGCGTTCAAGTTCATGTTTCGTTCAGACTGTGTTTTCATGAGTTGCAACGTTTGAAGCGTGTCTGGCGTCATAAACCCAGCAATATCACGCGAAGTGGTGACGTATTGCTTGGCGTACGATGCGGCGATTTGCGAGATCACGTCAAAATCCACCGGTTTTCCGTGAAGGTCGATGATATTTTTCGGATAATTCGCCTTGACTTGGCGATACGCGCCATCATAGAAAATGTCGTTGCCAAAGCCATCTTTGATCGTGCTATTGCCCCATACGATGGCGGATTCGACGGATGAGAGCAGTTGCATCGTTCCGTCGAATTCTTCTTCTTCGATGGGGTTGTCGAACATACCACCAAGCGCACCAGCAAGGTTAGCAATGACTGTTGTACCCCGTTGCACACCAAAGAAGCGTACGGGTTCGGTGTTGCGCGACCATGAGCCAAGGCCAACGGGTCCGATGTTACCTTCCGCAAACGCGTTTGCACCACGATTGCTGGCGTACTGGTTTCTGCGGTTCCATTGATAAATCGGGTTGATGGAAGGTACACGTTGGATAAATTGTTGCTTGACGAGTTGATCTTCGTTCCACAAAACAGACGTCATGATGCTGTCCAAGTTTTGCAGGACTAAATTCGAGCCATCCGCAAAACCCGAAATGCTACTCGTGGCTAAGGCTTTCGCTAATGGTGCGGAAAGCTGATTCATGTATTGATCAATACCGCCCCAGTTTGCCGAAGCTGGCAGGCTTTTCATAAGCTGATTAAAAGTTTTAGGGACTACCCGCTTGAAAGGAAGTGTCGATTTGTTTAATTCGCGTTCCATGGTTGCCATTCGTTAAAAACCCCCTTCTTATAACCGTTCCTGCACTTCGGCAGGTAGGCTGTTCACAAAGTCCGTAAGTTCTTGCTGTGTACGCAACGTCGCCAATCGGCTGTTCATCGACGGACTCACTAAGCCGTCGATCATGGCATCGTTCACCACGTCGGCAATTTCAGACTTTGAAAGGCGACGGCTTTGTTTTCCGTTGCTGTTTTTGTTCATGACAACAAAGCCACTTGCGGGTGATGTGGCTGGTTGACGTTTGATTTGTTCAAAATCGGCAGCGAGGGAAGCTTGTCCTTTCAAAAGCGCTTCTAACGCTTTACCCAAGTTGTAGTTATCACGACGCAAGGCAGCGTTTGATTTTGCTAACGTGCGTACGCTTTTGGCGAGACCATCCAAGACTGGTGACGCATCAAGGACGTCTTCGTTTTCTTCTTGAAAACGATCGAAGGATTTCACGAAGCGACGTTCGTTGTAGCCACGCGCATTTTTCTTGACCGCTTGTTTGGCATTGACGCGACGGCCATGGTTCGTGATGATCTCCTCATCGCCTTCTTGGCCTGGATCTTCGTCGTAGTCCTCCTCGTCCATTTCTTCGAGGTCGCCACCGTTGGCTTCGTCTTCCCAATCACGACGCGACTTTTTGGTTCGACGCGACTTGCGCGTTTTACGCGTCGGCTTTTCTTCTTCCTCGTCTTCGTCGTCATCGCGTTCGTCGTCGCCATCCATGGCTTCGTCCTCGTCGAGTTCGTCGTCCATGTCGTCCTCGTCATACTCACGCTCGCTGCGTTTTTTACCGGATTTGAACAAGTCTTTCAAAAAGCCAAGTCCTTTTCCGCTAAAGGTCACCGCATCATGAGCACCATCTGTCGTGCTTTCGCCTATCGCGCCCATATATTTCTCGAAATCTTGGTTTGCCACGTTCATCGCTCCTTCGGCTATTTCAGATAGCCCGCTGTTTTTAATTGCTTCACGAAGTGGTACGCCGGATCAGCATCCATCCCGTGACATTTCACCAAATGAAAAAGAGCGCCTTGAGCGCCCTTTCGAAAACGACCTTTGTCGTCGTAGCAGTTATGTTTGCAATCGCCCCACAGCACCGCATGAAGATCAGTGAATCCATCAATGGCCTGTTGGGCTTTATCCGTCGTCGAACCGTCATCGAGGTTTTGATTCTCTAATGCTGTCGCCTGACCGGCTGATAATGACTTCACCAGTTGCGCGAAGGTGTCGGGATTGGCTGGCTTTCGCGTCAACGCGCAATCTTCAACCACCGTTTTCGTTAGCTTGTTGCCTTTCGTTTCGGTGATCGCACCTTCTACGCTAAAGCCACGTTGCCTTTTCGGGTCGTCTTTGACCGCTTTAAGATTGTCCCAAGCAGCACGCCCGGGCTCGGTATCGAAAAGCTCGCACACGTTGTAAAAAGCGGGTCCAACGACGCCTTTTTTTAGTGTGCTTCCATCCTCGATGATCTTCGCCTCGATGGGTTTACCGAGAATGTGCTGTTCGCCTGGCATGTGATCATCGTTAAGATGGCCTGACGTTAGATAAGGCTCAAAATCCATGCCTGACAACACCATTTGCTCGTTGTGCTTGTCTTTGCCTTCGGTGGAGGCGATCCCGTGAATCAGGCGTTTACGCTCACCTTTGATCAAGACACCCTCAGGCTCGATAGGTTCGGCAGGCGTCCAAAATCGCCATGTGTTCATCGCGTCACCTTCCTAAAAAACAATCATCGTCACATCGACCGAAGCCACCGTGGCCTTCAAGTAAATGTCGGTGCTTGTCCATGTCGTGCCACCGTCGTAGAGATCAACCGCTTCACTCTTGTTGATCACCAGGTAGCCACGTGGCGTGTACGGCAAGCCGTGAGCGACGGTGTCTTGCGTATTCGCCGTTGCGTTGGTTGTGTACGTCACTACGTTACCGCCCAAGTTGAACAACGCTTGTACGATATCGCCTGCGCGTAGATGCGCGGGATCGCTCGATCCGCGTGTACCGATCGCAGGAATCGATTGTGAAAAATACTCAACTTGTCGGTTATCCAAGGATTGAATGTTCGCCAATCCAATCACCTCCTTTTTTCGTGATTTCGGCATGGCAGCCGATGAGTTATCCACTAACCGTCTGCCATCACCACCTTTCCGTTGGCATATAAAAAAGACCACACGATGTGTGGCCTTTTCGGTCGAGTAGGACAAACTATTAGGTGAAAAGTTGTTGTAAGAGTTGTTGCATGTTCTCGTTGACTATCGGCATGCAATAGTTGTAAACCGCCTGCATGATGGGATTCGGAGGCGTCGCGGGATGAATCCATGAACGAGGCGCTGACCCTTTGTGTCGCCCTTTGCTGTCTACCCTTGGTGTTGATACGACGCGAAAGGTCAAATACTGCGCATGTTTTTCTGCGCCTACGCGGTACATACCCTCATAGCGATTGGTTTTGTGTTGGTATAGACTCGTTGGATTGATACCGCCCATCTGACCCACGCGTAACGATTGCCCCCAGTCAATTTTGCCTGTGGTTGCATTCGGTACGCTCCTGACTAACCGTTTAGCTTGGTCATAAATGCTCTTTGGCATTTGCATACGTACACTGATCGCGGTCGAACCGCCCGACGTCGAAGAAGGCGCGTAGTGACGAAATGGGATGATGTTATAGCGCCCTTGTCCGTTTTTCAACGCGCGTGATTTGGGACCATTCAGCAAATTCGGCTTCATGTCGTAAGCTGGCAAGCCTCGCTCGATCGTTTCAGCGCGATCATAGCCAAACGGACCAACGAGTATGGAGATCCCTTGTGGTGTGTTGTTGCGTACCATCGTGATCGCTTTGTGGTAAGCATCGTCATGAATGGCTTTTTTCATGCCTGGCAACTTTTGTCCGTCCACGGCTTGCTTCCACGTATCACGAACAAACGTTCCTGCGTTTATGGTTTCTTGTTGAATGGCGACTAACGCTGACGTCATCTCCCGTTGAACAATAACGAGGTCGCGAAGGTCAAAGTCAATGTGCAACATGGTTACACACCGTTAAAGACGCTATGTTTTTTCTTCAAGATGACTTTTTGCCCGAACGATGTACCGCGTTCGCGTCGTGGCTGCGGAGGCACGAAAGCAATCCAGTCAATGAGCGCTGCGTACTTGAAGGAATAGACACTCCCTGTGCTCGGCTGGTTACTCGACAAGCCCCATGTAATCACATTCCCCGCAAAGGAAAAGTCCAAATTCGCCTGATACGTCGTCACAGAGCCCGTTGACGGATCAACCGTGATACATCCATCAGGCTCAACTTGCAAGATGGTATACAGCGTGGTGTCGGTGGTTGTGGTACCGCGAATGAGCAATTCGCCTTCGTAGGGTATCCCTTCGACCCACGTGAGTTGAATCTTGTCGTAGTCGGAAAGGTTGACGCCTAGCTGGGGTGAAAAGACGAGGTCACCCATCGATACGATGCCAGCCATGAGCAACTCTTTCTCTTGGCTGATGTTCGTGACCAATCCTTGTACAACGCCACCGTCGAGCCATAGCCAACCAAGACCGTGGCAAGCTTGACAGTCAGGTCGTGCTCGGTTCGCGTCGGGAAGCGAACTTCCGTTTGGCAAGATTGCGCAAGGGCATTTCATACCACGAAACAGATGGACATTTTCACCACGCTTGCGAATGAAGTCCATCTGTGCTTGCAAGTTAAAGCCTGAATTGTTGGTTGGCATACGGTATCACCACCTTTCGCGCACCTTCACCCATCGTTAAATCGTCACGTATTGAACGCCACCAAACCTCGTACGCATGCGAGGGAGGTTTTTCTCATACCACTTTTGGTACTGCTCGAAGTGGGCACCGTAGACGCCCGCCATGGAACTGCTGGTATAGGATTCGCTGGACGAAACACCATCACGGCTTAGAGACTGACTGGCAAACCCTGCACGATACGCTGATCCTGCGCTGTTCAAAATTTCGATCGCCGCTTTCTTAGCAATCGCTTCGCGAATAATGGCTGCGTTGCCGTTTAAGTCGCGCATACCCACCGTGGCTCGATAATGCCAGAAAGAAGGGATCGAAGCATAATCAAACAGATAGGCCATCACGAACAATGAATTGTAAAGTGACCACACCACCTGAGCGGATGTGCTCGGCACCAGCTCGCATATTCCCGTCATTTGATCCCACACAAGCCATTGCCTTGGCACCGTCGCTGCTTGGCTCGTGTTAAAAAAACCAAACACGCTTAGGTCAAGAATCTGTGGATACGGTATCTTAAAACTCATCCATTTGTTATAGGTTCGCGGTCGGTAATACGTTTCGGGAATCGCGACTTCATCGGCGTATGCATGGCCGGGTAACTGCGGATCGGTATCCACGATCGTTGGTTCGACTTTCACCACCAGGTCTTGCTCGACTTGCGCCGTTGCCCTTCGAATCTGATCGATAAAAGCTCGATCGCTCATGCGCTCTTTTTCGATGTAGAGTGTGTCGCTTGCGTTGATGGTCGGCAACAAAAAGGAATTGACCGACACGATGATGTAATTTTGGTTTGTCGAATCCACCAGCATCCATTCACGAATGCCTTGTTGCGCGATGGCGACAGGTTGACCACCTGCCCACGACAACGTAGCTGGCGTGGCACCGACAGATGCGACATAGGAAAGCGTGAATAACCCTTCGTAGTGGTTCGTGCTCACTTCGGTGACGGTAACGCCCGTAATGTTTTGGGGTTGCAGACGTGGCATCAATTTTTCAAACGACAGCAACGTGACGCCTTTCATCCACTCGTTTTTCATCTCCGACACGGGAACGATGCTAATTGCAAACATCGGGCTTGAAACGATCGTCTGACTCGAATCCTCAACTTGAATCGTGTAGTCGCCCTGCTTTGCCATGTAAATGGTGCCACCACCGATGGCGACACCCGAACTCACGGGCACAAACGGATCAATCGTTAGGTCAAACGTCACGGTGTAGGTGGTCGCCGTGGTGAGTGTGACGGTTTTGCTCACGACGATTCCATAGCCATCTAAACGAAAAAGAGACACCGTCAGTGTCTCTCCTGCGACTGGACTATTCACTTCGACGGTTGCTGTGATGACTTTCATGCTTTGGTGGTAGCGCGAATACTCGGTTGCGTCCGTATATATGGCGGTTATACTCAATTGGCATCACCCCTTCCGAACAACGAGCCTGCCATCCTTACCGATTTGCATTCGTTCGCGGTAGACATCGTCACCCTTCTTACCGCCTACTTTCGTTCTCATGCGTTCATAGATCGCATTCACTCTTCGCCAGTAGCGCGAACCGTCATGGGGACCAAGTCCATATTCGGTATGCACCTTTTGCTTGGCTTGTTGCCATTCTTTCGACTCGTGTTTGCCGTGAACGAGTGGGTTGTCGGTTTTGAGGAGGATTTCCCCAAAGGAATCGATGTAATGCGCTGCTAATTTTTTATCTTTTTTGCCTTCGCGTTCTTTTCTTCGCATAGCCGCTTCGATTTTAGCAATTTCTTGTCTCATCATTTCGATGCTATGCCTGCGTGATTTCATTGTTTCTTCGCCGTGGATTTGATCGAGTGCTCTTTCGGCTTCGGCATAAAAATGTTCCGGTCGCAAATTTCCTTTGTGTTTCGTTTCGGATAAAGCTTGTACCAGCTCTGATGCCGTCAACCCTAGTTCATCAGCCACTTCATCTAAAGGTAATCCTGTCGTTTTATTTCCGATCGCACTACGAATCGAGGGCGATATGCTTTCGTGGTATTCCGAACCATACGCGTCTACCCCTTTACGCGGCGGTAGAATTCCTCCGATTTCTCGTATTCGATTCGCGATGCTTGAAGGACTGCCATACTTCGTTTCATGTTCCATATGAAGTTGATGAGCAATTTCGTCGATCATACCTTGATACTCTTCTTTTTGCTCTTGATGACCATTTGAAAAGTCTTGATGAATTTCCTTGAGTTCTTCGTGAGAAAAATCGGTAAAAGGATTTTCTTCAGTACCGATTCCTTTTAATTGTGTAATATGATGACCTTGAAATGCCTTCGGAATTGCACCACCAACGATATAGCCCTTTCGATCGAGTAAAATATGACGACCCTTCAGATGACCTTCTCGAATCGTAACCCACCGATCACCACGTGGTGGTGCTTTCTTCGCGATCCGTTGATTCAACATCGAGGCAAACCTCCTTCCCTTTCTCAAAATCACCGTTTCGCTCTCTTGTACTGTGCCAGCAACTTTTCTGCTTTGTCCGTCAAAAGTTCCTTGACCGCATCAGAAAAATCACTATCTGGGATTCGTGCTAAGGCATCGTCCAAATGATCTTTGTCGATATTTCCATTCGCGTCGCGCACAGGAAAATGGCGTTTTGATCTTGGCACCGTTTTTCCGTCGTTGTCCTTTTTGCCACCCGACGAAACATACAAGAAAGCCGAATCAGGCAATCGATTTTTGTACGCTGTTGTCCACTGGCTCTTTTGCAAATTGACGCTTTGCGCACGCACAAAAACCGATTGACCATCGCGCTGATCCACGAAGATGTTCAACGATTTTTTTACGACTTTCCCGTGCGGTAAGTCAGCCAGCATCTCCATCACGTCTTTTTTGCTCCATGCTTTCGCGGTGGCTGCGACGTTTTCAGACGCCGATCCTGCGGAACCTTCACCAAGCAACCGCTCAATATCCTTCACTTTATCCGCCAATTTGCCACGCTTGATTTCCTCCACGGTGCCTTTCATTGTTGGCGAATAGAACATGGTGAACGGATTCGGTTGACCTGTGCGTAAAACGCGTCCTTCGCGCTGTGTGATCGATTTTGGAACCCATGGTGTATCAAGGTGGATCATCGTATGACCGCCATGTTGCAAGTTGACGCCTTCTTCGCCAGCGCTTGTGGATAGCACCACTTTAATTTTCCCGTTGCCAAATTCATCCGCGATTTGCTTACGACGTGAAGGCTGAACGTCACCCGAAATAACGCCGATTTCGGAGGATTTCAATCCTTCTCTCATCAAGCCATTTTTCACCTTCTCAATCGGTAACTTCGCGTCGGAGAAAATGACGATGCCACGATTCTCTGGGTTTTCCAGGTGATCCATCGTCGTTTGTACTGCCCATTCCTCTTTTGGGTAAAGCTTGTTCATGTCGGCGTGATCGGGATCGAGTTGATCGGGATCAACCGCGATTTGTTCAAGACGTTTCATCTTCGTCAAGATATTCGATGCGTTTTGCGTGTATTGCTCATCCGTCATCGCTTTTAATTCGTGCATGAGATCGTCACGCATGGATTTGTAGATTTTGATCTGATCCTTTGTCATGTCGATGTTGTGTGTGACGTGGCGAGCACTTGGCAGACTGCTGTTGACGTCAGGACTGTTGTGATGGCGCAACATAACACTGTCTTTCATTTTCTCGCGTAATCGCGCTTGGTTTTTCAACGCAACAGGACGCCTCATGTGGCCACCACGCGTTTTTACGGTTTGCATAACGGCGTGTTCACCAGCGAATTGGTTCCACGACCCCACCGTTTGGGGTGCCACGTGCGATAACATCGTATGGGTTTCTTTTGGTTGCCCGTTCGGAAAAGGTGTCGCGGTCAAGAGCCAACGGTATTTTGCGTCTTTGAACGTGCGCTTCCACATGCCAGTTTGTTGGGTATCGTTCTTGATTTTGTGCGCTTCGTCCGCAATTACCGCGTCGCCAGCCAGTTCTTTAATCTTTTGTGCGTGTTCCGAATTACGGAGCATCTCGTAATTGGTGATGATGAAATCGGCATCTTTGGCATCCTCAAACGATTGTTGCAGACGCTTGGGCGTGGAGTTATCCAGCACAACCGCTTTGCGTCCACTAAACTTTTCAATTTCCGCTTGCCATTGAAACTTCACACTGGATGGTGCGATGACGGCGAATCGCTTCACTTTGCCTTCATCCATCGCGATGTTCGCGGCAGCAATCGCCGTTGGGGTCTTGCCCAAGCCGACCGCATAACCTAAAATCGCCTTTTTGTGGTGGAGCAAGAATTCGACGCCTGCTTTTTGATGCTCGTAAAGGTTAACGTGTTGCATATCTTCGGGCATCTTGCCATTCCACGTGGGATCGTAGCGTTTATCGAATTCTTTTTTCCCATCTTTCGTGTCGATGGTTACTTTTTCTCTTGCTGGCAAATTGGGATCTTGGCTCATTTCTTTTTCGTAAGCCTTGGCCGCTTTCGGCGAAATCGTAACATCAGGAAAATAACGAACGACGAGCGGAATGTCTTTGAGCGGAATGAACCACTTTTTACTTTCTCCATCAAAACGAGCGCCTAAATGTTTCAATTCATTTTTGTCTTCAAAATTGGAGAGAAGACCGACCCATTTTCCTTTCCCCCAAAATGAATTTTCGATAATAACACCCGAAACACCAAGACTTCCGACGTCCGCTGTTTTGCGTCCGTAGATATCGAGCGTATGTTGCAAGCCATTACCGATCACGTATTGATGGTCACCTTCCGGTGTTTCGATCAACTTGTGACCAACACCTTGGGTTGTGAGTTGGTAGGAAAGATGCGGAACCGCTTTTTTCTCTTTGCTAAACGCTTCGTGTAACGTCTTACCTTGCATGGCTTTGTGTCCGATTTCGATACGGCCTGAACCATCGATTTTGATGTGGCGATAATCTTCACTGACTTCGCCATGCGGTTTCATCGTGATCCAGCCACCTTCGCCGGATTTGCGGAACATCGGCAAGCCTATACGAACGCCTAAGCTTTTTCGTCTCATTTGCGTAGCCCCCACTGGTTGCTTGCGTTACACTTTGGGCAGGTTGCCTCTTTGCTTTCATGAGCCGCCGCATAAACATGACCGCATTTGCAGGTCACCATCTGGTGTTCGCCTTTTTGAAGAACACGTTCAGGACGATTCATCGCAAATCGCCTTCTTTCGCTTGGAATGGTGTGTAGCGTTCAATGTAGCGATAGGGGACGCATTGGTCATTCGGATGCACAAGTGCATTGGGTAGCCATCCGCCTTCCTCGCCAATCAAGGACGCTTTTTTACCGACGTTCATACCACCTGTCGCTTCAATATTCGCTAAAATCGTAGCGAGTTTGAACAGTTTCGGTGTACCGTCCGTGTGCAAGTAAAGTTGCTTGCAATATCGGCAGGCTGTCGGGTGTACGTTGTAATACAGATAAATCGTTTCAGGATCACCGCCACCTTCTTCTTGCATGGTGATCAGTGCGCCAAGGTTGCTGGCAAAACGCGTTTCACTTCGTGCGATGCGATCCCAGTCTCGTCCGATATCTTCTTGCTTGAAGCGGTTTTTCAATTCGGTAGCGAGTTCTCGCCATCCTTGTACGCTTTTATTCGTCGAAAGCCATTTTTCCGCTTCTTCAGGGGTAAATCCCTCTTCGTTGTACGTGGTTTGTGTGAGTTCACCGCTAAAGTAGCGTTGTACTACGTCATGGACGTTTCCTTTATGCCGTTGGAGCAGCATATCTTCGGTCAAGTCAGCTAACTTTCGACCATAACCCACGATGTACTTGGCTGCGTTTTTGGTCACGGCGTCCATCATCAGTTGATCTTGTCGCGTCGGTTGAAACCGCTTGGCCTCTTGCAACATTTTCTCGTAGGTATCGTTGTTATCAAGGATCGTTTGTAAACGTCCTGCGACGTACGCTTGGATAACGCCACTTTTCAAACTATCTTGTTCTGGCAACGCGATTTGCATGACTTGCCATTTTTTCTGCGTGGCGGTTGGAAGTCGTACATCAATCCCAATTGCCATTTTGAAATGACTCTCAATCAGGCGACGTAATTCATCCACTTCATCGTCGGTAAGATCGCCAGGGACACGAACGCCTTTTTGCTGCCACCATCGCTTTGGTTTAGCGTGTGCTTCAAACCATTTACGCACGTTATCATCCAACGTAACGCGAAGCTTAAGGAAAAGTTTATTCAATCGTTTAACGATGGTTTTCATATACCGTTCGGGTATGGGTTCGTTGCCTTCGTGGTGGTCATCCGCTTTTTGCAAGATAGCCACCATGTCATCACGCAGATGTTCGTGCAAGATGTAACGGCTTAACGCTTCGGTTACATCGGCAGGTGTTACGTTTTTCGTTTTTACGGTCAAACGCATGTTCGTCACCTACCTTACGATTTCAAACACAATTTCTTTTTCATCGCTTGCTTGTTTTTTTTGCAACGCTTTGCTTTGACGACGGAATGCCTTTTTAACGTGGTCTGCGTTGGCAGGGACTTCTTTTTCTTCGTCTGTAGTTATTTCATTGCCCTCTTGTCCTTGTTGTGCTCCCTGCATCGCCTGCGCGTAATTCGCATAGACGGCACTTCCAGGGATATCGCCATAGGGCAAGTCACCTTTGACCCCTTGTGCGCGACGCCACTCGTTGAAGGTGAGACCACCTTGATCGAGTTGTTTGTTCAAAAGTTCGATACGTCGTGATTCGTCGTCCAAATCCAGATCGAACACCAACACGAGATCGTCATAGCGCGGTCGAATGATCGTTTTCGTGAGCCATGACGCGACACCATGAATCAGCGATTGAAAGCCTTCTTCTTTGGCGTCCTTGACCAAACTGTCCTCGCTCGTGTTACCAATGCTGAGTTGACCACTACCACCCTTATCGATGCTAAAGTTCACGATCGACGGGTGAGCGCGATACGCGCTTGTTTTTAGTTGGATGACCATACGCAAAAATTCGGCAAATTGAAGGTCTTTCGGCAACTCGCGTATTTTAATGAGTTCAGCTTTAAAACCTTCATCCGCTTGCACAACGGGCACTTTTTGATAATCGCCACTTCCGCTTTGATCAAGAACCTGCCGTTGAAATGCGCCGAGACCCACAGGATCAACGTCGCCATAAAGCATGAGTAAACTTTCAGGGCTATCTTGGGTAAATAGACCATCATTGTACGACCATGCGTTAAGCCACGTTTGCGTTAAGGCAAGCGATTGTTCGAGATGACTTCCTGCGCCATATGCCCATTGATCAATCATAACGCTTGGGTTGCTGATGTAGACGCTCATTTCCTCTTTCGTCCACGAGGCAACAGGGACTTCGTTCACCACTTGCACATACGCGGCTTGCGTTACATCCATGCCCGTTTGCTTGTAGTAGCGTTCTAACGCTTGATCGAAGTTCGGTATTTTGTGATCAGCCATGTATTGCATGATCACTTGCAGTTGCGGCCGTACCGTTGTCCCGTCGATGATGTGATTCATGATGGGGAAGCCACGACGATCGCGCGTAATCACCATCGGGACGTGATCGAAACTTTCCACCATCTCCACCAGTACGGCGAGAAAGTCCACGATGCCATTCGTATGAATTTCAGGATTCACATTTTCGATGACGTTTTCCATCTCTTTGCACCGTCGCAAAATGTCGGCGGTGACCTTGAAATTCGGGTCAGCGTGGTTAACATGCAAGACACGAAACCCAATTTGTTTACCTGGCACATAAACACGCTTAGCGACGTTTTTCGCTTGTTGTGTTCGTGCCATGATAATGATGCGGTCGATCATGCTTTTTTCCTTCGCCATCTTGAGCATGTCAAACTGAATCGTGTTCGGTGGTTTATCGTAACCAAGACCAGCCATGGAGCTATAACGCGCATAATTGCTAAAAAACTTGCCGCGAGGTGTTTCCTGCGCTTTTTGCGCGACTTCTAATCGTTTTGCGAGTGTCATCGTTTCAGGGACGAACAACCCCGAAACATCTTGCTTCCAGTTCGGCACATTGCCGCCCCCTTTGATGATGGTGTAAGGCTTGCAGACGATACGGTGAAAGTATGAGAAAACAAAAAAAAGAGCGGTCACCTAGTCATCCTGTAAAAAACACACAAGGATGAACCAAGTGACCGCTCGTTATCGAGTAGGTCAATTGCTATAAAATTATTTGCGTTTAACGATGTTTAAGGTAACGGGTACCACGTTAACTTCGTCACCTGTATTCGGGCATGTAAACCAGCTGCGACCGCTTGTACTTTTATCAATGATCATGATGACGTTGGTGTGATTTTTGCCACACGAAGAACACGTAAAAGCATTCACTCACTCCACCTTCTCTTTCGTCGTCGTTTCGATGAAGGTAATCTTTCCACCATGCGTCACAATTTTTACTTCACCGTAATCGGGCAACTCCACAATCTTTTTTGTGTTGCCGTTTGCGGTAAGTGTTGCGTAGCGACCGCTCAGAGAGGTGAAATCAACGGTTTCACATGGTGAAGGTTGACGCACAACCTTGCTTTTCTTCGCGACTTCTTGCGTCCATTCCAAAGGAAATTGCATTTTCTCACTCATTGACTACACCTCTCACGTTTTCGTGTTGTCAATCCAATTCGGTTTTACGTTCAGCTAGTACAGGTACTGGCTTACGATGGGGATCGTGTCCTGATCGGCAATCATCACATAAGACGATCGCTTTGTGATGCGTTTGCTTGTCTGGCGCGATTGGTGAGCCTAGCCAACGGTGACCACCTTTTTCAAAGATTCGCTGACATTGAGAACATTGATACGGAAAAAGGGATGTTGATTCCGTCCAAAGAAAACCATTCTGCGATACGTTGTTACGAAATTGACGAAAGGTAGCCACGGTTACACCTCACTGATAATGCGCATTAGGTACATATTTCAACTTGCAAAGGCTAATCGCGTTTTCAAGGCCATCCAGCAAGTCGTCATGCGCAGCGGTAGCGCCATACGTTACCGCTTGTTCGTAGAACTTGCGAAACTTCGCATGAATACGAACGCCAGGTAACCGTACCGCATCAATCCATCCTTCTTCGTTGTCAAGTGCTTGCCGGCAATAGACTTGTCCGTTTTCAAAAAACGGCGACATGCTCATGATGCGCGTATATTTATCCCCACTATGATGCAGCCCTTTGACCGCAATCACGGCATCCTTCACAATCTGCTGTTTAAGCGCCATCTGAAACGCGTTTGTTTCAATCCCCATCAATTCAGCGCCCCACTCTTGAAACTTTCGCACCAACATCGGGGATTGTTCCGTGAACTCCAAGTGGTCAGCATACGGGTCGATCAACACGATTTTTGACGTGGGCGTTACACCGATCGTAAACACAACAAAATCATCAGCGCTCGTCTTGCTGCTGATCGCAGGGTCAACGCCTTGGAAAATACGTAAAGGTTCATCGCGAAAATACCATCGTTCTTCTTGCTCGTTAAAACTGACTTCGTTTTTCGTATACCATTGAAACCATTTCGCCTTAAAAGCGCCACCTTCAATCGCTTGTGGTCGTTGCTGATAAAGGGCTGTCCACACGTACGAGCCGACCGCTTTTTGAATCCGCTCAAATTCTTTTTCTCCATATCGTTCCGGCCAAAGTGGTTCACCGATCGCACGACCTAAGGGATCGCCCTCATCTTCGGCAAGCGCAGGAAGTCGTATGACCTCCCACGCTTCGCCCGTACTTTCCATTTGTGCGAGTAACCGACCCGCGAGATCGTCTTCATGCCACCTTGTAAGGGTAAGCACGACCGCACCGTCAGGCTCTAGACGTGTGTAGGCGGTGGAGGTATACCAATCCCACACGCGTTGGCGATACGTTGGCGAATTGGCCTCCTCCGCCGATTTCACGGGGTCATCAATCACGAGTAAACTTGCGCCTTGTCCTGTGATCCCAGAACCAACACCTGCTGCGATGTACATACCATGATGACCTTGTAACGACCATTGCTCGACGGATTGCGATTCATCCGATAATTGGACGTTGAACAATTCCTCGCCAAATTCGCGGACAATCGAGCGCGTGCGACGGCTAAAGGTTTTCGCCAACTCGGAACTATAACTCGTCACGATGACGCGCTTTTCGGGATTTCGCATCATAAACCAAGCTGGAAAGTGAATGGTGCCTGTTTCGGATTTCGAATGGCGAGGTGGAAGGAAAATCATAAGGCGCTTGATTTCGCCACGTTCAACCGCCATCAGTTTGTCCGCGATCAGCTTAATGTGTTTTGGCGACCAATCCCACGATGGGGTTACATAATCGCCAAACAAACGCAAATGACCTTGCGCTACCACTTTACGGACTTCGTTGCTCTCTAAATGCATTAAGGAATCGATCAGCGATTTCGTCATCTTGGTTCACCAGTTCTCGGATGATATGATAATGTTGCTCTTGCACACTTTTAAGTTCACCTTGGATTTCTTGACGCTCGGTCGGCTTACCCGTGAGGAGTTGCGTTTTGTCAACGCCCATGTGCATGGCACCGATGGTGGCTTTTAACCACGCAGCACGCGGTTCGTTTTCGTTTGGACCTGCCAACAAAACACGCTCCGACTCTTCTACGGCGAGTTCCACGAGGGAAAAGATCTTCTGTGCAATCTCAACCGAACGATCTGTAACAATTTTCGCAACGGTTTCTTTCGCTTGCATGGCCGCCTCTTCAACCGCTTGTTGTGCAATGACTTCAATCTTTTTCGTCGCTTTTTTTGAATGATTGACTGATTGACCGTCTTGATTGATTGATTGATCATCTTGATTGATACGCATCCACGTAAGCACCGTTCCACGTGGTACACCAGTTTGCTTAGAAGCCTCTGTCGCGCTCGAAGCCCTCGCGATGGCGAGTGTTTTTATTTTTTCTTCCTCTGTCCACCGACTGGCCATCACGCTTCACCTCTTCTTTCGTCGATCTTGCTTTCTTAGCGCATTGCTCTTTCATCACATTGCGAATCGCCCTCTTCGCGGTAGGGTCGTTCCTAGGTGTGGGCAGTCTCCCCATTTCTCATCCTCAATTCATCCTTTCTTTGTATCCTGAAAATGTGTAACCATTACACAAAAACGGTGTACTGAGTACACATCAAAAAAAGCGCCACGAAGGCGCAATCTATAAGGGTTTATCGTACATTTTACGTTGCGAATATATTTTAATCTTTATATGTAGTAGGAGTAACGAGTGAACTGAAATACTTTTCGTGAGGCAAAGAAAACGACGAACTGCCGTTTTTCTCATGTTCTTTCGCTGCGTAGTGAAATGCGGTGGCGATACGCTTATGCCCATGGCCTCGTCGATACAACGAAGGGTTGATATACCAAATTTCTTCATCATGACTACGCCAACATCCGACAGCATTCTTACTTTGCAAGGATCGAAACACTTTCGTAAAGTTGCGACGATCTTCACCGATCAGATCACTCATTTGTGAAGGTGTCAGACGTTGCCCTTTACGACTAATCGCATTTTCAAAGTCGATGTGGTCAGCGAGTGCGTTCAAAACCGACTCTTCTTTTAATGTGAAAAAGCTATACTTCTTCACCATTTGCCACCCCTTTGACATGCGTTGCGTATAAGCTGGTACGCGTGATGGAAGAATCTCACCTGTTTCAGGATCGATTCGTTGATGCTTAACGCGCACATAACCTCACCCTTTCATCTTCCGCACAGCATCCTCCAGCGCATCCACAACTTTCGCCTTTGATCGCCCATAACCATACATCCCACTGTCACGATCAAAGATGTTGCACAGGATCACATTGTCAACCACTTTGAAACTGACGGTCTTATTCTCGAAAATCAATTCTTCGATACGCTGTTCGAGCATTTTTTCACCTCACCTCATAAGCAAAACTACGACAAAAGTTTATAAAGCAACACCACTCCGTCGCAACAAAGAACAATGATCAGGGAAATAGTCAAATACGATCTTTTCACACAACCACTCCCTTATTATTCACGCCAGCACTCCCACCCCTGCATATAAGTAGCGTGATCATCGCCCTTTGCATGCACCCCGTCATGCAACATCCAAAATAAAAAGCCCCCACCAAGGGAGGCTCGTTTATGTTGCTATCAGCACCGACCTTAACGCAGGATAGCGCTACGCAAGGAGGATTTCTGGCAGGCCGATGATTGCTTGCATCTATACAGCCACTCGCAGTATAGATATGTCTGCGTTCCCACGCAGTGCTTCGCCATTGAAATTCGCTAGCAAAGCGCTATGCTTCGCCATCGAAATTCGCTAGCAAAGCGCTACATGGGGGTGTAGCGCATGAGAAAAAGTGACCGCCTTACAACTTATCCACACTACCATTTTACCTCGATTTTTCCTCCAAAAGTCGGTAAAAAGTAGGAATGAAGTCGTGTAAAAGTCGGTGCTTTTCTTCTTCTTCTTCTTCATCGTAAATAGTGTCAAACTCGATCACAACACCAACTCATACACCTTCTCAAACATCTCAAACGCCTTTTTCATCGTGTCGTTGTATTCATCACGCGTGAGATCAACACCACGAATCGCTAGGCAATGACGGATATCGTACGGCTTTTTGTTCTCCACATAGCGCATCGTCAGGATCGTGTAATAGGCTGGCGCGTCGATCTTCATTTCATCCAGCGCTCGTGCTACCGCGTCCCTTTTGAGTCTTGCAAACGGCAACTTATCACGTGCTGATTGGATCAGTTTTTCACGTTGGCTCGCGATTCGTTCGGTGCTCGTCATGGGGACAGGGGGTAAGGGTAACCGCTCTTGCAACATCGCACAGAATCCCTCGATCGCTTCCTTGTGTTCCGTTTCCGGCGATAGATCTCGCAAGAAGTTCACCGTTTTTTGCATGGTGACATAGCGTTCGGTCAGATCGCCTGCGTAGTGTGACACGGACGATACGACGAATTCTTGCTGTTCGGTTAGATCAGCCAAGTTCTGCAACGCGTCAGGATCATCGTCGTCGATGCCGAGTTTTGCCGTCACGCGAGGTTCGACCGGCAAGCCGATCCCTCGCGCAGCGTTTTCAAGTCGTCGTATCTCGTGATGGGCGAATCGATACCAACGAAGCAGTGCGATGATCTTTCGCTTCGCGTCCATCCTTGTTGGGATTCTTCCCAGGTCGAGCGTTGGGTAAGGATTTCGCACGTCGGCACCTCGCTTTTTGGGTGTTTTGATGGTCAAGCAAATTCATGATAGGATCAGGTCAATCTCGACTTCTTCGCCCCATATTTCTGGCGTAAATATTCTTCTATCGACGCAATATCGAGCGTGTAGTTAAACGGTTCTTCTACTGGTTTTCCGTCGCTGATGACGCGCAGGTGTTTGTTGCCTGTGGGTAGTCGATCGCTGTGTTTTCCCCAAACTTTCACTTTTCTCCCTCCTCTTTTGCTTTAGCCATTCTTCGTGGGTGATCCACCCGCCGAATTTAACGACCTTTTTCATGCGCGTTAGTTTTAGGTCGGGATATCGGTAATCAAACAGTTTCTTCTTAATCTTGAAATCGGCGGTTTCAAAGCCTTTGACGTCGATCACTTCGATCGTTCCGTCGGCGTGCGTGACTTCGAAATCGGCGATATAGATGATCGGTCGGATTGTGTGACCATCCTTTTTGAATCGCGGTTGCAATTCGAAAGATGGCTGCAACTTGATTTCAGTGATCTCACCAGCTTGCTGTTTGGCGAGCAGGTAGAGATAGAATTCGCCCTCCGTTTGGCTATCGAAGGATTGACCGAGTACGGTGATGGCGTTAGCGTGGTATTTGGTCATTACAAGCCCTCGCACGCCTTCTCAATCCTTTTGGTACTTTCTTCAATCGCTTCGATCAGGTCTGACCACGTTTCGATGTCGGTACCCTTGAGATGCGCTTCGCGAAATGCGATGCAAGCGCTCTTGACGTTCGGGTAAAAGCCTACGGCTCGCCAACGTTCTGTGGGCTCTGCGTCTTCCTTTTGGGTGATCGAAAGTTTCTCAAGGATTATGTTGCAAGCGTCCGAGGTGATGCGGTGTGTGCCGAGTTGGATATTCATGAGTGACTCCTTTCTAATCCTTTAAAATTCGTCCGCTGTAAAGTGGTTTGTCAGCCGTATGATGTTCAGAAAAAATTGTGAGAATCAGAACCCACTATTCGTCATCCTCCTCGATCTCAATTCCCCGCATAGCAAAGTAAAAGTTTAGTTTTGCCAATGGTCCATCAAGTGACTTTCCAGCTTTCCACGCTCGGCAGGCTTCCTTGACTAGACCTTCAAGATCGGTTAATTGCGTTGCCAGTTGTTGCGTAACATAATGCTTAAATTCGTTTATTTCTTCAGGTGTGCTCATTGGGTTCATCTCCCTTCAAGACTGTGCAACATCGAAAAGTGATGGTTGTGTATGAGTTGAAGCGGCTCTTTGCAAATTCTTTACTGCTTGTTGGTAATAAGAATTTTTCAATTCGATGCCGACGAATCGGCGTTTCATCTTTAGTGCTTGGTAACCTTCTGAACCGATGCCCATGAATGGAGAAAGTACAACATCACCTTCGTTGCTCCATAATTCAATCGCACGTTTGATGACTTCGAGCTGTAATGGTGCGATATGGCGCTCGTCTTTCTCCTCTCGTGCCGATTCACGTTGCAACGTATCAGAAGGGTTAATATCCATCCATACGGGGCTTGCATATCGTTGCCATACGCTTACTGGAAAGCTTTCGTTAGTGTGTGATACAGGCTCGGGATTGTCGCCAGGCTTTCTCATCACGACAAGGTAATCGGGAATGCCTTGTCGGCTCATGGCGCTGTCTTTTTTAAGCTGTTTGTGCAGAAGACCGAGCGCTTTCGTTCGTTGCATAGCTGTTACAGGGTCTTTCCAAATCGTGACTTCGCTGTGATAAATCCATCCTTCCGCTTGAAACGAACGAATGAGATCGCCACGAAAATCCTGAATGCCGATGTAACCGTCGCGTTGCTTGCTGGTCGGAAGATTCATGCAGTGGACTGCCATTAATCTGCCTGGCATTGTAACCCGATAAAGTTCCTTCACAAGGTATTGAAACTGCCCCATAAACTCATCAGCATCCTTGCAATTCCCCATGTCGCGATCGCTGTTGGAGTAGGTATATAAGCTCGCGAACGGTGGCGAGTAAACTGTCATATGAATTGAATTGTCAGGAACACCCTTTAATACTTCTGCGCTATCCCCTTGATAGGCTGCAAATTCCTCAGTGAGATATTGATCAATCACATTCACGCCACTTCGCTCCTTATCCAGTCGGGAATGATCATCCGTTTTGCTGCGGCATACTCCGTTTTTTCGACGCTCGCATTTTTGATGTTTTCAGCCATAATCGCTTTGGTGTGCTGCGTCATCGCATCTTGCATGCGTTCAAAATCGTTCTCTTTACGCTTGATGTTGGCAGTCACTGCCCCTTCGAGATTGCTCGTCACCATGAACACATCGACCGAATGTTCTTGACCGAAACGATAGCATCGACGAATGGCTTGATAAATCTGTTCAAAAGAATCAGAAAGGCCGACAAAAATCATCTTGTGGCAATGTTGCCAGTTCAAACCCATCCCAAAAATCACGCTTTTGGTAATGAGTACAGGTGTTGATCCCTCTCGCCATTCCTTCTCGCGTGAGAGTCGGTCATCATCAGGCGTATTGCCGCGTATTGACACGCACGAACCTTTGAACAGATCTTCGAGTGCATCTTGTTCAGCGTTGAGATCGCACCAGATCAACCACTTATCATTAGGCGACTGGTCATAGAGTGCTTTTGCAGCTTCTGCACGTTCAACAATCGTGCTATGGCGTGCATTGCGACGTTCTTGAAGCGTTAATGCTTCGACAGCGAACAGATGACCATCGCTCGGCTTATTTACTTGTATCGTTACATCCTGCACATTCAGCGGCGGCAAATTGAATCGATCGTCGTCATAACCTAAATCAGACGGTTTGCGTATCATCACAGCCCAACTCGCTACCCATTCCCAGAACTTTTCTTCAGCGTGTCCTTTCAATCGCCACTGTGAGGTATCACCACCGTCATGAACAAAAAACATGGAAAGCATCTCGGTCCGGCTCATGACGTTAAGGAATTCTGCATGATTGCCAAGTTCCATGAAATCGTTCGGCGCTGGTGTTGCTGTGCAGGCGAGCTTGTAGGGCGTTTGCGCGAAGGAAGTTATGATCTGATTGCGTGTTTTGGAATCGTACGCTTTCAAAATGCTAGATTCATCAAGCACGATGCCTGTAAAATGAGAAGGGTCGAATTTGTGCAATTTCTCGTAGTTTGTGATGTTGATACCATCACGAACGTCGTTCATGTCCTGGCAGACAGTAATTTGCACACCGACTTTCTCGGCTTCTCTAGCTGTCTGTGACGAGACGGCCAGAGGAGCCAGAATTAGAATCTTACCCTTCTTTTCTTGATAAACTCGCTCACCCCACTCAACCTGCATGAGTGTTTTACCCAGTCCTGTTCCAGCGAAAATAGCAGCTTTCCCACGTTTTAATGCCCATTTCACAATGTCTCGTTGAAAATCAAACAGGGCGGCGTGCAACTTAGAACGTTCAATATCAAATCCACTGGGTGCTACTTTCAAACTTTTGCTTGCGATAAACGTTTCGTAGCTTAAACCATCATCAAGAACTGTCATTTTCCCTTTTCACGTCCTTTCAAGCTTCTACACCCACATACTTCCGAATCTCGTGAATCCCTCGATCAAAGAGCATCGCGCAATGTTGACGGCTTACGCCGGACAACCTGTACATCTCACGAAAACTCATCTCGTCGGCAACATGCAGGAAAATCACAATCGCTTGTTGCTGTGTAATGACGCCCTTTTGCATCCACCATTTCAACGCTTGAAAAACTTTGTTTCTCGTTGGATCACCGTGATCGCTCGAGGGCAAAAGATCAATCAAGCATAAATCGTCACCAATCGGTGCATCGTAATATTCAACTTTCGCCATGTAAACTGCGGTTCCATAGCGATTCGCGTAAGGCGATAACCCCGCGACCCGTGAGGATAAGTGTGTTTTTCGCTTTCCGTCGTCGAGCTGCCATAACGCCAACTCTTGCAAAGCATCCTCGCGTTCAACGTGGTAACGACGAGCGATGGAAACGACGAATTTGGTCATAGTCATCGTCTTCACCCACAATCGCCTTGACCCTCGCATAACTCTTTCGCAGTTCGACCGCAATACTGAGTGCGCCACGTTCGCGCTCTTTGCGAATGTACGCTTCTTCCTCACGACTCAAGCCGTAATAGTCTTGAAGATGGATTTCCTTGAGATCATTTTGGAAAGTTTCGGTTGGGTGATTTCCAGCGCGATTCCGAATGTAATTGTCAAAGTTTTCAACGATGGCGACGTCAACATCACGTCGTGCATGCACATCAAGCCAACGTTGCACACCGCATCGAATTTCGTCGTCGGTGAGGGTAGGAAGGTGCTTTTTGATCACATCAAGGGGTGTAATACCGTTGATGTTGAGGTAAAAATCGATATCCACAGGGTCAACTCCTTTGCAATTCGACGAGTTTTTGATACTGCTTGAGAAAAACCATCTCGATGGAGCCAATAGGTCCATTACGTTGCTTTGCCACGTTGATCTCCATCAGGTTTTTCTTCGTACTTTCGGGATCGTAGTAGTCATCGCGATACAGGAAGATCACCACATCGGCGGCCGCTTCGAGCTTGCCCGAATCCGCAAGATCGCTGAGCATCGGGCGCTTGTCTTGGCGTTGCTCAACACGTCGGCTAACCTGGCTGAGCAGGATCACCGCGCAATCACACTGCGCTGCTGCTGTTCGGATTTTCTCGGCAACCCGTCCAACGCGTTCACCGTTCGGTTCGCCAGGGATCGGCGGTTCCGCGACCAGTTGGGCGTAATCCACGATGACGAGATCAAGACCTTGTGTGTGTTTTAGCCTTCGCATCTCCGAGCAGATCGTGTCGGTGTCGATACCACGCTCGTCGAGCACATTCAACTTTTCGAGGTCGCTATAGGCCATCAAAATCCGTTGCCATTCGTTGTCGTCGAAATTGCCTTTGCGAAACTTCGATGCGTCAATGTTCGTCAGGTTCGCAGCGCATCGGTTGAACACTTGCGACGCTGACATTTCGAGGCTGAAAAATGCCGTTTGATAGCCAGCTTGTGCGGCGTTGAGCATCAGTTGCGCACTGAACGCCGACTTGCCCATGGACGTCCTCGCTCCGACCAAAATGAGGTCTTTGCGCTGTAAGCCCTCCAGAAGCCCGTCAAGCGATGAAAACCCACTCGGTATACCTGTGATACCTGAACGCCCCTCAAAACGGTCTAGCAAGGCGCTGAGCCACGCAGAGAGGCGGTCTACGTGTTGACCACGGCTCGTGTTGGCGAGTTTTTCTCGCTCCAGCATCGTTTTTTCTACTTCTTCCCAAATTGGCTCGGTGGGATTGGTGGGGTCGGACAAGGTCGTCGCGAGACGCACTGAGAGGTCTTGCAACTGCTTGCGACCGTGTTCACGCTCAAGGATTTTCACGTACTCCTCGGCTCGGCTGGCGAAATATGCGCCTTGCACGATCTGCATCACGGTATCGAGACCGCCGAGTGTGGTGATCTCTTTCTCGTGCTGGCTCACGAGTGTGACGACTTCGAGCGTCTCGTTCGGGAGTGCCCATGCCCACAACTTCGCGCAAAGTGGCGTTTGGAACATCGACGGTTTTACACGACTGGCGTATGCGGTTTTCAAGGAGCTGTCGTGGAACAACCCCGTCGCTAAAGCGAACTCATGAAGACGGTCCAAGTTGTTTCACCTCGTCGTTATCGGGCATATAGCGCTCGTAGACGCGCAGGAAGGCTGTCCGATCCACGTTGATTCGTTCGCTATGGCAAAGCGTCGCCCAGCCTCCGATGGCTTTCACGGCTTGCTTCACGTCGGGTGGTAACGCAGGGATGCGTTGTGCCCCAACACGTCGGATTTCGTCGAGCACGAGCGCCCAAGCGCTATCACCATCCATGCGATGCGTGTTTCGTGTCGTTTCGCGTAATTCTGCGATCGACGGGAAATACTTGTTCGTGCGAATCAGTTTTTTCGTGCCAAGCATCGCGTCGGCAAACGCGAGATCACTGATGGCGTCGGCGTAGATCGCGATGGATTCTCGTGTCAGGGTGATGGTTGGATACGCTGCGATCAAAACAGCCAGTACGCGTAGCGCTTCGTCCCGTGTCATCGTGTCACCTCGCTAAACCAATCTGGCATCACGCCGACGTCCTGTGCGAGCGATCGCAAGTTTTCAAGCGATTTGGACGCGCCGTGCGTGGTCGTGACTTTCGCCTGAAAAACGTGCGTTGGCGGTGAACGATAGTCCTCGAAGGATCTCGCTGGCCCCAGGAAGGTCGAGGCGTGCTTGATCTTGGACGCCTCTCTGCCTTCTTGCTCACAAACCAAGGCGTAGTGTTTCGCCGCGATGATCATGTCGTCCACGTCCACCTTTTCAGCGAGCCGCTTTTTCCACACGTCGTATGCTTTGCGCTTTTCGATTCGGCGAGGGTAGAAGCCCCAAAAGGTTTCGAAGTCCTCGCTGTAGTCGTCACTCAGGCTTGTTCTGCGGTTGGATGTGTCCCCTGTGACCTCTGCGATGCATAGCTCTTTGTCCTCTTCCGTGGGATCGGTCAAACCCTCCTTCTCGAAGTCGTCCAAAAAACTAGACTCGTCGGTTGATAAAACACACATATGTTTTTTATCTTTTTCTTCTCTACTCTTCTCTACTCTAGGAGCGGAATTCCGTGTGACGTCCGCAGGATTTCCGTCGGAATTCCGCAAGATTTCCGAAACACCATCTTTTTTTCTTGCTTTTTCTCTTCGTTTTCGTAGCTTATCTTCGATTCTTCGCTCGATTAATTTACCAGTGTATTCATCCCAATCATGGATAATCAACTGGCCTTCGTCGTTGCGTTCGATGATCCTTGCATCGAGCATCGCTTGCACCAATTGCTCAGGTTCACCCGCCCACCCTGCCGCTTTTTCGATGATGCGTGGGTTGTCAGGAAGCGTTCCCGATGGTGCGTTATCAATTGCCCAGAGCCACAGGTAGATGCAGTGACCCACCACATGTGGCTCAGGCAGATTGAGTGCTGCTGCGATTTCAAGGATCTTACGGTGATCGCGTAAGGATTGCTCGGTCTTGAGGAAAGCCAATTCGATCACCTTTCTTTCTTGCCATAGACCTTACGCATACGCAACGCTTCCTGTCACGGCTTGCTGTTTCGCCTCGAGGTACAGACTGTCGAGCCGATCTTGGGATGCTTTTAGATGTAGGAAGTAATAATCAATCGCATCCCGTTCTGTGGCTTCATCAAAAAGTGTTTTCCACCTTTCAACTTCTCTCTTCATCGCCGCAATCTCTCGAATGAGATCCACAACAACACCCCCTCAAAATGGCAAATCATCATCAAGAATATCGATAGCTTTTGAGTCATCGGCAAACGGATCGCCGTTATACGCAGGCGCAGGCTTTGGTGTGTTCACTTGGTCTGGCGGTTTTGATGCTTGTCCGTTCGCCGGTGACAAGAACTGCACACGACTCGCCACCACTTCGGTGACACGCACCTTCTGCCCTTCCTTGTTGTCGTAGGATCGGACTTGAATCCGTCCCTCCACAGCGCATTGTTTGCCTTTAGCCAGGTATTGCGCTGCCAGCTCGGCCGTCTTCTGCCACGCCACAATGTTGATGAAATCGACGTCTTTTTGCCCATCTTTTTTGACGTCACGATCCACGGCGAGCGTAAACGAAGCAACAGCCGTCGCACTTTGCGTGTAGCGAAGCTCAGGATCGGCGGTCAATCGACCAATGAGGACGACGTTGTTCATTTAATCAACTCCCCCTGTTCGCTTATTTCTCCCGTTTCGGGATCGACGTTTTGATTGACGTCGTTGTACGTCGCTTCGATAACAATTTCTTCCGAACTAAAATCTGGCTTTACCACTTCGTCCGAATGCTCAACTTGCTCAGCGACTTCGATACTAATGGGCAACCACTTCCACCCTGCCCTCACGACCGTTTTCTTGGCCATTTCAACGTAATCTGTTACCCAAGGGCCATTGCTCGACGTTTTGCTTCTTGATCTATGCGCGTCGATCTCTTGCTTGGGCATGTAATGCACGTAATGACCGCCATCCTTGAATTTCGCGATCATGTAGGCACCCTTGAAGGCGCCAGGCTTATCAAAAGTCTCGTCGGTTCTCACGTGCCAAGGAACGTGTTTGAGTTTTTCTTCCAAGCCATACTCAATATCCAGCAGGTCATTTTCGTAGACTTCGTGGGCATTGATCGATTGAATTTCGCCCGAACGCCGAGCGAGGTCAATCATCCCTTTGTACCCGATGATGAATTGGACGTCGGTCTTGCCTGTCTTGTTATTTCTGAAGGGAAGAAGGTAACAATGACCGAGCAAACCAGGCTCTAACCCCAGTTGCACCGCTTGCATCACGGCAGCCATGAGGCTTGGCACTTCACATTCAAGCAACTTCGGATTCGTGCGAATCGTCGTTAGTGCGATGCGTGTCATGCGATCAATCGTCATGTGCTTCGGCAAAACTTGTGCAAACGTCGGCTTCATTTTTTCGAGATACGCCGCGATGGTTTGCGATGGTGAGGCTTGCGGTTTTTCTTGTGCCTGTAACTTTCCTTTTAGATCCGATGTGTTCACAGCCATTGGCTTTTCCTCCTATGCTTTCACTTTGAATGGTCTGGAAATTGATTCCTTGAGATATTTCTTGTAGATTTCAGGCATTTCAGCCTGTAACGTTTTCGTGTCGATACGATTGCTCTTTTGTGTTTTCCACTTGATCTCAAACTCACCACATCGGGCAAACTCACATTCGCCAATAAGACCTTTCAGGTGATTTTCCGCGAGTGTCATCCTTTCTTCGACGGTTTTGATCTCTTGCTTGGCGCTGAGATACGCCTTGATCCACTCATCCTCTTCGGGATTGAGTAGTGCAACTTCGCCATCCACAGACTGTGGATAAAGCTTCGAAAGCAATACCCCACTCGCCTCTGAACCATCAAAATCAGGTGGCGTCCGACTCTCGACACGTTGCCAAAATTCCGCTTCTTTCTCAACAATCAGATCAATCAACTCTTGATCGCGTTCAATTTTCTTGTAGACAAATCGATTACCGCCAATCAAAGCAGCAATCCACCATTCGTCGTACCCAAGCACTTCCATGTAATGCATGCACTGAAGGAGATAAGCATCTGGCACCTGATCGCCTTCCCAAGCATCGAGTAAGTAGGACGATGCCGTTTTGCACTCCAAACCCGCCTTTTGACCGATGATTAATCGGTCAACGTTCGCCAGCATCCACGGATACTTCGGGTGCTGATGGATCACGTTGGAACGTCTCACTTTCATGCCACTTCGAAGCTCGAATTCTTTCGCGACGATTTCTTCCTGCACGCGCCCCCAATACATCGCTTCGTTATCCTCGACGGGTGGTAACTCACCGATTTTGTCCATGTAGACCTTGATCGGTGACGACCACTTGCTGACACCGAGGATTCCGGCCACGTCGCTACCACCAATCCCTTTACGTCGTTGCTCAAGCCATTCGTCGTGGGCAAGAGCCAAGGTGCTAACAGATTTCATTCATCCTCCATCCTTTCGAGCAAGCTGATGGTATCTTCTATCACACCGAGAAATCGTTTCGCGTCTTGCATAATGTCTCGCTGCGCGTTCTCCATGATGATGAGCGTTTGCATCGAAAGGGGTTGATCGTGTACTAAAACCAAGGTGTAAAGCTTGTAACACAATGTTCTAAGCGTTCTTAAACGCCCGTTTTTACTGAACGTTACACCTGGCGTCTTCGTCGCGAAACGCAAATCATCGTACGGTACGAGAACATTGTATTGACTACGACTAACCCAAGAAACAGCTCGAAGGCCACGCACCATATCGCTATCAGGAGACTTTTCAGTAACTACGCCAACTTCGTTAATCAACCAAGAAGACAACCAAGAAGAATGTCTAGGCTCAGTAACCTCAATCAATTCTCCAACCCTCGCAGAACGCTTCACGCGCCTGTAAATCTTCCCTTGAAACTCGACGAGGCCATTTACCGCGTCGACAACCCGTTCAATTTTCGGGTAATCATCCATTCTTAACGCCTTCTTTCAATGCTTTCATTAATCAAAAGACGCAACCTTACCAAAGCGATAACCGCTTGGTATTGCTTCGCATACTCATTCTCGCCATGAGTTTTTGCGACAGCTTCTTCAAATTCATCAACCGAACCCACAAAACACCCTCGCGTACATTCGATCGAACCGTCTTTGGTTCTGTATGCGGTAAAGGTGCCATTCGATGAACCAATGGGACTGATGGTCATGTAATCATCGTTTTTTTGTAATTGAGCATTGTCAGTCAACCGAGCATTGCCAGTCACCCAAGCATTGCCAGTCACCCAAGCATTGCCATCCACCCAAGCATTGCCATCCACCCGAGCATTGCCAGTCACCCGAGCATTGCCATACACCCAAGCATTGCCATCCACCCAAGCATTGCCATCCACCCGAGCATTGCCATCCACCCAAGCATTGCCATCCACCCGAGCATTGCCAGTCACCCGAGCATTGCCATCCACCCGAGCATTGCCAGTCACCCAAGCATTGCCATCTTGACTCAAATTACTTTCTCTCTCAACCCATCCTCCAATTTCGCCTTCAGCAACCTTCCCAAAGGAGATCAAGGCACGGATTCGATACAACGTGCATTTTTCCCAAATTTCACTTTCGTTTGTAAGTTCAAATTTTTTCATGATCTATAGTCACAACCTTCCTTCTTGTTTTTTCAATGCTTCGATGACTTCTTCAAGACTAAATCGGTAACTACGGCCAATCTTCAAGCAAGGTATTTTCCCCTGCCTTGCCCATCGCCAGACGGTATCTTCCGTCGCATCGATCGCCTCAGCGACGGCCTTGCTGGTTGTATAAATCTTTTCCATAACATCTCCCCCATAGATTGTGTTAAACTACAAAAAGAACGTTTGTTCACAACCCCCAAGTCGATGCCTCTAACGCATCGGCTTTTTCTTCGCATATGCATTCGTCGGCCGGACAATCGCAATCGTTGCAGTAATCACGGCCGACAAACTCACGGCCACATTCCGCACACAGGACAACTGGCTCGTAGTAACCCTCGTTGCCAAACATTCCAAGCTTTTCGTATGTGGTCGTTGTCTCCGTTGAACCACAAAAGAAACATCCTTCGCGAATTAAACGGCGAGAATGAGAAGGTAAAACGTGACGAACATCAGAATCGCAACGCCTATCGTCGCCATAACTTCTTTCGTGCTCGACGATGATCTGGTACTGGATGACATTGACGAGTTCCTGCCTGCGTCTTTCGACAGGGCAGATCGCACAAGTTGCAAGTGATTCTTTCGCGTCGCACAACGCACAGGTTGCGTTGTAGTTTTCAAGGTTTTTTCTAGCATCCATACTCTCTCCTTCTTTCACAAAATGTGGTTATCTCACACAGCTTGTTTTCAGTTTTAGCGTTACACTTGCAGTAGTTGATGATCGTCGATCGCACTTAGCGAATCAATCAACCGACGCAAAGATTGCAACTGTGCAATCACTTGGTCGATCAAACGACGGCCACCGCATACGCGCGTCCATTCGGCTACGAGTTCGAGCGACATTTCGATCTTGTCCGACTCGACCCGTGATAAAAAAGAACGATCGACGCACATCATCAGACCCATTTCCTCCTGGCTCATTCCGCTAGCCACGCGTAAAAGTTTTAAGAGCGTCCCCCAACGCTTTGTCATTTCCTTCCCCTCCTTCCCCGTCCGCGATGGCATTCTCAGGCCATCCACGGTATTTCGTAACGAAAGGTGATTAATGTGGATAAAGAGATTGAAAATAAAGTTAAATCATTAATTGTTGATGCCAGCGTTGGCTTGTCCGACATGATCCATCGACTCACCTTGTGTGAAACCATTTCGGTGATCATCAAGGTCGAGATCACGTCGCCCAGTACCACCCCCTCTCGTTTTGTGTTTTAGTTTTCGTAAAAATCAGTTGTAAAGGATCGTTTGTTGCGTTCTTCGCCTTCCTGTAAACTAGTGGTGCCAGCCATTTCGTCGTAGGAAGGAGGTGTAAAGATGTTTGATTCAAAAGAAGGTCTTGATGTTGCAGTCCGAATGCTAATCAAGAGTCTTGCTAACGGATTCTCGACTTACGAACAATTCCGTGAATCTATCGATCTAAATGAAGAAGACTTTAAGCAAGCGCTCCAAAAAGCAATTTCAGATGATTACGTAACTGGATTTACTTTGCATCAAGCCATCGGAGGTATAAACGGCATTTCTTTCTTTTCACCAAAGCCAACTAACAAAGGCTATCAGTTCATAAGTGAGAGTTAGGATACCGTTTAGCTTCCAGAACAGGTTGCCAACTCAGTTGCTCATGAACGGATTCCATAATCCTTGATACTTCCGTGCGACGAACTTCGTACTTGCACATAAGATCGACAATCTCACTTGCGATCTGAGCAAGTACGGATTCGTCGGTCACGAACATAAAACCACTTGCCTTACGTTGTTCATCCATTTTCATTGCCCCCTTTTTTAGTTTTCCTGTGCGACGAGTTCGCGACGGAACAAGTTAACAAAATATTGTTGTCCCTTACCCGTCACTTTCGGCGTTTTGCTGACCGTGATATCCCCGCTCGAATGCAAGATCGGCGTCTCTTTGACTTGGAACAGTTTTAGTTCCATCGACTTTTGCGTCGGCATATTCCAATCGGAACCTTTGCGTTTGATGAGGAATCCGCGTTCGCGCAGCTCACTGAAAAGTCTCTTTTCACCGATATCAATATTGTTTTGCTTGAGAATGACCGCTAGTTCACGGACGAGAACGCTATCGTGGCTCGTCGTGACCGCTTCGGCAAAAAGCACCATCGGCGCTTGTTCTTGAATCGTCATCTGATATTCCGCATTCAACCGTTCCGACTCCAGCAACTTCGCCTCTGCTTCAATCCTCGCCAGTTCGGATTCTCTCGCCATTTCAATGAGTTCAAGACGTGTTAACATACGAGGTTTGGTGAGCGATTCGCGCATGCGATCAAACTCCGCGATATAGGCTTCTTTGAATTGCATCGCTTCGGCACCCGTGTAACCCATCGCAAGAAGCGTGAATCCTTGCTCCGTCATGATGACTTTTGGCATTTCGCGGTTTTGTTGGTTCGTGTATGAGGACTGCACAAAATTGTGCTGTCTAAAATATTCGCTACACCCTAAATCTCGAACATCTTGCAAGACGCGACGGTGATCTTTTTTGAAAACATCTGCCACCATCAGACTGTCTGTAACTGGACGACCGTTTTCGACGAAAACAAGTTGTTCTACCATTCTCATTCACCCCTTTTCACCCAACACTTTTAGCCTCGCTGACTTTGTCAGGAGGATGGTCGATCGATATGATCGTACTTGACGAATCTTCAAGTTCTGGATCTGAAAAATACTCTTTAGCGAGTCTTTCAGGTTTCACCCCGAAGATTTGCGCCAGTGGTTCGAGGTTTTGTGCGGTCAACGGCTGTTTGCCATTGCGGATGCGCGAATACCATCCTGGCGTCTTGCCCATAACTTGCGACAATTCCGTGATGGATAGACCTTTCTTGATGCGATACTTTTCTAGCGCCTTCGGATTCATAGTTTCACCTCCCTTGACGAATCTTCAAGTTCAGCTCGATTATACTTGACGTTTTTTCAAGTGTCAACTCTTAATTTGAATTATCATCAAGTAACTTTTGAAGATAATTCAATTTGGCTATACTTCAAGTAAGCGAGGTGATAACAAAGTGACTTTCGGCACTCGTCTTAAAGAAGCTAGGAAAAGAAGCGGACTAACACAACAAGATGTAGCAAGCAAGATCGGAATCGATTTCACAACGGTTTCAAAATACGAAAACGACAGATCGGAACCGGATAACGATACGCTGATAAAAATGGCTGATCTCTATGGTGTGGAAATTGACGCCCTCCTCGGCCGTGAATATCAAGTTATCAATCTTGGCGAAGATGTTATAAGAGAAAGCGAATACGAACTCGAATATTTGGAATGGGTAAAAGAAAATATTGACGATGAATTTTTCTACCACTTTCATGAGATGAAGGAGGAAGAAAAAAGACAACACATGCAAGACTTGTACTTCTTATACGAACGCGAACAATTCAAAAAATCGAAAAAGTAATCATTTCGCTTTGTTTTGGGGGAAACAACGTGGATTTTTACAACGCAGAAAAAAGGCTTTGGAAATTCTATCAAAGTGTGGGGGTGAAACAGCCGAGCGATATCACGCTTTACCACTTCGATCATCTGATTGATTGCCAAGTGTATCATCGCGTAGGTCGAACGAGTTTTGTCCACATCGATTCGACCTACCACATCTTTCTTGATGAAAGTCAGCCACTGTACGAACGTCGCGTCGAACTCGCACACGAATTCGGTCACATTTTCTTGCACACAGGCTATCAGAATTCGCTCTCAATCATCGCACAACGCCAAGAGCATGAAGCCGATCTCGCAGCCTTGCACATGCTTATTCCAACGCCGCTTCTATGGCAAGCGATGATTTATGACGAGTGGCCGTACACGATTGCCGAACTATCGCAAACTTTCGGCGTGCCCGAATGGTTTATGACGAAACGGCTTAACCTCTTTCGACACCACATCACGAAAAAATATCCTCACTACTACAAAATGCTTTGCGAAAAGTATAACTGGGGCAGTTGATCGTCTGCTAACCTAGCAGAACATATACCAAAAAACGTTGCTTTGACAACGTTTATCAACCCATGATCTAGTCATGATCTAGTGCATTGGTATGTAAAAAAACGACAGGAGGTTCGGCGATGGCAACTTTCACCCAACGAGGCGTTGATGAAAAAGGAAAGGAGATATGGTACGTCCGTATCTTCGTAGACGGCAAACAAAAAGGATTCACGTTTCACGGATCACGTAAGCAAGCGGAAAAAGAAGCAGCGAAACTGGAGATCGCCAAAGAACGTGGCGAAACCATCACGCCAAGCAAGAAGAAGGTTAAAGAGTATCTCGCAGAATGGATGGAGACGTACCAAAAACCTGAAGTTTCGAAGATCACCTATCATAAAGACAAACTCAAACTTGACGCCTATATCTACCCGATCATCGAAAACAAAAGCATGAAAGCACTCACGGCTATGGACTGCCAAAAAGTAATCAACGCATTGGCCGTCGATCAAGGAAAAGTCCGAACCGCCGTCACGGTTTTTAACCTGCTCAAAAAGGCGTTTCGCAAGGCTGTTGATCTGGGTTACTTGATCAGAAATCCAATGGATGCCGTCACCAAACCCAAAGACCAAGCGCAACAGCGCCCGTTCTTAACCATCGAACAAGCCTCCATCTTCATGGAATACGCGAAGAAGGATAACTATTATCCGCTCTTTGCCTTTCTACTTTTGACCGGAGTACGGCCTGAAGAAGCGTACGGGTTGCAATGGGCTGACGTTGATTTTGAAAAAGCTACGATCGCTATTGTGCGATCCGCGAAAAGCATTCCAGGCGGTGGTTGGGAATTTGCGGACCTAAAAACGAGGACAAGTCGTCGTAATCTCGATTTGTCACCTACCCTCGCGGAGATTCTACGCAATCATAAGCGCGAACAAGCCAAAGTGCGCTTGATCATGGGTGCAGAGTGGAACGATAACGATCTTGTATTCGCGAATATGAAAGGCAATCCAATGGGCGCATCACGAGTACGCGATCACCTCGCGAAAGTGTTAACAGAAGCCGATCTCCCGAAAATCCGCTTATATGACTTACGCCACACCCACGGATCGATGCTCATGTCCGAAGGTGCAGCGATCAAAGAAATATCAGACCGCCTCGGCCACGCCAACACATCGATGACGGTCAATCGCTATCTACACGCCACGCCATCACGGACTAAAGCCAGCGTAAATCGATTGGATGCAGCGCTTGAAGAAGCAGCGAAAAAACGCGAAGAAAAGCAAAACGAACAAGATGTAAACTGATGGTACAAATGGGATCACGAAAGAGAAAATCAGATCATGATCTAAATCACTAGATCAAAACTAGATCGTAGACAAAACAAATGGTAGGCCGTTTCCAGCCTACCACTCGATTTTCCTTGATACTATGCGGTTTTCTCTGGTGGGCGATGACGGATTCGAACCGCCGACCCTCTGCTTGTAAGGCATTTTACCTCTGTTTAACGCGGTTATTTTTAGCCGACTACACTTTTAAGAATTGCTGATTTTACGCGGTTTTTCGGGCTTTTTAGTTGTGTGCAGTTGCATGTGTTTTATCGAGTTTATTTCAAAAACTAGATCATGTATAGACCATAGCTACTGGAAAAAGAAAAAGCCACCCGATTGAGTGGCTATTCGAGGGACTTCTTTCTAATGAATTCGCTGATGCTCATATTCTCTTTTTCTGCGTTCCGACGGATGGCTTCCCACTCGTCATCCGTCGCTTTAATCGTGCGTATACGGCGCAGGTTATCGACGGGAGGACGTCCTACGCCAGTTCGTTTGCCTCCGTGGGTGTTCATTTTATATCACCTCAAAGCATGCTGCTGCGAATAATACGCATGAAGATATTTTACGTTTAATGGCTCGTCGGTAAATTGGGGCACTTCCATACTAGCAAGAATTTCACCGAACAAATTCAGTAATTTCAAATCAGCTTCATCGAACCGACTCGCATATTCCAGTAAATCGTGATGGATCAATGCCAGACATTTTGCTGGCGTTTTTGCGTATTTGGTTAAGTACTTATCGGAGATTTTGATCCGATCTGATTCGAAAAGGCGTTGGCTAAGTACGTTTGCCGCGGCCAGCAATAGACCAAAAGCTGTTTCACGATCCAATCAAACCACCACCTTTCCTAAAATTTTTAATGCGTTTTGATACGCTTCTCGACTGATTTTGTTCGGGATGTAACCTTCCCCACCTTCATTAACGACGTCGTTATAATTTTTACGCCACGCTTTAATTTCGGAAGCGGTCATCAACTTATCGATACCCTCTTTTTCAGCTTGTGAAACGATAGCTTGCGCTGTTTCAACTTCATCTTGTGCTGAATGGTTAACTTCGGTTTCGACGTTGAATTTTTTAGCCAATTCAGCACGCAAGTCGTCGATCGCTTTTTTTATCGCGAGTCCAGCTTCTTCGCCTTCGGTGATCGCTTTTTGACCCACTCTGGAGTATTTTTTGTTAACGTCGAGGTTACGTTGATCGTAAAACGAAGAAGTGATGAAGTTATATTCCATGATCTTGGCAAAAGGAGCCGTTTCAATGACTTGACCAGCGATGACGATTTCAACTTTCGCTGTTTCGACAACGTTCTCGGTTAAAAACTTGCCGATTTCAGAAAACATAGAGACTGTAACGCGAGCAACTGCTTTACCGAAAGGTACTTCTTTGACTAATGATGTGTTCATTTTTATAATTCTTTGGCGAGAAAACCACGAAGTCTTTAGCTTCGTGGATGAATCGCTGCTCTTTAGCCCTGACTTTCAATGTATCTTCGAATCACTTCCTGGCTGGCATTGCCGATGGTACAACAGAAATAGCCGTCACTCCAAAATGTTCTTTCCTTCCAAAAATGCTTTTTCAGTTCTGTTTCATAGGTTCGCCAGATTCGGATCGTGGATTCTTGTTTTAACCTCCGTACAATTGCCAGAGGAGAAACACCCGGTTCACTCTTAACCAAACAGTGAATATGGTCCTGATCCACTTCCATTTCTTCAAACACAAAATCAGACTTTGCACTAATCTCTTCAAAAATAGATTTCACAAAATCCCCATACCGGATTAAGAGTTTCTTCCGATACTTGCAGACGAAAATGAGATGATACAGAATTAGGAACTTTGAATGGTTTTTTGTGTCATAATCCACGACTTGCGGGCACTCTCTCTTTTCATCTTTTCAAACTTCGGAATCGGTTTGATATCGATCTTTGTTCCGTGAATATCCATTAAGATCGCATATCCTGTAGACATCCTACCTTTAACAAAATAGTCTTGACCTAAATACTGTACTTTGTCGAATTTCCGAAATCCCTTGATCTTGCAAGTGGTCAATCGTTGTTCACTTCGAATCCCTTTTGTTTGCTGGTAATCTCCGTCCG
>JAEHJW020003032.1_pt1 | contig 36623 bp, 55 predicted proteins | sample 9271431 | NCBI WGS metagenome assembly JAEHJW02 | reverse complement strand
GATGGGGCCGTGTTTCGGCCCGGTCGACGGCCACGAAACCCTCAAGCGAAGTCGGGGTGGCAGTATCGTCGATCTCGACATCATCGTCATGCTGTGCGCCCACCACAACGGGTGGGTGGAAGACAACCCTCAGACGGCCCACGCCCTCGGGCTGGCCGACCACGGATGGGAGAAACGATGACCTTTGCCCTGTTCCAGTCCTGTCGCCACGGCCGGCGCATGGACGAGTGCCCGTTCTGCAACCGCACGCGCTTCGTCCACCACTCCGAGACATCGGAGGCGGGACGGCCCGGGCGAAAGACGGCCGCGCAGATGCGCGAGCAGGTCTACCGCGCTATCGCGGGGGCGCCGATGGGCCTCACCGACGAAGAGATCGTCATGGTGACGGGGCTCGGCCCCAACACGGCTCGCCCGCGGAGGGTCGAGCTGGCGACGGCGGGGCGCATCGTCCCAGCCGGTACGAGACGGACGCGTAGCGGTCGCAGCGCGCAGGTCTGGGCCGTGGCGAAAGCGGCGGCGTGAGGTCGCTGCTCGCGGGGGTCGCCCTGACCGTCGCCCTCGGCGCTCCGGCCGGGGCGTCCTCGACGCGCTGGTTCCAGCCCATCATGCGCCTCTCGGACAAGGGCGTCGCGACGACGCGGTGCATCCTCTGGGCCGAGTCGCGCTCGACTCTCAAGAGGCCGAACATGGGCGACCCCAACCCGTTCCAGTTCGGGCCGTTCCAGTTCACGACGATCCTGTGGAACCGCTGGTCCTGGGTCGCGGGCGTGGGCCACAAGACCTCGTCGTGGTTCCTCGGGACACTCTCGCTCTCGGCGGTCACGATCCCGGCGTACCGGGCGACCTTGCGCCAGCAGGCCCTCGTCTTCGTGACCGTGGTGCGCCACGACGGATTTTCGCCGTGGACAAACTACGACGGCTGCTGACCTATGGTACACTCGGGTAACCGAAGGGAGCCAGATGACGACCTACTGCGACGAGTGCGACCACGAGGCGCACGGGGAGTTCTGCCTAGCGTCCGAGCCCATCGAGCCGAAAGAGACCGAGACCGTGGGCGTGGCGTTCCGGTGGTCGAGTTGTGGGTGCGAGAAGGGGATGGAGTGATGGACACATTCGACTTCGGTGACGGCAAAGGTCCCGTCCCGGCGCACCGTCACCCCAACGGGGGCGGATGGGTAGCAGAAACGGCGTCCGTACACCGGGACGCCCGGGTCTTCGGGGGCGCCCGGGTCTCCGGGAACGCCCAGGTCTTCGGGAACGCCCGGGTCTTCGGGAGCGCCCGGGTCTTCGGTAACGCCCAGGTCTTCGGTAACGCCCAGGTCTTCGGGGACCTAGTCCTGGTGCGCGGCTACGCCTTCGCGACGAAGGAAAACAACTGGGAAATAACGGAGGTGCCTAACAACGACGGAACGGTGACTCTCGTCGCCAACGATGAGTTCGAGTCCGTCGCGTGCCCGCACCGGGACGGACCCGGTCCGTTCTTCCGCCGGTGCGGCGCGGCTCTGGAAGGAGACGAGGGGTGACCCAGTACTACAAATGGATGCAGCCCGGGCTCGTGACAGCGACTCGGAGAAAGACGTGGCCCGTAGATGTGGGCGAGTGGACGCCCAAGGAGACGCCCGTCCTCTGCGAGTCCGGCTGGCACGGCGTCGAGGAGAAGGACGTTCTCGGACACCTGCCGGCTGACTTGGGCGCCGAGTTGTGGGTGGTCGAGACGCGAGGACGCAGACTCATAGGCGATGACAAGTTCTGCGCCCCTCAGATGCGTCTCGTCGAGTGCATTGGGGTGACCGACGAGTCCAACCTGCGCCTGTTCGCCTGTGACGTGGCCGAGGACGCGCTGAGCCTCGTCGCCAGTCCCGACCCACGACTCGTGAAAGCCATCGGGGTCGCTCGCCGGTTCGCCGTGGGGAACGCGACCGGAGCCGAGTTGTCTGCGGCGCGGGATGCGGCGCGGGATGCGGCGCGGGATGCGGCGTGGGCTGCGTGGGCGGCGCGGGCTGCGGCGGAAGCTGCGGCGTGGGATTCGGTGCGGGCTGCGGCGGGGGCTGCGGCGGGGGCTGCGGCGGGGGATGCGGCGCGGGATGCGGCGCGGGATGCGGCGTGGGATTCGGTGTGGGATTCGGTGCGGGATTCGGCGTGGTATGCGGCGTGGTATGCGGCGTGGGCTCTCTACTCCAACTGGCTCGTCGTTCGACTGGAGAGTGGGTACTGATGGCTGACCGCCTAGAGGAAATCCGAGCGCGAGCCGAGGGGGCACAGCAATGCTGGGTGTGGTCGTGTTCACATTGTGGGCCGTCTTTGCATAACGGTCCGGCGTGGTGTGATTGGGGCTGCGGGAGAGACTATTCCGAAATGTCGATGGTACAGATGACGACCTTCCCGCTGAAGTCAGACACGACCGACCTCCTGGACCGCCTAGAGCGGGCCGAGGCGCGGGCGGCGAAATGGCACGCGGTAGCCCGCGAGGCCATCGCGTGGTTCGAGGAGGCCCGGGAATACGCCGATACTCTCGTGACCGAGATGCGGGGATACGACGAGGTAAGCGAGCGATTCGCCGCCCTCCTCGCTGAGCACCCCGAGACAGAGGGAGGGGAGAAGTGAGCGAGCGACGAGTAGGCGTAACCGGGGGACGTGACTTCGCGGACGCTTCGCTACTGGACGCGACGCTCCTGCGCCTGTGCCGAGAGGGAGACATCCTCGTTCATGGCAACGCGCGGGGCGCAGACCGCGGGGCGGCCACGTGGTTCCACCGCCGGGGCTGGCACTCCGAGCCGCACATAGCCGATTGGGAACGGTTCGGGCGCAGCGCCGGTGTTCGACGCAATCAGGAGATGGTGGATTCGGGACTTGCATTTCTAATCGCGTTCCCCGGCGGGAGGGGAACGGCTGACATGGTTCGTAGATGCGAAGAATCGGGCATTCCGGTGGTTCGCGTCCCTTCTATGGGGCTCGGCCCCGAGACAGAGGGAGGGGAGAAGTGAGCGAGCGTCAGTCCTGGTGCTCAAGTTGCCAGCGGTTCTTCCGCGGCAACCCCGAGAGCGATTGCTTCCAAGCCAGACCAGACCTGGATCACGACTTCGACTGGTGTGGGTGCGAGCAGGGAGCGGGGACGTGAGCCTGACCGCCGTCTCCCTGTTCGCCGGCGTCGGCGGCTTCGACCTAGCGATGGAGCGCGCCGGCATCGACGTTACGGCCACGGTGGAGATAGACAAGGCGGCGCGTCAGGTCCTCGCGCGTCACTGGCCCGACCGGGCGCACTTCGAGGACGTGACGAAGGTGACGGCAGATGAGTTACGAGACGCAGGATTCGTTCCCGATCGAGGGGTCCTCACAGGAGGCTTCCCCTGTCAGGACGTATCTATCGCAGGGAGGCGCGCGGGTTTGGCGGGTGAGCGGACGGGACTTTTCTGGGAGATTGCTCGACTGGCTGCTGACCTCGAACCCCGATGGCTCGTCCTTGAGAACGTCCCTGGACTCCTGTCAAGCAACGAGGGACGGGATTTTGGAACCGTCCTCGGGGCGCTGGCTGAACTCGGGTATGGGTGGGCCCACCGAGTCCTGGACGCTCAGCACTTCGGAGTGGGCCAGAGACGGCGCCGCGTGTTCATTGTCGGATGTCTTGGAGACGACGGGACCGCACCTGGCGAGGTACTCGCTCTCCGCGAAGGCGTGCTCGGGCATCCTGCGCCGAGCCGAGCGACGGGGCAAGACGTTGCCGACGGCGCTGGAACGGGCGTTGCGGGTGGTGGCTTCTACCGCGCCAGAGGCCACGGAGACTATTTAGGGAGCGACGTGGGAGCGGCACTCCGCAGTCGAGATAACAAGCAGGGAACTATTGGTGTGATCGTCCAGCCCTTCGTGAAGATCATCCGATCAGGAGCGAGAGACGAGAACGGCGAACTGCCTCCCGAGGTCTGGGCCGAGCGCGACGTGGCCCCGACGCTGAACGTCATGGACAACACGGGCGAGTCACGGGCGACGGTGCTGGCGTTTGCCCAGAATCAGCGTGACGAGGTTCGTGATCTGCGCGATGTAGCAGGGGCGCTTGCTGCCGAGCCGGGGATGAAACAGCAGACTTTCGTGGCGTTCGGCCACAAGCAGGGGTTGGACATCCAGCCGAGCGAGGACATCGTCCCCACCGCCTCAACCGTTCGACGCCTCACGCCAGTCGAGTGCGAGCGACTCCAGGGCTTTCCCGATGGGTGGACCGACGGACAGCCCGACTCGCGCAGGTACAAGCAGATGGGCAACGCGGTGTGCGTGCCCGTGGTGGAGTGGATTATGCGACGCCTGGTGGCCGCGGACGGGGCGCGATGACGTGCCCAAGGTGCGGCCTCGGCGCGTACCTGCGCGAGACGTTCCTCGGCTGGGTCTGTCGGTTCTGCGGGTGGGACGGTCCCGATGAGCCTTAGCCCGTACCGCTGGCCCGGAAACGCGCGGGTCCACGCCGTGGGGGCGTCGGGGCGCACTCTCTGCCAAGCCTTCCCGGCGTCGGGCGCAGCACGGGTGCTGGTCGCCTCGTCGCCCTGGGACGTGACCTGCGCCCGGTGTATCGCGCGTTTACCACAGTCCTAGCGCCCGCAGGGGCCATCTGGTACACTTCTAAATGACATCAGGGTAGTTTGATGCGTCGTCCCTGGTGAGGCAGGGGGAAACGTGCGCTGGTTCCGACGGTGGCGGCTCATGCGAGCCGGCCGCCACTCTCACGAGACGTTCGTCCACTCTCACTGCGACCCGTCGGTCTACCACGCGCATGTGTTCGACGAGTGCTGCCGTCGCGCCGAGTGCCGGGAGTTCCCGATCCATCGCGTCCACCCCCGCGCCATATGACATCACTCGCGCGCCTCTGGGCCTCCGACGCCAACTGCTTTGGCATGGGGGACGCGTTCTTCTCTGACGACACCCGTCGGGCCAAGTTCCTGTGCTCGACGTGCCCCATTCGCGACGAGTGTCTCGCCTTCGCGCTCGACCGTGACGTGCCCTACGGGGTCTGGGGTGGCACCACCTTCGAGGAGCGATGCGCGCTGTGCCCGGTGTGCCAGGAGCCGAAGGACCCCGCGCAGCTGGGCTGCACACCGGTCCACTCGGAGCGGCGCCTGGCGCGCCTCGTCCAGCAGCAGCGTGATGGCGATCTCACCGTGTCGGTCGCGCGGCGCGGCGTGGTGACGCCGGCGACGGAGCCCGGGTGCGTCATCCCACGCGGGAGGTCCCATTCGACGGCCAAGGCGTACCGTCAGGGCTGCCGGTGCGCGGCGGCGCGAGCCGCCAAGATGACGGAGCACCGGGAGGGCCCGAGGAGCTCCGCGCCCCCTCCGCGCACGATAGAGCAGCGGTTCCTCGACATGGTGGCCGAGTCCGACGGCCACTGGATATGGCAGGGCGCGCTCAACGGCAGCGGGCGCGGCAACTTCTGGGACGGAAAGAAGACACGTCGGGCGCACCTGGTGGCGCGCGAGCTCTGGCCCCTGGTCGGGGCGCCCGTGGCCTGCGACCTTCGCCTCTGCGTGAACCCGTCCCACCGTCGGCCGGCCGAGTTGGCGGCCTGAGGTGCTCAACGCCGATGGCTACTGTTCCCGGTGCACCCACTGGGCGCTTGACTTCCCGGGTCTAGAGTGTCCCTGGTGCCACGTCGCCAGCGCCGACGCGGCGGCGGCGAACCTCGGGCTCGACCCCGACGCCTCGCCTGTGGAGGTTCTCCTGGCGGTTAAATCCCGCGTGGCGCAGGTGAAGCGCGAGCAGCGCCAGCTCTTCGCCCTGCGCGCTCGCGCGGCGCGCGCGCTCATCCGGCGGGGGAACCTGGCCGACGACGTGAAGGCGGCGCGCACCACGCTCGACGCGGTGGAGCGGTGGGCGCTCGACGACACCCCCCAAGGGAAGACGGAACGCCGCGCGTTCCGCGACGGCGCCCGCACGCGCACGGGCTACGAGGAGCGTCTGGCCCGACGCGAAGCCATCTTCGCCCTGGCCGAACAGGACGACACCCCCGAGAGGCTTAGGCCCTCCCTCGGAGAGCGCGGCGCTCCAGGCTCCTAGCCGTCTCGACCAGGACCCCGCACCACTCGGCGATCTCGGGCCATGTTGCGCCCGTTCGGCGCATCTCGTGAATCGCCATCCCCGCCTCCTGGTTGGCCGCCTTCTCGGCGGTTACGAGGCCCTCGCGCAGTTCGCGCAGCGCCCGCAGGCGCAGCGTGGGCACCGGCTCGGCCATCGCATCCGCCATCGCGCGGGCGATAGCGTTGCGCAGGTAGGCCCTCACGCTCTCACCAGGGCGTACGCGTCGGGCGTCGCCATCCGTCCGGTGCGCGTCCGGACCAGGTAGCCGGCGCGCACGAGCGGGCCCTCGTGCTCCCGCTCAATGGTCGCCACGTCGAGGTCGAGCGCCTGGGCCAGGGCGTCCAGGCCCACGGCTCGGCCCGCGAAGGTCACGCACAGCGCCCGGAGGATGGCCCAGTCGGTCTCGTCCAGTCCCTGCTCGCCAATCCCGAAGGTCTCTAGCGCCCTCTCGGCCAACTCCGGCGTCACGTCCCGGCGCATGATCGCCGCCACGTCGAGCACCCGCTGGGCCAGGTGCAACGCCCGGCGCGGGACGCCCTTAGCCCGCGTGGCGACCACGTAGGGCGCCTCGGGTTCAAAGGTCGCGCCCAGTCGGCGCCATTCGCGCTCGACGATCGCCGCCAGCTCGTCCTCGGAGTAGGGCGCCATGGTCGCGTGGAACCCGAAGCGGTCGCGCAGCGGGGCCGAGACGGCCCCCGGCTTGGTCGTGGCGCCGACGACGACGACGGGCGAGAGGGGGAGGGTCACGGCGCGCGCGTCGGAGCCGGAGCCCACCGTCACCGATAGCGAGCCGTCTTCCAGCGCCTCGTAGAGCGACTCCTCGACCACGCTCGGGAGCCGGTGGATCTCGTCGATGAACAGGACCGCCCCCTCGTGCGGGAGCCCGGTCAGGACGCCCGCTAGATCGCCCACGCGGCGCAGCCCCGGGCCGGTCGCGGTCGTCAGCGGAAGCCCGAGCTCGTGGGCCACGATACGCGCCAAGGTCGTTTTTCCGGTCCCCGGAGGGCCCGAGAGTAGGACGTGCGGCGCCTTGGTCCCGCGCGCCCGCGCGCCGCCCATCACCACACGCAGGCGCAGCACCAGGTCGGTCTGGCCCACCACCTCGTCCAGGTCGGTCGGTCTGCTCGATTCCATTGTTTCTCCTTCTAGGTCGATAGGCCCGCGGACGGCCCTGAGGGGTAGGCAGGACCGTCCGCGCGCCTAGCGGCGCGCTCAGCGTACTCGGCGCCCCTCCTCGCGCTCAAGTTCCATAATCGACGCCCACGACCGCTCTCGCGCCTTCTCGCCCCGGCTCTCGGCGCGAATCTGGCGCCACGCGCCGACCATCATCGTTAGGGCCATGCCCTCGACGATCCACCGGAAGTCTTCCATTGTCACCCCTCTCGGCCGCGTCCCTCGCGGCCCGTCGGCGTCGCCACGCGGCGCCCACGGCCCGTTAGGGCCGGCTCTACCTGTTGAGTAGCTCGCTCACGAGTTCGCGGGACACCTCGCCCACGTACGCGGGGTCCGTGGTGTCAACCGCCGAGAGGGCCTCTACGTCCACCACAACAGGGTGCCCGTACGCGTCAACCCCGTCACACAACTCAACCACCACGGTTGAGAATCCGAACGCCAGCAACTCGCGCACGCACTCGCGCAATTCTGCGAATCCCTCGTCGGACCTCTTCACGTCGGCCGGCGGTTCCCACCACCACGGCCCCTCGTTGCCGTAGGAAAGCTTTTCGGCGTTGCCCGTGAATCCCTCGGGGCGGCGCGACTCGTTGAGCTCTACGCAGGCCGCGCGACCGTAGACATCGAAGTCGTTTACGGCCGTGAACTCGTCCGGCACGATCCGACAGCGAATCAGGCGCCCGTCGGGCAATGTTTCCGACTCGCCGTCTCCCAGTGTGTAGATAACTTCCATTTCTCACCCCTCTCGGGTCCCTCGGTGTATCCGACGGGCCCCTAGAGCGCCCACGGGGACGTTCTAGGCGCCTGTCGGCGCCCTGCTACTGCCTTACGGGCACGATCAGAAACAGCGCCGATAGACCTTCGCGTGTCGCCGTCCAGACCGACGGCCCCATTTCGCTCATGCTCACGCAGCGCCAGACCGTCAGGGGGTCGCCCCCACGCAACACCTCGCCAAGCCCGGCTAGGTATGCACCCGTGAAAGCGCCTAGCTCGGCCGTGTAGGTCGACTCGGCCGGGATCAGGCGGTCCACGTTGGGCCATTGTCCCGCGCCCACGGCGGTCGACGCCGAACCCTCCAGGCTCTCAAGGGCGACCGTCGCGCCGTCGGTGCGTAGGGTCACGGGGCCCCGGTAGCGCGCCGGCGCCACGGTACGAAGCGCCTTCGCTAGCCATTTCGCCGGGACCAGAACCGAGAAGCCGTCGGGCGCATCGACGGTGCTGGTGACCCGCGCGAGACGGTAGGAGTCGGTCGCCTCGGCCGTTAGCGCGCCGTCACGCGTCGCGAAGTGTACGCACGTGAGCGCGGGCCGGTCCTGGTCAGTGCTCGCTACGGCGCCCACGGTCGCGAGCTCCGCGAACGTAGCGGCCGGCGCCTCGACGCTGGTCGCCGTGTTGGTGTCTGTCATGGTCATTTCTTACCCCTTCTCGGGCTCCAGGGACCCTCCCTACAGCCCCGCCCACGTCCCTCGCGGGGGCGTGCGCGGCGCCGTAGCGCCGGACCTACTCGGCCGCCTGGACAAGCCACCCCGTGGTCTCGCCACGGCTACGGCCGCTCGGCTTGTAGGTGCGGTCGAACGCGAGCCCGATGGCCCTGGCTACACGCGTCATCGAGTCGAGCCCGCACGCGCCATCCGCGTAGACCCTCCCGTCGTCCGTCACGTACAGACCATAGAAACCGTCAAGCTGAGCGCGCACCCCCGCGGGGGTGGTCCCGGTCTCGGCCGCGAGCGCCTGTAGGCGCCCCTGGTAGCGGTCCTCTAGCCACTCCCCTAACACGGTGCCGACCATGTCGTAGCCGCCGCCGTTGCACCGGAACCGCTTACCGGTCTCCTGATCGGTCAGCGTGCAAATGTTGTCGCCGTAGGTGTCGCGCCCACGGCTCGCCGACCACTTCAGCGCCAGGTAGGTCCCGGTTATCGTCTCGGGCTCGCGCCTCGTGTCTGTCGTCATTTCTTACCCCTTTTTAGTGCTCTCATCAGGCCCGGACTCACCGGACTACGCCTCGCGGCGTTTCGAGCTTGTCCTACAGGTAGGCCCCGAACGCCTGGAGCCAGGCGGCCAGAACCTCCGGGCGCCCGTCGGCCTCCTCCAGCGCCTGACGCACGTACTCGATACCCTCGTCGGTGAGCGCCTCGACTATTAGAGCCTCGCAGCGGTCGCAGTGCGTCGGAGTGTCCGTCTCGTTGGCGCCGGCGGGCTCTAGTTCTACCGAGTCGTCGAGGTCTGCCGTCGCCGCGCAGTCGTCGCACAGTATCCCGACGTAGCCGCTACCGTCGCGCGCGAACAGGTAGTACCCGTTCGGGTCGGTGAATACGTTAGCGTGGTCAATTATGGCGATCCCGCCGGTCTGGTTAGTCATTCTTACCCCTTTCACTGCCCTGGTGAATCTCACCAGGCTCGCCCACGTCGTCAGTGACGGCGTGCGCGGCCCTGGTGGGCCGGTGACTACCGGATCGCGTACCCGTCGCGGATGGAGCTACGGGTAATCGCGGCGTCGCGGCCGAAAAGTTCCACGCAACACCGCGCGCACAGTGTCCACGTCCCCATTCGCGGGTACGGCTCGGCGGCGCTAACCGCGAAGCCCGCGATTCCGCGCCACTGGATCAGGCGCGTTCCACGTGGCGCTGGGTGCCAACATCCGTCGCACACCTTGCGCGCCCCCATTAGTTCACTTGTGGCCATTCTCTCTACCCCTGTCCCTGACCCGTCCGGATCAGTGACACCAGACTACACGAGTGTACCCTACCGAGTCAAGGGAATGACTTGTGAACCTGTTCACCAGCTGACCGGCTCAGGTGAGGTTGAGACTCACTCGGTTGGGGTCAGTCCACACCTCCGCCACAACACTCTCGCCACACTCTGCGCACGCACTCACCGACGGCACCGTCACACACTCACCGACTCACGCTCACACACTCGCTCACACACTCGCTCACGCTCACTCACGGCCGCGCTCGATCGCCCTCACTCGCGCTTGACCCCCGGGGGGGGTTGCTCGGCTTGCGCTTCGAGGGCGGGGGGTGTCCGCGAGAGTCGCAAACCGCCCCGCTAAGCGCCCCGTTCGTCTGCTTGTGCGCTTGTGAACGCTTCGCCTCGGGTGCGGCTCGCGTCCCCGCTCCGGCGCTCTTCTGATAACAAGCCGCATGAGCTCTCTCGCTGCACGGTCTCTCGCGGCGCGTTAGGGCACTCGCTCTGCGTGCACTCTGCGGAGCCGGGTTGCAGGAACTGTCGCTCCCGCTCAGTCTAGTCAAATGCTGTTTTCAGGGCTCGTGAAAGGGGCTGTGACCAGGTTGGTCGCGTGAATCGTCTCACTTGTGCGCTTGTGAAATGCCTGGTGAGGGGTAGCGGGTAGCGGACGGCGCCGAAAAGGGAATGGGGCCACTTCCTGAGAAACTCTCTCAGGAAGCCCTCTTTTGCTGAGAATCCTCTCAGGAATCTCCCTTTCCTGAGAAACTCTCTCAGGATTGGCCACCGCCGCGGGCCGTCGCGCGATGTAACCTGCGAGCATGCCGGACCTCAGGCTTGGGATGGCGAACCATGACTGGCACGGCGGCTACCACCGGCACGACTGGCGGTTCTTCTCGATGAAGTGGGATAGGTGCCTCGCCTGCAACCGCTTCCGGCCGCACCAGAAGAACCGCTACGTCCCGAGCCCGCCCGAGCGCGACCCCGCAAGTGTTTACCTTCACAAGCCTTGACACGTCCGTGTAACCTGCTAATCTGGGCTCGGGGGATTGCTAGCAGGAGTGGCTATGGATCCCATGATTCGCGAATTAGAGGCGGTCCGAGCGGAACTGGAGCCCCGGACTCGAGCGGAGTGGGAGGCGCGTGAGCACATCGACGCGGCGATCTGGTGGCTGGGGCCGTGCCCTTCGACGGGCTCTGCCCCTCGCACTCGCGCTCAGCATCTTCGCCGGCTCCTGCGCCGGTGCATCCGGGCGCTTTCAGAGCTTTGACAACGGGCGCCTAGGCGACTGCGCCTACGAATCCTTCGCCAATCTGGTCTTGGCGGAGTTCCCGAGCGCCCACGTCGACACCCCTGAGGTCACAAGCGCCTGGCGGGCGTGGGGGCCTTCCAATGCTGCGGGCTACGCCCTGACGACGGGCTTCTCTGGCCATCGCGCCGCGTCTCTCACGCCCGTTTCTCAGGGTCGGGTCCCCTACGCTGCGGCCCACGGCGGCGTCTGGGTCTGGCTCTCGTGGGGCCACGCCGTAATGATCGACGCCGCGACACGCACTAAGGTGTACTCGGTGGACGACGGGATGGGGCTGTGGCTGACCTGGCCTCAGTGGAGCGCGTACTACTTCACTCCCGGCTCGACCTATTACGCCGTCGCCTGGGCGCAACCCGGCACCGTCGCGGTGACCTACTCCGGGTCGTACGAGACGGACGCGATGACGACCCAGGTCGCGCGAGTCGGCTCGACCATCACCCTGGAGCCGCTGGGGATGGTCAACACGGGCTACACCTTCGAGGGATGGGCGACGAGCCAGGACTCCAACGTCGTGGCCTACCAGCCTGGTCAGAGCGTGAAACTGACCTCAGGGCTCACGCTCTACGCTGTGTGGACTCTCGCATAATCAGCGACAGTTGGGCTCCCGAAGTTGTAGCGTTTGAGGGGTCGAAATGGTAGTGCGGCGGTATCGGTGATTTTCTGGGCCGTGAGGCTAATTGTTCGGTTGGCGACGCGTGGCCCCTTCCCTCGCACCCGGCGCCGTATGGTCCGCTCAGCAAGACGACGACGAAAGCGGTGACGTACGTGGCCTCTAGGGCGGCGAAGAAGCGGGTCGACGAGGCCATGAAGGCCGACCGCGCCTGGGACGCGAAGCACGGCATCAAGCAGGGCTCGTTCGCGGACAAGGCCATCGACGCCGCCGTGCGTCGCCGGGCCCGGAAGGGGAAGTGATGGCTCGACTCAACAAGGCTCACCGTGACGCCCTCCCGGCCAAGGACTTCGCCGGCCCGAACCGTTCGTTCCCCATCCCGGACAAGGCCCACGCTCGCGCGGCGCTGATGCTCGTGAACAAGGCCAAGGGGCTCACCGCCGGCGAGAGGGCCGAGATCAAGGCCGAGGCCCGCAAGGAACTCCACCGGGGCCACCCGCTGCCCAAGCGGTAATGCCCTCCGACCTGTCGGTCGAGGTTCATCCCAACCTCCAGGTTCTGGAGGGTGACGGTGACCCCACCACCGAAGAGCGCCGCGCCGAGGCGTTCCTCCTGGCGTGCGCCGGATGGAGCCAGGCCCGCATCGCTCGCAAGTTCGGCATCGCCCAGTCCACCGTCAGCCACGACCTGCGCCTCGAAGCCCAGCGTCGCCGCTCACGCGCCGAGAACGTCGAGTACGAGATCGAGCGCATGGCCGGGGTCATGGAGAGCGTCATCGACAAGGCGTGGCGCCGCCACGACGAGGCGTTCGCCCACAACCCGAACGGCGTCGCCGCGTCGAACTACCTCAAGTTGGTGCTGGAGGCGGCGGAGAAGTACGCGCGCCTGCGCGGCCTGGACACCGCTACGTCGAGCTCGGGGCAGCGCAGCGGTCCCACGCGGGTCGTCGTGAGAATAGGCGGCTCCAAGGAGCAGCCCGAAATCGCCGTGGGGGTCGAACAGTGACCCTCTGGATGGACTACGAGGACCGCCCCTTCGGCCCGCAGCCCGCGCTCGGCTACTCCTGGTTCGTTGGCCCGGAACGCGCCAGCGAGTTGGGGAAGGGCAAAGACGTGCGCTACCGTGTCTGCGTGCGTTGCCTGACCGTCGGCGATCAGGCGGACGTTAAGATCGTGCGCCACCCCGCCCAGCCGTCGCGCCGTCCCCGGTGCAACCGCTGCGGAGCCGAGATATGAGCCCGCGCCGGGCCGGTCGGGACCTGGCAGAGGACGCCCGGGTTGACGAGTGGGTCTTCGAGCTTGACCTTCACCCGGCCCAGCACGAGGTCTGGGAGTCGTCCGCGCGCTTCAAGGTCGTGGCCGCCGGGCGTCGCTTCGGCAAGACCGTCATGGGCATGGCGTCCATCCTGGTCGCCGCGACGACTAATCCCCGCTCGGTGTCCCTCTGGGTCGCGCCCAGCCACTCCCAGTCCCGAATGGCCCTCGACATGGTCAGCCAGGCGGTCCCGCGCGCGCACCGGGAGGTGAACCGGACGCTGTCGGAGGTCTACCTCGCCAACGGCTCGAAGATTCTGTTCCGCTCGGGTGAGCGGTGGGACAACCTCCGCGGCGACGGGCTGGTCTGCGCCGTCCTCGACGAGGCCGCGTTCCTCGACGAGAGGGTCTGGACCGAGGCCGTCCGCCCGGCGCTGTCGGACCACAAGGGCCACGCGCTGCTCATCTCCACGTTCAACGGCGAGAACTGGTTCTACCGCTACTTCCGCAACGCCATCGAGAACGACAATGAGCAATGGGCGTCGTGGCGCTTCCTCACCCTCGACAACCCCTTCATCGACCCCGCCGAGGTCGACGAGGCCCGTCGCAACCTTCCCCGCGAGGTCTTCGAGCAGGAGTACGAAGCCTCGCCGATGGCCTTCTCGGGGGCGGTCTTCGACTCGTCCAAGATCGACGCGGCCTACCAGGCGGGGGTCGAGTTCGTCATGCCGAGCGTCCCGATTCGCCACATCCCCGGCCAGCCGACCGTCCTTGAGCACGCCTACCCCGCCGAGGCCGGGCTGGACTGGGGCTGGCTTAACACGGCCCTCGAAATCTGCGTGGAGACGCCGGACGGCCGGGTTGCGTGGATTCACGAGAAAATCTACGAGCGCATCGAGCTCAACGAGCGGTGCGAGCACATCGCCGCGCTCTGTCGCGACTTCAACGTCAAGACGGTCTTCGCCGACGCCGCCGGCGCGTCGGAGAACGTCACCCTGGCGCGGGTGCTGGAGCGGTTCGGCGTCCACACCTACGTCCAGCCCGTCCCGTTCTCCACCTTCAAGAAGTTGGGCATCCAGACGCGCAACTACTACCTGGAGCAGGGACGCGAGATTCTCACGCCCGCGTGTCCCGGGCTCAAGGTCGACTCGAAGTCGTACCACTACGACCCGTCGGGCGAGAAGCCGGCGAAGGGAAGCGATCACACCGTTGACGCCGCGACGGCGTTGTACGCTTCCAAGGGATACGTCCTCGGCGGCTTCATAGAGGGGGTTGCCTGATGGGCTTCCTAGACAAGATGCGCAAGACCTTCGAGACGGAGGAGACCTGGCCGCCACGCGAGGTTCGCGACCACTGGGCCGAGATTGAGTCCTACCGTCGGCGCTACCGCAACAACCGCCAGGAGATGATTCAGGCCAACCCGAACATCGCCACCAACAACTCGCGGGTGGAAATCTACCTTCCCGTCCCGTGGGCGCGGGAACTCTGCCGGTTCTCGGCGGCGCTCCTGTTCTCCACCACCCCGCGTGTCACCTCCGCGACCGACCAGAAACTGCTTGAAAGGCTGGAGCGGGTGAACGACATCGGGGCCTTCGCCGTGCGCGGAGGCGTGGCGGCGGCCCGCGAGGGGCGCATCGGCATCCGGGTCATCGTCGACCCCGCCATCGACGCCAAGGTACCCCTGTTGGCCCTGGTCCCGGAGGACAACATTATCTGGGACATCCGCCACGGGGCGTTCTACGCCGGCGGGACGGTCATCATCACCCGCAAGCCCGACCCGGGCGACAAGCTCACGTACCGGCTGTTCGAGGAGCACACGACCGGGCTCGTACGCCGGATGCTCTACAAGGGCGCCGACAACGAACTGGGCAACCGGGTCCCGCTGTCCGCGCTCCCGGAGTTCGCCAACCTTCCGCCCGAGCAGATGACCGGACTTGACAAGCCCACGCTTATCCCCTGGGAGAACGTCCCGGGCCACGAGTCGGACCTGTTGGGATTGGGCGGCGTGCTGGACGGGTTGAACGAGGCCGAGTCCCTGCTGCTCAGCCGGGCCCGCAAGTCCCAGCCGCAGACCTTCGTCGACCGCTCCATCCTCGACGAGACGGGCAAGTTGGACCTGGAGGGCTACCACATCGTCGGCGGCTCGCGGATGAGGCTGCCCATCGGGACCGACGGGATGGACACAATCAAGACCGTCGACCCGAAGGTCGAGTTGGTCCAGCACATCCAGTACGTGAACCACCTGACCCAGCTCATGGTGACCTGCGCGGGCTACGCCCCCTTGACCTGGGGAATAGAGGGCCAGACGGCCTCCATCCAGCGCGCGGTGTCCGGCTACGCCATGAAGTTGTCCCAGTTGCGGACCCTGCTCAACCGCAGCCAGAAGGAGCACATGGCCCTCGAAGGGATGGGCTGGGCCATTGCCTGCGCCCTCGCGATGTTCGACGGCTCGCGTGAGGTCACCGAGCGCCTTCCCTCCATCCAACTCGGCGACGGCTTGCCCGACGACGCCCTCGACGGCGCCCAGCAGGTCCAGTTCCTGCGCCAGGCCGTGGCCGCGTCCACCGAGACGCTCGTCAAGACGGTTCACCCGACCTGGAGTCAGCTGGAGGTCGACCAGGAGGTTGCGCGCATCGAGGCCGAGGGCTTCGTCGGCAAGGGGACCGGGATGGTCGGGTCGCCGCTGCCGTCGCGCCTCCAGGCGCTCCTCGACGACATTGACAACAACCAGAGCGGGGACGGGGTTGACTCAGGCGCCGTCCCCGTCTGAGGGCAACGCCCAGCAAAGGGTCCGCTCCCGGCGGGACAAGCGGCTCGTCACGGCCATAGTGGCGCTGCTCTCGGCCGGGGCGCTGGGCTACGGTCTCATGGTCGGCCTGCGCGGCGCTCTCGAAGCGTGGGGCCTCAGCGTGGACGCGGCGACGTTCCTGGCCGATCTCGCGTCGACGCACGTCAAGCCGGAGGACCTAGGGCTGGGCGAACCGGGTCCGGTAGAACTCCACGAAGAGCGCCAGGCCCGGGTGTGGAGGGCCATCTACATTCTGGCGGCCGCCGAGAGGCTCAACGAGGCCGACGACCTGGCCCACGCCGAAGAGGTCGAGCGGGGCTACTTCGCTCGGCACGTCGCGGCCGAGGAACGGCGCCAGCGGGCCGCGGCCCTCGTGGACCTGACGGCCAAACTTCTGGGCGACCGCAAGGAGGAACAGGTCGACCGCAAGGCTCCGCTGCTCGGCTGGCGCTCGGTCCTCGACCAGCGCACGACGCCGGAGTGTCGCTGGGCGAACGGTCGCAACTTCCGGGCCGACCAGATTCCCATCATCGGCCTCCCCGGCGCCGTCCACCCGCGCTGCCGTTGTACCAGCGGACCGCCCATCCCGAACGCGCCCCTCATCCCGGGAGCGTGATACACTTTCGCCAGCGGTCGGCAGGGCCAGGTGGTCCGGGTGGGCTCATAACCCGCCGAGTCGAGTTCGAGTCTCGGGGCCGCCACGAGGAGCGTGTCGTGTTGGCGGTGGGAACCCGCGCCCCGGGACGAAAGCGGCGCTCCTATCCGCTGCGTGGCCCCTTCCCTGCGCCCAAAATCCCTAGCGTGACCCCGACGGAAGGAACGACAGCATGCCCGACCGCGTCATCCGCGAGTGCGCCTCCTGCCACCAGGCAGACAGCCACGCCCACCACGTCCAGTACGCCGCCATCAAGCACCCGGTAACGGGCGGCCCGGTGGACATCAGCGTTTCCAAGCACATCCAGTGTTGCGCCCTCGACGGGTGCGACATCTGCAAGACGGACGTGGAGTTCGCGCCGGACGCGCTCGTCGGCGACGCCTTCACCGCCTACGTGCAGGCAAAGTCGCCGGAGCACCTGGCCGCGATCACGGCTCGCCACGGAATCTCGACCAGTCAGGGGGCCTAGATGGCTGCACTCGTAACCGTTGAGGCTGACGCCCTTCTCGACGCCACGTCCGGCGAGGCCGCGTACACGGCCCCGACCACGCCCATCAAGGTCGCCCTCGACACGGCAGTCGGCTCGGCTACGGCAGCGGGCACCGAGGTCACGGGCGGCTCGTACGCTCGCCAGACCGCGACCTTCTCGGCCGCCGCGTCCGGTTCAATCACGACGAGCGCCGCACTCACGTATTCAGGCATGCCCGCCTGCACCGTCGTCGCCGTCGACGAGTGGGACTCCGCCTCGACCCCCGTTCGCCGGTGGTGGGGTTCGCTGACCGCGTCCAAGACCGTGAACTCCGGCGACACCTTCTCGATTGCGGCAGGGTCCTACACCAAGACCCTGAGCTAGCCCGTGGCCCACGGGGTCACTCGCATCGGCTCTACGAATAGGGAGGGCTGCTCGTGTCCGACGCCCTAAAGAACTTCGCGGCGTCAACCGTCGCGACTGCGCCGTCGCCCGCCACGTCGGGAACGTCGCTCACTGTCGCTGCGGGCCAGGGCGCTCTGTTCCCGGCCGCGCCATTCGACCTCACGATGTGGCCCTCTGGCGCTCAGCCCACCGCAGCCAATGCGGAGATTGCGCGGGTGACGGCCGTCTCGACGGACACCTTCACGATCACGCGGGCGCAGTACGGAACGACCGCGCAGAGTGTCGCCACCGGCTGGAATGTGGCCCAGAACCTGACCGCCGAGATGCTCGGGCAGTACCTGCCGACCGGCGCGGCCGCCGGGGGCGATTTGACGGGAACGTACCCGGACCCCACCCTCGCCGCCGTGGGAACCGCCGGGACCTACGGCTCGGCCACCGCCGTCCCCGTCGTGACCACGGACACCAAGGGACGGGTCACTGGGGTCACGACCGCCGCGCCGGACGACACGACGAAGGTCCCCCTCGCGGGCGGCACGATGACCGGCCAACTCATCGTCCCCGACCTCTCGGTGTCAGGACTAACCGGGGCCACCGCCGCTAGTCGCTACGTCGGGGCGACCACGAGCGGCGCACCGGCCACTGGCACCTTCGCGGTTGGCGACTACTCGATAGATCAGAGCGGCGCAATCTGGATTTGCACCACCGCTGGCTCTCCGGGGACATGGGCGCTGATCGACTCGACATCTAAGACCGCCACACTCACCAACAAACGCATTACCAAGCGTGTCGATGCTGTTTCTGCGCCCGGTGCAACGCCCTCGATGGACACCGACACCTACGACTTCTTCGACTTCACGGGGCTGGCGACGGCTATCACCTCCATGACGACGGGACTCACCGGGACCCCCGTGAACGGTGACCTCCTGTGGGTCGCCTTCACCGACGACGGCACGGCCCAGGGGATCACCTGGGGTACATCCTTCGAGTCCTCGACCGTATCCCTTCCGACGACGACCGTGGCTGGTGCCCGCCTCGACGTAGTGCTCGCGTGGAACACCGCCACGAGCAAGTGGCGTTGCCTGGGAGTTAGTTAGATGCCCCTCAGCATCGTCAATACCTGGGCTGGAACCAACGACACCGGCCGGGCGTCGCCCACCCTGGCCGTCTCGCCCTCAACGCTGGGCGACATCCTGATTGTGGGATACCAACCCGACACCTCAGTTACCGGGCTCCCCTCGGGGGGCGGCGTGACAACTTGGAACGCTGGCGCCGGGTCGGCCGTGTACTGGGGCGCGTACATCTACTGGGGCGTTGTGACAGCCACCGGTGCCGCGACGATCACCCTCCCCGCCGGGGGCACCGATAAGACGTTTTTCTGTCAGCAGTGGACGGGAGGACCCGGGACGTGGGGCGTGGACGGTGTGGGTGGTTCGAACGGAGGGTCAGCGGGGGGAACGATAGACTTCCCGTCCCTGTCGCCCGTTGGGGGCAACGAGTTGTATCTGGGGATTGCTGGAACCAGGACGTACGGCATATCCGGGTCAACGCCAGGGTTCACCTATCTGTCCAACATAGCCAACTCCTTCTCCATCGGGAACGGGGCGGCGATCAACGCCGTCTATGACACGGCGTGCTCTAACCCCAATGCCTACGCTCCCGTCGCCTCCACCTCATCGACCTTCTACGACTGCGCGGCTAACCTGTTCACTTTCACCCCGGCCCCCTCGGGCGGGGCCTTCTTCGCCCTGGTTCGTTAGCCGTGATCCGCACCTACGTCAAGGGCCGCCTCGGCTTGTGGGCGCTGCGGGTCGTCGTTGCTCGCCCGTCGTCACGCTGGTGAGGTAGGGATGCCTCTCGGCTCTAACTACCTCGGTCAGACGTACCTGGGGGACGGACCGGCGCCCCAGTTCTGGTCGGGGACTGTCACGCTGGCCGCGTCGTCGTCGTTCTCGGTTGGCGCTCTGGTCACTGAGATGGCTGGCGTCACGCTCTCCGGGGCCTGCGCGCTATCGGTGTCGGCGTCAGTCACCGAAAATGCCTCGTTCGCCGGCCCCGCGTCGTCTGCCCTCTCGGTGTCCGCTCTCGTCACCGAGGTCGCTAGCGTAACCCTCTCTGCGTCGTCGCGCGTGACCGTGGCCGGGGTCGTCACGGAGATCGCGTCCGTGTCTCTCGGGTCCGCGAGCGAACTCGCGGTAACGGGGGTCCCTGTCGCGCCGGGAGCGGTGACGATGGCTGGCGCGTCGTCTGTCACGGCCGGAGGCACCGCGACCGAGATTGCGGTCGCGTCCCTCGGCGCGGCGGCGAACCTCGTCGTCGGGGCAACCGCGACCGAGGTCGCGTCTGCGTCCCTCGGGGCGTCGGCCGGCCTCGTCGCCTCCGCGCTGGACACGGCCCTGGCGTCGGCGTCTCTTGGCGCGGCCTCATCGTTGGTGGCTGCTGGGTCGACGCTGGCCGTTGGATTGGTCACTCTGGCGGGATCGTCGTCCCTCGTGGCGGCCGGGACGGTCACTGAGGTCGCCTCCGTCGCTCTGTCGGCCGATTCCTCGCTCTCGGCCTCTGCGACCCTCGCGGCCGTGGCCTCGGTGACTCTGGCCTCTTCGTCGGGCCTTAGCGCCTCGGCCGTGGACCAGGTGGTCGCCAGCGCGGCGCTTCCGGCATCAACGGCTCTGTCGGTGTCGGGCGTCCCTGTCAGCGTGGGGGCATCCACGATGTCGGCCACGTCGTCCCTAAGCGCGGGCGCGGCCGTCACCGAAGCGGCCGCGTGCGTCCTCAGCGCGTCCTCGTCCCTTGGCCCGTCGTCCCTGGTCGCGCAGATTGCTGCTGTGGCCCTCCCCGCGTCGGCGGCTCTCTCCGTCTCCGGCGTGGACCAGCCGATCCTCACGGCTGGTGTCGCCACGGTCGTCTCGGGAGGGGCCTGGCTCGCCCGCGTCTCTTCTGGCCCCGTGTGGAGCGCAGCGGTCGCCCAATCCGTCGTCACGAACGCGTCCGTCGCGCCAGGGACGGCGTTCGGGACCTCGGTCGCTGACGGGCGGGCTACCCTGTGCGCCGTGGCTGAGTCTCAGGCGTAGGGAGGTCCCGTGATAACCGTGGTCGAGGGCACGCTGTACCAGTCCACCGTGACGTTCACCGACGACGCGGGCAACCCCGTGACGCCCACGACCGTCGCGTTCGTCTACGCGCCCAACGGCGTGCCGACCGGCAAGGTCACCCTCACCTACGCGAGCGCCGTGACCCCGGCTCCGGGAGTGGTCGCGAAGACCGGCACGAATGTCTACGTCGCCCAGATCGATACGACGGGGATGGCCGGGACCATCGAGGGCTACTGGCAATCGACGGGCGTCGGGCAGGTCACGTCGGAGACGGACACCGTCGTCGTCACGCCGGTCCCGTTCTAGTTGGCCCCTTCCCCGAACGGCTTCTTCCTTAGCATCCGGGTGACCGCGACTGGGCGGGTATACACCAGGGAGTAGTAGGTGCCAACAGACGAGGAACTCAACGCCGCCGTCCAAGCAGCCATTGAGAAGACGAAGGCAGAGGCTGAGGCCGACGCCGAGAAGCGAATCAAGGCCGCAGCCAACGGCAAGTTCACTCAGGAGGACCTGGACCGAGTAGCGGGCGAATCCCGCAAAGACGGTCGAACGGTCGCCGAGAGGGAACTGTTGAAGAAACTCGGCTTCGCGGACTTTGAAGCAGCGCAGGCGGCCGTCGAGGCGGCCAAGCAGCTAGAGGACGCGCAGAAGACGGAGTTGCAGAAGGCGCAGGAAGAGGCCGAGAGGCTCAAGAGCGAGGCAGAGGCCGCGAAGGCCGAAGCCAGAAACTCTCGAATCAACACGGCTCTCGCTCTGGCGATTCGCGACGCGGGGATAAACCCCGAGCGCGCGTCGGCAGCGATGCGACTTGTGGACACGTCAAAGTTGGAGGTCAAGGGTGACGACATCGTCGGCCTGGACGAAGCGGTGAAGGGAATCAAGGACCAGAGCCCAGAGTGGTTCGTGGCTCCGGCGTCCCCGCCCGATGCGTCCGGCAGCGGTTCGCGGCCCCTCGACTTTAGGTCCGCCAGCCCGGAAGAGCGAGACAAGGCTCTCGCCTCCTACGGGATCAAAATATAGTCGAAGGAACACACAATGGGCTTCCGTGAAGTAGTCCCCGCCTCACTCCAAGAGATTCTCCAGAACGGCCTCCTGGACCGCACGTTCGAGGACGCGCTGGTCCCCGCCGTCCTGTACGACACCCTCGCCGAGGTCCGTCCGTGGGCTGGTGCCGTCGGTTCGACCGGCATCTTCACCAAGGCGGGCCTGATGACGCCGCAGACGACCCCCATCACGGGCTCGGACGCGTCGGCCGGGACGTACGGCTTCGAGCAGTACCAGGTCAAGATGGACCAGTACGGGTACTCAATCGACACGAACATGCTGCTCAGCGCGATGGCGCTCGCCAGCAAGTTCCTGGAGGACAACAAGACCCTCGCCATCCAGGCCGCGCAGTCGATCAACCTCCTGGCCCAGAGCGCGTTGTACGGCGCGGTCGGCACGGGCGAGACCTGGGTCACCACGGCCTCCAGCACGTCAACGGCCCTCGTCGTGAACAACGCCAACGGCTTCGCGAACGCCGTGGTCGACCTCTCCACGTCGGGCTCCAACCCGGCTGAGGGCCTGACCGCGACCGCGACTCCGACCCTGGTGCCCGTCTCGGCGAGCAACCCGCTCAACGTGACCATTGGCGGCACGGCGAACACCGTGGTCGGTTGCGACATCGCGACGAACACCCTCACCCTCGGAACCGCCATCTCGGCGACCGTGGGCGAGGCGGTCATCTCGTCCGTCGCCTCACCGCAGGTGCGGCCGAACGCCCGGGCCACCGGCTACAACATCACGTCGAGCGACGTGGCGACCCTGGCGAACTTCCAGGCGGCCGTCACGCGTCTGCGCACGATGAACGTGCCGCGCATCCGTGGTGCCTACACGGCCCACGTCCACCCACAGACGGTCGAAGAGTTGTTCCAGGACAACAACTTCCTCCTTGCCTACCGAGGCCGCGCGGACAGCCCGGCGTACCGGGACTTCACCCCGGGCGACTCGATGGGCCAGGGCGGCGAGTTCATCGGACGCTTCTCCGGCATCGACTGGGTGCTCAACACCGTCACCCCGACCTACGTCAACCCCAACGGCGTCGAGGTCTACCAGCCCATCGTCTGTGGCGACGGGTGCCTGGTCAAGGCCCCGTTCTCGGAGATGGCCGACCTCATCTCGGCGATGCAGGCCGGTTCGACCGTCCAGGTGGACATGATCGGCGGCGTGGTCCGCATCCTGCGTGCCCCGCTCGACCGCCTCGGCCAGGTGCTCTCCAGCACGTGGTCCTGGGTCGGCGGCTACACCGTCGGGACGGACATCCTGACGGGCGACAGCGCCGTCTACAAGCGCGCCGTCCAGATCGAGCACGCCTAGTTGGACCCCCTCCGAGTGGTGGCATGGTGCCTGGGGAGAACCCAGGACGGCGACACTCCACGCTTAGGAAACACCACCACTCGGGGACTCACCAGAAGGGATTGAAGTGGCTGAGACGGACGTTCCAGAGGTCGAGAAGGTTGAGGCGCCGGCCGTAGCGCCGGAGAAGCCCAAGGCGCAGGTCGAGTACGTCGCCATGCGCGACTTCAAGGCGCGCTTCGCGCACCAACTCCTGTCGTTCAGCGAGGGCGAGGTCATTGAAGAGCGCATCGGCTCGGTTCTTCGCCTGACCGGTTCGCCCATCAAGCTCGTCGAGCGCAGCGCCAAGGAGACCAAGGGACGGGCGTAGGTGACCGTCGCCCCTAACCAGCAGCCCGCTCCGGCCAACGTCCCGGAGTCGTCAACCGCTCCCGGTGCCTACATCTCGGCGGCGAACGCCGTCGCGTGGCTCACCGACCGCTGGCCCCAGTTCTCCACGCTGCCCAACGGGTCGACGCTCCCGCTCTCGGAGGGCCTGATCCTCACCGCTTCGATGGCGGTCGACGAAGAGGGCCCGTGGTTCGGCGTCAAGTACGTCGTGACCCAGGAGCGCGAGTGGCCGCGCACCTTCAAGTATGGCTGGCCGAACATGATCGCCACCCCGAGCCCGGTCCTCGTGACCGAGCAGCGACCGGGCACGTTCTTCCTGGACTACGAGGGCGTCGTGCCCTACCAAATCCTCGACTACGTCTGCCTGGAATACTGGCGGATGCTGGCCCTGCGCCCTGATGTCGAGGTCACGTCCGAGAGCGTCACTGGCGCGACGGTCCACTACAACCACTGGACCGGCCAGAAGGGCAGCGTGCCGGCGCAGTTGGACCGCATCATGGCCGCGCTCATCTCGCCGTTCCAGATTCAGAGCGCGCACACCGACGCGTTCATTGACTTGACGAACGTGTAGTGGACATCTCGCGCCACCTGCTTCAGACCGTCCAGTGGCAGCCGGTCACCTCGACCAACGACCGCGACGACGCGACCTACGGGAACGCCGTCCCCGTTCCGGCCCGCAAGGTCCAACGGCTCAAGGACATCATCGGCAAGGACAACGAGATCACCACGGCCACCAACCAAATCACCTTAGAGTCCTCCGTCGGCGTCTCCATCGGGGACCTGCTGGATGGGCGCGAGGTCATCGCCATCACGTCGATGGTGGACTACCGTGGAAACGTGGTCGGCCAACAGGCGTTGACGCGATGACCAAGACTTTTGACGAGGGCATCGACGAGTTGCGGGCGATGGTCGGCGGCGGCACGATGACCGGCACCATCTCGGTAAATCAGATCTACGCGCATTATCAAGATTCTGGCTTCGGTCCCCACGGGACGCCGGCGGCGCTGTTCAAGCACCCTCGCGGCGGCGAGGCTGCGTACCTGTCGGGCCAGATGCCCGAGCGTCGCGACGAGGTCATCTCCGCGTGGGCGCGCAACATCTTCGACGGCGCACTCGCCGCGACCACCATCCGTCTTCTCCAGTCCTTCGCCGAGCAGGTCTTCCTCCGCGCCCCGCGGGAGTTTGAGATTCTCCGCAACTCGACCTCGCTCAAGTTGGAGAACCACGGGCGCGTGGAGTTCCTGGAGCCCGCGCTGATGCCGCGCCTGTCGGACCCCGAGCTCAAGGCCATCCGTCGCGCGTCGGGCGCAAATCTGACCCCGACGCTCAAGAAACTAGGGAAACTGGGATGAGCCTCTCCCTGGCCGATCTCCAGACCTACCTCACGACCACGGGCGGATTCGCCAACGTCCAGTTGAACCGGCTCCAGGACGAGCCGGACGACGCCATCGCCGTCTCCACCGCTGGTGGGTCGGCGCCGATTATCAACGGAGCGTTCGAGTCGACCCACGTCCACGTCCGGGTCCGAAGCGCCACTGACTCGCAGGCCGAGACGCTGGCCCTCAGCGTCCACTCGTTCATGTCCTCCCACGAGCAGTCGTTCCAGATGGGCTCGACCTACGTCCTGGGCGTGACGCCGTCCTCGGGGCCGCCCCAGTATTTCGACCGTGACGTGACCAATCGGACGACCTACGCGGTCACCTACGAGTTCATGGTGGCTGTCTGATGGCCCCTTCCCCCGCCGAGGAAGCCCCTAGCGTCACGCCCGTGAGCACCCTCCCCTCCGACCTGCCCGGCCCCGTGGCTGAGCCTGGCGTGGACGAGGCCGCGACGGTGCTCCAAGTCCCGGACGAGCCCGGCTCGGCCCTCCTGACGCCGGAGCCGAGCGCGACCTCCCTGGTGAACGCCCCCGAGGTCGCCCCACCCGCCCCGGTCGCCGCTGACGGCGAGGTCGTCCTGGCCGTCCAGGACCCGTGGTACGTCCAAAACTTCGCATCGGGAGTCTCTGGCGCTCCCGTCGTGACCCGGCGCGGCACGCCGGTCCCGGAGGCCCTCTCGGGCCAAGTCGTGTCAGTCGGCGCCGCCAGTGGCGTCACGATAGTGAAGAGGTAGATCGTGGGAACTGCCAGTAACGTCATCGTCGGCGTCGCGAGCCTCTACATCGCGCCCGCCGGCACCGCCAAGCCCGCCCTCCCGACCACAGCGGGTGCGACCTCCTGGCCCACCCCGACCGCGCCCTGGGTCGCGTCGGGCTTCACCGAGTCCGGTGTCACGCTCAACGTGGACCGCAAGACCGGCGAGATTCGGGTCGAGGAGCAGTCCACGCCCGTCCTCATCACGCCGGACACCACGGACGTGACCATCGACATCACCTTCGCCGAGGACACCATCGCCAACATGCAGAACGCCTACGGCGGCGGCACCATCACCACGACCGCTGCGTCGGCGTCCTCCCCGGGCCTCTCGACGCTCAACCTGGCCGACGCTCTGACGGCCGTCGCCATCGTCTTCTACGGGGTCAACTCGTTCGGCTTCCAGCGCCAGGTCTACATCCCGAACATGGTCGCGGCGGGCAAGGTGAAGACCGAGTACCTGCGCGTGAAGACCCCGCGCCTGTACCCGACGACCTTCACCGCCATCTGCGCGCTCTCGGCCGTCGAGATCGACGACATCACGGCGGCGGTTGTCTGATGGGCTTTGACGGGTCTGCGGTCCTTCGGCCGCTCGACTACAAGGGGATGTCCGAGTGGGGCGTCCCTGACGGAACCATCGCTGAGCCGAGCAACGAGAAACTGCTCGCGTTCTTCGACGCCGTCTCGGCCCTCGCGTCCAACGAGGGTGAGGCCAGCGGCGAGGAGTTGCTCTCGCGGGCGCACCAAGCCACCTCGGAACTGTGCTCGGGCATCCCGAGCGCCGAGCAGTTCGCCGCGCTGCCGCCGCGCCTGTTCCGCGAGTTCGCCAAGTGGCTCGCCTCGGAGTTCACTGACCCAAAAGGCTAGGCGAGCGATATGAGGCGCTCGCCGGGGACCTCAACGAGCGTCGCACGCGCTACCTGCTCCGACGCCACTTGGGCGTCGAGCCCGAGGATGTCCCGGCTCTGCCCTGGTGGAAGCGCCGCCTCTACGTCGAGGGGCTCATGTGGGAGTTCGCCAACGATGAGGGCGAGACCTACGTCGACGACACTCCTGAGAACCTGGCGGGGATGGGAGTCACCGTCAACACTCACGGCTAGGGCGCTCTGATGTCATTCGACGCCGGCGAGATTAAGGCATACCTGGTCCTCGACAAGACCCAGTTCGACGCCGCCCTCGAGGAGGCGCGCGCCCAGGCGGACCAGCCCATCGACGCCAAGGTCAAGCCGGAGATGGACGAGACGGCGGTCGCCGAGGTCGAGGCCGAGAAGGAGCAACTGGCGACGCCGGTCGACTTCGAGGTCAAGCCATCGTATTCCGCCGGCGAGGCCGAGGCCATCGGCAAGACCATCGGGGCCGACGTTCTCGCTGGCATCGCGTCGGGCGCGGGCGGTGCCGAGGGGAACCCGCTCGGAGGACTCGTGGGCTCACTGTTCGGCCAGGGGCTCACCGCGGTCGAGGTCAAGTCGGCCCTCCAAAACATGGGATTCAAGTCCGGAGAGATCAAGGCGGCCCTCGGGGCTGGCCTCGTTGACGCGCTTGGCTCCGGCGGTGGCGACGCGGCAATCGCCCAGGGCATTGCGCAAGCCGCCCTCCCGTCCGGGGCACTCTTGGACGCGGCGATGGTCGAGGAGCTGGCGACCCGTTACGAAGAGATCAAGGCGACGACCATTCCTGTTGGCACCGGCCAGGGAGGCGGCAACTTCGGCGAGAGGCTCATCCAGGCTGCGCTAGGCCAGGGATTCACCAAGGAAGAGATTGTCACTGGCCTTGCGGCCAAGGGATTTTCGGCTTCAGAGGTGGCGGCCGCCGTCGACTCCGTGATGACTGGCGCCGAGGCGGACCTATCGGGCGCGGGCGGCTCGGGGGGCGGGGGAGGGTTCCTCTCTGGGATTATGGACTCGATCAGTTCGGGCTGGTCGGGCCTGTCAACCGTCGCGCAGGTCGGAATCGCGGGCTCTCCCATCGTCGCGGCCATTGTGCAGGCCCTCGGGCTGGCAGGCGGGGGCGCTCTCGCCGGGACGGCTATCGGGGGCATGGGGACGCTCGCGGCCCTCGTCCCGGGCCTCTTGGACCTTATGCACGGCTACGCGGCCTACCAGGCGCAGTCCACGGGGGCGTCCACCAGCGGGATGTCCGGCGCGTCTCTCGCGATGGGTAAGCAGATTGCGGGACTCATCGGAGCCGGGAGCAAGGGGCTGGGCAAGATCGAAGCCATCGTCGCCCCTGACATTACGAAGTTCCTCCACGCGCTCATCCAGGCGATTCCGCTGATGATGAAGTTCGCCGGGCCTGCCGTGAGCGCGATGGCGAAGTTCTTTAGCATGGTCGAACAGGACATGGGGTCCAAGCGATTCGCGGGGATGGTGGCCGAGCTGAGCAAACTGGTCGGCCCGATTATGACGGAGTTTGGCACTACGATCATGCACGTCATGGAGGCCCTCGGCCCCCTTGTCATCGCCTTCGGCAAGATTGCCGCGTCGACCATCGGGCCGTGGTTTGAGCGCGTCTCCAACGCCTTCGCCAAGTGGGCGCTCCACTTGAAGATCAGCCAGCCCTATGTCCACCGGATGGTCCAAACCTTCGACGCCCTCGGCGCCAACCTCGGTCCGTTGCTCAAGTTGTTCGTGGATCTCTTCATCGCCCTCGCGCCGCTCGGGCTTCTGATGCTCAAGTTGGCCAACGTGGTTCTCGTGCCCCTCATCAAGGGCGTCGACCTGTTGGTAGTCTGGCTGACGAAGTTGGTCAACTGGTTTATGAACCTTCGAGTGGTGAAGGACGTAATCGGTTGGTTCGGCCACCTTCACACTCAGACGTTCATCCTCCAGGGCATCGTCCAGCGGTTCGGTCAGTTGTGGAATGGTGTCTGGGGGGCTGCGGCCGCTGCCATTGAGGGGGCGTGGAAGATCATCCAGAAGGTGTTTGGTGGCATCATTGGGGCCGTGGGCGGCGTCCTCGGCGCTATCGGTTCCGTCGTGAACGCCGTGGGCAGCGCGTGGGGCGCCGTGACGGGGTTCTTTTCCACGGGGGGCCCCGGCATCTCCATCACCCAGGCCCAGCAGCAGGCGGCCCACGGCGGGAGCGGCCCGGTTATGTTCGACGGGAAGCGACTCGGAGGGCACCACGTCAGCATCAACGTTGACGCGCGCGGGAGCAACAACCCGACGGCCGTCCACCACGCCGTCCACAACGCGGTCCGGGCGTCCCTCCCCGCCCTCCAGGCCGCTCTCGCAAGGGGTGCAGCGTGACCCCCACCACCTACTCGACCGCGTGCCCCAAGTGCGGGGCGCAACTTGCTCCCGTGGCCCTCGACCCGCAGACCGCGCCCTGGCTCTGCGCCGGGTGCCGTCGCGGATATTGGGCGCCGGAACTGAGCACTCGCGCTCGCGAAGCGTTCCGCCACGGCCACGACGACTGGGGCATCGCTCGGCCCGAGTGGTTGCGCCTCGCCGTCACGGCTGAGCGCGACGAGGCCGAGGCGCGGGGCACGTCCCTGCGCGAGGACCAGTTCGTTCACGCGCCGAGAGAGCTGTTGGCCGCTACCAGCAAACGAGTGCGCGGTCCGTTCGCCGAGGCCATCGCGGCGCATCTGGCTCAGTCTGAGGGGGTGACGGCGTGAGCCTGGTGTGGAACGCCGCCGGTGCGATGCCCGTTAACACGTCGTGGCTGCTCGGCGCCACGGACAAGAAGGGCACGTGGATTTACCTTGACCAGACCACCGGCGCGTCCCTCTCCGCCGTGTCAACGGACAACGGGTCCACCTGGGTTTCGGGCGGTACGTTGCCTCTCGGCAACCCCACCGCGTTCATCACCGACTGCAAGGGCACGTGGATGGCGATACTTGGCCCCGGGGTCGCCGTCTCCACCAACAACGGCTCGTCCTGGTCGTCCGCCGCGTCTATACCGTGGGGGTCGTTTGGCGGGGCGGCGGCCACGGACGGGAAGGGGACCTGGATCGTCATTGAGTCGCCCGGGACGGCGTCGGCGGTGTCAACGAACAATGGGGCGTCGTGGGCTGCGGGCGGTGCCCTGCCGTCTAGCGAAAACTGGGAGGCACTCGCTACTGACGGGAAGGGCACGTGGGTCGCCGTCGCGGGGGCGAACAACACGGCCGTGGCCGTCTCGACCGACAACGGGGCCACGTGGGTGGCTGGCGGGGCGCTTCCCGTGTCGGCCCCGTGGCTCGCCATCGCCACGGACGGCGCTGGGACCTGGCTGGCGACGAACAACGCGTCCACTCCGGGGACCGCCGTCTCGACCAACAACGGCACGTCGTGGTCCGCAGGCGCCAACCTCCCGGCGGGGACGTGGTTTGCGCTCGCGTCGGATGGCCGCGGTGGCTGGGTAGCGGGGAGTTCGTCGGGGACGGTCTTCTCCCTAAACGCCGGGTCCGTGTGGACTGCGGGGGCCGGAGCGGCAGCCGCGCCCTCGCGGAGCGTCCTCACCGATGGTGTCGGGAACTGGGTCGCGGCCAACAACGGGACGGCCGAAAGTTTCTACGCCAGTTTCAACCCCTACTACGCGGCGCCCGCCGCTCCCACGCTCCAGTCTCCGGCTAACGCCTCCTACGACGAAGTCGCGTCGGGCGCCACGCTGTCCGCGACCTACAACGCGTCCGACGCCTACGGGGCCAATGCCTACGCCCTGCGCGTCAAGACCAGTGCAGGCTCGTACAACTATTGGAACGCGTCAACGTCGGCTCTCCAGTCAACTGAGGTCTGGAACACGTTGTCGCCCGTCGTCGCCAACGGCGCCCTGGTCTCCGTTGCGCTCCCATCCGGCGTCCTCACGGACGGGAACGTCTACAACTGGTCCTTCGCGATGCAGGAATCTGGCAACAATCTGCAAGGGGCATTTGCGTCGGACTTCACCTTCACGGCGCAGGCCGCCCCGACTGTCACGGTGACAGCACCGACGGGGACCCTCAACGGGTCGCTCTACCCTGCGATCACCTGGACCGCGACGTTCCCCTCGGGTGCGACCCAGACGAACTACAGCGTCATTGTCGAGTCGGGCTCCTACGGGACCGTCCCCGGTTCTGGCACCCAAGCGTGGTCGTCGGGCGTCATCGCGTCGTCCGCTACGACGGTCGATGTAACGACCGCGCTTCCGGCCAACGTCACCTACCGCGTCTTCGTCCAGTTGACCGAGACGGGGTCGGAGACATCGCCGTGGGCGTACAGCACGTTCACGCTTCAGGCCGATGTCCCGGCCACGCCCGTCCTTACGGCCACTCCTGGCACCGATCCCACGACGGGCGCGCCGATGGTGACTCTCGACCTCCAGTGTGTCGACAACCAGCTCACCCTGAACCAGGCCAGCCTAGAGAGTGACGTGACGACGGGCTGGGCTGCGGGCACAAACACGACCATCGCGGCGTCTTCGACCTGGGCGCAGGACGGTTCCTACTCCCTCTCGATGACGGCCACAGCCGCAGGAGGCGTCGCGGCCAACACGCCCACCGGGGCGAGCGGCGTCGCGTGCGCGCCCGGCGAGACGGTGCGGGCGATGGCGTTCTTCCACTCTCCGGCCACGGCCCGCGCCTGCACGGTCGAAATCTCGTTCTACAACTCGGCCGGGACGCTGCTCTCGTCGGCCACGTCGGCTGCGGTGAACTCGACGCTCAGCGGCAACGGGGGCCAAGCGTTCGTCTCAGCGGTCGCCCCGGCGTCGTCAGCAACGATGTCCCTGACGATCTCGGGCGCATCCCTCGGGGCCTCGGAGATTCTCTACGCAGACTGCATGTTCCTCGGCCCCGGCTCGTCAACGACGTGGAGTGCGGGAGGGTTCGTCGGGTCCAGCACCGCAAACCTCAACTTCTCCGACGACGGCGTCAACTGGTTCCCGGTACGCAACGGAACCGGCGTGGCGATACCGGCCAACACCCAGAGCGTCAGCGTCGTCGACTACGAGGGCGCGCTCGGCTTCACGCGCCAGTACCAAGCCCAGGTGTCGGCGCCGTGACCGTCACGTCCGCGTTCGCGACCGCGTCGGCCCAGTGGCTCACGTCCGTGCGCTGGTGGCTCAAAGACCCGTTGGTCCCGGCGAACAATATGGAAATTTCGCTCCAGCCGGGCAACATGCTCACCTCCGCGACCGACCCGCAGCAGGTCGTCTTCCCGATTGGCCGCGTAGCGCCCGTTGTCATGTTCGACATCATCAAGTTGCCGACCATCACGTCGCTGCCCCTGCGATTCCTCACCGACGCCCAGTACCAGCAGTTTGAGGTCCTGCGCGCCTCCGGTCACGTCCTGCTCCTGCAGGCGCCGCAGGAGGTCGGCCAGTGGTACGTCCGGCTCGGGGACACCAAACAGGACTCGCTCAACCTCATCTCCATGCGCCAGTGGATTGAGGGCGGCTACATCATCCGTGACGTGACGATCTCGGCCCAGGTCGTCGCCGCGCCGTGACAACCCAAACGCTGCCGGCGGCGGCGTTCCGCGTCGTCGCGGCCGTCGCGGTCCTCAACTCCGACGGGAGCGTCAAGGACTACGTCACCCAGATCATGGCCGGGGGCACCGTCACCATCGACGCCACGGCCGAGAACCTTCGGACGTGTTCGTTCCAGTGTCTCGACCCCGACGGCGTGCTGACCCCAATCGGGACGGCGGGCCAGCTCAACCCCGACGGCGTGGAGATCAAAATCTTCGTGGGCTACATGGTCGACGACGTGGTCACGATGTTCTCCCAGGGCATATTCCGCATCACGCAGGTCGACATCGCCTCGGGCAGCGGCTCGACGGCCCCCGGTCCCGTCCTGACCGTCCAGGGAACGGACCGCTCGCTGCGCATCTCCACCAACCTCTTCGAGAACGCCTACAACATTCCGGACGGGACTAACGTGGCGACGGCCATCCTGGACATTCTCGGCCAGCAGGCCCCGTGGTGTACCCAGACGAGCATCGCCTCGACCACGGCGACGGTGGCCGCTCAGGCGTACCAGCCCGGCGACGACCCGTGGCAGGCCATCCAGGAGGTCTGCGCGTCGGCCGGGATGATTGCCTACTTCGACCGGGAGGGTGTCTTCCGGGTCATCAACAACCCCTCCTCCAACCCGACCACCCCGACGGCCCTGTTCAAGGACGGCCCGGACGGGACGGCTGTCTCGGTGTCACGCACCGTCAGCAACTCGCCGGGCTACAACGGCGTCATCGTGACCGGCCAGAGCCTCGGCTCGTCCTCTTCGACGGTCATCTCGGGCTCCTACTTCGACTCCGACCCCAACAGCCCCACCTACTACCTCGGCGCCTACGGGAAGGTTCCGGCCCCTCCCGTCATGGCCTCGACGGTGACGAGTGCGGCGCAGGCGCAGTCGATGGCCCAGGCCATCTTGCCACAGGTCCTTGGTCTGACTCGCCAGGTCGTCGTCGACACCGTTCCGTGCTACTGGCTCGAAGCCTTCGACCTGGTCTACATCGTGGACGCCGCGACCCAGACCAAAGAGGTCGACATCGTCGAGCAGGCCACGATTCCGATGGACTACTCGCAGTTGGAGTCCATCACGGGCGTGCCGCTCGGCACTCCGGTGTCCCAGTTCGACGGGCTCGCCAACCAGCCCTCCATCGCGGCCTACGCGCCGACCTCGACCGGGGCGTTCTCGTACAACTCCAGCACCGGAACGTACAGTTACGGCTCGTCGTCGGGCGCTGGTGGCTTCGGGCTCCTGGGGACGGGCGGCCTGGGGGGCTTCGGGGGCGGCGGACTGGGTATCTACAGCGTGTGGGGCGCGGGCAACATGTCGAGTTACGTCCTGCGGACCGGGCGCCACGGGTACGGTGTCAACACCGGCGCGGACGCGGTCGACACCGTGGACAACGTGGCGGAGGACCTGTGAACGACGACACTCATGGGCTCATGGCGACGCAGCGGCTCGTGCGAGCGATTCGCAAGGTCGCCTCGGCGGTCGCTCGCGCGGAGATTGCCAACTCGAAGCGATTGGGGACGGTCACGGCGACTAGTCCCCTGACCGTGACCCTCGACGGGTCGACCGTCTCGGTCCCCGCGTTCACGCTCCTGTCCTACACCCCGGCGGTCAACGACCGCGTGGTGACCGAGACGTACGGGCGCCAAATCCTGGTCCTGGGCAAGTTCTCGTAGCCTGGCCCCTTCCCGGACCAGGTTACACACAAGGCTCTACCTGATGGTTCTCCACTGTTACGACTCCGTGACCGCCGAGGCAATCCCTCCGGCCCCGGTCGTCCTCGGGTACGTCGACGGGGCGTACACCACCTACCCTGTCCTGCGCGAGCGGTTTCGCGGCTCGTCGACTCTCGTCGTCGGCGTCACGACCGGCGCGGGCGACGCGGACATCATCGACGTGGAGAACGGCGACGCCACGCCCGAGACGGCGGCGACGTGGTGCATCCAGCGCCTCAAGTCCGGTCGGCGCCCAACGGTCTACGGAACGCGCGACTCGCTGGACGCCGTCGTGGGGCTGCTGCGCAAGCGCGGCGTCCGAGCCGACCTCTGCGCCTACTTCCTGGCCGACTTCGTCCAGGTGGGCGACCCGTTCGTCCGCTGGCCGCGGGGTATCGAGGCGCCCTACGCGGGCTGGCAGTTCGCCGCCAGCGTCCCGGTCGCCCGCGGTCACTCGATCGACGCGTCGGTCGTCACCCGTCGTTGGGCGCGGCGTCTGGGGTGGAAGCGTGGCTGACTTCGAGGGTCAACTGCTCCTGCAAATCCAACAGCAGATGACGGAGGGCTTCGCGCGTATGGCTACGGCCAAGGAACTCGGGCGCGTCGAGGGCAAGCTCGACGCCTACCAGAAGGACACCGACCGTCGCCTGGAGAAGTTGGAGGTCGCCCAGACCGAGAAACTGGACAACTACCAGCGCCTCACCGACTCACGCCTCGACCACCTGGAAGACGCCCGGGCAGAACAGGCTGGGGCCACGGCGCTAAGCAAGCGGGCGGGCTCACGGGTCGCGTTCGCCGTCTCCACGGCTGCGCTCTGGGCTGCGGTCGTGGTGGCCCTCCTGAGGCACTAATGGCCGGCCCGCGCCACCACTGGATCAAGCGGTTCGTTCACGACTTCGAATACGACCACCTGTTCCAGTTCCGATTCCATCTCGTGATGATGCTCTTCTGGATCGTCAACGCTGCCGCCGGCACCGTCATGCTCTTGGTGTGGCCCGGCGAGTGGATACGCGTCGGCGTCTACTACGTGTTCGTGCTGAGCATCTATGCCAACTGGGACACGGACTACGATGCCGTGTCAGCGAGCCAGGCCGCGCTTCACTCTCAGAGCGTTCTCAAGAACTCCGGCGCCACCGATGAACTGACCGAGCCGTGACCCTCCCGAAGCCCAACTCCGCCTCGACCGCCATCTTCGGCGCGTCCGACGGGCTAGTGGCTGCGCTCGCCATCGTGCTCGTCACCTTCTCGGCCGGTCGTCATGTCGTCCTCCTGGCGCTCTGCGGGCTGCTCGTGGCCGAGGGCCTGGGGATGGCCGCTAGCCAGTACCTCGCGGACCCGGCCGTCTCGCTGCGCCAGGCCGTCGTCATGGGCGCATCCACGGGAGCCGCGATAGCCGCCGTGGGCGTCCCGTGGCTCTTCGCGGCCGGGACCCCAGCGGTCGCCACCAGCGTCGCGATGGCTGTCGCCGTGGCCGCCATCATCTCCTGGCTCCGGCCCGAGGGCTGGACGAGTTGGGCCCAGACCTTCGCCATCTTGACCGCCGTGGCGACCATCGCCGTTGCGGTCGGTCGCCTCAAGTAGAATCGGGGAAGTCACATGAGGGTGATTCTGGCAGCGTACTACCTGGTCCGGCGCGTGTGGTTCGGACTGTTCCCCCGCACGGTCGGGGCCAAGGGCTACGTCCCTTCGGGAACGCCGCTCGGTGCGACGCCCACCCTCCCGCCCGCGCCGGTGACCTGGTGCTCTCCTCGGGCGAAGTGGGGGATGCTCGGGAACGGCCCGGACCCGGGCAACCCGTCGAACCACCCGAACGGCGTGGGCGACTGCGTCGTGGCGGGTCAGGTTCACGCTGAAATCGCCGTCGCGTCCTACCTGGGCGAACCCCTTCCCCACCCCACGACCCAGGCAGCCGTAGCGGCATACTTCTCCATGACCGGCGGTGCGGACGTGGGACTCAACCCGGCCGGGGTCTTGGAAGAGTGGGAGCGTGGCACGTTGCCGGCTCCCGCGGCCGCCGTCTTCGGCCCCGGCGGTCCGTTCGTGCGACTCGACCCCACCAACGTCGAGCAGATCAAGTCGGCCATCGCGACCTTTGGCTGGGTCGGCATCGGCGTCAACCTCCAGCGCGCGCAGGAGATTCAGTTCTCGCGTGGACAGATATGGCGTCCGGTGCGCGACTCGCCCATCGTCGGCGGTCACTGGGTCGTTCTCACGGGCTACGACGCGCGGAACGTCGGTCCCTACACCCTCTCGTGGGCCAAGGGCTTCCGTTCCACCTGGTCGTTCGTCACGGAGTTGGCGGTCGAGGCGTACACGGGGATTCTCCCCGCCGTGCGCCAGGCCGGTCACTACGTCAGCGATGTCGCAACACTGGAAGCGATACTGAGCGTCCTTCCGGGCGCGTAGGAGGAAAATGAAGCCCAACACCATCAAGGCGATTATCCGCTCGTTGGCCCCTGCGGTCTACGCGGCCATCGCGTCGGTCATCGCCCACTTCGGGTACCACGCCAGTTCGGGCACCGTCGTGGCCGTGGCGTCCGGAGCGTTCGCAATCCTGACCGTCGTGCTCCACGCGGCCGAGCGCAAGTGGCCGTGGGTCGGCGCGCTGCTCGGCTACATCGGGGCGCCGAACTACGCGCCCACGAAGAAGGCCGCGCTCGCGCTCAAGGTCGCCGACCTCCAGGCCGAGATAGCCCGGCTCCAGGCGCAAAACGCTCCGGTCGTCCCGAGCGTCTCGGCGCCGGCGCCCGCACCGATAGACCCCGCCAGTGTCACCGTCACGGCCTAAGGTCCCGCGTCCGGGGGACGTGGTCTTCGCTCACTCTGACGGCGTGATGGGCAAACTCATCCGCATCGGCGAGCGTCTGCGCTTCAAGCGCGGGTCCGAGTGGAACCACATGGCCATCGTGGACCGCGTCGAGGACGGCGTCTCCTACGTCATCCAGGCCACGCTGCGCGGGGTGACCGACACGGCGTCCCTCGAAGAGGTCGCGCCGGGCGGCCGCGTCCGCGTCCAGCCTCCCCCTCCCGGCGTTAGCCGCGCCCGGGCGCTGGAGTTCGCCCGCGCCCAGGTGGGCGTCGAGTACGGGTTCGGGACCATCCTCGCCATCGCCATCGATATCCTGACCTGGAACTGGGTG
>JAEHJW020002902.1_pt1 | contig 36675 bp, 54 predicted proteins | sample 9271431 | NCBI WGS metagenome assembly JAEHJW02 | reverse complement strand
TGCTCGGGTCGTTGGTTGCGATATTGGGACTCGGGCATCGACCACGGCGTGCCGGTGGGCTTGGTCATGGCAGACGGCCCAACGACATCTGGATTCGGCGGCCCGTGCGGGTGAGAGATGGGTTGGCCCAAAGGCGGCGTAGTTGAGTGTGCCGAACTTCCGCGTTGGGATGACGGGGCACGTTGTCGCCCGTCGAAGTTCCCCGGCGGGCCATGACGGGTGCCCAGCGGTCGATTACGACGGTTGGAGGTCGTGTTAGCCATCCCGGCATTGGGAGCGATGGGCGAGATACGACCGGCGTCTCGCGCTTTCAAGAGGTCGTCAATCAGACTCACGAGGTCACCATGGCGGTCGGCACTCGGTATGCCAGGTTTTGAACCCGTCTGATACTGACGCGTTTCCGACCGGTTTGCCGCACTTATCGCACAATGTTTGCGGAGCTTGTATCTCCTCATAGGCTCGATCGTAGGCGCGCTGGACATCTTGCGTCGGCGCGTTCTCGAGTTCGTGCACGCGAGGTTTCATTTTGTCCGGCACGGCTTCGGCCATCACTTTTCGATCCTCGATCTGCGTAACCGGCTTTTGGGACTCATAAAATGCTATCACAGAATCCCCCGCGCCGGAGAATAGCTCCGTCATGGCCCACACGAAGGCATCCATCCGGTCAGGCGATCGTTTCCACGTCACTGGATCGTAATCACACAGTTGATCTTCCAAGGTCGGGAATGAGCCGACAAAGTGTATCCGCCCAGCGGCCAAGAGGGCCGCTATCGGCTCGGCTCGTGTGGACTTGCCGCGTGATGCGTGGACTTGCTTGACGGCCACCATCGGATCGACATGGTGCATGACTTCGCTCACCATGTCTCCGCCGTTGTTCACTTCGGCGACGATGACATCCCCATCGTGTGAGCGTAGCGTGTCAATCGACCGCTTCGACCACACGGGAACCGGCATCACACCGGAAGCGTCTTGAATGACAAAAGCGTGAAAGACGCCGCTGGGGTCGGATGCCAACCCGGCTGCGATGATCCCGCACTCATCGCTTTCAGCGTTCGCGGACGCCGACGGGTCAACCCCGACTACGATCCGTCGTAACGGCGGGCACACACGCACGCGAAACCGCTCGATGTCCTCGGCCCGAAACAGTGCTAATGGGTTGTTGTCGATGATCTCGCCGAGAATTTCCTGTTTGCCCAGTCGCGTCCCTTCATACGATGCGATGATCGTATCGACGAACTCTCGCGACAGGTTGTCCCGATTCGCATAAGTTGCCCCGCCCGTCACCACCGTTCGCGGGTCATTGATCAACTCTTTCATCAGCCGCGTCGGTCGCGGGGTAGTCGTGATCACCGCACGCGGTTGCTTGCCGATTCGCAGCCCGAGCTTGACTTGCGTCCATGCGTCGGCATATCGCCACGCGGTTAGTTCGTCCGCCCATATCTTGTTGTGCTGCTTGCCACGCAAGCGGTCGGGTTCGTCTGCGCTGAATATGAGCGTGCGCGCGCCATTCGGCCAGTGCAGAGCTTTCACGTGCTTCAGGTATAGCGGACGTTCTTCATTGGTGCAACAGCCCATGATCCCAGCCGGGCCTTCGACCATGATGTCGCGACAGTCATCCGTGGTCGCGCCGATGATGTTGACATAGCGCACCTCGCGCACCCAATGCCGTACCGTCTCGGCACCCGCTCGGGTTTTGCCAAAGCCGCGCCCGGCCTTGATCAGCCAATAAATCCAATCGCCGGGCGGGATGCGCTGCTCGGGTCGTGACCAGAAATGCCAGTCATGCAAGAGCAAGTTCGCCTGGTCATCTGTCAGTTCGCTCAATGCACGCTCGACAGCGTGAGCATCCATTTTACGCAAGGCATCAGCCGTGAACTCGTCAAATCTCAGGTCGACCATCCGCTCCCCGTTCTTCAACCCGTTCTTCCTCCACCATCCCGTCATCCGGCGCAGCAATTACCTCGATCTGCCTGCCCACCAGCTTTTCGAGTAAAACTCCACGCGCTGATTCGATCCGAACGCTCACGTCGTTCGTGACCTGGACATTGAATTGCTCCGTTTCGTGCCACCCGCCTTGAGTTTTCAGAAAAAACATGGTGGCGACGATGTTCCCTTTCACGATCGCGTCGAACAACGACTTGCCAGCATAGGCCAGCTTTTCCGTCATCCCGTCATCCAGTTCGGCACGATAGTGCTTGGCAAGGGTGTCCTGATTGATCTTGAGGTATGACGCGAGCCTTTTTTGAGTCACGCCGTAGGATGAGAACGTGCGCACCAGCTTTCTGGTTTCGGCTGTCGGTTCGTGTTTCACGGCTTTATACGTCCCATTGTCAAGACGACCGAATCAGTTTTCGTGCCATATCACGATCCGGATATGGCGGCCCGCAGTATTCATAGATCGCGCATGGCCGACCGGGTTTGTTGGCGTTCATTAGCGAGCTATTTGCCACATTCAGATAGTCACCAAGCGATTTAATCTTCTGCCACATTTGGGGTCGCTTGTCGTAATTGCGCGCGAATGGTGGGTGAGCAGGGTAGTTCCGAAACCGATAACCCACTGCTCGATAGCACGCGCCAAGCGTCTCAGATAGCATGAAGGCCAAGCCCAGCCCTTGATAATCCGGGAGAGTGACCAGTCGGGAGAGGCCTTTGAGGTTTTGCAGGGCGTGTGGGGTTGAAATGGGTTTATGCAACACACCTGCGAATGCGGCGGGTTGACCTTCGACCTCCAAGACGAAGCAGGCGGCGGAGGAATTCAATTCAGCGGTCAGATAGTGATAGCGAGCGAATAACGCCCATTCCGAGTAGTCCGTGCGCCGGATGGTGCCATGGAGTGTTGGTCGTCGCTGAAGCGACCTCCGGACGAAGGTCATCGTCGCTGGTTCGATGATCCAGTCCGGTTGGAGCCAATCTACTACGTCAAAATGGCAAGACGCCGCGACAAAACGGCGATTAGGCGATCTGCGGATGTACTTTTGGACAGCATGACAGGTGATGGTGGCGACTTGACGATCAACGGTTGACGTGAACTCATCCACCACGATCAAATCCCCACCTTCGACGAAGCGGCGGGCCATCTCGACGCGAAACTTCTCCCCGGTTGACAATACAGCATAAGGCCGCATCCACGCGGGAATGGTATTGAACCCGACGGCTTGACAAGCTGAGGTGATCTCATCGAGTCTGGCCGTGTCCGGGAAGTCATCGATAACCGACTTCTCCGACCATGCCATGGGAGTGGGGTCACCGAACAGGTGTCGCAAGAGCGAGCTTTTCCCTGACCCGGACGGGCCGAGTAGTAGCCCGATAGTCCATGGCTCAGCTTCTATCGGCACGTCGCCAGTCCAGTCAAAATGGCTGGTTCGTTCACCGAAGGGGACATCGAACACGCCGGATAGCTGTTGAGCGCGCGCGCTCGTGCTGCGGGTACATTCGAGGTGAAGGTCTATTTTCATGACACGATCATTTTCACGTTCAACCCCTCATTCGTCAACCGAGTCACGAGGTCGCGTTGTTCTTCTTCGGTCGCGCAATCGATAATCACGCGATAGGTCATCTCCCTGTTCATAACCGTCTCGTCTGCCTCATCACCGCCAGTCAAGAAAGTTTCGTCAAAACCCATCTTGGTGATGTCGAACCCGTCCTCCGTGAGATGTGCGATCTCATCGTTCAGGAGTGCATGATCCCATTCGGCAAGCTCAGCTAGGCGGTTATCGGCCAGACGATAGGCCCTGATTTGCACAGGGCTTAGGTTTTCGATCGCCACCGTTGGAACCGTTGGCAGGCCAAGTAGCAATGCGGCTGCCCTCCTTCCGTGTCCTGCGATGATTTCCTTCCCTCCTGTGACCAGGATAGGGTTCAGGAACCCGAATTCCTGGATACTAGCGGCGATTTGCTTGACCTGTTCGACGGAATGCGTCCGCGCATTCTGCGTGGACGGATTCAAATCAGCGGGTGAGAGATACGTAATTGGGCCGAGATTGGTCGCGTTTTCATCGTTCATTCGTGTTCTCGATTCGCCTTGATAAAGACTTGAGTGATTGCCCCCCCATCGGAATCGGTATCCATGTGCAACCACCACTGGTAATTCAACCCTCCAAAAAACCGTTTCAATAATACCTTGGTAGCCTTGTGATCAATGGCCCACTTTGGCAAATGCAACACGATATAGGGTGATGATTCATCTGTGCGAATGGTGGATAGCGATGCAAGCAACCCAAATTCAGTGTCGGCTACACTGGATAGGTGATACGCTCGTAAGCCGGTAGCGTCGTTCATGATTTCACCTCGATGATGCCGATTTCGACCAACCGAATCAGCGATAGTGCGAACGCGCCCCAAAACAGTTCCCGCCAATCGGGTTTTCGCTGATCGAGCCACGCGTGACAGGAAACGCAAGCATAACACCCGAAAATGTCGTGCGCCTTGAGTCCCATGCCCTTCCCATGCAGTTGGAGGTTGGAATGCGCCCACACGGTTGTTTCATTGTCGCCGGTGCATCCCGGAGCGTGTACGGTGCAAGGTTGCCCGCGCGCAGATTGACGGATCGCTTTGCTGCGGATCATGCGTTGCTTCTCCATCATGCGTAGTCCTCCCATTCAGGCGGTGTTGGTAATTCTACGCCTTCATGAACCATGTCTGACTCGTAAGCCGTGAGCAGGTCGTTAAACTCCGACACGTCGAAGGCGGTCGACGACTTGGGTCGTCCATCTGGATGCGTCCCGCAATAGTGCGGCTTGAAGATGCCTTCGTGAACGATCTCTGCTGTGAACAGGAAAAAACCGGGGATCAGTTTCGCTTTGATCAACTCGGGTAATTTTCGGTTCAAATGAGCGGCCATGATGCCATGCAACCACCACAGCCTGGCGTTTTGCGGGTTCGTTCGCCCCGCCTTATCCACTCGTACAGTGAACGGCGGTTCAAGCCGATTGATATAGCGCGACACTTCATGTTGCTGCTGAGGCGTGCGAATCGTGCGATTCATTCCAGGAACATCTCTATTTGCCGCTGACGTTCGCGCAGTTCGTCTACCCTGCCGGTCGATACTGCCACGATGTACGCTCTCAACGCGCCCGTGTCCAGGCCCTTGGACATGGCGACATGACGGACGGCTTCGGCAAATTCTTTGGTCTTGGCGTGCGCCGCCTCATGCAGGTCGCAAAGCTCGGTCTGCTCCGCATCAGTAAGCGGGTTCGGACTGGACTGGCGACAGACTTTATCGACCGCTGCCTTGAGTTCGGCGGCGTTACGAAATTCGACGGAACGCTCGCCGAACCTAATCGTCGTTTTCGAGTCAATTCCTTCAGCTTCTTCAGCGGATTGCATAAAACCACCTCCGGGGTGTCCCGTGTGAGTGTGTTTGGATGTGATGCCCTTGTGCCCGCAGTTCAGCAATGATGGCCGACACGGCGAGGACGTGCGCGCCCTCGGCGATCTGGCGTGTGCTCACCGGGTGTCGTTGCGCGCGCAGAAAGCGCAACGTGCGGATGAGTCGCGGCGATGTTCGTTCATTTGCGTAATGCATGATTGTCTCCGTTTAGTAAGTGAGAGTCTTTCCAGTTTTTTAGGATCGTTAGGTGATGCATGGCAGTGTCGATCGATGCGGGTTGTGGTGAGGATAGCCGTGCTTGCGATCGATGACCGCACGCTTGCCAAAACTCGGGTAGGGTAGGCGGCCACGAACCACCCGAACTGGCGAAGTGATCCAACGCTCGTAGCAATTCGTGGCGTGTACAAGCGGCGAGCTTGCGTCTCCACATATCGGGCATCCGCTCGCCGAATTGTTGAATCACTCGTGAGCCGAAGATTTGGCACAAACTGGCCCACACCACGTCCATCTCGTCGGCGCTCATCGGGTGTCACCGTACAGCAGGTTGTCACCGTACAGTTGGCTGAGATCAACGCGTTCAATGGCGTGACGTGTCACTCGTTCCACCGCTGATTCTCGCTTGAGCGGGAACAATCCAGTCCAGCCGTTGCGTATGCTGTTTTGGATGATCTCGACGTGATCCGCCTGGTGCGCTGCCAGGAATCGCAGTTGCAGCCTCACCGTCGATGGCTTGAGCGGCTTGCGTAGTTCCGCTCGATAGGTCGCCCATGCCTCCCATGCGAGCAGATCGAGCCAGGAAGGGAAGGGGACTATAGGGGTAGGGTTAGAATTTACAATTCTTTCTGAATGTATGGTCGGAAAATCCGACTCCGGTGGGGGGGGGGATGGGTCGGGAACCGTTGGGATTGTTGAGTTTCCTGGCGTCAAGAGGTTTCGTTCGCCGATGTCTTTAACCGGGTGTGGAAAATCCGACTTCGGAAAACCCGACTCCGGTGCCGAGGCGGGTAGCGCGGTATTCATTGATTTTCTTTGGGTTTTGCGTGGCGTATCATACACGGTTGACACCGTAGCCCACAAGCCATGCTCTTGGACGCGCTTCGTGACCAGGTATCCTACGACGCGTAATTCCCTCAGAGCCGTGAGCACTCCGTCGCGTCCGCCTGGTGATTCGGAAGCCAAGGCCTCGGCAGTTATGGACGTCCCTTCGTCATTGGACAGCAGACGGATCAGAACCCCGCGCGCTTTGTAGGATAATCGCGCGTCGCGCACAATTCCGGCGGGGATCGTGATGGTATGAATGGATGATGCGGCGCGAATGATGATCATGTCGATAAATCCCGCGCGGTATCAATCGCCAGTCGTGAGTTGTAGTCCTCCGTCATCCCCGACAACCGAAACAGGTCGATGACCCACCAGACGAGGAACCCGCCGCCTGTGACCCAGAACAGCAGTTGAATTGCGATCTTGCGATAGTACAGGTAATGACAACCGATGCACCAGAGCACAAAGCCGATGCCGGTTTTGACGCCGTGCGATTGCACATGCTGTTGGAGCAGTGCGCGTTGGTCAGGGTTGAGTTTGGAGATGATGTTCTTGGCGAGGATGGAAAATTTCATGTAATGCCTCCTGATTGAGATCATGTAGTTCATGTTCGGATAGCAATGGATGAATTTGTCCCGGATCGAGACCGAGTGCACTGGCGAGCGCCAGCACATGCCGTTTCGGTGGCGGGACGTGGCGCGCAAACCATGAGTGCACGGCCTGTCTCGAAATGGGCGGGTCACAGCACGCGCCGATGCGCGCGTAAGTCCCCCCGTATTCTTTGATCAGAGCCAGCGCGGCATCTGATAATTCACGTTCGGTCATGGCCTAGCCTCTAGATGCACCCGACAATCTTATCGCGGACGCGCGATAATGTCAAATCCTATCCGCGAGATTGCGACTCAGCTTCCAACACTTTGATTATTAAAGATATTTAATAACGGTTGACAAAACACAGGAGCTACCGTACAATCGACGTGCAATCTACCACACAACCGGGAGTCATCATCATGACCGAATCCACGTCTCTCATTCAGCGCTTCGCCGATCGCTATGGCGTAGCGGCAAACAAGCTGCTCGGCACGCTCAAGCTGACGGCGTTCAATCAGTTCACCGCACCACCGGACGAGCAATTGATACCGTTTCTGATCGTCGCTGAACAACACAACCTCAACCCGTTCACGCGCGAAATTTTCGCGCTGAAAGCTCGTGACGGCAACGCCATCCCCGTCGTATCAGTAGACGGATGGGCCAAAATCATCAACTCACACCCCGAGTTCCGGGGCGTTGAGTTTCAATACTCCGAAAGATCCATCCAGCTTCCCGGCTTAGAGCAGGAGGTTCCCGAATGGATCGAGTGCACCATCCATCGCGCTGATCGAGACGTGGCCACGTCGATCCGCGAATACATGGCGGAGGTGTATCGCGAACCCACAACCAAAACCGGGCAAGACGGCAAATCTCGTGAGATTAGAGGGCCGTGGCAAACGCACCCGTCGCGCTTCCTGCGCCATAAGTCGTTCATTCAGTGCGGGCGGCTCAGCTTCGGCTTCGCTGGCATCTTCGACGCTGATGAGGCTGAACGGATCGACGAAGCGACTCGGTCTACCAAGCCAAAGGTGGCGATGCCAGAGGAAATCATCGAAGCCCCGCCAGCCCCGCTGAATGACTCGCCGGAACCTGAGTCGGAGGTCATCGATGAACGTCCAATTTGACGAGGCCACCCATACCTACACGGTCGACGGGAAAGAATACCCGAGCGTTACTCGCATCCTGCGCCCGCTCTCCGACTTCTCGAACGTGCCTGCAAATGTGCTGCAACGAGCGCAGGAATATGGCATTGCCGTTCACCGGATGGTCGAGTTGGACATCAAGGGCACACTCAATGCCGACAAGCTCGACCCGGTGTTGTTGCCCGTGCTCGAAAACTGGCGACAGGCGTCGAAAGACTGGGACATTCTCTATTCAGAGGTCAAGCTCGCGCATTCGAGCCTGAAATATGCCGGGCGGTTCGACATCCTGGCCGTGATGAGTCGGGGATTATCCCTGATCGACATCAAGACCGGGTTGTTCGACCCACGCGTAGCCGGGCCACAAACGGCGGCGTATGCGGAATTGCTTAAAAATGCCGGGCGCGGGTTCCCGCACCGATACGTGCTCACGTTACGTTCCGACAATCACCAACTCCATCCGTTAGAGGACAAACGCGACTGGCCCATTTTCCAGTCATGTTTGAACCTCTGGCGCTGGGTTCACTAACAGGAGAAATGCCTTGGACATTAATATCATCCCCGTACAAACAGAAATCGATAACCTGAAAGGCGAGATCGCCAGCTTGGAAACACGAGCGGCAAACGTGCATATCGTCGGCGATCTTTCCTACAATGAAGCGGCTGACGTTCAGCGTGAAGCCAAGCGTCGGGTCGCCGCGCTCGAAGAACGGGAGAAAGCCATCACGCGCCCGATCATGAAGGGTCTGGCCGAGATTCGCGCGCTGTTTGCGGCTCCGAAAGACCATTACACGGCGATCCAAAAGCGGGTTGCCTCCGACATGCTGACCTACACGCGAGAACAAGAGCAGATTCGCCGCGCTGCTCAGCTAAAGGCCAACGAAGCGGCGCGTATCGAGCGCGAACGGCTCATGCGCGAAGCTGCCGCAACTGCGGCAAAAGCGCAAGCAAAGGCCGAAGAATTGCGCATCGAAGCACAAGCCGAAGCGGATGCACAGCGTCGAGCCGATCTCGAACGACGTGCAGCCGAAACCGTCGCCAAGGCCGAAGCCAAGGCCGAGGAAAAGCAAGCGCTGGCCGACATGGTTGTGGCTCCCGTAGTCGAAACGACTGTTCCGGTGGCACCAGGCATTTCCACCCGAGAGGACTGGAAAGCCGAGGTGACCGACCTCGGGGCGCTCATCACAGCCGTTGCTCATGGCGGGGCGCCCATGCATATCCTTGCGCCCGTACCGGCTGAATTGAACAAGCTGGCACGAGCCTATCGGGATACGCAATCGATCCCCGGCGTGACCTTCCGATGCGTGAAAACGCTGGTGACTCGGGGTTGACAACGGCGTGTGCTTGATTGATCATTGTCGTTGTGGGGCGTTTTAGCCCCATCTCCAGGGCGGGCGATGTCATGGTCGTCGGCCTCACTCCTCCCCTCACATGACGAGTACGCCGGTGAGGGGGGGCTTTTTAGGTCGGCAGTGCGTGCAACGCGCACCTAGAGCCTTGTAAATGCATGTTTTATAAGGTGTTTTTAGCCTCTTGACAAGCCCGGCCGGGTGGCATAACATATAGTTAACATTTGCCTACTCAACTAATCAGGAGACCAGCATGAACGCCACTGAACTGCATAATTTCCATGTCGCAGAGACGATTGCCCTTCAGTTCGTCAGGAAATATGATTCCTCGACTACCGCCCGAATCCTCATTACGGCGAATCGACTCGCAAAAGGATTCTCCGCGCGCGACGGCCTCAACCTCACGGCAAGACAAATCGCCCAAGTGCTGTACATGGCTGACGGCCTCAACCTCACGGCAGCACAAGTCGCAATTGTGCTGTACTCAACCAACGGCCTCGACCTCAGCCCCGCTGAGGTCAAGAAAGTGCTCCGTGGCGGCCTCAACCTCACGGCAGCACAAGTCGCACAAGCACTGTACGAGAGCGGGGTTTCGTGAGTGCCGACGCCAGCTTGATGTTTGGCTACCTGTTTTTAGGATTGCCACCGCCAAAACCGGGCAAATCTAAAAACAAACGTGTTTCGACTCGCCACAAACCACGCGGGTAAACTACCCCGCCGGAGACATTCACATGAAAACCAAATTTACGCAATATCGTTTCGCCGCACCGTCTTACCCGCTCTCGTTTGAGGCCGAAGCTAAATATCACGGCTGCGGTCGAGCGGTCGCGCTGATCGAGATGAACACCGTTATGGATTTTCGGTATCTCAGCGAAGCCGATGATCCCATTCCCGCTGATGTTGACACCGAGTGCCCCGATGGCTGGATTCACGGGATGCTTTCATGCCGAGAGTTCGTGCCTGATTAATCACAACCCACAGGAGATGCACACAAATGAAAGATCACACAGCGCCCATGCAATCCATCTGGCTGGCTCTCGCAGGCGCTCCATCCCGGTGGAGTCAGACGGCTCGCGCCAGAATCCAGAAAGCCATCACCCTGTCTCGTGGTCACGCCACGCTGAGCACCGCATGGAAGCGGGTCGCAAAAGCCTCAAACCGGGAAGTGCAGTCATGAAACTGTCGCGGGTTGAGGATCATTGGGTCGTAGCTTCGGATTATTCCGAGCGCGCGATCCCAAAGGCCGCCGGGTGTCGCTGGGACCCGGCCAACAAACAATGGTGGACGGATCGCGCCTCCGTCGCGGCGAAGCTCGCGCAATATGCCGATGACTCGGCACGCGGAGAATTGGAGCGAGTGACGCAAGCCCGCTCCGACGCGATAGAGGCGTCTCGTGCCGCCGAGGCGACAGTGGATATTCCCGCGCCGGAGGGGTTGGCGTATTTGCCCTTCCAGCGCGCGGGAATCAGCTACATTACAGCGCGACCACACACGCTGGTGGGCGATCAAATGGGGCTGGGCAAAACGATCCAGTCCATTGGCGCTTGCAACGTATTGCGGCCGTCGAACGTGCTGATCATTTGCCCGGCGTCGCTTAAATTGAACTGGGCGCGCGAATGGGCCCGGTGGAGCACGCTCGATCTGACGGTCGGCGTGGCCAACGGATCATGGCCCGACACCTCCGTGGTGGTGGTCAACTACGATATGATCGCCAAAAGCCGCGCCGGAATCGACGCTCGTCATTGGGACGTGCTGATTTGCGATGAGTCGCACTACCTCAAGTCACACAAGGCGGCCAGAACAATTGCCGTCCTCGGGTACAAGGACAAGCCGGGGATTGTCGCGACTCACAAACTATTCCTCACGGGCACCCCGATCCTGAACCGCCCGATCGAATTGTGGCCCATCGTCCACGCGATCGACGCGGAAAATCTCGGCCGCAGTTGGAAATACTACGTCACCCGTTATTGCGCAGGTCATGAGGGCCGTTACGGGTGGGATGTCAGCGGAGCCTCTAATCTTGACGAACTACAGGACGCCCTGCGTGCCAGCATCATGTTGCGGCGGCTCAAGGCGGACGTGCTCACCGAACTGCCCGCGAAACGGCGCGCGCTGGTCGTTATCGACGGCGATCATCCCGCTGTCCGAGCCGAGCATGAAGCGTGGGAACGGCAGGAAGCGGCTCTCATAGCATTACGCGCGCACATGGCGGCAGCCTCGGATGAGGCGGAATATGATGCAGTGGCGGAGAGGTTCCGTTCGGCAACGACCCAAGCGTTCGCCGAACTGGCGCAGGCGCGACACGATACTGCTATCGCCAAGATACCGCACGTGATCGAACATTGCGCGGGTGTACTTGACGGGAGCGAGGACAAGATCGTGGTATTCGCCCACCACCACGACGTGATTGATGCATTGCGGGACGGGTTGTCCGGATTCAACCCTGTGGTACTCGACGGACGAGTGACTGACCTCGCCAAACGCCAGGAGGCGGTAGATAGATTCCAGTCCGACCCAACGTGTCGTGTGTTCATCGGGAGCATCCAAGCAGCCGGTGTCGGTATCACACTCACGGCATCCTCGCATGTAGTGTTCGCAGAACTCGACTGGGTTCCGGCAAATCTCACACAAGCCGAGGATCGCACGCACAGAATCGGCCAGGCCGACAGCGTACTGGTCGAGCACTTGGTATTACAGGGATCGCTCGATCAACGCATGGTCGATTTGATCCTGTCGAAGCAGGCGATCACTGATGCGGCATTGGACACGATCAGCCAAGGCCGAGATGACTCCCTGCCCGCGATCCCGACGGTCGGCGGGATGGAAATTCAACGCACTTATACTCCTGTTGATCCCGGTCTGCACCCGCTCATCCTGGACGGCCTCCGAATGATCGCATCCGTGTGTGACGGCGCGACACGGGTCGATGGCGCGGGATTCTCGAAAATGGATGCCGCAATCGGGCACAAACTCGCTGCACTGAGTGCCCTCACGCCGCGACAAGCCGCGGTGGGGTTCAAATTGTGCAACAAATATCGCCGCCAAATCCCTGGAATCCATGCGCGGCTGGAGGCTTCATCATGACCACAGAACACAACGAGCACGACAAGGCCATTTTCAACCGCATAGTTCACGTTATGGATGAGATTCTTTGCCACGCTGCGCCCACTGGCGATGATGTTTGGGTTGCACGCGTGGTATATGAAACTCTCTTGAAAGCAGATGAAAATGGAGACCCGTTAGCCCCACGGTCTTACTACATTGAAATAGCCCGCTCACTTTTCAACCAGAGCGACGGAGATTGAACATGAAAATTACCATCCAAAATCTGAACCGCGAAAACGAGCGTGTTCGCCTCCCAGTTCCCAGCTATACCGCTGAACCAACGGGGAGTTCTGACTATACCGGCATCTGGATTACTGGATTATATTGCGCACCACGGACTGGACGGCGTTTTGTCAAAACATACAGCATATGGGATCGCGGCGATGGGATAATTAAGGGCACCATTGTACGCGAGGTAGACGAGGACGCTTGGCTGGCCCTGTGCCGCAAAATTGGAATCGATCCAGGCATGGAGACGAGCCAGCGGGCCAATCAAATTGCCGACGACTGGAATTCAACACACGAGACCACCTAACAGGAGATGCAATCATGACAACCACACCCAACCCGTACTCAGATCGTTGCATGGCATTAGTTGATACCCTGCGCGACAGTGACATCGAGCCAGAATATGCGCACAGCTTGACTGATAGAGGCAGCGTGGAAGCATGGGCCGTCCGGCACGATCCGCCGTTGTACTTGTTCTCCGTGAGCGATGACGGCGATGAGGAATGCTTCTTTTCCAGTGATAACAATCTGAGCCGCTTCTTTTCTCCCGGCGGGAGAATTGACTGGGATGCAGTCGGAGACGCGACATGAACAGCGTCATGAGAACCGCGCTCAAGTCCGACTTGCAAGAGGTGATAGACGGCCTTCTGTCCCACATTGATGAGCCGTTGTCCGACGCGATGCATAGACTGGCAGCGGGTTGTGTTCATAATGACGATCCAGCCACCAAGAAATTGTATTGGGTCATCTGTGAAGCGGTAGACGATATGGACGGGATTATCATCAAGTGCCGCAAGGTCCTCTTTGCTCTCGATGCTCCCACGGAGAACAAACCATGACAATTCAATATGAAGTCGCATCTCCCATAGTCCCCAATATCTCAGCGGAAGATGTGGCAGTGGCACTTCGAGACGAACTGGACCTCTCGGATGTTCGCATAGCGCAGGTTCTATATTCTACGAGAGGTCTAGATCTAACTGGGGAGCAGGTAGCGCGGGCACTTCACGCACCGAATGGACTCGCTCTCTCGGCGGTAGAGGTAGCGCTTATCCTGCGTGATGGTCTCGGTATTGACGCGGATTGTGTGACGCAGTGGGGGATGGTTCCACGTGAAACTACGGACTAGAGAGTAACAACCGAGAGCGTGACTGATCGACTGTCCGTCCGTCCACCCGTTTCTGAACCCATCAACCAGGAGAACCCAATGAAAACTGAAACAGAAAATGCACTCACGCTCGCGCTCAATCTCGCGGCGGGGGGGAAAACACCAGAGGAGATCGCGCTGGCACTCTATCGCGCGGACGGCCCCAACCTCAATGTACGAGCTATCGCGCGGGTACTCCGTGACGGTCTCGACCTCTCGATAGTGCGCGTGGCACTGGTGCTCAGGCATTGTCTCGGTCTCTCGCTGGTGACGGTGGCGCTGGCACTCTACCAGCCGGATGGTCTCAACCTCTCAGCGGGGCAGGTGGCCCATGTGATGCGAGAGGAGTTTGATCTTAGCGCAACGCAGGTTGCGCAGGCGCTTTATCGCGAGCCGGGCCTTGATCTCACGGGGCAGCAGGTGATGCAAGCGCTGCGAGAGGGGCTTGATCTCAGCGCGACACAGGTTGCGCAGGTGTTTTCTCGCGGACTTTGTCTTGGCGCGGAGGTAATCGCGCGGGTGTTGTATGACGCGCCGGAAGGCATCGATCTCAACGTGGCCGAGGTGGCACGGGCTATCCGCGATGGGCTTGATCTCTCGGCTGCGCACGTGGCGCGGGTGCTGTACGCCCTAGCGGGACTCAATCTCGACACCGGGCAAGTTGCGCGAGCGCTTCGTGACGGACTTGATCTCTCGCCGGTTGCGGTCGCGAAAGCCCTCAAGGCCGGACTCGATCTCACAGCAGAAACGATCGCGTCCGTTCTCCGTGACGGGCTTGATCTCAAGAGTAGGGACGTGGCTGATGTGATGAGCGGGTTATCGTAAATCAAGCGGGCGTAGTTCAAGGGCAGAACCTCAGTTTTCCAAACTGATGATGCGGGTTCGATTCCCGCTGCCCGCTCACCTCAAGGCATCGTCAAGGCGTCAAATTTCACGTCAGGGCCATCAGGAAGGCATCAGGTACAGGTTCTTATAGGCCCATGGGAAGCGATGGGCAGGGCGTCAAACTCATGTTAAGGTCAAAACTACCCTCAAGACATGCTCAGGCTGGCGAATTTGAGCGTAGTGCCATTCATACCTCTCGTCTGCATCATCCCATCCTACCCGGTCGGAAACACCGTCCCGAACGGATTTGAGCGCACTCACGAGGTTGTCAGAGTCCAGCAACCGTGGGCCGAGGCGCGTCAACTCGACGCATACGCGTTCCGCTTTCGGGAGCGGGGGCAGTGCGAGATAGGTAGCCAATCGTTGCCTCCTGGCCCGCTTAGCTCGCACCGCCCAGTGCTCGCGCAAATTGGCGACCGATACGATCTTGAGCGGGAGATCAACGACGATCCGATTCATAGTGCCGCGAAAATAGCGATGAGCAGGAACAACGTATAGGCCTTTTCTTCGAGCGCCGTTCGTTTGGGACAAAACCGATTGAACGCAGCGGCAGACAACGGGGCTGCGAGTGATGCGGCAAAGGTAATGTTGGCTTGCCCCCACGAGTGAATCAGCAGCGCAACTGTCAGCGACCCAAAAGCCACACCAGCCGATGCCAGGTGCATGAGTTCGAGGTCATGATCGATCTGTGGCGATGGGGCGACATAAACTATCAGCAACTTGGTGGCGACGACAAGCACCAGCGCAACGGCAGCGATCGCGAACAAAATCTCTACCCATTGACCGCCGAGAGCGTAACCGATAGCTGGGAGCGTGAACGCCAAGACGAGATACCCCGCGTCTTGCAGCCAATACCATCGCACTCCTGCTAGGTATTCGGACAAGTCGTCTTGGAACGGAGAGAAAAGCGCGCGATTCTTCCACTCAACAACAACGTTGGTCAAGACGAAGAACAACAGCACGAGGTTGTAGAACAGAGTCATTGTCTAGCCCTCAATGGTGATTACAGGATCGAAGCAAAATCCTCAACGACTGATCATCGCCGCGCAATAGGATTACGGAATCAACCCATGCGCGGGCGACTTCGGCATCCGTGCTGTGAGAGGTGATCGCGTCTATAGGTAGAACCGGGATGACCGGGACTCGTGGAGAACAATACACTGGCACGGGAACGTCAACCGTCTTGGGAACCGGGATCGTAGTCGCGCACCCCGCCAGCAAACACGCGGGCAAGATCAACCACCTCATGGCTGGTGAGTCCGAAGCGCTTCAGCGCGCAGGAAGTTCATCGCGTCCTCACAAGTCTTGCCAACCGGGGTAGCTTGCACTTGCTTGATCTTCGTAACTGTCATGACGTGCACTCGCTTGGCGGATTGCTCGGCTCTTGAGACGCGCCGGGCCAACAACAATTGTTCCACGTGAAACTTCTGGATAGCTGCGTTCTGCTGCATGATCGTGTCATTCAGAATGGCGCTCTTGGCCGTGCATCGCGCGAGTTGGTGTTGGGTTGAGGATAACTCCATGTGCAATACCAAGATGACCGCGCCGAGTCCTACAGCCATCACCAGGCCGAGCAAGAGCTTCCAGTATTTGAGCAGGAAGATCATTTTCGGAACAACACCACGCACCCGACCAGGATGAACATGACCGAGACGACGCTAGCTGAAACCGCCAATATGACTTTCATCCACAACGGGAGATGCAAGACGATTTGTGCGCAATGCGCGATCATTCTGGCTTTCTCAGCTTCCATGCTGCGCCGTATGCAGCGAGCATAGCACCTGCTCCGATCCCGAACGCCCGCGGTTCAAACGGGTTGCCACGGAACAGTGCGATCAGTTGAGAAACGATGAAGGTCAGCGAGAACAACGTGCCCATCACTACCACGTCGGCGCGACGGTCGCGAACCAATGCGTGAACCCATCGAGCGATGAAACCGTCCTCGTTCATTTTCCCTCCTGCTGATTATTCCATTCTTCGGCCAGGCAACTGAGTTGAAACGCGGTTAGATCAGGCCTGATCAGTTTGGGCTTGATGTGCAACACATGCGCCAATCGCATCACATGTTTCGCGGGGATGGGACGACGCGCGCAATACCAGTTATGGACGACCGACGGGTGAATACCCGCAGCACGCGCGACATCGACCTGCCGCCCTGCGCATCGCAACACGAGGTCTCGGCCTTGATCAGTATCAGATGAGGTTAGGTTCGGGGTGTCCATGTGAGCAGTATACGGCACTTTGTTACTGGGATCAACGTTTCCGACCCATTGACAGACCCACTATAATGTGTTATTTTATTGATGTGTTCTTGATGATCCTTTAACCATAACCACCAGGAGTTACCCATGACAATCTACGAACAAATCACTTCTCAGATATTAGCCGCTCTAGAAAACGGGACCAACGGATGGCAGGAGCTTTGGGACAAGAGCATCGACACCGGCAACCCACACAATTTGCTCACTGGGAAAGATTACTCGGGAGTAAATGTGATGATGCTATGGGTCACCGCATGGATGCGCGGGTACGGCAGTAATGAATGGTTGACATTCAAGCAAGCGGCAGCGATGAATGGGCGCATCAGGCGCGGGGAAAAGGGGACGGCGTGCGTGTTCTTTCGCAAGGTCGATCTCCCCAAGAAAAGCGATGAGGAAAGGGATCGCACGCGCTCGATTGCGAAAGGGTTTTTCGTGTTCAACCGTGAGCAGATCGATGGTTTGCCGCCATCGGAGTTGAAAGCCAAAACGTTCGACCCGCTGGCTGACGGCGAAGCCATCCTCAATGCCAGCCACGCCAATATCAAACACGGCGGCAACGAGGCCTACTATCGCGCGTCAACGGATACGATCCAGTTGCCATGCAAGGCGTCGTTTAGCGCGGCAGAGAACTACTACGCTGTGGCCCTTCACGAGTTGACTCATTGGACGGGTCATTCAACTCGGTTGGATCGAACACGCGGCGAACGTTTCGGCGATGAGGCTTACGCGTTTGAGGAACTGGTTGCTGAGTTGGGCGCGGCTTTCCTTTGCGCTCGGCTCAAACTGAAAGGCCGTTTGGAAAATCACGCAGATTATATCGCAAGCTGGGTCAAAATCCTGAAAACGGACACGCGTGCGGTTTTGACCGCCGCTTCACAAGCTGAGAAAGCAGCCAACTTTGTCTTGGGGTTCCAAGCCTAGACCGTCGGCCATTCGAGTGTACGCAGCATCTCGGCGAGTCGCCCGTAACGTTCGGGTAGCTCACGAGATGCTGCTACGTGAGTCAAAAGATCATTTGCTGCCCCCGCATAGTTGCCCGACTTGACCAGCGGGAGGAACGTGTTGAACTTCGAGAACTCGTAAACGCCCACGTTGAAGGCAATATCTATCATGACGGCATACACGACGGGTTGCGGGGAATCGCCCAAATCAAGGTCGGCTATCCAGGATGGCAGACCGTTTTCGACGGCGGTAACGTCATGCGCGAATAACTCCGCAATTTCCACGTTCGTCAGCCCGCCCGCTGCGGTGATCAGGTCGCGATTGCCAGGGAAATGAGTGTCTCCGCTGGACAGTCCAGCGCGTGCTACGATGGCATCCACGAGCGATTGTGGTAACGGATTCGCTTCGAGGTTGTGCCCGACGCCGACTGTCCATATCCCGCGTGAGTCGGGATACGGGAGCGATTCGCACCCCTCGTCATACGATAATAGCGTTTGAATTGAATCGATCATCTGTCTCTCCATAAAATATACAGCGAGCGTGCCATCAGCACGAACAAAACGAAAACGAGAGTTGAGATGATGATCATTTCAGAAACCCCGCTTTGACATCCGCAGCAAGCGCTGCAATTTCGGTGTGTAGAGAACGGATCAAGCGACGGTGATCCCATGCGAGCCAGACGAGAACAACGGACAGATAGAGAATGATTACGATCATGATCTTCACCTCATTTCCGACGACGGTAGTATGCGTGATGTGTTTCCAGTCGATGGTTGATCTGGTGTATCTCCTCCCCTTGGAAGTGCAGCATCTCCTTGATCGAGGCCAATTGAGCGGGAATCGTCCGTGTATTCTGTTCGAGGACGGTCACTCGACCGTCCAGGTTTCGCACATTCCCCGCTTCGATCCCGGCCCAAAAGACCACGCCCAAGATCGCCAAGCCCGTCCCGACGAACAAAACCCGCATACCCTGCGGGAAGCTCATGGCCGAAACGCCCAGTTGAACGCGCTCATTTTTAGCGCCATGCTCGCGCAGGTATCCGATGTGAGCACGCCGTATGGTTCCAGCGCGGCTGCGACTGTCGAAGGGATAGAGTGAGAGATGAGAAGATGCCCGCAGGTTCCGGGCAGTTTGCACCCGTCCGTGTCCGAGTGTACAAGCAGGCAATCAGACTCGCTCACGTCCAACGTTGCGTACTCGGTCGGGAACGGCTTGTGGTCTCTCGGGAGTAGGTGATAGCACCTCAAGAGCGACTCCTGGCCGCAAAGCGGCTCACGGTTTCACGCTCCCATTGTGCACGATCAGCCCGCTCTCGTCCAGGACGAACCAGTGCGGGGGATCAATCCCGATGATGACCTTGGTTCCGGGCCGTTTGCGGCTCACGACCGATCGCACCCGGATGGCCCGTCGTTCGCCCTGTAGACGATCCCCGACGTCGAGTTCCGCCGCGTGGATGATCCCGCCGTCGTAGCCGAGAAACGGCTGGGTAGGCGTAACCGTCCACTGGTCATTGATCGTCACCCACTCGGTTTCGGGCGCGTGTTCGATCGTGCGAATGGGCGTCCAGGTGCGAGCAGCCGTATACAGTTCGTCACCCACGACGAGTTCGCGCGCTGGGATGCCGATGCCGCGCTTCGTCCAGACCGGCTGATCTGCGTCCAGACAGCCATTGAACCCTCCGCCACCCGACCCACCAGTCGCCGCAGTCGAAGCGGTCATGCCTCCTGCCGTGAGTCCAACAGACCCGAACTGATACTGCTCCGACGCATACAAATATGATCGTCCCGTGTTTGCCCCACCGGGCCACTGAATCGTCCCGTCGGCGAGTCGAACGGTCGGATAGAAATAATAGGTAGTTGATGCTGCCAACCCGGAAAACACCAGAGACCCAGCGTTCACCGTTTCCTGCTCTCCGTCCGGCCAGAAAATCGTGAATGCCGCCCACGACCAGGTGATGGATGCGTCATTCGAGGTGTAGGTAAAGTGCACATTTGCAGCCGATGGCGGCGTCGATCCGCGATACAAAAACCCGGACGCGCTCGATCGTCCCTGAGTGAGCGCCTGATATATCGAGTACACCTGCACGTAGTTGTTGGTCCAAGACACCCCCTCAAACACACAGATGTCCTGCAATACGACTGGCGTGGCAACGAGTCCCGAACCTGGAAAGGTCGGCCAGACCCCGCCTCCCCAGCTGCCCGCGATCAGGTAATACAACGGTGACAACAACTGCGGTGCGCCCGTCCGGCTGGCTGACGACCACATGCCATCGACGAACAGATAGAGAAAAGTTGTATTCGTTGCGCTGTTGTATCCGATCGAGGCCAACACAAAATGAGGATCGCGAAACGTGAGCGGGATGGCCGACGCCACCTCCAAATCACTTCCGATCCCAACGCGCGCGCGGACATATCCGTCCGTCGTGATCCAAATGAGCGGGGAGTATTGGCTTGGGGCGCTCGTCGTGTTCCCATTCGCCAATCCCATGAGCACGATCTGCGCTGATGGCGTCACACTTGGACTCACGATCATCCCGCAGACGGTCAGGTTTTGCGTGTTCGCAGTTCCCTGCGCCCAATACGCTCCGCTGAATTGCGCGAGAACCCCATTATCTCCCGGCGTCGGCATACCGGAGATCGACCCCGCACCGATCCCGCCGACGGTGCTTCCAGATAACGCGGTGAGTGTTTCGGGCGCGCTCCCGAGATCGTCCAAACTGATATTTGCACGATACGAAATCGGCCAGTAGTGCGTGGGGGCCAGTTGGAGAATGGTATCGATGCCCTTGCGCAGGCTGTATCCGCCACTCAGGGTCGTCGCCAGCGTCCGGGCATAGGTGGTGCCGTCTCCGATATAGTCCAGCGTTTTGTTCAAGTGACCGGGTTTCGAGACATCGATCAAGATCGACCCAGTGTTCAAATCCCCGATGCGCGGCTTGTAATTGGTGGGCGCGTTCGCGGCATTCGAGGTTTCAAGTTGCGGGTTTGCGAACAGCAAGTCGCCGTTGATGGTCGCTCCATTGGCGTTGAACAACGGTGTTGCTGGGATGACCGCTGCGAAGTTGAGCAGGAGCCAGGTCGCTGTCCCATCGGTTGTCGTGCCGCCGATAACAGTAGACCAGGCCGGGGCGGCTGCCCCTGTTGTTCCGGCTACGCTGACAATTTGCAGGTCCCCGTTCGGGTCAGTGATCAAGTCGCCCGCAGCGACGGCGGTACTCGTTGCCCACTTCCCGACTGAGAGTGTGAAAGATGCGCTCAGTCGTCCCTTTTCATTCGGGACGAATGTCAACGAGGTCAAGAGCGTGCCCGGAGTGTATGCGCCGGGATTTGAGTTCGGGGCTGCGTATATTCCTATTGACACATTTCCCGCACTGACCGCTGTCGTGTCGGCGTATGCACTGAAAATGTAATCACCCGGCAAGAGCATGATGGTTGTCGTTCGAAGGATGATGTTTGGTGCAATGACCGGATTGCCGGTGCCGGGACACGCAAAAGCGTTCCCGAACGGCCCGGTTACGATCGTCCATGGCGCGGCATAGTTCCAATACGCCAACCCGGAAACAAAATCAGAGTCGGGGATCAGATTGCTGGCGAACGGAGCCGATGGTTGCGGGACATAAGCCCCGCCGTTCGCTTGCAATGCGGTGGTATAACCCGACCAGTTGAACAAGACCGAACGCGAACGCATCCGATACCAGGTGCTGACGGGTGGTGCATTGTGAGAGGTGTATCCCGAAGCGTTCCCGCCGACTGATGCGAGAATCGACCAGTTCACAGTGTCCGGGGAGTATTCGATCGTCGAGCCGCTGACCGCTTCAGGGATCGTATTGATCCACGAGAAATGCAACCCGGCATCAATTTCCTTGATCGCAAAGTTCCCCGGCGTGGGCGGTACGTCAGGGACAACGGTCGTCGATCCGAGCGTGTATTCATACGCCGTTACAGCGGACAAATCCTGGTGTTGCATCCCAAAGATATTGAAGGACGCAAACTTCAGCCAGTAGTTCTGCCCGATGGAAGATGGGTCAATCGCTATCTCGGCGACCATCTTGTCCAGTCGTATGAATGGTTCACCCGGCACATGAGCAACGATGGCTGTCCCATAGCATCCCCGGCGCAGGTATCCCAACGCGTATTGTCCCGGCGCGATCAATGTTGCGGTTTCGTATGCGATCAGTTCATCGCCCACCTGGAACAGCGTTTGCAAGTTGTCCGCATCCGCTTGTGAACCGCCGCTGAGTTCCGTCGGCGTGGTCAAGGTGATGGTCGCAAGATCAGTCAGGTCGGGATCGACCGAAGCGGGGAGCGAGACCAACCCGGTGGATACGAACGTCCATACCGCCGTCCCATCGGCTGTCGTCCCGCTGGTGGCCCATGCGGGGGCAGCAGCACCCGTCACTCCTGCCGTCGTGCATTGTTGCGTGTTCCCGTTCGCATCCTCGATGAGATAGCCCTTCAAAACGGATTGCGAAGCCGCCCACGCATTGAGTGCGATTGATCCGATCCGTGAATTCCCCGTTCGCGTCTCAAGGTAGTTGTAGTGTGATCCGTCCGTCGATCCCCACACGTCGCACCCGCCGTACCATTCAGTTGACCCGCCCACGCCGATGATCAAAGGCGGGCATTGCCAAGCCTGGTTCTGTAATGGTGAGCCACGCGTGACGACCGGAGTGACGACTGAACCCGGAGCATTTTGGACGGGCAAGCTGTAGCCTTGCGGGCTGACGCTGGGTGGCGGGGCCGCTTGTCCTGTTCCCATCGCCAAATCTTCAGCGGTGATGCTCAGCAAGCCGCCTTCATCCTCGTCTACTTCGACGATGCGGACGGGGTATCGATTCAAGCCGAGATTGACATCGGTCAAGGTCACGATGTCCATCGGTTCGAGCAGCGCGAAATTGTATGACAGCTTGAACTTGAAGCGGTTGCGGACATACAACGCACGTTGCAAAATCGCTTGTGCGCAATACGATGCAACGGGCTGCAAACATATCTCATGGGCTGGAATCTGGTGAACCGGGTAGGTGGATCGAGCAAACGCGTCGTTTTGATCCTTGAACTCGATCACTGCGGGCGAATAAAAATAGGTGCGGTCGTAGTATTCGAGCCGAACCGTGTTCGGTAGGTCAGCGGTATCCACACGTTGAACAGTGATGGGCACTTGCCCCGGCGCGGTGGTGATGTAGTCCGTGTCGGTCAGGTTATAAGCCGCTGTCAGTTGTGGTGTATAGGTCGCGCCATACCCGGTGACGGTCTCATCGCCGTAAGGGATGAACTTCAATTGACCGTCCGACCACACGGCTTCGACTGTGAGCAGGTTGAGCAGACGATTGAGCACCTGTTCGCCCGTCGTTTGTTGATCATATACAGGCGATACAAACAAGCCATTAGCGGTGCAGAAGTCCGAAAACGCGGTGAGATCGCCGACAAAGCCCGTAAACCCGAGGCCATATTGCGCGTTCGTCAAAATGTCATTCACGACAGTGGACGGCTCGGCATCCACGACTACCCCATAACCCTTCGCGTTCGTCGCATCCCAGCACAATCTGAACCGGCACTCATACGTCAGGTTCGGCATCGATGCGCTCGACCCGAGGTTGAGATTCTGAATCCCGATCAACGCCGTCGAGTCATACCCCAAGGCGTGTGTTCCGGGCAAGACCGACCACGGAGCTTGTCCTGGATTCCCTGCTATGAAAGTCGCTTGCAATTGCGCCGCGCCCGTTCCGATGAACACTTGCCCCGTGCCTTTCCAGATGCTCACTACCGCTGCTATCGGCCCCTCGCCGAGTGATTCCACAACGGAGGACGAGTAGGAATACTTGTTTATGTTTTGACCGCCGCCTTTCCCGACCGATTGATTCGTTTGTATGGTCGTGAAGTCGAAGTAGTCAATCACGTTACCCGGTACGCGCTGTTGTCCATACGCCACGGGAACCGGAGCGCCATAGTTCGCGGCCTGAACCTTGATCCCGCGCTCTTGCGGCTGCTGCTCAGCAACCGGCATCGGTTGCCCGCCCATCATTCCGCCCATGTTATTGGTCTCCAATAGCTATCCAGGCGATCCGCGAGCATGTTTTGTTCTCGAACCTCGACGTGCCCTGCGTTACGCCACGCGTGAATCAGATACCCGCTACCAGTCAGGATGGCTGCATGACATGCGCAGCGCCCATATCGATACAACGCACAATCACCCGGTAGCGGGGTGTCCGCGCGCATCATCCGCATCGTCAACAGGGCCATAAACCTCGATTCCTCTCGATGCAGCATCCAGTCAGGCGGGTAGGTCGCGACCTCGACATCCTCGACCCCACAAGCCGTGTAGACGGCTCGGATGAGTTGCCCGCAATCGACGCCGACCCCCAAAGTGCGCGCCGCGTGTGCATAGGGCGTCCCCAGCCATCGAATTGCCTCGTAAATCACACGTTTTCGCTCTTGACTGGGCGTATCCAGCAGGCCATCAGGTATGTACAGGTCATTGGGCTTGGTGCACGCCATGTTGACCTCCTGGGCCTCCTGGGCTAGGGCCACTTCCGCCGCCTCCGCCTCCTCCGCCGCCTCCGCCTCCTCCTCCGCCTGAACCTCCGCCACCGCCAGTTCCTGTCGATGCCCCGGCATATACCGTGTCAGGGGTAGGAACGTATGGGTAGCCCTTGAAGTGCGCGCTGTTGTTGAATTTTGAAGCACAGGTAGATTGTGTTTTGTCGCATCCTGGGTAGGCCAAGAACGTGTCTCCCGAAGCAGGAGCACCGGGTAGCTCATAAGTCAGGTTGAGCGTCCCGCCGACTGAGGTCTTGATGACGACCTCCAACCCGTCGTTCACGCCAGACGTGAATTTCACCGTGCCGTTATTGTAATACCCGTTGGGGTTCGAAAGATTTGTTGCAACCGCCAAGGTCGTCGAACCCGCTTGTACCGTACCTGCAACCGCGAAGTGGGACTTGACCAATGCACACCCGGAATCGTAAAGGACATGGTTGCACGTCATCAGGTACACGTTCGGCGGCCAGGCATATCCCAACAAGACCAACATGGACTTGACAGTCAATCTGACCATGGTGCGATCGATGCTCACGTTCGCTACACGACCGAGAAACAGGTTGATCGTACCCGCTGAGACGTTCCCCCAAGCCGTGGTCAGGTACTTGTCGATGCGAACGGTTGCGTTATCGAATCCTCCGCTGGTCGCGAACGCGGTTAGCGTCAACCCGCCGATCATAATCGGCCCTTTTGCACCGACGCTTTCCGCGTTCAAAGTCACGCCGACAGACTGCACTTGCAGCCCGCGTGGGTTTTTAACTGATGATCGATCAATCGCTGGGCCGACATTGAAGGTCGCGCCATTCACGGTTATGGGTTGTTGCGCACTCGTCCATGTAATCACTTCCCCCGTATCCAGTGTGATGGTGTAACAATCTGCCATCAAAAGCGCCTGGTTCGACGCCAGCATGTTTTGAAAAGCAGTCGATGCCGTTTTCAAAAGAACGTCCTCAGTGTGAGCGCCTTGGTCTCCCAATACGCATCAAGGAACTGGGAAAACTCAGCTTGGTCGGACTTGAACCGCACTTGATAGTAATAAGTTCCCGTCCATGATAGCGCGTTGCCAGCCAGCGGAGCGACCGTGAAGGTGATTTGATTGCCAGCGACCGTAAAGCCCATATCCACAACCCCGCCGTTCACGACTTGTTGTACCTGATTAGCAGCCCCAATCGGCTCGGAGAACAAGCCGCCGTTCGAGCGAGTAAGCGTGAACACAGTTTGCGTGCCGTTCCCGACTCCGAACGTCTCATTGGTTGCGACATCATCGTTCTGACTGTCAAACAGGAATGGTTGGAGCGGGCCAAGCTGTTCGAGATAGAACCCTGCTAGAGTTTTCACGTCCGTTTGCGACAGGTAGTCGAACGTCAGGTCGAACTCATAGAGCGGGTACTGATACAACCCAGTGCGATATTCGCGCCCTGATACCGATTGATGGATGACCGTGTTCAATATCGGGCGTTTGACAACCGGCCAGGCGAGTCCGAGAAAAGCAGGAAAGACGTTCATGGTCTCATCCTGAGTGCATGAGGTGACGGGTTTTGATAGTCGCGTGAAGCGGCTTGCACCGCGTCCATGACCGCAGAGCGGTTGTTGGTGAGCATACGCATGGCATCTTCATGGTCAGCCGAGTGAATGTGTACATGCGTCTCACCGGAGTGCCCCGTCATCGAGCGGATGTTGTCAGCCAAAGGCGCAGGCAAGACCATCTCGCGCGCATGAATATGAGCGAACGTATCACTGGGCACGTCATACCCGCCTGATGCCGAAACTACCTTACCGGCTACGGCTGCGACCGTCGCTTCCGCAGCGGGTGCCGCAACTGCCGCGAGTTCAGGGCCGATAAACGGAATCCCGGACAAGGCAGAAAAGACACCCGAGAATGACTTGGCCGAGTCCGTCGTAATGCCCTTGATCGCGGTCATGCCAGCATGGGCCAGACCTTCCGTTTGCCCGGCCTTTTGCATCGCGAGCGTCGAGCTTTGCGCTGTTTGTGAGGCATTCATGCGTAACAATTCGTTCTCTAGAACCGCCATGAGCTTGCGTTGCAACAACGAGGTGAACCACTGGAAGCCGCGTTGTTCGAGTTGAAATTCCTCCTGTTGCATCGTTTTGCGACCTTCAAGCGTTTGCTGAAGGAATTTGCCGGTCAATGTAAGCTGGGTTTTCATGTTCTTTTCGACCGTTTTCATGTGCTGTTCTTCCAGCTTGCGTTGCATCATTGCCGTCTTTTCTAGCTCTTTCTGTTTGAGCTTTTCGGACGTGATCTCGGCATGGCTGGCAAGTTTGGCCTCATGTGCCGTGTCCTTGATCGCTTTCGCTTGCGCACGCATGGCTTCAGTGACCTGGACGATGCTTTCCAGTTGTTTCTTGTTCGATGACGCGGCCTTGGCGTGATGTGAGGCGGCTTGTTGAACGGGAGCGAACGCAGCGGCGACTGACTTGCCGACTGCATTGTAGGTGTGGATCATGATCTCGCCGTTCTTGACCGCTACTGATTTGAGCGTTTCGAACGCTTGCACAAAGTGCCCGTGTACCGCTTCCACGACGGCAGCGACTACCCCGCCGATGGTTTTCCCGATCATGTTAAAAATCGAGCCGACTACGCGTCCCACGTTCCCGGCGATGTCAGCGAATACAGAAATGGCGTGGTCGATCTCCTTGAACGTCTCCGTCATGGAATGACCGGACGCGCTCGATATGCCAGATGCTTTCATGAACGACGATGCGACCTTCTCGACCACTTCGATGACCAGCTTCACCGTCGAAACCACAACATTGAAAACGATATTGATCGCAGCCATGACGCCTTTGTTCGCCATCACCGATTGCATGAGCTTGGTCAAGGACGGGATCAGCTTCTCGGCGACATGGGTGAACATGCCTTGCACTTCCGCCTTGGCTGTTTTCATGCTTTCCTCGAACTTCTGATCCGCCAGGGCATCCTTCTGCCCGATGGTCACTCCGAGCGCACGCGCTTTGTGCTCCATCTGATCGATGCCAGCGGCCCCCTTGTCCAACAACGGGATCATCTGAGCGCCCAAGCGCCCGCCGAACAACGACATCGCGATCTGTGTCTTGTTCACGCCATCCGCTGTGGACTGAAACTTGTTCGCAATCTCCGGCAACAGTTGGTTGAGTGTGAGCGTTTTCCCGTGACTGTCTGTTGCTGAGATACCCAAAGCACGCAACGTCATCGACATTCGTGATGTCGGCGTTGCAGCCTGGGACAAGTTCAACGACAAGTGAGTCAAGCCCTGCTGAAGGGACGCGAAGGAAATATCGGATTGACCGGCAGCGTATTTGAGTTCCGAGAGTTGACGTACCGTCATTCCGGTCTGACGAGACACTAACTCCAATTGTTCGCCCATCTGAGCGACATGGCCGATGGCATCGACGACCTTCTTGGCCGCAAAGGCGGCTGTAGCCCCAATGGCCAGCCCTTTCAGGCTGGATGCAATCGAGCCGAACTTCGACCCGGCGCTTTTCGCGCCTTCACCCATTTTCCCGGTGGCGTCCTTGACATCCGCAGCCGCTTGATCGAGGCCACTTTTCAGGTTCCCTGTCGCGGCTTCAATCTGTATTTTGATGACTTCATCTGACGACATGCTTCACCCGTTTGCCACCCGGCAAGCCAGCGAGTACCGATGGGTCAGGCGCTTTGCTCTTGCCGAACCCGAAGTAAGCTCCGATCATCTGGTGTAATGGCGGCCAGCGTTGCCAGTAATCCAGCAACGACATCAACTGTTCCATCGTCAACTCGTCCACCGTGCCGAACGTCCACCCGGTGGAGGTCACGACGTGGGCGTAGATGAGACCCCAGTCGGCTGGCTCTCCTCGGTGGCGGCCTCTTTTTTTAGGCCGGACACTCCCATGACCGCATCGATTGTCTCCGACATCGATCCAAGATCGATCAGTTCGGACACGGCGTCCTCAGTGAGTTCGGGATAGTTCCTCGACAGGGCAGCGTGCACGATGCGAATAATGGCGGGGGCTTGCGTTGCGATCGTTCCTTGACCCAAGAGCGCGATGTCCGGCTCTAGCCGCCTGAGTTGGCCCAAGGTCAAAGGCGGGACGACGTAATCTACGCCACCGAGCTTGACTGTACGACCGGCGATCATCCTTCTTCTCCGACTGCATACTCGAACACCCCGCCGGATGCATTCGCCATCGCCGAAAAGTCCACTTCGCTGATCATGTAATCATCCTGCTTGATGGGGAGTGTGAGCTTGTTTGACTTGCATCGATACAAGTTGATCGTGAGCGATTCTCCCTGGTACGGCTCGCTGGCGACAAGACCGAACGCCGGGCATGACCCTTGCAGCACGTTTGAGACCGTCGAGGATGCGCCCACAGTTGTGGAGGTATAGCTGTATGAGACGATGATCGAGGCTCCCGTATCGGTTGCGGAGAACGTGTACACGCCGCCGGACGAGACCGAGTATTCTCCTGCCGTTGATGGCGTGCCAGTCACCTCAGTCAAGGGAAGTCCGGTTGCAGCATAACGCACGCCCAGGTTTTCGCTGAACGTCGTGGCATTCGTGACGGTGTATTCATACGGCGCGACATTCGTTACCGTCCCGGCTTCTGAATCCACGATCAACAATCCTCCCAGACCCAGCGTTTGGCCGAAGATCAGGTCGTTCCAGATGCGCCCGGAAACTTGAGCAGTCTTGATCTTCCCCGTGACCTTGGCCGATCCACGACCCACGTCTACCGGGTAGACCCATTGACCGTACAGCGGCTTTTCGGTGAAGGTGAAGTCAATATCAACTTCATCCAGTACGCCAAAGCGGACTGGGGTTCCCGACGGCCCGATGCCGTAGAGATACCCGGAACCATAATGCATTTCCATTTAAGTACCCTCTTGGTAGGCGTGTGGCAAAATCAATTCTACTTCAATATCCTGCTCACTGTACTGCTGTTTGATCGATCCCGGCGTGACCACTTCTCGGCCATTGATCCACGCCATGTGAACCAGTTGCAAGAGCGGCGTGGGGTATAGTTCCCACGACGGGATGCCGACAGCGGTCTCAACGGCATCCGCAAGGTTATTGATCTCAGTGGCCGGTATCACGTTCGGATCGATCCCAACCACGGACTGGATCACCACATGCGCTAGCAGCGATATTTTGGCAGGTGCCCATGTGTGCTTGCGCTCGTAGACCTCGCCGCGTTCGACCAGCATGAAGGCCGGGTATTGCGAGGTGCCGATCGAGCCGAGCGGTGAATACCGTCGCGAGGAATACATGAACGGCCCGACAGGTGCCAGTAACGAGGCATTGAGTTGGGCGAACAGGGCAGCGTAGATCGTCTCGCGATTCATGGCTCGGCCTCAAATTCACGGCCCTGCCCATCGACCCGCATGGGCCTATAAAACCCTGAACCTGACGCCATCCCGACGGCCCTGACGTGAAATTTGACGCCCTGAACACGCCCTAGGGGCATAAAACCCATGCCTGACGTGCCCTTTGATGATCCTGACGCGAAATTTGACGCCCTGGCCATCGACCCCAACGGGCCTATAAAACCCTGTACCTGACGCTTCCCCGACGGCCCTGACGTGAAATTCATGCTTGCGTCACACGTAAGATGGCCTGCTTGATCTCGTCGACCGCAATCGGTCGGGTACGCATCAACGCCGGGCGCATGAATGGGCGTGCGCGTATGGTCACGCTGCGCTTGAGCGCGAACAACGGCTCGGGCGGTTGTCCCGGATTCGAGCCGAACAACACCCCGTGCGCAAAGAACGACCCGGTATAACCGTTGCTCGTGATCTCGCGCGGTGAGAACCGGGCGACTCCGCGACCGCTCTTGGCCGCGCCGATGGGGATGGCGAGAAAGGATGACTTCTTGGGCCGGATGGTCGCGCCATATTCTTGTGCGCGTGCATACGGCAAGCCCTGACCCGCGAATACTGTCGCGCGGATGCCTTCACCCGTGTTTTCGATGGCCCCGACATCGATCGATCCCTTGAGTGCTCCCGTGCGCACTTGTAGGCCAGCCGCGTCATAGGCTTTTCTGGCTTCAGTCCGCAAACGATAGGCCGAACGAGTCATGGCGACCCGCAACTCGTCTTGCAACCGCTTGGCCTTGAGTTGCAAGGCTTTGGAGACAAGAGCCGACCCGGTGATTTGAACTTCGATCATGCCGGGTAATCCCCGACCGGGACGACTTCGCGATGAACGTCCAGTTCGGTCTTGGTCATAGGATGCATGTCTTGCATGAAGAACGACACCCGTTCCGGCCCGATGCCAGTCGAGATGTCGCCGATGCGGTCGCGGTTGCGATACATGAGGGAAGCCTGTTGCGCGCACGCGATAGAAAGCGATTCTGGTAACGGCTTGGCAGCGGTCATCGGTGCGAGATACGGCCCTACGCAGGTCCATGTGACCGTGCCATCCAGGATGGTTTGCCCAACGACGGTTGGGAACACAGGTGCGACTATCCCGGTCGTGCCCGCGACTGACGCCAAATAAATCGAGCCGTTGCCTGGATTCAGACCGGCGGCTAGTGCGAACGCTTCGCTGGGCACCCACAACGGGTAAGACGATTGCTGTATCTGCCCCGGAGTGTTATAGCCTGCTGTATAGGTAAATCGGACGTTTTGAAACCCTGAACGAAAGATGGTCGGGAAGCCCAAGCCCTCTCGAAGGTAGACAAATTGTTCGTCGAACACATACCCGCCGCCAGACAACGGCTGATTAGCGGGTGCCGGGTTAAGTGTCGCGCCATCAATCTGAACTGTGGACACGGAAATGACCGGCCAGTGATACAACCTCATGGCCGATCGTGACTGACCGTTTCGGGTTTCGATATACGATTGAGCCGCGAATTCACGCCCAGTATATCGAGCCGCCCATACCGAGGTGGCCGTGATGAGCTTGGTTAACAGGAAGTCGTCCGTGTGTCCGAGCGCAGGATTGATATACGCCCGGAGCGTGTTCAGTGATACCAGGTCGCGCGAGTCAGCCACATTGAGTGTCAGCGATCCGGTTCACTCGCCGGATCAGTCGAAACTCTCTGAGGCACGATGGGTGGCGGGCCGACAGGAGAGGAAGCAACCGGGTCAGGCACCCTGATGAACCCAACCCGGATAAGTGCATCCGCATGAGTCGGCGGTACACGAACAGAGCCTTCGTTGACTCGATATTCGATCCCGCCGACTGAAACCCCGGATACGCCGCTAGGTGCCTTGAACGTGAAAAGTGGAGGATTTGACATATTTCACCCCGAAGGTGTGCCAGACGGTCCGTTAAGACCTGTTACCAAGGCGAACGCCGGGCAGAAATAGCAGGCGAACACCTCGTCGGAATAGACGCCGTATTCGTAACGGCGGCTGCGGAACGGCCATTGAATCTGATAGTAGTCCATTCGTACATGAGCTTCGAGGATGTTGGGCACCCCGGAGAGTTCATACGGAACCCGATCAGACCAGAAAATGACTGTGCCGGGCGGGACGAACGGGTGTATTTCGATGTCGAGAGTATTGCCGAGGTACTTGTTCAGGTAAGAGGTCACTCGACGACCGGCTACGATCCGGCCCGTCTCGGCATCCGCGTCGAAGAAAATGCGGAACTGCGCGGCAGCATTCTGCCCGAGCATCGTACCCATTGAGTTCGCGATGTCCGTAGCGGACATCAGGATCTTGTCGTACCCGAGCTTGTACTGGTCATACGCCGCCTGGAGGATGATGTCGAACTCGGCGATGTTTGTTCCCGAGATTGTCAACCCCGCATTGCCAGGTGCTTTCTGGTAGATCAACGCTCCCGAAGCAGCGATGGTAATCGCATCACCCGTACTGGCAGGCGCGGGAAGGTTCGGGTTGGTTGCCATGGTCGTACCCGGCGCAGGACCGAACACTGAGCCGTAAATCTGGCTCAAAATTCCGTCCGGCAACAGGGTGTTGAGGGACTGATCCGTTCCGGGTAATGCACTCAAGGCCTGGTTGGTGGTCGGGGCCAGTGCTTTGAACGTGAAGGTCGTTCCCTGAGTGATGACCTTGAGATAGGTTGTCGCAGCCGTGCCACCCGTCCCGATGTACCAGGCGTAAGCAACCGCACCGGCCACCGGGGTGACGGTCGCCGTGATGTTGTTCCCGGCAACCGGGGTGATGGTCGCCAACGCAGACGGAGCGGCTGACCCGCCGCCGAATGTGTCCACCGAGCTATCAGTATTGGTGCGCGTGATCTGGCCCGGGACACCGTTCTTGATCGAAGCCGCGATCCAACCCAGCCCGGACAGCGCCACGCAGGCAACCGAGGTCGCAACTGCTGCGAGCGCACTTCCCGTCCCGGCGGCCACGAGCGTAGGCGTGGGAGTCACGCCCAAGGTGGTCGAAGCGTTGCCGAGAATGAGCGTTTGTTCCTCACCGATCATGACTGACCGAAGCGTGGACTGCACCGCGTTCCCGAGCGCATCCGGCATCAGGTTCATGGCTCCGAGCCGAGCTTCGAAGCTGACTGCAGATTCCAGGCCGAGCGTCTTGTACGAGGCCTGCTGATCTTGCAGCGAGATGGAGATGCCACCGCCACGATTGCCTTCGCTCACTCCGACGGAGACGTTATTCAGGTTCACGGCGGTGATGCGCTTCCAGTGAAACGCATTTCCGCCGTCGCCCGGTACGCGCGGCAGACGCGAGACAAGCGGGATCAACTCCTTGAATGGATACAGGAGTTGCACAATCGGTGACAAGTCGTACCACAGGAGGTTGAGCGACTGATCGATCGTGTCCGCCTTGCCGATCTTGGTTGCGATGCCTTTGATGAACTCGTCATTCTGCAACAGGGCAGATGCGAACTCGTTGGGTGCGGTATTCATTAGCGTGGTTCCTCTGGATTACTTGCCGACGCCGCCTTTGTAGGCTGGGTCAAAAAGGGATTTGCCGAACAGGCTGCTGTTCTTGATCATGTTGCCGATCATGCGTGCTCCATTCTTGATGGCGGCATCGCCGTCCGTTGCGTTGGGATTGACGCCTTCCAAAAGCGCGGCTGTGCGATCATTCGGTTGATTGCCACTGCCCATCCCTTCACCCATGAAACCTTTGCTCACGGCAAAGGCGCGCGCACGGGCGGGCAACGGCAGACGCGACATGGCTTCGACCTGGCCTTTGAGGAAGGCGTGTTGCTCACGAGCGTCGGCCAGCGCTTTGCTCAATTCAACGATCTGCGCGCTCTGTGTGATCCCCTCGGGCCGAGCCTTGCCTGGTTTGGTGCCCTGTGTCGTTTGATAGGGCTGGTTGGCCGGGTAATTCGGGACATCGCCGCCGGTCAGGTCGTCTTGCGCGAGCGGGGACAAGCCGGTTTCGGGCTTGTACAAGCCATCTTCGGGATCGCCCGGCGCTTCGCCGTGCTCGCCGACCCAGTGTGATTCGGCCTTGCCGAGATGAGCGTGAGCCATCTCACAGTGATCTTGCGTGTCACCCAACTGCTCGTGCGCTTCGGACAGGTGTTCGGCGATCTTGCCCACATGCGTGGTGATCCCTTCGAGATCGTGCGACGTGAACGGGTCTTGTGCGGAGGCTTTGGAGGCCTTGGATAAGAGCTTGTGCAGTTCAGCCGCATGATTAGCGGCTTTGCCTAGGCAACTCTTGCCGAGCTTGCATGAGCCGTGCGCCTTCGCGACATGATGTCGCGCTTTGTGCACGGCCTCTTTGTGTTCGTTCGAAAACCGCTTCGTGATTTCTGCCATTTGAGTCAACCTCTTTTCGTCGGTGTGGATGCCAGCGTGTATATCATCTTCGTCTGTCAGCGTTTGGGCCTCTTTGCCCTCGTGTCCCGCTTTGCGACCTATGACTGCGGCGATGTCGTTCGCGATTGCCGCCAGTTGTTCGGCCATTTTCAGATCAGTACCATCACCGTTTTCGGTTTGGGATTCCCGAATCAATGAGCGTTGGGTGTCTCGTACCGCCTCGAACGCCATTGCCAACGGCACAATAGCCCGCGCGAGTCCTTTTGTCAACTCTGATTCTGCCGCTTTCTCTTTCGTTGAACCGGGCCAATGAGCGGGCAGGAGGTCGGTGAGCTTCAGTCGCTCAGCTTGACGGATGATGTGCTCTTTGACCTTGGCCTTGTTCCCGGCGCGTCCATAAGCATGAATGGCGTTGGTCAGGTCGCGCGCGGTCTCGATGGGATATGACCCGTCCGGCATGGCTTTCCCTTCTCCCGCCAGTTGTTTGCGGTGATCATCGGAAAACGCTCGTTTGTGGGCTGGGAGCTTGGCTTCGCAGTTCGGGCATTCTTCGTCATCATCGGCCAGGAATGACCCACATTCCGAACAACGATCCGGGAGCGTCGTCAAACCGCCGTCGTTCTCTTTCGGCTGGTGTGTTAACCGATTCGCTGTACGCTCGTCCTCGGGGCCAGCGGGCAGTGAGAACCCGTCATGCGCAGCGGGTGGACCACTGGGTGACCCGCCAAGTTTGGCGATGAGCCGCCCCAACAGGCCTATTTCCTCTCGTTCAAACATGATCTTTTCCCTCACGTTTTCGTGACCGGCGACCTTGATGACCTCGATTCGACAATCCGGGTTGGCGGGCCGATCCACCAGGCTGATCTCGATGAGCTTTAACCCTGTAATCGTGTCGCCGTTCTTCTCCGTGCGTTCACCACCGATCGAGAACCCTTTGTAGACTTCCGATGTGACCTTTTCCCATGCATCTTTGTCCACGATTTTCGCCCCGATATACAGGCCGTTCTCATCGATCGTGGCTTCCTTGGTGACACCGACCGCTGACGGTTGGTGCATCTCGCGGACGTTCGCCCATTCCATGTAGTCGGGGAGCGCGGCCTTGATCGCGTCGAGTGCGACCACTTCGCCTTGCAGGTCTTTGGTCGGCGTGGAAGCGTACCCCCACACCATGCGCTTGGCCGGGTCTATTTTCGTTATCGGGAGATAGAACTGGTGCAAGTTCAAACTCTCAGGATCGATCCGCGGTTGACCGTTCGACCGGATGTTGGGGACTATACGCCGCGATTTTCGCTATGTCAATCGGCAAGATTGAACGGGTCGTCTCGACCCGAACCACCCGTCCGGACTGGTAGATCAGAGTGACTGACCCGTAATAGTCCAGCCCGATGGTGGGCAACGACGACAATTGCCCGGCGGTGACACGCAAGAGCGTTTCGAGATCAGCCATAATCCACCGTGCATGAACAGTTGGGATGAGCAGGCGGGAACGGATCGCCCGACGGGAAGGATGATTCTAACGGCACGGTCGTATCCGCATTGTCCGAACACACTTCACACACGGCTTCGTCTCCCGCCGTTTGCCACGTCTTGTGTTTTAACACGCCGGATTTTACCGCGGTCAGGTGACTGGCGTGGTTTTGTATCCACGCTCGCTCCGTGCGGGCGATCATGAGCGCGCGCGCGTCCGAGAACCCGAATGACGATACGATCGCCTTTCGTGTCGTTTGTGCATCCCAACCTTCGTCGATCGCTGTCGTGACCGTCGTCCTGAGCATGTCACGAGTTGATTCGTCGATGCGCCACTTGGCATCCGGGTTGTCGATCAGTCGATCCCCGACGATCCGCTTGCCGACCAACGCGGCTGCGCGCGAACGCGCCATTAGCGCAAGGCTGGGTGCGACCTTCCCGAACAGGTCATGATCAAGCCCTAAGCGCAAGATCAGTTCAGCCCCGGCTTCATGAGCGGCGCGCACCAGATGAGGCGTCAGTATCGGGATCAGCGCTGCCCAATCCAGTTCGAGACTGGCTAATACCTCATCCGGGTTTTGAGTTTTCACGCTCGAACGATTCCAAGAGCAGGTATAGCCGTTTGTGTGCTTCGGGGACGTTATCGGACGAATGGAACGACAATGCACCGCACTTGACCAGGCCGAGCACGTCTTGGACGACGGTTTGCGCGCCCATGGCATAACCTTGCTTGACCATCATCATGGGGTCGGGCCGCTCGGGTATGTTGTTTAACGCTGCTTTGACGTGTCGGTCGAGTTCTCGGTTGAACATCAGGTCGCTCCTGTGATTTGGTCGGCTATATGGGTCGCTTGCGCGCGCAAGAACTCGCGCACGGCAGATTCAAGGTCAGGCGGTTTGAGTGCTTTGGCGGTTGGCGAGGCATTAGGTGGCGGTGTCTTGGTCGGCTTCGGTGGCGGCGCGAGCAACT
>JAEHJW020004257.1_pt1 | contig 36694 bp, 46 predicted proteins | sample 9271431 | NCBI WGS metagenome assembly JAEHJW02 | reverse complement strand
TAAGAAATTATTTGCAAACTATAGCTAATTTAATAATGTCGGTAATTAACAAGGTGATAGGAAAATTAAGTGCCTTGGGTTTGCCAGGGTTACCTGCAATTCCTGCAATTCCTAGCCCTGATTCGGTGTTTGCACTATTGAAATCTATGGTTATGCAGGCGGTAGCAAGTGCTGAAGCGAGTGTAAATGCACAGATATCGGCCGCAGTGCAAGCCCTTTCAGCCGCCGAAAATGAAGTTGCATCTGCAACCTCAATGCTATCGTCAGCACTCGCCTCCACTGAACATACGATAACGTCAACTGTTTCTTCCTCGTATAAGAGTGCTGTGGCTTCGGCTACTACGGCATTATCTAATGCCCAAGCTAATTATTCAAATGCAAAAAATACCCTTACTTCAGCGTATGGGGCATTTACGGTGCCGTCTGTTGGCACAATTGCAGGAAGTATTCCGGCGAAATTTGGATTTCCGAGTATCCCATTTCCATCTCCTTTGATTCCGACAATGTCACATATTGACCACGATATTGTTCAGTGTTTTGATTCAATACAAACCAGTTATAGCGTGTTTGTGATGAAATTAGTAGCTGGATGGAACGGTTGGAATTTAATTGGTGGATTGCCGTTACCAAGCCCTATATCAATAACAATACCTTTTTAGTTTGCATTATTGCAAGCCATGTAGTAATATAATAACAAGTTAGGAACTCAATATGGCAAATACTGAACCTGTTAAATCGGGAATTTTACCGGCATTTATTGATGATGGAATAGTCCATTATTGTTTCATGATCCCCTCAGATCCAAAATTTGGGGGAGATAAACCACAAGTTGCAAAAGGTATCGTGGATCCCGGCGAATCAATTGCCCAAGCAGCAGTAAGAGAAGGCGAGGAAGAACTTGGATTAAGATCAGAAAACATAAAACGAGATGTAGGGCTATTAACGGAGCGCGTTAATGGAACATGTGGCCCCTATAATTTACATGTTTTTATTGTTGAAGTAATATCCATGGACGATTTTGATTTTCCAGGGTTTGAAACTGAGGAAAGTCTTTGGTTAACATGCGACGAATTTACAAAATTAGGAAGAAAGGAACATATAAATATAGTAAGAAATGCAAATAATGTGATTACCGAGGCTCGGATTGGCGAAAAATAAGAGGTATTTAATGGCAACCTTTCAACCATTTAGTTTAAACGATGTCGAAAATGACGCATACCAGAGATTTCATGACAAGCATTATAAAAAATGTAAGGCCGCTTGCAGCCTTATCTTTACAAATACATGTATTGGCATGAATGTAAAGATCACATGCGAGATATGTGGAAAAACAAAAGATATAACCGATTATGCGAGCTGGTAACTATGAGTAAGTAATATGAAAATTTTATGTAAACTTAGATCATTGTATAGCACTTTAGTTAATACTCCTCTTAAAAATTCACGACGCAATACTGTATTACTTAATATTCTACCAGAGCCTCAAGATAAAAGTCGTCTAGCATCTCCCAAAGTATACGAGTGTGCACACCAACAAATTGAAAAATAAAGGGCTACTATATGAATATTATTGATATAACGTTTGCGATTAGGATTCCGTGTACACCCCGGCCAACGAATCTGTATTCAATGGCAACTATGCATGGTAATATTAGCAAAAATAAAGAATGGGAATTTGAACTATATACAGCACATGATGGTAGGTATAATTCATTAGTCGGCGTTGAGTTAACATGGGCTGTCCGCCGTAGTCACCCAGGAATCAAAATTGCACTTACCTTGTTAAATAGATCAATTGAATTTCATGTTTATGATAGCAGGCATTATAATGGTAATACACTAGCATGGTATAATGATGAAGATATGTTATAAATAAACATAGCGGAGGCCATGATGGGAACCCAAAGTTTAATTTTAACCCTCGATTCAAGTGGTAGTCCAGTAAAATGGAGCACTTGGGAAGAAGCAATATGTTATAAAGTGAAAAATTTAGTAGCTTGGGGGATGGGAACCGAGGATATTTATTTTGGTGGAATCTCCCGGTTAGGCAAACAGTCAACAGTAACAATACCTACTATTATTTCTATTAAAAATTTATATAAGAATAAAGTTCGCCCTGTTTCTCTTACAAATAAAAATTTGTTCGGACGTGATAAATGTATGTGCGCGTATTGCGGAGACACGTTTACGATGAGTGCACTCACTCGCGACCATATAATTCCAGTATCGCGTGGCGGAAAGAATGAATGGACCAACGTAGTTGCGTCATGTAAAAAATGTAATAATAAAAAAGACAGTAAATTATTGTCTGAAACAAAATTAGAATTGTTATATTTACCATATGTGCCGTCACGAACAGAAGGTCTTATTCTTGCAAATCATGAGATATTAGCAGATCAGATGGATTTTTTAAAGGCGAGATTGCCGAAATACTCGCGAGTCCTCAATTAAAATAGACATAGGAGCGTAGATATGTGTAGAGAATTTGTAATTTGGGTTAAAAGTTTCCGCCCAAGAAAGTGGGATAAACTAGATCAAGCAACAGTGATGGTTCCTCCTCAGGTGTTTATATTAAAAAACGCAGAAACATTATATGTTGCAACCACCACGGTGTTCATGTTCGTATCTAGTATGGCAGCGACAGTTAAATTACAAATTCAACACAAATTTCGATGTTCGTAATCCTAGTAAAGTAAAATAATAAATAGTTATATATGTTTCAAGGGGAATTAAATGCTAATTATATATTGCCATGGATTGGCTAGTCGTGGGCATAGCCCAAGATCAGAAATGTTAATAAACAGGTTTGGTGAACAGAATGTAGTTGCCCCTGATCTACCGGTGGCGCCTATTGAAGTTATTGATATGATAGAGAGTATTATTCATTCTCGGGCATTTTCGCAATTATTATTTGTTGGAACAAGCCTTGGTGGTTTTTGGGCAAATTATTTTGCTCAAAAATATAAGGTCCCATGTGTATTAATTAACCCGGTTATATATCCTAATAAAACTATGGAAAGGCGTATCGGAGTTAATATACGCCAATTTGCAGAAACTACTAATAGTAGCGCCGTCTTAACTGATGTTCTCCACCAATTCAGTGACCTTGAAGCATGGGTTTCGACAAATATAGATCCAACTTTAGTGAACTTATTTTTAGCTACGGATGACAAAATACTAGACTGCAACGATACATTAGTCGATCTTTCCACTCCAAATTCATGTGTAATAAAAAATAGCGGTGGACATAGATTTGAGGATAATTTCGATGAAGTTGTAGCTAAAGTTGGCGAACTACTTAACGCCTAACCATCATTTTGAAGAAATATATCTTGAACTGTCAGTGAAATGCTGTTAAACTACGCATGTATTCACAAACAACAGGATAAAACTATGAAGTTGAACACAAACAAATCAAAAGCACTCTTGCATAAACTCATTTTGGCCAGCGGGTTGCTAGGAGCACTTACTGCCTGTTCGCCGAAAGGCGATGAGGCGCAAAATGAAGCTCAAGAGCGGGATCTAGAACAATCTGTTCAACAAATAGGTATGCCAGCGATTACCCGATTTGCCGAAAAACGGGCATTAAAACAGATATACGAATTGCGAGATAAGGAAGTCCCTACATACACTTATATCGTGGATCGAAATGGAGCAACCCACAAGCTATGTGATAGTGTAGGTTTTGGGATTCCTTATAGCACACAATATACTAACCCACAATATTTCCCGTATAATAGGGCTGAGTCTCTTCCGCAAGCTGACCCAAATGCATTGTATAGCCCGTCGTCAGCTGACGGAACTTGGGTCTTGTGCCTTGACCCTGTAACTAAGAAAGCGGTTCCACTGTATGTAGAACCACGTATTATCGTGTCCCCATTTGAACTTAGGTGAATAAAATGAAAACTGAAATTATTATAGGTGTAGTACTATTTCTAGTGATTGGGTCGATGCCTTTTATAGGGTTAGGGTATTACAAGGTTCTTTCTCCAGCATATGTTGCGACTGACAATAAAATATTTCATGCATCGCAACAATATCAGGACGGCGTTCGAAGAGATCTAGCTGATATGCAGAGTGAGTATATTACAGCGTCACCTGAACAAAAACAGGCGTTAGCAGCAGTTATTAGAGATAGGTATGGCGCAATAGACCGAAGTATATTAACTGCCGGCGAAAATACTTTTCTGGATTCTGTAGAAACTCGCTAGTAACTAGGCGATAAAAGCGAACGTTCGCTTTTATATGAACAAAGGCTTGACCTAACAGCATGCCGGTGTTAATATATGTTTATAGGTTAATAAGCCATTACTAAGTGAGGCGTTAAATGAATTCTACTACTCCGGTGCTAACGGTTGAAGCTGTCCAGAATGAATTCATTAACGAAATTCAGAAAAAGGGAATGGACCACGTTCTAGAATGGATCGATACATGGTATGCAAAATGCGCCGAAGCTCAGGTTAGCGAGTTCTGCAAATGGAGAGTAGTAGAAAATACCGAGGTTCAATCAGCGTTTGAAGGGCATGAATTACTTGCCAACTTAATTACAAAGACCGAGGGTAGGTCGCATAGCGTCAGTTGGACACAATCTGATGCAGGATGCCACAATAGCGGCTACAGTAAAGCGTATGCGCCAATTGCCCCTTTATGATGATGAGCTACACGATACCCGGAGTCAATTGTTTGAGACATGGAAAAATTGTAATACAAAGCAACCCAAAACGTTAACCTTGAGAGGGTATTATATGAAATTTGTATTTTTAAGCCGCCATGCAGCAACTCAGGAGCAAATGGAGCTTGCTGCCGCACAGAACATTGACTTGGTACAAGCATCAGATGTAGATGCGTTTAATTGGGATGTTGCTGAATTCCGGGATGAATATCCGGATGCAGTTGGGGTCGTCTGCGTCCACCCTATTATTGCGCTCAAAGCACACCATTCCGGGTTATACATTGGTATTTTTGAAAATGCCAACCGTGCGCCCGAAGGCGAAAAACCATCATTTTTTGCAAAGTCGTTAGTATTATGGGCGCCGTGTGCCCCGGCAAACACTTAACGATACCCTTCATTGAGAATAATATATGAAAGAAAGAGCACCGCGAAACCGGCCGTGAGTAAACTTATGACTGCGAGTTGCTTAGAATGCTACTCCATCGGTCGTATAGCATAGAAAAATATAACTCTGGTTCTGGAGAAGTTTCGCATTTATAATACCCAAGGGCCCATGCATCGTTACCTTCAATGAGTGCGGTTCTACCCGTATCTAATACGCCAACATCTAACCCGTATGAGGTTGGGAAATCACTATTTTTAGCTAACTCTGCAATCATTTCTTCTACAACGTGAATGTCAGGGGCATATGGATTATCAGCTTCATCATACCGAGAAAACCCAATAATCTCTTTGGCCTTAATATAAAAGCGATATTCCGAAATCCAATGCACAATGTCGCTGGTCCAAACAACTGTATTATGTGGCAGCGTTGTTAATACATGAAGTTGATCAGAAATGTGCTCATTGATTAATTCTAAATTATCTTTTTGGTATACAAACCCAGTAAATGTTTTGGTGGTTATTGGTTTTACGAAACATGGCAATGTGAGGTCACTAATTTTACATTGGGTGACATTCCGTTTTAAGAATGGAAACAGACATGTTGGATAGCTAAAATTTTCAGGTATACTACACCCAGCGAGGCAGAATGCCTGAAGAAGGAAGTCAACACTTCCTACAGGAAGTAACTTTCCAGTTTTCAGCTGAGATTGATATTGTGCAATATTTTCCAGAGAACACGAATGCACTAGAGTATGTCCTTTATACCCTAGCTCTAGAGCCAGTAGTGATTCCTTCATGAAGGATTTTTGCCTTAATATACTGAATTGCATAGTGCTTCCGCCGTATTGAATTTACTTGTATATTTATTATACTATAGAGTAATGATTTTATATATCCCAGCTCAAATTTCTTGTAATTTGGCCCTCGTTAATATACTATAAACGTATAGAAGAAAAGTGAGACCGCAGTGAATGAAGTAACGAATGCAGTCATATCATATTGGGCATCGAGCAGAAAAGTTAAAGTCAGCCAGGCTGGCTGGATTTCTGGCAATGCGCCGTGCTGCATACATAACAATGAAACTCCTGATACTCGTGGCAGAGGAGGGCTTATTGTTGGCGCAGATGATTCATTGTCGTGGCATTGCTTTAATTGTAATTTTAAGGCTTCATACCAATCGGGCAAGCAATTAAACTATAAATTTAGAAAATTGCTATCTTGGATGGGGATGGCCGAGGGTGACATATATCGACTCGTTTTTGAATCAATTAAAGAACGAGATAAAATGAAAATATTGGGGCTTGTTATCCCCGAAACAAAAATTCAAACGGAACATATTAAATTTACAAAATTTCTTTTGCCAGAGAATTCACAAACGATATTGCAGCATGCGGAATTGATTTCGACAGACAAGATAGAAATAACAGAAGATTTTGCAAAAGCTGTGGCATATATATGTTCGCGCAAAATAGACTTATCGCGGTATTCTTTATATTATTCACCTGAATATCGTAACAGAATTAATAAGAGGGTTATTGTCCCCTTTACTTGGAATAACGAAATTATTGGGTATACAGCAAGATTATTTTCTGATTCTTTAGTAGGCGCTAAATACTACTCGGAGATCGATAGTGGCTATGTGTTTAACACAGACACCCAAGGAAAAGATTGGCAAATTGTTATTGTTACTGAAGGCCCGTTTGATGCAATGTCAATTGATGGGGTCGCAGTTATGCATGCCGACGTCAGTCAACAACAAATAGACATAATAGAATCACTTGATAGAGAAGTCATAGTCGTGCCGGACAACGATACAGCTGGCGAGAACTTAATTCAAGTAGCACTTGACCGTGGCTGGTCAGTGAGTTTTCCTGTTTGGTCACAAACGTGTAAAGACGTCAACGAGGCAGTAATGAAATATGGAAAAGTGTATGTTCTTAAAACTATTTTAGACGGCGTTGAGCGCAATAGAATAAAGATAAAAATTATGGCCAAGAAAACAAAGAGGCAGAGAGATGACAGATAAAAACGCTAAGCATGAAGTCAAAGAGTATAATGATGGATTTCAAAAACTATTTCTAGAAATGATGCTAGGAACACCTGAGTTATATGTTCGGGTGCAAAATCTATATAAAATAGAAAATTTTAGCAGAGCAAACCGTGAAGTAGCAAAATTTATCAAAGATCATGCTGATAACTATAAATCCATGCCAACCATTGACCAAATATCAGCGGTTACTGGAGAAAGTCTGCAAATTCATGATGGAATAACATCAGAACATGAGGATTGGTTTTTAAACGAATTTGAGTCTTTTTCTAGGAGGCAAGAACTTGAACGTGCGATATTAAAATCAGCGGATTATCTTGAGAAGGGTGATTTTGGTCCTGTTGAAAAATTGATCAAAGATGCAGTCCAAATTGGGCTAGTTAAAGATATCGGGACTGATTATTTTGCCGATCCAAAAGGAAGGCTCAAAGGAATAAAAGCTAGAAATAATCAAGTTAGCACAGGTTGGCCGATATTAGATAAATTTTTGTATGGTGGTATGAACCACGGTGAATTAAATTTATTGTTAGGTGGTAGTGGATGCGTGATTGCAGGCACAATGGTTGAGATTGTTGAGGTGCCAGATATATGTTCACCAAGCAAGAATTGATAGATGCCATCGAGGCGTGTAAAAAAGTAAACGGGCATATCAACTGGCGTAAACTGTTTAACGATGATATGTATATTCCGGTAGTTAATGCATTGCGTGATTATTATAAGCCAGACATGTCAGATATAGAAAGAGCATATAGGCTTTTTAATAACCAAGGCGATGAGAAAATTATTTGCTCAGTATGTAATGTTGGGCACTGTAAATTTCATAATTTTCACACTGGATTTCGTCCAGTGTGTTCGATTAAGTGTTCAAATAATTCACCTACAGTGAAGCAAAATAAAAAAAATGCTAATATCAAGAAATATGGCGTTGAAAATGTGTTTCAATTAAATGAAGTTAAAGAAAAAAGTAAGCAATCAATTCAAGAAAGATACGGCGTTGACAATATTAGTAAGAGCGAGTATTTCAAATCGCGTATGAATGATGTGCATGCTGCATTAACAGATGATCAGCGAGCACACATCAAAGAAAAGGCATCCATAACATGTAGCGAAAAGTATGGTGTATCGCATCAATCGAAAGCTAACGCAATCAAAGATAAGAAGAAAAATACATTTTTGACTAATTACGGAGAAACGCATTACTTCAAGACTATCGAACATAAAGAAAATATAGAAGCTAAAAATACTTTACTGTATGGCGTAGATAATCCGTTTAAATCAAGTGAATGGCAAGAGAAAAATAAAAAAAATAATATCGAAAAGTATGGAGTCGCAAACCCATCTGGTCTAGATTGGGTTATAGAAAAGAGAAAAGATACGCATAATAAAAAATGTGGTCGTGACTGGCATACTCAAACTCACATTTCCGATGAAGCCTTTGCGTTAGTTAACGATAAGGAAAAATTGGCGTTGGCATTTGAAGAATTAGGGGCATTTGGGATTACAAGAAAATACGGAGTTAGCCTGCCTTGGTTAGCGAAGCATCTTAAAGACGCAGATTTATGGAACCCATCCAAGTCTTGGTGTGAGCATGATGTACGTACATGGCTAAACAATAATAATTTTTCGTATGTTCAAAACGATAGAACAACTATAGCTCCTTTAGAAATAGATTTTCTTGTTGAAAATAAGGTGGCTATTGAGGTAAATGGTGTATACTTTCATAGTGAACTAGCAGGCAAAGACAAAAATTATCATAAAAATAAGATGACACGAGTATTAGAAAACGGGCATCGCATGTTTATGATATACGATTATGAATTACTTAGTAATAGCGATCTTGTTTATTCTATGTTAATGTCACGCCTTAATATCACTACGAAACTCTTCGCAAGAAAAACTGAATTATATGTGCCAACACACGATGAAACAGCAAAATTTCTTAACGAAAACCATATTCAAGGGAATGTATCATCCCCACTTCGCTTGGCGCTACGATACGAAGGCGAGATTGTATCCTTGATGACAATGTCAAAAACTAGGTTTTCAAAAAAAGAAGCAACGCATGAAATGGTACGATTTTGTTCAAAACGTGGGTTAACTGTAGTTGGTGCACTCAGTAAGCTGTTTATTAACTTAGTAAAAGTGCATAATATAGAAAGTTGTGTAACTTATGCTGATTTACGATTTGGAGTCGGGGATGCGTATAAATCGGTTGGCTTTACGCAGGTTGGCATTACTCCGCCTAATTATTGGTATTTTGATTCAAAAAAAGCAGCTAATTTACAGAATTTTAAGTTGGAGTCTAGGATCAAATATCAGAAACATAAATTAAAAAACATTCTTACTATATTTGACGAAAGCAAAACAGAATGGGAAAATATGGTAATGAATGGGTATAATAGAGTGTGGGATTGCGGTAATATGAAATATCTTTGGAGGCGGAAAATTTAATGAATGGGCATAAAGAGCATTACTTAACACAATTTTACACAATAGAGCAAATTTTCCAGTATACACAAGGTCGGCAAGAATTGCTTGACGAGTTATACAATAGGCTCCAGCCCAAGAGAGTTCCGATAGAGTCACTACGTGGGGTTGATACTAAACAAGCTCGTGTTTATGTATCGTCGCCTGACGGATATGTCCCGGTGCTTGATTGCATCAAAAAGATAAAAAATGAATTATTTTCTTTTACGTTTGACAGTGGGCAAATAATAACAGCAAGCCATGATCATATGTATCAAAAGCCCGATATGTCATGGCACTATGCAAGAAATCTTTGTGTGGGCGATGCATTACTGTCAGATAGCGGTGAGAGCGTAATAACAGCTATCACCCCACTTAGTGGAGACACCGAGGTATATGATTTATCAGTTGGACATGAGAATCATCGATATTATACTGATAAGATCTGTAGCCATAATTCAGGAAAATCGTTAATAAAGCAAAATATCGCAGTTAATTGGATTACGGCTGGGCTGTCAGGTGTGTATATTACATTAGAATTAAGCGAAGATCTTTGTGCAATGCGAATAGATAGTATGCTTTCTAATATCGCGTCGCGTGATATATTCAAAAATATTGATGACGTTGAATTGAAAATTAAAATGGCAGCAAAGAAATGTGGTAATTTTCAAATTAAATATCTTCCAGCGCAAAGCACAGCTAACGACATAAAAGTGTATCTGAAAGAATTTCAAATACAAACGGGAAAGAAGGTAGATTTTTTGATCGTCGATTATCTTGATTTGCTCATGCCGGCTCGTGCCAAAGTCAGTGCATCGGATCTATTTGCGAAAGATAAATATGTCGCTGAAGAAATGCGTAATTTGGCAATTGAATTAGACATACTTTTGGTCACAAGCAGTCAGTTAAATAGAGGAGCAACCGACGAGGTTGAGTTTGACCATTCACATATATCGGGTGGCATAACAAAGATATTTACAGCCGATAATGTTATTGGTATTTTCACTTCGCGTGGATTGCGCGAACAAGGCAAATACCAATTGCAAATGATGAAAACCAGAAATAGTGGCGGGCTGTATGGTAAAATAGATTTGGGTTTTGACCAAGATACCTTGCGTATTACGGATCTTGGTGAAAATGCACAATCGACCGTATCATCGAGTATGTCAGCAAACAATGTATTGAATACAATAAAAAATAAACCAAAAACCGGGCCAGATTCTAATGCAGCTAAACCCGTTAAGGCAGAAGTTCAATCAACACAATTAAAAAACTTGTTAGCTACCTTGAAACAAAAGACAACTGATATGTGATTAGAGTATTTTGCTAAATATACTTATATGGAGTCGGAGTTCACCTTGAATTCAAAAAATCGGTCAATACTTTCTGAACTAGATTCTCTACTTACTCATCGTGATCGCGAAAGTTTACTTGAGAGCCGCGGCTCTCATGTCATTGAGAGCGCAATTAACCTAATCAATGCTTTTCGTGAAAATTATCCATTAGAAATTGCTGAAGATTTAGAACGTAGACTTATAAATAGTATACGAAGTAGAAACCCAGCCAAACTAAATCGTGGGTTGCGAAATATAAAAAATAAAGGGACACCTGAATGAAAAAACTGAATGAATCAGTGATCAATAATCAAGATGGATTTTGGGCAGGTGTGGCTACTGGCGCTGGCTTAGATAATGCAGCTAAAGCAATTAACGATTATAACGATACAGCAATTCCAAAATCATCGACACCTTCAGAAAAAATACCAAACAAGTCGAAACAAGTAAAAGTGAAAATGACTTCTCCTGCATTGGCGCACAAAAACCCAAAATTTATTATGGTTGCCCCAGAAAAAGTTGATGCATATGAGAAATGGGGGTATTCAATATACTATCCTGAAACGGTCGGCGGGGTTCCTTGGGACAAACAACCACTCGAAGAAAAATGGTATGATAGTGCAGTAGGAATGGCAAAAGGGTTGGCTGGCAAGGCAAATGCTCCGGGAGCATACGGTGGCACTGATTGGGGAATTTCTGGTGCTAATATAGCAAAACAAAATGCAAAAGAATCGGGGCTAATTGCAGATGCTTGGGCTCGTGCGGTTCCTAGTATGATCCTAGCAGACCCTGCTATCGGAGATAATGTTACAAAATACACAAAAGCACTTGAAAAATGGTTAACTCACTATTTCAAAGATAATACTTTGAAGTTTCCAAAAATGAAATCATCCCAAGCAACGACAGCGAATCCTAATGCTATCCCAACTCGCGCTGATGTTATGGATTTTATAACAGCCACCGTGGCAAAAAGACAGGTGGCGAAATTTAATACTAAGTATGACCAACCAGAAAAGAAAAGAACGGTTGCCCGGGATACCCTAAGTGAACCAGTGGTTCCTCAGCAATCTGCGCCGCAGACCGTTCAACCAGAACCGCTGCCTCTACCAATTACGGCAAAAACCCTTATGCCACTCGCAACTGATATTGAGGCCTCGCTTAGAGCTAATACTATTAGTAATAGAGATCTACAGCAATTTGTTAGAGCTCTTAATAAAATTGTGCCCTAACAGAGAATAATCTATATGAGAATTTTTGAAATAACAACAAACGTCGACGAAGAAATACCAAACGGCGAAGATACAGTTATTGGCCGCACAGTTGCCTGGATTAAAGAACAGTGTTCTGAGTTTATAACTGAAATGGGCGGTTGGGAGGTAGTATTGGATAACCCATTATGGCGTGGATCGTTTGATATAACAGATGATATCCAAATAGTGACCCCACGTAAGGATAGACTACCTAGAAACACAAACCGGATAGTCCAACAATTGTATGATAACTGGTTCGTCGAACACACAGAAATAGCGTGGAGATCTTCGGGTGTATTCGCTACTGGTGGAGTATCGGAGGCAAGCGGATATGGTGGGCTGCATGTTTTTATGCCAATTGGCGAGTATCGATATTGTTGGTCACCAAAATATAAAGACCTATTTAACGAGGGCCCGCCGCTATCCCAGTTTACAGAAATTCCTGCAGAAGATTTGCCTGAATTAACTAACACTGTTAATACCCTCCTGGCTAAAGGTAGGTACAATTTTGATTGTAATTTATTGCAAGGTGTTGAATCCAAGCATGAAGTGATGTTTGTTTGTGAAAAATATTTAATGATTAGAAAACACATGTTTGAAATAATAAGGGAAATACAGTAATAGAATATTCTTCCTGCACATACAAATTTTCCAGTCAATATGCTCAGATACAGTAGTAATTTCTCCTTCCCCGTGTTATACTACAATATAAATAGGAAATTATTGTATGCCTTACTCTATTATTGTTGACGTAGACGATGTAATCTTAGATTGGACTAAATCATTTTCAGAATATACCGGGTTTGATTTTACCAATACGCCAAAGCGTATCCACGAATGTTTGGGAATTACATTATCTGAAGAAAAAGCAATGATTCATACATTTAATAAGTCGCCGGCATTTGGTGAGCTACCATTGGTTGACGGAGCATTACGCGGCATTTACTTTCTCATGCATCATTATGATGTGAGTTTTGTCACATCGTGCGGGACACATGAAACCACTCAGAGTCTAAGAAAAACACAACTAGCAGAGTTATTTGGTAGCGGCATAAAGGTTGAATTTTTGCCTATGCACACAGTTAAACTTGAACCAGTGACCCGATTACGGCCGAAAATTATAATCGATGACAATTATGATAATGTCATGTGCGGCAGAAATAACGGCGCGTTTGGATACTTATTTACTACCCCTTGGTCAGTGACAAAAGGGCCAACGCATAACTGGGAACAGATTCTATCTGAGCTGGCACCCACACAAAAATCTTGAAATTTTTAAGGAGAAATATGCATGAGAATTTGTATTCTTTATTCCGGTGGACTAGATTCTGCTATTATGAAACGGTATGCAGAGGTTACCTACCCTAACGCAGAAATTGATCTATTATATGTCGATCTAGGGCACGATTACGCATATAAAGAAAAAGCAGTATTGCCTAATAATGTTGAATTATTGCCGCTAACATTACCGAGTGCTGCATCACCGGTTGGAAAAACTGGATCTAACTCGGGAAATATTATTATTCCGGGCCGGAATTTGCTTTTGGCAGTAGTAGGAGCATGTATGAAACAACCCGACCAAATATGGTTAGGTGCATTGATGGGTGAGATTCATGCAGGCAGTACTGACAAAAATACCACATTTCGAGACAAGTTAAATGATGTGTTAGCATATGTATTTTCGCCATTTGCAAATGTACCGCAAGTCGTATTTCCGTTTGTTGACCAAAATTGGGGCAAATTAGAAATCACAAAATGGGCGTTGGAAAATGGGTTCACTCAAGATGAATTAATGTCAACGTCAAGTTGTTTATCGGGCCAAGAAGGTAAATGCCAAAATTGCGTGGTATGCATGCGTAGATGGGGAATTTTCCTTCAACTTGGTTTTTCGGAAGAATATGCAAACCCACTTTTTTCAGATCCCGAAGCTGTTAAAATGTGTATTGAAATGGTCAAAGGCGAACGATCAAGCGAATATAATTGCCACTACGACGAATTTAGGCGCAGAGAAATAGTGCCTGCATTGCGCATCCACTTTGGAACTACGGACCTGGCGTATATCGAAGAACAGTTGATTGGGTTAATACAATGAATATGCGAGTTCTAGTAATTGGTGGGACGTCGGGTATTGGGGCATCAATTGTTAAGGTATTTAAGGATAATGGGCATGAAGTAACAGCTACTGGTCGCGAATTAGACATTGGGTCAGAGAGTGCCAGGCATCACTTAGTATACTTAATGAATACTGCTGACACTATTGTTAATTGCGCCTACAGTGGGAGTAATCAGCGTGAATTGTTATTTAAGGCTTTTGATGAGTACAAAGATCAGAATAAGATATTCATCAATATAGAATCGGCTAATGCTTGGCGTGAAGGGCAATTAACCGTAGATCAAATTGCGTATGTCACTGATAAATTAGCGTTGGTTACGGCAAGACGGCACTTGCAAAAATTGCCACGTCAGATGAAAATTATAGGAATATGCCCAGCAACAGTAGACACGAAATATAATGCTAGCAAAAATATACCAAAAATGAAGGTTGATTCTGTGGCTATAATAATTTATAATGCTGTTACTACCGTTCTAGAATATGGTATTGAACTATCTGAGATTCATATGCAAGCGTGTTGATGCGTGATATTTAATAAATACTAGCATACGGAAAATGAATCAATGAAAATAAATGAAGTAACAGAAGCAATAAAGCCCAAAGTAGAAACGCATATTACTCATTTAGAAGATGCTGTTATTTTTGGTGGCAGTCGGGGAGCCCTTAGGTCAATCGCTAGTATCAAGACTCTGTTATCCGACACAAAGCGTGAGTCGCTTTCGTTGAAATGGGATGGATCAGTAGCCCTTATTATTGGAAGAAATGATAAGGGCCAGTTTGTCATGACTGATAAGCATGGCTGGACTGCGAAAAAGTATGACGGTAAATATACGTCGGCAATTCAATTTGTTAATCAAAAGAAATCTAAAAAAGAACTAACGCCATCTTTAGCAGCGTATTTAAATAAAATTGTGCAGTTGTGGCCACTCATGGAAAGCGTGGTCCCAAAATCATTTATAGGATATGTGTGGGGAGATATGTTATGGTTTCCTGGCGAACTAGGCGAAAAGGGAAATCGTTATATTTTTACTCCTAATACAGTTACTTATGAAGTTGATAAGAATTCGGTATTGGGTAACAGGATAGCACATAGTGTAGCAGGATTCGCCATTCACACCTTTATCCCAACTGCCAATGAGGCATCTGAACCATTAAGAACGATACCTGCTCTTAACATGGATGGGCCAGTATGTATAGTTGGGCCAGATGTTAAAAATGTTGCGCCTTTGCAATACGACAAAAATAAAATAAAAGATGTCATAAAATATATTAAACATCATGCATCGGTAATAGACACTTTTTTAAATGCCGATACTTTAGCCGCACTTAAAATGGGAAGTTTGCCTCAGCTTATTGCAACATATATAAATGCTCGTGTACGAGCCCGTGATTTTTCCGATCTTGCAGGGCGTTTCTTACCTTGGGTTCAGCATAATGAGAGGTTATCTGCATCAATGATAACACGAGTTACCTCTCATTGTACAGCGAATAAAGAGGCGGTTGACGCTATTTTCAATATAATATACGCTATAATGGGATTGAAAAATTCTTTAGTCGACCAATTAGATTCATACCAGGGCGATGTAATTGCTCATATACAAGGGGCTCGTGGCGGTGAGGGGTACGTGGTAAATGACTTTCTTGGCCCATTAAAATATGTCAATCGAGCTCATTTTTCGGCCGCGAATTTTCAAGTAAATGATCAATGATTATTTCAGAAAGGAAAATTGTATGATGCCCGTTATTTTCGATTACTACCAAAAAATAAAACAGGTATTGAAATTAACTTACGCCTCATATGCTCTCTCACGAGCTGGTATAAAGAAAACTCCCCGTTACTATTCTCAGCGCATAGGACCACTTAGCAAAAAATATCCAGATAATGTTTCCTTGGAATATCATATGTATCTCGCCATTAAACTGGGAAGTACTGATACTAATAAAGAAATAATCGATCTTGCAATGCGGCAAAAAGAAGAAGTGCTGTCTCGCTTTACGTTTTTTAATACATACCCCGGTGAAAAACCAGTGCTTGGTAGATATTATTATCCATTAGCTGTAATAGCTTTGTATTTTGATGGACTATTAGAAACACGAATAACGTCAGAAAAAGTACTATACTTAGCAGAAAGTTCACCGGATGAATTCTTGGTTCAGTGGCCAAATAGGAGTGTTCGTAATTTTCCTGATAACAAAAATGTATACACTGGTGTGTGTAGAACGTATTTTTTCGACACCGAATCAGAGAGAGATCAATTTGAAACTTTAGTATTGCTTTTTGGAAAAGGGATGCTAACACATAGAAAATTAGTAGCGGATAATACAGGAAGAGTCGGTTTTTTAATTGGTGAGCCATCTTAGATGAAAATAAGCGAAATAATAAAAGAAAACAGTTCCGCAGGAAATGAGGTAATTAAAAAAATTGATAGAGAATGTTCTCCTTTTTTGGCGGAAGTCGGTGGGTGGCCTTTTATTGAAATCCACCCATTATGGAGAGGAATGAAAAGCCAGTGGGATGGATGGAATGTAATTTCTCCACCAATTGGGCGGCGACCGCGCGATACCCCGAAATCAATTCATGATGCTCTCGACTTGTTATTTTTAGAGCATGCGGGTGTAAAGTATAGGAGTGATTCAATTTTCTGCACTGGATCGTTAACTTTCGCTTCGGAGTATGGGAACGCATATGCAATATTTCCCATTGGAGAATATAAGTATTGTTGGTCGCCAAAGTATTATGACCTTACTATAGCTCTAGATGTTGCTGGCTTTGATGTTTGGTCAAGCCATAAAAATCCGGGCACTTCTCCTAATACAGACTTACACCAGTTTTTTACTGAAGGTGAGTATCAGTTTAACACAGGAATTAGAACAGCAATCCGTAACGGGAACGAAATCATGCTGTATTGCGCAAAGGTGATAGCAATTGATATTCCGTTTCTTAACCGCCATGGAGGAATTATTAATACAAACGTAATTAAATAAATTACGTTTGGGGGAATGGATATTAAGATTGGCTAAATATCAGTAATGATAGGCGGTACTGATATGTTAACATGGCCCGTATTACAAGAAATAACGTTAATATATTTGCAAAAACGATTGTGGTTGCATAATAATCCAGGCCAGTTTGAATTTACGGAATATAAAACTTTTTGGGATTCATTTTTAGAAAAACTATTGGCCGATGGCAAAATCACGATGCTTCAATTATATGATATTTGTGACGGTAAATTTAGAGACGAAGAATGTCTTTCCAGAGTAAAGCATTTTTTTCTTTTACATAAAAAAAATTATGTAACGCCAATAATTGGTGGAATGTATTACCCAATTGGAGTAACATGCATTGCTCACATTGAATATATTGAAATAAGATATACAGCAGCAGCAATCCAGTTAATTGATTCGCCAAGTGATTATGTAACCCAAGATTTAATTGGTAAAGAAAATCATTTTCCGGATAGTGTTATTAAGAATGGCGGAGTGGCAGCTACTTTTTTCTTTAAAGAAAAAGATGCCAGCCAACAATTTAAAACATTGAGCTTGCTTTCTCTCAGTGAAGAACATTGGAAAGTAGAGTGTATTGAAATATAATGAAGTATAACACTGTATAGCGCTCGGGTGTTATACATTATTATACAGTGTTATACAAAGTTACACCAAATAAAGGTATGAGATGAAAAATTTGCCGTTTATACAAGAGTTGACCGAAGCAAGGATGTTTACTAATAAAGAAACATTACACAACATGTCGGCTGAAGAAATTGGAGAAATTGTATATCTTATTTTTATGCTTGTTGAAGTGATTAGATGGAATCATAACAGTAAAGCAGAGTCGTATGCACAACAAACTACAGCTTATTATCCATATTCTAGCATTGAATATTCGGGCACTGATTTGGGTAATTTGTTGGCAGTTCTGAATAATCAAGGAAAGTTTAAAGACTTTATTAAGATGGATGGCGGCGTGTCGATGCCCTTGTTCTTAACCACGCGATATTTAAAGGCAGTAAAAGATAATTCCGACGCAACCAAAAGCGAAGATCAACGGTTTTTTTGGAAATTGGAAGATTATCTCAAAGTATACAGGAATCCAACACTTAGGCAATTACGCCGTGATATTGGAAATTGGACTTCGCTGAAACAAGGTGATAAAATAAGAGTAATTCAATTATTGCGGAGAGAATTAGATAAAAAGGCTTCTAACATTGATTTATATTTGTGGTTCAAACAAAGTTTTAGATTAGTTGAAAATAGTACGCACACTAAACCTATTTTTCAAGAAACAGACAATGTGGCATGGTTTAAGGAAATGCCCGAAATAACGGTTGAAATGGATACAAAATTAGAGTATCATGATACTCTAAACCCAAAATTATGGGACGAAGATGAAGATTTAGATATCGAAGTCAAAAATGCTTTAGCAAAAATAGCAAATAAATTTGCCGAATACATAGACATATCACAAATGAAAATAGTCGATTATATTATTACTGGAAGCAATTGTGCATATAATTATACTCCGCAGTCTGATATTGACTTGCATATTTTGATTGATGCCTCTAAGTTGGGCGATAACCCGTTAATCGAACCGTTACTCATTGCGAAAAAAACCTTGTGGAATTCAGAGCATCCTGTTACAATTAAAGGGTACACGGTTGAAGTGTATGCACAAAATATATCGAGCGGCGATGAGTTAGTCGCCAGTGGAGTATATTCGTTGCTTCAAGATAAATGGTTGATCAAGCCCAAAAAATTGAAAATAGCTGTTAATGACATTGCAATCGTTGCGAAAGCAGATGCTATAAATGCACAAATTTACCACCTTATATCATCTAAGACCACCGATGTTAATGAAATTGATAAGTTATTGGCGAAAATATATAAAATGCGCAGAGCTGGGCTATCAAAATGCGGTGAATTTTCTGTAGAAAATTTGGCATTTAAGGCATTGCGAAATAACGGAGCTATTACAGACTTGTTTAATTACAAAAATTTGTTAATTAATAAGGATTTAACGTTATAATTCAATTATACGAGGAGTATAGTATGAAAAGTATTTTATTTGCATTGTTACTGTTGACATGCGCCGCCCCAAATGCATATTCTGTTACAGCCAGAAGTTGGATTGTAGCAAATGCTATTACTGGAAATATAGTTGACTCAAAAAATGATGAACGAGTGCAATCCATCGCTAGTATAACAAAATTAGTCACTGTGATGGTCGTGTTAGATTCGCATCAAAATTTAGATGAGCGCATTAAAAAATTGACTAGGCGAGAAGTCATCCAAGTGGCATTGGTTAGGTCAGTTAATTCAATGGCTGACGAATTATGTGATAACTATATTGGTGGCAGAGTTGCGTGTATACGCGCCATGAACCAAAAAGTAAGAAGTCTTGGTCTAGTTAAAACGAAATTTTTTGAACCAACCGGATTAGACCCACGTAATGTTAGTACTGCTAAAGAATTGGTTAAGATTGTGCTAGAGTCACAGAAATATCCGGAAATTGTTCAAGCAGCTCAAACGAGCACATTGAATGTAGAGGGGCTCACGTTTCATAATACTAATCATGATATTTGGAAACATATTTTTGTCGTTAGTAAAACAGGATACATACACCAATCAGGGGGATGTATCGCGACAATTATTGATACGAAATATGGGAAGAGAGTTGTAGTTGTCTTGCATAGCAAGAATACGCATACGAGAGTGCCTGAGGTAGAGTATCTAGCAAATTTAGAAAAATAGACAAAAATTAGATATTTTCACAAAATGCTAAATACATAATGTAAAGGAACCAAGTGCTATGAAATTAACTGAGTTTAATGCTTCCAAAAAGTTTAATAAATTTAATGCTATTGCAGAATCTAGATTCGGGGTATCGATAGACTATGATAATCTTACCTTAGCAAAAGCGAAAAAGGTGTCAGCCCAAATATTTGAAACGGTTAATACTATTAGACATAGTAAGGGTGCTCACACCGCAGAAAAAAATCCTAAGTACTTAGAAATGCTTATTATCTACGAAGGATTGCAAAATTGGATAGCCAATCAAAGACCCCGGCGCCTTAACGAAGACGAAGTGAGGCAAGCAGAAACTATTCTTGCAGCTAAAAGTTTAGTTGACCTAGTTCAAGATATGATTCAAAAAGCTGGTAAAATGCAAAATGAAGAATTGCCAGCACTAATTGACTCAATACGCGATCAACTTGGTGCAGACCAAGCTACGCAATTTAGCTCTAGCAGTGGAGAAGCAATTGGTGAGCTTGTTACTTTTTTAACACAAACTAGAGAAAAAATAGATCTTGGAGTGCGTGAACTAGCCGGGGAACAAGTGCCGCGTCCTGATGACACAGGCGATACCGATGCAGAACCTGCTGAAGACGAGCCGAAACGCAAGATGCGTGATTATTCAGATGATGCCGACAGTGAAATGGATGCACTGCCTGATATCGGCCAAATTAGACGTAGCCGTAGATAAAATGAAAAGCATACCTCTTTTACATCTGTTACAGGAAACTGACAGTAGGTTAAATGCCTCGGTGAGTTTAATTCCTGTTCTTATGTTTCTTCGGCACAGAGCTATTAATAAAAAACTCGTGCCAAAGATCAAAACGGAAACTCTAATTCAATTGGTGCAAAACGCCGGAGCAATCACATTTAATTATGAGATGTTAGAAGACATGGCAGCAAATAACCAGGCTGTTATGAACTTGATTAACTCAAGTGACCGGAAGTATACAGTTCTGCAGACTGGTCAAGAGAATGTTCTGGACGCTTCTGAAGAAACTGCGCCTAAAGACGATGAAGCCGACAAAAAAGAAAAATCACAAGAAATTGTATCAAAGATGGCAAAAAAAGCAGCTAAGTAATCGACCCGTTTGTGTCACACAATCAACCTAGTAGTATTAAATATATGTTAACCAATAGATTTGATTATACCCCTATCTCACGCGAGTCCGTTAACGGCAAGCGTATGTATACCTTGCCTGATGGAAGGCATGCACCCTCGGTCACAACAATTCTCGATCGTACGAAAGCAATAGAGTCAGTAACGGCTCTTAAAAATTGGCGAGCTAGGGTCGGCAATGCTAAGGCCACAGAAATTACCACAGAGGCCGCGAGTGTTGGCACAGTGATGCATAAACTATTAGAAAATTATTGCATAGGTGAAATAAAACCGAAAGGCACTAATTTGGTTCAAAAAATTGCGCATCCTATGGCCGAACAGATTATACTCAATGGGCTAGTACACATGTCCGAAATATGGGGAGTTGAAATAGGTTTATACTATCCTGGACTTTATGCAGGCACCGCTGATGGAGCAGGCATATGGAAAGGAAAAGAAGCAATTTTCGACTTTAAGCAAACAAATAAACCAAAAAAAGAAGAATATATCCAAGATTATTATTGCCAATTAGCTGCCTATGCAACAAGTCATAATCTTTTGCATGGCACAAATATTCAGACTGGTGTAGTCATGATGTGTTCTAGAGATAAACAATATCAAGAATTCGTATTAACAGGGGATCGATTTGCAGAATATACTAATAAATGGTGGGACAGAGTTCGCCGTTTTTATGAATTTGATTTGTGATTGCCGCGCTAAATACTAGATATCATACGGGGATTTAAATTGGCAATCACACAAATCGCAAGGATTCAAATACGGCGCGGGTTACATGAAAATTTACCGAATCCATTATCAAGTGGAGAAATGGGATGGTCAATTGATACTCGGCAATTGTTTATTGGTAATGGGGCCTTAGATGAAGGCGCTCCGCAAGTTGGTAATACAGAGATTCTTACGGAATTTTCGAATGTATTAGACCTAACCAACACATATACATACAAAGGACTCGCGGCTGGGTATCAAGTGCAAACTGGGGCTAGCCCGTTATCGCCTGTGACGCGGTCACTTCAAGATAAATTAGACGATATTGCCAATTTTAGAGATTTTGGCGGAGTCGGTGATAACTCAACAAATAATATAGCTTCCTTAAATAGAGCTATTCAACAGCTGTACTTTGCTAGTCTAATAACAAGCCCTATTGTTCGCAGAACATTGTGGTTATCAGCAGGACAATATATTATATCGGGCGATTTTGTTCGCCTTCTACCGTATGTTCGCCTTAAAGGCGATGGGAAAAATAATACTTTCATAATTCAAACGGATGCTACTCAACCATGTGTTTTGGCAACCGTTGACTCCGACAATCACATAGGTGCTCTAATAGGGAGCTCATCCGCAGTTCTTCCGCAAGATGTAGAAATCGAAGATATTACACTTGTTAATAATACATTAAACGACGTGGTTACATTTGATTCAGCGTCAAAAATCTTCGCTGATCGTGTGGCATTTCAAGGATCGCAGTCGCTCACTACTAATAACGCTATTGATACATCGTGCATAAGATTAACTTCAAATGTGGGGTCGCCATATAATATAGCATTAAATAATTGTGATTTTTCGGGTGAGACATACGCAATAATGACTAATGTCGGCGCGTACGACATAACGGTTTTCAATGGTAATTTTAATAATTTGTATCAAGGTGTAAATGTTGGGATTGCATCAAATACGATAACAGTGTATTCAAATGTAACCACTTCAACTGGAGTGGCTGGTGGCCCAGTTACTTGGACAAGCGTATCTAACGGTTATGAATTTACAGCTGGGGTACAGACGAATGGCACATTGTGGGCTTGGGGGCGTAACTCATCCGGGCAACTTGGCACAAATTCAATCACGAATTATTCAGCACCTGTTCAAGTCGGGGCATTAACGGCATGGAAAAACGTGTCTTGTGGATATGCTTACATGCTAGCAGTTCAAAATACTGGTACATTATGGGCATGTGGGTATAATAGTCAAGGACAACTTGGCCAAGGTAACATTACGAATTATTCAAGCCCAGTTCAAGTGGGAGCATTGACTAATTGGAATACTGTTAATTGCGGGCCATTTCATGCTGCCGCTATTAAAACTGACGGCACATTATGGGCATGGGGGCTTAATGTAACTGGAGAACTTGGCCTAGGCAACGCCACTAATTATTCAAGCCCAGTTCAAGTGGGTGGATTAACTAATTGGGCCTCAGTAGCATGTGGGTATTTACATACCGCTGCAATCAAAACTGATGGAACATTATGGTCATGGGGGTTGAATAACGATGGCCAACTTGGGCTAGGTAACATTATTAATTATTCAAGCCCAGTTCAAGTGGGAGCATTGACTAATTGGGCTGAAATTTCATGTGGCATGTTCACGACCACGGCAGTAAAAACTGATGGCACAATGTGGACTTGGGGAGCAGGAGCCATACACCATTCAAGCCCGGTTCAAGTTGGGAGTTTAGCAACATGGAAGTCAGTTGTTTCAAGCCTTGACCCCACTCAATTAGCATTGACCACGACTGGAGAAATAACAATAGCAGAAACACGAGTCGGAACCAGTGCTAATTGGACTGCTATATCATCCTCAGCTAAAAATATCGCAGCCGCGCAAAGCAATTTGGTGTTACCAACTGATGCAATCACATACAGTGCAATTGATTCAACGGGACTATTATGGCTTTGGGGAGATAACACGGGTGGCCAATTAGGGCTAAACACGTCAACCACATCATTTCCGTTGCCAGTGCAGCTTGGTAACGTAACAGTGTCTACTTCGACGTGGAACTCAGTATCATGTGGGTATAATCATATATTGGCAGTAAAGACAAATGGATCACTATGGGGATGGGGGGACAACTATTTTGGCCAATTGGGAACGGGAAACACCACGACATATAGTTCTTTAGTTCAAATTCAAAATGCCACAACATGGATGAATATAGCCGCAGGAAATGGATTCACTTTGGCGACTATGGCGAATAACTCATTATGGGCTTGGGGCGATAATGGAAATGGGCAATTAGGCAGTGGCACTACAACAAATACATCGTTGCCTACCTTAGTTACGGCCACTGTAGTTAACCCTAGTGCAACTATGCTATGGAATGAGGTTGCCGCAGGAAAAACTATGGCTTTCGCAACAACAACGGACGGGAAACTTTGGCAAATTGGGTCGTCGATCGTGCAAATAGGGGCGAGCACAGGATGGACCGATATTAGCGGGGGAGCCTTAAATGACAATTTTTCAGGTATCAACGGCGGGATATATTATGAGTGGGGGCCAACACTACCTATAACACTCTCACAAGTAAATGCTGCAACTAATTGGGTTGACGTAACACCGGGTGGCGCTGGCATTGATTCAACTGGAAACCTTTATGTTAACGGGTTTACAGTCGGGCCAATCGCAACACACACTAATTGGAAACAAATAGCTATTAGTAATAATACGGTTGGATATGCTATGGGAGTTCGCACTGATGGAACTCGGTGGGGATGGACTTTATCAGAATTATTTGGCCCAAATGGCAACGATGCCTACGGACAACTTGGGGTTGGATCGACTACTTCTAATCCGGGATTATGGCAAAACCCTACCCAACTTGACACTATGACTGATTGGAAATCAATACAGATTAGTGACGGATGGTTTACGGTCGGGCTAAAAACAGATAACACAATGTGGGTTTGGGGTGCAGATGGATACTCGAATTTTAATGCGAGCAATAATGTTGGCAATTCGTCGACTCCAATGCAAATTGGTCATTTATCCCCGTCCGAAGTTGGGGTGGCTTGGACCTCAGTGCCTTTGACTACAACTAATATTGTAATAACAACTACTACCGTCGCGACAACCACAACAACGCCAATTGGAACGCAACCCAGCAATATCAAAATAACAAATAGTATTTTTGACAACATTGCAGCCGAGGCATTTGTTACCGATAGTATGGGAACCGGAGTGCAGCATGCAATAAGTGCGTTTAACACCTACAAAAATGTTGGTAACATGCTTGGAAACACGTCAGTTACTCATGTAGTCAATTTTGGTGGAAATAATAGTTATAGTATTGCAGACGTGTTCGATAGAGCGTATAATGATGTTATAGCTCCGGTAAACTTGAACAATACCGCGAGTATTGCAGTATTGCCAAATGGCCAGCTTATGCTTGGTAGGCAGGTGACAGTTGGTGGCAATGCAACCACGTTAACTGACAATAGCATAAATGCTCCAGCGGGCATTGTTGGATTCGGGGAATACCCGACAGTTGTTGAATTTACAATATCACGGGCCACGGATAAAAGAACAGGAATTATTAAAATCGTGCCAAGTAACGGAACAATAGTTTATGATTCTGAATATGTTGAGACCACGGATATTGGTGTCGAGTTAACACCCGTATTAAATAATGGTATGATTCAATTGAATTATACCACAACGGCCACTGGTAACAGTGCAGAAATAACTACATCGAGTAGATCATTATTTTGAATATTATATGGAGTTTGTCCTCATCGGATAGATTACGTGGGTGGAAACAATTCAGAGAAATGGCCGCAGAAAAGCCGTTTCTTGAAGCTGTCACTCTCACTGTTGATTTTTGGAGTTTTGCGCCGTATGTTAACAATTATGTTAATTATATGGTCGTTGAAGATTTCCCCACACCATGGGAACTATTAGATCGAAACAAATACGATGAGTTAAGCAAGGCCTTGGGAATGTTATACACCTTATATTTAGGTGGTCATAATGAGCACACTTATTATTTGCAAGTATTAAAAAGTGGTCTTGAGGAATATTATATTTTACGAATAGACAACGAAATAATTCTTAATTTTTCCTTCAATGAAGTATGCAAGGCGTCAGTGGCCGATGGTTATGACGTAGTCGCTAATTATTCAATACACGATTTAAAGTTAGATAGATATTAATACACGGAGACTTACATGTTAATTAACAAAAGCACCAAGATAGAAGCGGGTGATATTATTACTCTTAAATTAGCAAATGGTGATGAAATTGTAGGAGAATTGGTATCTGAGTCAGATTATGGGTTTTTACTGAATAGGCCAATGGCAGCTGTCATGACGGGTCAAGGGTTAGGGCTTATGCAAGCTATGTTTTCGGTTGACCCAAAAGGTAAGTATGAGATTAGCAAAAACCACGTCATGATGCATGGACAAACATTCGACACAGTGAAGAAACACTATTTGTCATCGGTGTCTGATATCGCGGTATTAACAAAGGGTGACTTCCGCCATTGAGGTTTCAATTTGAGGCGTTTTCGTGCTGCAAATGACACTATTTCATGCCAAAAACGCCAAAATTCTTATGTTTAGTGACTTATAATGCGTCGATTTATGAGCTTGACAGAATACCAGTAATCTAGTATTATTAGGTAAGTGCTAAGGTCAACTAAATACTTAACAGACTAAAAAGTCTATGCAAACCTGGAGGACCAGATGGGAAAGCGATATTTTCCAAGTAATCCGAAATTTGCAATCGCTGTATGGTTTATGGTATTAGGTGCCATACTCGCGAATGTAGAGCCTTTAGTAGGTAAACACGCTAGAGTCAAATCGGAATTTGTGTCGTTGAACACAACACCATTAACACCACCCACCGCGCTACGGCATTATGAATTAACACCAGAAAATAAAGAATTACGGTGTTTATCGGAGAACATATATTATGAGGCGTCAACTCAATCATATGCTGGGAAACTAGCAGTCGGTGAAGTTGTCATGAATAGGTTAAAATCACATAGGTACGCTTCCACAATTTGTGGAGTAATTTCAGAACGTAGTAATGACGTTTGTCAATTTAGTTGGTTCTGTAAACCTAGAAAGAGTATAAATAAAAATAGTGCTAGTTGGAAAGATAGTCAAAAAGTTGCAACCCAACTTTTAGCTAAGGGAGGGGTAATTGATATTACTCAAGGGGCTATCGCATATCATGCGACTTATGTTAACCCTTCTTGGTCGAAGCATTTGCGACTAGTCACTCAAATAGACCAACAGATTTTTTACAGATAAAAGGAAACGACATGAATGAGAAGGCCCTTTTTAATACGTTATATACTGCCTTGAAAAATAGGCAGGGTTTATATTATACTCCTGCTAAAATCACCAAATTATTTCGTGAATTAGTTAATAACGACGACATAGTGTTCAAAACAAGCAGAAACCCGCTAATAGAGTTGGGCGATGTAGTTGTTACTGGCGAGTATGATTGCCTCGATGATATGGAAAATTACTCTTCTATTACTATATATGTAGGGTTTAACCCAAAAGAAACCTTGCTGCATGTAGGCGCACCGGGGGCATTTAATCTCAAGAAACTAGCGATTAATGTTGTTGAATGTTTAGGGCATGAGCAGGTTAAGCAAACTAGGCATAGATCAAGAAATTTCGATGTAAATCCAGTGATTTTTATTAGTGGAGCCCAGCAGGACGACGATTGGCAAGAACAGCAATTCATTGGGCAAGAGGACGAAGTAGAGGCCTTTGGGTATAGCATAGCTTGCGAGATGTTTTTGAAATACAGGGCAAATGTCTTAACAAGCCAGCATTTATTTAAAACCTTGATGTATAGGGTTTACTCAACACAATTTGGTGAAAATCATCCTATTGTGAACCAACTTGTGTCATACACATTATCGTATTATTCTAAATTAAGAGGCGAAAATAATGGCAAGAGCATCAAGCAAAAAGTTCAGTCGATTGCCTGAAAAAGGCGAAGAAGATACTAGTAATGTAGATATCTACGACGCAGAGCTTACAGACAAAGATTATGGGATAATCTTAGATGCTGATGGTAATTTGAAAAGTATTTTCCTGCCAGTAGGAGTAACAGAGATTCCGTTTCCTATTAGAAAAATACTAGATATGTTTAATGTAGGTGTAGATTTGCCAACACGAGTAACACTTCAATAAAGGTATTGCGTTATTCATGTTTAGGTAGTATAATAAGTTTACTTACTTGCTAGGAGAACTTCCATGTTATACTGGTTAGAATTCACACTATTTTGTGCAGTCGTTATTGGTTCAGCGTATGGCGCATTGAAATATGCGATATTGCAAAAGCAACAACGAATTGAGAAAATGAATCACCAGTTAGTCCAAGAACTCGAAAGACAAGGGACTGATCTTAGTGCCAAGGCTGCTAAGATGCGCGAAGAACTAGGTGAAAATTGGATCATGCACCCTGATTGTAAAATTCGGTGGAGATAAGGAGTTCTCCTAATTAGGATAACGGCGGGGGTGGTTGAGTTATATTGTGTAATGCTCAACAATGTCGCCCCCGCTTTTCTTTTGGACATAGCTAAAAGGCATTGACGTTATGAAATTGTATATAGTCGGCGGCTACGTTAGGGATACCTTATTAGGGAAGCCGCACAAAGATAAAGACTATGTCATTGTTGGGGCAATGCAAGCAGATCTGATTAGTGCAGGGTATAAACTAGTCGGGGAAGATTTCCCCGTTTTTATTCATCCTACAACCGGGGATCAATACACATTGATCGAAGGAGGCGACACTTCTTCAGCCCTTATTGGTGATCTTGCTAGGCGCGATATTACTATAAATGCTATGGCATTAAATAATAATTCAGGCGAACTCATTGATCCGTTCAACGGAAAACAAGACCTTGCTAATGGGATCATTAGACACATGCCGTTATTTGCAAACGACCCCTTACGCATTTTGAGAGTTGCTAGATTTGCCGCTCGTTATGATTTTAGTGTGGCAAAAGAGACTACGGAACTAATGCAAGTTATGGCAGCATCTGGGATACTGCAAACCCTTGCCAAAGATCGAATCTGGACAGAGCTGGAAAAAATACTATCTGAAAACAACTCATTAAAGGCGTGTAAGTTGTTAGACTCGGTGGGCGTAATTACTCAAATTTTTAAGTACGCTTCGCTTACTTTCCCTGAAAATGAAAAAGCATTTAACGAGCTATCAATATCAAATAAGTTCATTGCATTAACGTGGGCTTTCGATTATTCTGATTCGGATTTTTCGGATATGCGAGTTCCTGTAAAAGTCCAAAGAGCCTACAGGTTATATTTAAGAGTTCGGAAAAACTATGACACGTTTGACTCATTAGATTCAAGCGCGAAAGTGAATTTTTTGATGGCAATTGGAGCATTTAACGACATGTCGGTATTTGCTGATATATGCCCGCTACTTAATATGGCATGCCCTAAAGCTATGGTTATGACATTAGGCCTAGCTATTGCAGCGGCAAAAACTGTTGATTGCGAGTATATATCCAAAAATAATGCAAATAACATAGCATCAGCTATTTTTAATGCAAGAGTAAACGCAATCAATATCAATTTATGCGTTATTGGTGAGGGCAACGCATGACACTCAAATATGAAATTACAGGCATTCAGCATCCTAATTACCCGAATTTATTTCGTATTCAGGCACTTCGTGATATTCCAAGTATAGGCGTCAAAGCAGACGACCTCGGCGGATATGTTGAGCATGAAAGAAATTTAAGTCAAAATGGCAATTGCTGGATTGGTGGAGATGCATGTGTGTATGAAAATGCGTCGGTATGCGGCGTTAGCCGAGTTTGCGGTTATGCATGGGTGTTTGGCGAAGCTTGTATATATGACAACGCACACATATATGGTGCAGCATGGATTGGCGCATCTGCGGCAGTATTTGGAAAGGCGCAGGTGTACGGCAATGCGAAAGTTTACGGCACTTCTCGCATTTATGATCATGCATCTATTTCGGGGAGTTCGACCATTCATAACGCTCTAGAGATTAATGCGTATATGAAAATATCAGATTGTGCGTACATAACTTCTCAAACTCAAATATATTATGCAGATGAAGTTACAGCGTATTTTAATAAAAATAAAGAGTTAATAGTCAAAGGGCATTCCCCTGATATTGAATACCACACCATGTTAGCTAGATTGAAATTATTATAATATAGTTGACAACAATCCAAAATTAGTGTATACTCACGGTATACATTAATGAGGACACGTGAAAATGACATCCAAATATGAAATTACAGACGTTCAACGTGACATTCAACATCCAAAAAACAAAAATTATTTTCGTATTCGCGCATTGCGGGACATTCCAAGTGCCAAAGTCAAAGCAGGCGATCTTGGTGGATGGATCGAAAACGAAAATAATTTAAGTCAAGAAGGGGAATGCTGGGTTACTAAACATGCATATGTTGGTGAAAATGCGTGTGTGTCGGGCAATGCCCGGGTATATGGTTATGCGACGGTATGTGGAAAGGCGCAAGTGTATGATAATGCGCAAGTGTATGGGTGTGCCACAGTTACTGGGACTACTAAATGTAATGAGGATATGAAAATACATAGGTGCTGTATGATTGAAAGATCGGATCAAATTTATTATGTTGATGGGATTACTGCATATTTCGATAGTTTTAATAGATTAATTACTAATGGAACCGCACACAATATTAAACATCACAGAACTCTTGCCAGGTTGAAATTATTATGACACGCAAATACGAAATCACAGACATGCAAAACCCCGAAAATCCAAATTTATTTCGGATTCGAGCATTGCGCGATATTCCTCGATTCAATGTTAAAGCAGGAGATCTTGGCGGGTATGTCCAACATGAATGGAATTTAAGTCATGAGGGCGATTGCTGGGTTGGTGGGGATGCGCAAGTATATGACGGTGCGTCGGTGTATGGCAATGCATTTGTATATGGCAATGCGGCAGTATATGGCATGGCGCAGATAAGTTCCAATGCGCGGGTGCATGACAATGCTCATGTATTTGGCAACTCATTCGTTATGGCAACAATCAATGAAAACATGGTTTTGCTAGGTTCATGCTGCATTGGCTCGCGACAGCAAATATATTATGTCGATGGAGTTACAGCATATTTTGACTTTTATAACAAGTTAATAATCATCGGAACTACCACAGAGATCGCGCACCATACTATGTTAGCTAGATTGAAATTATTATAATATAGTTGACATCTATTCAAAATGAATGTATACTCACGGCTTACACCGGCAAGGTTACATGTCATGAAACCACGGATCAAATACGAAATCACCAACATCCAACATCCTAATTACACGAATTTATTTCGGATCAAGGCATTGCGTGATATTCCAAGATTTAATGTCAAAAAAGGCGATCTTGGCGGGTATGTCCAATATGAAAGAAATTTAAGTCAAGAGGGCGAGTGTTGGATCACCGATAATGGGTGTGTATATGATAACGGGCATGTAACCGATGATGCCCGGGTGTCTAGTAATGCTCGTGTATTTGGTTTTAGCCGAATTTGCGACGATGCATGGGTGTTTGGCGAAGCTTGTATATATGACAACGCACACATATATGGTGCAGCATGGATTGGCGCATCTGCGGCAGTATTTGGAAAGGCGCAGGTGTACGGCAATGCACGAGTATTTGGTGAAACCCATATATTTGACCAGGCTCGGGTATTTGGTAACGCAAAGGTAGGCCTTGCTTCGCGAGTATTTGGCAATGCGAAAGTATTTGACGAGGCTGGGGTATACCATGCCCGAGTATCCGGTAATTCACATGTACATGGAAGGGCCTTAGTGTACTGTGGCATAGATATCAATGACTATATGGAACTATCAGGGGATAGTTATTTTGAGTTAACAACTCAAATATATTATTCTGATGGAGTTACGGCATTTATTGATCGGGGAGGAAAGCTAATTGTTAACGGCGACTACCCCGATATTGAACACCATAAAACTTTGGCCAAGTTGAGATTACTGTAAGTAACTTTAGCAAGTGCTTGGTTCATACTAAATGCCCAAAGAATCAACCATATAGTTGACCTGTAGAGCGGGATCATGTATACTTACGGCATACAATGTTACTAACCGAGGAAACATAAAATGAGCAAAGAGAAGTCCACCACAACGGAAAAACAGACTGTAACAGTGACTAACCCTGATACAGATGCAAAAGTAATTGAAAAAATTATTACTGCCAGAGTCGGACTTCTTTTGAAAGCTCCGTTTTTTGGTAACTTAGGTACAAGATTAGTAGTTAAGAACGCCGACACATGGCTTCCAACAGCGGCTACAGACGGGCGTAATTTATATTACAATTCGGAATTTGTGAATTCTTTGTCGGTAAGGCAAACAGAATTCCTGATTTGCCACGAAATACTGCATTGTGTGTATGACCATATGGGACGCCGTGGTGATAGGGATGCAATCTTGTTTAACATTGCGGCAGACTATTGCGTTAACCAGGATATTGTAGACCAAGGCATAGGCGAAAAGATTACGCAGGTGCCCATATTGCTTGATTCCAAGTATAAAGGCATGTGTGCAGAAGAGATTTATGATCTTCTGTATCAAAATGCAGATAAAATTAATATTAGCAAATTGATGGAATCTATTCTCGACGAACACTTGGATGATAGTGATAGTGACGGAGATTCAAGTGGAGGCGATGGAGAGAAAGACGGTTCTGGTAGGCCACGAAAGTTAACATCCGAAGAGCGCAAGCAGATACGCGATGAATTTAAAGAAGCTGTATTAAGCGCGGCGCAAGCATGTGGCGCTGGCAATTTGCCCGGCGGAGTTCGACGCTTACTTTCTGATTTAACTGAACCAAAGATGAACTGGCGCGAATTATTGCGTCAACAAATTGAAAGCACCATAAAGACAGACTATACATGGATGAAGCCATCGCGCAGAGGATGGCATATGGACGCATGCATGCCAGCGCAAAATGTCGATTCTACTATTGATATTTGTGTAGCTGTAGATACGTCGGGATCAATGTCAGATGCTAAGTTACGCGATATTATAAGTGAAGTGCATGGCATTATGGAGATGCATGCTAATGAGTTTGCGGTTACGCTTTGGTGTTTTGACACTCAAGTACATAATTGCCAATCATTTAGGCAAGATAACTTAGATGATATTTTGACCTACAAGATAGCAGGCGGCGGCGGGACGTCGTTTAATGTTAATTGGGAATTTATGAAAGACAACGAAATAGAACCCAAGAAACTTATATTTTTTACGGATGGGGAAACAGGCGATGGATGGGGCGACGAGACATATTGCGACACCCTGTTTATTATACATAGTAACCCGGGATTAGAAGCCCCGTATGGCATTTCGGTAGAATACGAAAATTAGGAGCATGCAACGATGAAGAAACTAATGCTAGAGTTAGCAGGAAAAGCGGGGTTCTGTATGTGGGAAGACGAACCATACGGCCCCGGTCCGGGGAATATAGATTGGGCTTCGGGGTATGATGCAGAAATGGTAAAGTTTACCGAATTGCTATTGGCAGAGGTGGTAACTGCATGCCAGGGCTTGCCCGAGGTCACGTATCCACAACTTGTTGAAAGACTAACAGCAAAGTATAAGGCATAAAGATTCACGCGGCGAAAGACAAAGCCATTATTAACACGGAATAGAAAATGAGCGTACTCTAACACACGAATGGTAATATTTGGAGCGATGCTGTGGTCAATGCAGATAAATTAGATGCTGCTAAAGGTGAAAGTATCAAAGATCCGCTGGATGAAATAGTGCTCGATGACACCGCAAAGTGGTTAGTAGTCGTACCATTAACTAAACAAGCATCGCAAAAACTTGGTACTAGCACTAAGTGGTGGGCATCAGTTAGATCGGTTGATAACCTATATGATGAATATACATCGCTCGACTTAACTACCTTGATTTACATAATCAGTAAAACAACCGATGAAAAATATGCTATTCGTTTTGAAAATGACACTGGCAAAATAGTCGAATGCCGTGATAAAAGCAATGCGAAATTTTCTAAAAAATTCCAACAAGTTACTGGGTTCGTAATTAAGCAACTTATAACGCAATGTATGACCAATAAAAAATGGCAGGAATTTACTGAGTTAACTGCGCAAAGCAAAATAGAAAAATCCTGCAAGGAGGTTCTCAGGCGGCTTACGAATACGCAAGAGATGTTATAAAAGGGCATTGGCCTGAAGGCGAAAAAGCGATTGCTAGTGATTCTGAGTGGGATTGCGCCTATGCAGAACAAGTCATATTCGAGAGATGGCCAACGGCGAAGAAGAAATTGCAAGCGACCCGCGATGGGCATACAAATACGCAAAAGATGTCATACAAGGCCGGTGGCCCGAAGTTGAAAACTTGATTGCTAGTGATCCATATTGGGCCGTCTACTATGCAAAAGATGTCATACAAGGACAGTGGCCTAAAGCCGAAAAAGCAATGGGCATTAACTCGTATTATGCTCACCAATATAAAGAATTTCTTCTCTCCTTAGGCTCAATCTCACGCTATCATAAATAATATATTAATAGGTGAAAAATGAGAGCATATGAATTCCTGTTTGAAGATATTTGGAGCGATGTGGTTGCTAATTGGGTTAATACTGGCATTGATTTGCTGACTGTTGAAGCTAATGTCAATAAATTCAAGCAATTAAAAAATAAAAACTTGTTATCTGGCATTGAAAAAGACATTCAGTTTTGGAAAAATAAACCATTTGCCCAATTTGTCGCTTTTATCGATGCCAATGCAGCTAAACTCGATGCTACAAAAGGCGCAATACGAGCGAAGATCAAACAGTCATCCGATGAAATTGTGCTTGATGACACACCTGATTGGTTAGTAGTTGTGCCGTTATCTATGGCAGCTTCACAGAAACTTGGAAGTGGTACGAATTGGTGCACATCAACTAGATCTGAAAACAATTATTTTGATCAGCACACATTAGATAATTTAACAACTCTGATTTACATAATCAGTAAAACAACCAATGAAAAATATGCTATTCGTTTTCAAAACAAAACTGGCAAAGTAGTTGAATGCCGTGATAAAAACAATTCTGGCATTGGCCATGAATTTCAAGAAATCACTGGGATAGATGCGTACCAATTAATTACCCAATGCAGGGCTAATAAAAAATGGCAAGAATTTATTAGATCAATAGAACAAAGAAAAATAGAAAAAATATTACAAACAGGTGACGTCGCAATTGTATTTGATTACGCAAAAAATTTTATAAAGGGTCGTTGGCCTGAAGGTGAAGCGGTGATTGCTAGTAATCCTAAATGGGCATACTGTTATGCAACAGATGTAATTAAAGGGCGGTGGCCCGAAGGCGAAGCAGTAATTTCTAGTGACCCTCGATGGGCAGATTTATACGCAACAGATGTCATAAAAGGGCGGTGGCCTGAAGGCGAAAAAGCGATTGCTAGTGATCCTATGTTGGCATACCAATATGCATACGGTGTCATAAACGGGCGGTTTCCTGAAGGTGAAGCAGTGATTGCTAGCAACCCTCAATGGGCATACAAATACGCAAGAGATATCATAAAAGGTCGTTTTCCTGAAGGCGAAGCAGTGATTGCTAGCAACCCTCAATGGGCATACTGCTATGCAAGCGATTGTATACACGGGCGTTGGCCTGAAGGCGAAAAAGCGATTGCTAGTGATCCTGAGTGGGCGGCCGAATACAAAGATTTCCTCAAATCAATAGGTGAAAAATGAGAGCATATGAATTCCTGTTTGAAGATATTTGGAGCGACGTGGTTGCTAATTGGGTTAATACAGGCATTGATTTGCTGACAGTTGAAGCAAATGTCAATAAATTCAAGCAATTAAAAAATAAAAACCTGTTATCTGGCATTGAAAAAGACATTCAGTTTTGGAAAAATAAACCATTTGAACAATTTGTCGCTTTTATCGATGCCAATGCAGCTAAACTCGATTCCACTAAAGGTGCAAAGCGAGCAAAGATCAAGGCGTCAACAGATGAAATAGTTCTGGATGACACACCTGATTGGTTAGTAGTTGTGCCGTTATCTATGGCAGCTTCACAGAAACTTGGCACTGGAACAACTTGGTGCACATCAACCCGAACTGAAAATAACAGTTTCGATGCATTCACATCAGGTGAATTAACGTCCTTGATTTACATAATCAGTAAAACAACTGATGAAAAATATGCTATTCGTTTTGAAAATGAAACTGGCAAAGTAGTTGAATGCCGTGATAAAGACAACTTTGACATTGGGGCTGAATTTCAAAAAATAATTGGATTTACCCCTCAACGACTGGTTACTCAATGTATGTCCAATAAAAAATGGCAAGAATTTATTGGCCTAATCGAACAAAGAAAAATAGAAAAAATATTACAAACAGGTGACGCCAAAGGGGCATATTTCTACGCAAGAGATGTCATAAAAGGTCGGTGGCATGAAGGTGAAAAATTGATTGCTAGTGATCCTGAGCGGGCGTATAAATATGCAAACTACGTCATAAAAGGTCGTTTTCCCGAAGGCGAAAAGGTGATTGCTAGTAATTCCATATGCGCATACTACTACGCAACCGATGTTATAAAAGGCCGTTTTCCTGAAGGCGAAAAAGCGATTGCTAGCGATTTTTTGTGGGCATACCACTATGCCAAAGACATTATACAAGGGCGTTTTCTAGAAGCCGAAAACTTGATTGCTAGCAACCCTGAATGGGCATACGAATATG
>JAEHJW020000269.1_pt1 | contig 36722 bp, 50 predicted proteins | sample 9271431 | NCBI WGS metagenome assembly JAEHJW02 | reverse complement strand
TGCTCGCGATGATCGTCGCCCCGTATCCCGTCAGCGCGAACCGCTATTGGAGGCGTTTTGGCGAAAGCATGGTGGTCAGCGCCGAGGCCAGGACTTACAAGCGCCTGGTGGGCCTCCTGTGGCTAGAGAAGCGCTACCCTCTTCGCGCCGGGCCTGTGCACGTGGAGATCGGACTCGCGCCGAAACTTACGGTAAAGGGTGTGGCCAGCAAAACCCGGATCGACCTGGACAACTGCATAAAAGTCGCGCTCGATGCGCTGAACGGCATCGCCTATGACGACGACTCCCAAGTGGTGTCGGTGCTCGCGCGGATCGTTGCGCCAGTCGTTGACGGTGCGCTGGAGTTGGAAGTTAGGGATATTTGAGAGATTTTTTCAATTTTGAAACACTATTCATAGCTAAGGTAAATTTAATTAAATAGTGTGTTGAAACGAAGCAGAATTGAGAAGCGCCGTGGAAAGCGCGAGATTCGGCAACTGAGACCCTTTGAGCCGGCCCGGTTGCCTGTACTAGACGCAATGTCGGCCGAGTCCCAGGTTTCCACCTTGAACCGGGCCGCCTGAAAGGGTTTCATGAACGATCAAGAGCTTGAAGAAAAAATCGAGCAAGCGAAGCATCGCTTTCTTTTTTCCAGAACCATTGAAGATCGCCGGAAATATCAGGATGAATTTTTCGCCCTGATACGTCAGCGCTCGCCCGAGCAAGTCTCCAAAATGGAAAAAGAGCGGGGATTATCATAATGTCGGGCGAGTGGATAAAAGTGGAAATATCAACGGCAGACAAGCCAGAAGTGCTGAAAATGGCCAGAATGCTGGGAATTGATAGGGATGCGGTTTTCGGGAAACTAATCCGTTTCTGGGCCTGGATAGACGTGCAGTGTGTAGACGGTGTTGTAGACGGTGTTGTAGACGCTGACATTGACTCAATTTGCCACCAAACTGGATTTAGTGCTGCTCTGTGTGCAGTCAATTGGCTGATCTGTGACGCGGAGAGAGAGCAAATCATGGTTCCTAATTTTGGTCGCCATAATGGAGAAAGCGCTAAAAAACGGGCACTTAAGAACGATAGGCAGGCTAAATGGAGGTCTAAAACTGTAGACGTTCCTGTAGACGCTACACCGTCTACAACTGCGTCTACCAGAGAAGAGAAGAGAAGAGAAGATATAAAAGAAAAACATAGTACGCAAAAGCGTACCAAGTCCAACATCGTAAATCTTGAGGAAATCACCCAAGGCGGCGTGGATCAGCAGGTCGCCGCTGACTTCCTTGCCGTAAGGAAAGCCAAGCGCGCCCCCCTCACTTTGACGGCGTGGAAAGGCATCGTGGAGGAGATCAGGAGGGCCGGGATTTCCATTGATGACGGACTTCGCGTCTGCATCAAGGCAAATTGGCAGGGGTTCAGCTCGGAATGGGACTGGCAAAAGCACCATACGACATCGTTACCTGCGTTGAAAGGGCGCTCTTGTTCGGTCTGCGGAGCACCGTCGCTGGAGTCCATCGGGCACACATGGTACTGCGATACACACGCCAAAATCGCCCGGAAAAATCCCAACAATAAAGGTTTAGAGGCGACAAATGATGCCGGGTGATATGCTGGTATGGGTTAGTGTTGTTCGTGGGCGCCATGGCAATCCTGGTGCGAATTTGAAGGGTTCTGTATGCTGACCCTGGATGCTCAGACGATAGTTTCCCAAGAGGCAGAGCGCGTGGTGCTTGGCACGCTGCTGACGCATGGAGGCTTGGAACTCGTGGCGGACGTGTTGACTGCTGACGATCTCTCCCCGGCATGGCGCCCTATTTACGCTGCGGTGAACAGCCTCGACATGGAGGGCCGGCCGGTGAACGTCCTCACCGTCTCGGATTGGCTCAAGGCTGCGGGCCAATTCGATGCCGTGGGCGGCTTGCCGGGGCTCGTGGGCATCGCCCAAGCCGGCTCCGGCACCACGGGCAACCTGCGCCACTACGCTGGCATCGTCAAGCGCCGCACGGATGCCGGGCGCCTGATTGCGCTATGCGAAAAGCTCATCGCTGAAGCATCCACGTCCAGAAAGTCTGGCGCGGATCTGCTGGCCGAGGCCGAGGGCCAAATCGCTGGACTGGCGAACGACACCGGGGCAAATGCCGACATGCTCACGCTCAAACAGGCGATGCTGCAGGCCATTGAGCAGGCTGATGCGATGCAAGACGGCACCTACAAGCCCATCTGCACGAACTTGGAGCAGGTGGACAAAAAGCTTGGCGGCGGTTTCTACCCTGGCGAACTGATCGTGGTTGGGGCCCGGCCCGGGATGGGCAAGACTGCCTTCGCCTTTGGCGTCGCCCTCGAAGTCGCCAAAACGCACCCTGTGGCGTTTTTCAGTCTGGAAATGGGAACGGCACAGATGGGCGTGCGCGGGCTCTCCAGTCTCGGACGTGTGCCCATGCAGGCGATCCGCAAAGGGGAAATCGATGCCGACGAATACAAGCAGCTCGCGGCCGCCATCGCCAAGTCAGAGCAATCCAAGTTCAGGCTGGACACCAAAGCCGCTGTCAATCTCGCGTACATCCGGGCGCGTTGTCAGCGCCTCAAACGGCGTGAAGGGCTTGGGCTCGTGGTGGTGGATTATCTCCAGCTCATGACGGGTGAAGGCGACAACCGCGAGCAGAAGATCGCCAGCCTGAGCCGAGGGCTCAAAGCGCTTGCCAAAGACCTGGATTGCCCCGTCATGGCGTTGGCGCAGCTCAACCGCGAAAGCACCAAGGCGAAGGATGGAAGGCCCAACCTGGGGCAGCTACGCGAGTCGGGTGCTATCGAGCAGGATGCGGACACGGTGATGTTCATCTACCGCGACGAGGTTGTAAACGAGGACAGCCGCGACAGGGGATTGGCGGAAATCATCATCGCGAAGCAACGTCAGGGCGAGACAGGCGTTTGCATGGTGGCCTATATTGGCCCGCAGGGACGATTTGCAAACGCCAGTACGGGGGGGTACTGACATGTCAACCCTCGAAAAAATCCAGCAGGAGGCAGCATAATGCCGCTAGTTAATCACCAAACCAAAGCGCACCGCGCCATTTTGGGAGCGCTCGCCAATGGACAATGGACCTCCCTGGTGGACCTGGCCGCGAAGGTCAAGCGGGACCAGAGTTACGTGCGCAAACTGTGCTGGCAGCTCGTTGGGTGGCACAAACTAGACCTTGAGCAGCGCCTATTCTGGAGCGCGCAGGGCCACAAGATGCCCGCGAACTGGTACAAGCTTGGGTCTGGTCAGGTCTCCAAGCTGCGCCAGCGCAAAGCGAAACGCGAGATTGATTACGGCAAGCCCCTCCGCGAGCGCGATTACCCGCTGACGCAAAAACAACCCCAGCACGGCGGCCGCGTGGTGCAACTCACGGATACGCGGCGCTGGGAGTGGGGAGGGCAGGCAGTCAAGCTCGGCGGCAGCCGGGAATATGCCATGGAGGTGATGTGGTGAGCCGCGAACCCTCCCGCGCGCTACCGGCACCTTATTACGGCGATCCAGCGAGGCATGTGCGCTTCGAAATCGAGATCTGCACCGGTTGCAAGCACGAGGTGCGGCAGGCCCATTCCGGCGCTAAGTGGTGCAAACTCAAAAATAAATACGGCACTCGGTGCCAATTTTTCGAATCCAAGAAAGGCCAGGAATGCCGCAAGTAGCCGCCGCTCAGACCGCCAACCCAGACGCGCCCTTCGACAGCCTACGCGAGTGTCTGCGCTGGGCCTACAACCACACCCAGGGCATGCACAAGGACAGCTTGGCGCAGTTCCAGGCGCGCAATCCACCCTGGCGAGGCCTCGGCGCAGGCCTGGATGGTGCACACACAGCCGGTCTCATCCTCGGGCAGATCGGACTGATGGAGCGCATTGATCGCGCCATTCTCGCAGCTCGGCACTTGGATCGCCTCACGCCATGTGATTGCAAGGCGCCGTGCTGCTGCGGCCACCGGATCAATGTGCCATGGCAGTCCGCCATTGGCGAACTGGCCCAGGAGGCCATCAAGCAGCTTTCAGGATGCGTGAGCCACACGCGCCTACGCCAGGGCATCGTGCGGCGGTATTTCGGAAGCGGCGAAAAGCTGAAAGACCTAGCCTCACTAGTGAGCTGCGACCCCGACACCGCGACGAACCACAACGCTCGGGTCGTGGATTGGCTCAAGCGCAAAGAGCACCACGCGCTCAGTGAGGCAGATCGCCGGATGAAAGAGATCGGGATGGTGGCATGAAAGGGCGCATGGCCCTTGACATTATGAAAAATCCGAATATCCTGCAAATTAATCTAGGTTGTAGAACTGTCACCAAACCCCGGAAACGCACACGCGACCGGGGTTTTTTGTTTGGTGTGCCAGGTTCATCAGTCCTCCTAAAACCGCAGCCCGATGCGTGAAAACGTAGCCGGAATCGGGTATCAATCATGGGACGCAAATCGAAGCTGACCGAGTCTCAATGGGTTGAAATAGAGCGCCGGGCGCTGGACGGGGTGACATACCGGGCACTCGGGAAAGAGTACGGCGTTGCGTGGAGCACCATCCAAAACCGTGTTTCTGCACGAGCAAAGGAAATAAAGTCCGTAGCGGAACAAATAGTTAGTACGGAGCGCAGAATTATGGCGCTGCCGATTTCTGCACAAATTACCGCACAAAACCTCGCCGCGAAATTGCGCGCCATCAGCGACAACCTCGCCTCGGCTGCCCACTATGGGGCCATGACGGCTCACCGCCTCTCCGGGTTGGCGCATGGCCAGCTCGACAAAATCGACGATGCGAGCCCGTTGGAAAGTGCGGCCACCCTCAAAGGCGTGGCCGTCCTGACCAAGATGGCCAACGAGGCCAGCACCATCCCGCTCAACCTACTCGCGGCCAATAAGGAGGCCGTGAAGGATCTGGGTACGCCGAAGAAGCTTGAGGAAATGACGGATGGCGAACTCCTCGCGATCCTTGAGGAAAAGGATAGCTAGGGAGATCCTGGCTCGGCGCCGGGCGCGCGACAACATTCTGGACTATGCCGGAGCCATTGACGTTCCGGGCGCACCGGTGGGGGATGAAGAGGATACCGAGGTTTTCAGCCGCGCCGAGACGGCGCTGGCTCCTCACCATCGCTTGATCCTGCAGGCGCTCGACAACGCCAGCCGAACTTCTCACGGGCGCCTCATGATCTTCGCGCCCCCAGGGAGCGCCAAGAGCAGCTACGCCAGCGTGGTGTTTCCTTCGGCATTCTTGGGACGTGAGAAAGAGCGCCGGCTCATCCTGGTGAGCTACGGCGATGATCTCGCGCGCAAGATGGGTCGCCGTACGCGGTCGATTATCCGGCAGCCTCGGTATCGCGGCATTTTCAAAGCCGGCCTGATTGCTGACTCGCAAGCGGCCCAAGAATTCGGGCTCACCAATGGTTCGGAATATATGTCCTGCGGCATTTTGTCGGGGATCACGGGCAACCGCGCGCATGGACTCATTATTGATGACCCGGTAAAAGGTCGGGAGCAGGCGAACTCCGAAACCGTCAGGCAAAAGACCTGGGACGCCTACCAGGACGACCTGAAAACCCGGCTTGTTCCCGGTGGCTGGATATGCCTGATCCAAACTCGATGGCACCAGAACGATCTGGCCGGCCGCATCCTGCCCGATGACTGGAATGGCGAATCGGGCCCCATCAAGTGCCAAGACGGCTTCACATGGAACGTCCTCAGCCTGCAGGCCAGATGCGAAACGGCGAGCGATCCGCTCCGGCGCGCCCACGGGGAATATCTCTGGCCGGAATGGTTCGATAGGCGCCACTGGGCGCAGTTCGAGAGCCTGCCCATCACCTGGGCATCCCTTTACCAGCAGACTCCGGCCCCAGCCGAAGGTGGCCTATTCAAGCCAGATCGCCTGGTGATGGTGGACGAAATTCCGCTCGGCTCGATTACATGGGTGCGCGGTTGGGACATGGCCAGCACCACGGATGGCGATTGGTCGGCTGGCGCAAAGCTGGGACGCTTGGCGGATGGCCGTTACATCATCGCCGACATGAGCCGGCTGAGAGTGGGCCCAGACGAGCGTGACGCGGCCATGCTGGCGACGGCTAGGCGTGATGGGTTCAATGTTCGGGTGAGTATTCCGCAAGACCCTGGCCAGGCGGGCAAGACGCAGGTGTTGTACCTCACGCGCCAATTCACCGGCTTTCGCGTGTCTAGCACCCCGGAATCGGGCGACAAGGTGACGCGAGCTGAGCCTTTCGCCGCACAGGTGAACGTCGGGAACGTCCTCATGGTGCGCGCCGGCTGGAACGATGCGCTGGTGGACGAAATGAGGATGTTCCCGAATGGCACAAATGACGATCAGATTGATGCCATGAGCCGGGCGTTTGCGGAATTGATAGGGAAAAGCACCATGCAAATATCGCAAGCCACGCTCAAGCGGGCCGCCCTGTGAAGTGGCTCAAACGGCTATTTGCCGGCGATGAGGTTGCGCAGCCCGTAGAGGAGGGGCCAAAGCATTTGACGATCCGCGCCTCGGCGCTCGAAAAGAGCGTACGCAAGACTGCGGTAGTGCAGCAGTTCGAGCCGTACCTGCCCCCCGATGGTGTGATTCCGGCCGATCAGCGCAGTGACGCTCTGGCGATGGACGCCACGCCATACGATTTCGTCAACTCGGCCTATGTGAACCAGTACTTCCCAGGTTACCAGTACCTGGCCATGTTGGCGCAGTTGCCCGAGTGCCGGAAATTCTCCGAGATCGTGTCCAAGGACATGACGCGCAAGTGGGTGAAGCTGCGCAGCAAGTCTCAGGACGAGAACAAAGCCGAGCGCATCAGCCAATTGAACGATGCCCTTGACAGATTCAAGGTGCGCGAGCTGTTCCGCAAGATGGCCGAAATGGACGGCTTCTACGGGCGCGGACAGCTTTACATCGACGTAAACAAGCCGAACGGCGGTAGTGCGCGGGATGATGGCAATGAACTGCTGACGCCGCTTGTGATGGCGCCTGCGAAGATCCGCAAGGGGTCGCTGAATGGGTTCATCCCAATCGAGCCGGTCTGGACTTACCCCGGACAGTTCAACGCCAGCGAACCACTGCAGCCTGATTTTTTCAAGCCTGGAAAATGGTTTGTGCTTGGCAAGACCATCCACGCCTCGCGCCTGTTGACGTTCGTAAGCCGGCCGGTTCCGGACCTGCTCAAGGCCAGCTACAACTTCAGCGGCTTGAGCATGAGCCAGATGGCGCAGCCTTACGTGAACAACTGGCTGCGCACGCGGGATTCCGTGTCTGACCTGGTGCATTCGTTCTCTATTTCTGGGCTGAGCACGAACCTCAGTTCCGTGCTCTCCGGCGCCGATGATGCACAGTTCATTGCGCGGGCGCAGCTCTTCAACACCATGCGCGACAACCGCGGCCTGATGATGCTGGACAAGGAGAGCGAGGAGTTTTTCCAGTTCAACACGCCGCTCGGTGGCATCCCAGAGCTGCAGCAACAGGCACAGGAGCAAATGGCTGCGGTGTCGAATATGCCGCTGGTCAAGCTGCTCGGAATCACGCCAAGTGGCCTGAATGCCTCGTCCGAGGGCGAAATCCAGGTCTATTACGATCACATCGGCGCGATGCAGGAAGCGCTCTACCGCGACAACCTGACCAAGGCGCTCCATGTCATCGAGTTGTCCGAGTTCGGCGAGATTGACGAAGACATCGTGTTCGAGTTCGAGACGCTGTACGGGATGGACGATCTGGAAAAGGCCAATGTCCGCAAGACCAACGCTGACACGGATGTGGCTCTGGTGAGCGCCGGCATCATCAGCCCGGATGAGGCGCGCGCGCGAGTCGCAGCGGACCCGGAAAGCGGCTACGACACGCTGGAAGATGACCTGGAGGACGAAGGCGGCCGCGTGAACATGCAAGCGCAGGGGGGCGACCCCGACAAGCGCGAGAATGACCTGCAGGTCAAGACGCGGGTGAACGATGCGTGAGGAGAAGACCCTCCGCCCGGTAATTCCAAACGCCGGCATCGAGGCGACTTACCGGAAAAAACTCAAGCGACTCATTGCCGAAATGCAGGCCAGCATCACCTACTGGCTGGAGCAGCGCTACCGCGCAAGCATGGCGCAAGACGCCACGCCGGCAGATGACCTGCAGCGCACCATGACGCACCTTGCTGAACAGTGGCAGGCGCGCTTTGACGAGGGGGCGCAGCGGTTGGCCGATTGGTTTGCGCAGAAGACCAAGAACTACGCGGACGGCACCCTCCAGGGGATTCTGAAGGATTCCGGTTTTGCCGTGAAATTCACCATGACGGAGCCGATGGAAAACGCCTACTCGGCCGTGATCCATGAGCAAGTGGGGCTCATCAAGTCGATTGCCAGCGAGCACCTGCAGGAAGTCCAGGGCCTCGTGATGCGCTCCGTACAGCAGGGCCGAACCCTGGGCGAGTTAAGCCAGGAACTGGAAAAGCGGTACGGTATTACCAAGCGCCGCGCGGCACTCATAGCGCGCGACCAGAACAACAAGGCCACCGCGGTGCTCACCAGAACGCGTCACCAGCAGCTAGGCATCACGCAAGCGAAATGGCGCCATAGTCACGCAGGCAAGCATCCACGCCCCTCGCATGTGGCGTTCGATGGAAAGACCTACGACATCGACAAAGGTGCCTACATCGATGGCGAATGGATACTGCCGGGCGAACTGATTAACTGCCGGTGCACTGCCCGCCCGGTGCTGCCTGGGATTGATTATTGAAGCGGTTTGTAGGGGCTCGGCGGCGCTGTATGCAGCATGCACGCATTTTCAAAGGCATAAGCCAAAGCGGCCCCACTTAGGCCAGCAAGTCTGGGGTCGAAATAATCAGCATTGACGATGCGCTTGATGTTTGTATCTGGGAGTGCTTGGCCAAATGTTTTCTTGATTGTGCCGAACGCTACTTGAGGACTTTGGCCGGTATCGCGGAATTCAGATGCCATTTGAAACGCGCCTCCCCATGCAGTGCAAATAATTTGCTGGCGCCCGAGTGAGTTTGCCGCCATGGGCTGCGTCCAAGGAAGCATAACAAGCAGTCCCACAATAATCGTTTTCATCTGAGCCTCCTATGCCGATCAAAGAATGCACACTACCCGAAGGCGGGAAAGGTTGGCAATGGGGAGACCGTGGCAAATGTTATGCCAGCCGCGAAGACGCCGAGAAACAGGCTGAGGCTGCGCGCGCCAATGGGTATGTGGGGGATGCGCTCTCTTTTGACCGGAGCGCACGCATCATAGACGTCGATGGCCGCATGCATGTGGCCATGTCCAACATCAGCAAAGCCACGGTGAATCCATACTATGGCCGCGAAATCCCGTGCTGGGAAGAGCTGCAGCTTAGCCCGGACCACATCTACAACCTGCTGCGTGACCCCGGCGAACTGGCCAAGGCGGCCGGTACTTTCAATAACCTTCCACTGCTTAGCATCCATAAGGCCGTCAGCGCAGACAAGCCGGAGAAGGATCTGGTTGTCGGAAGCACCGGCACGGATGCCGAGTTTTCCGCACCCTACTTGCGCAATTCGCTGGTGATCTGGGATGCCGCGGCCATTGCGGGAATTGAATCCCGCGACCAGTGCGAAATCTCCTGCGCGTATCGCTACAAGCCGGTCATGACCCCAGGTGTTTACGAGGGCATGGCCTACGACGGCGTGATGACCGAGATCATCGGTAACCACGTCGCCCTGGTGGAAGTGGGCCGAGCCGGCCCCGATGTTGTCGTTGCTGACGCGGCCCTTGCAGGCCCATTTTTGAAAGGTAAGACCATGCCCAAAGCAAACCGCAAGACGGTTGCCGTGCGTGCCGCGCTCAAGGCGTATCTGCGCCCGATGCTGGCTCAGGATGCGCAACTGGACATCAACAAACTGGTTGGCGAAGTCAAAGCCGCCACGCTAGCCAAGGACGCGCAGCGCATCGCGCGTGACGTGCTCAAGCACGCCAAGTTCGCCGCCGACAAGGCCAAGGACGAGGACGTGGAGGATGTGGTGAAGTCCGCAGCCGAAGAAGAGGCCGAGGACGAGGACGACGAATACGGCGACGTGGAGTATGCCGACACAAAAAACAAGAAATACCCCCTCGATACAGAGGAGCATATCCGCGCCGCGTGGGACTACATCCACAAGGAAAAGGATGCAGACAAATACTCGGCAGAAGAACGCGCCGCCATCGAAAAGCGGATCGTTGCCGCCTGGAAAGAGAAAATCGATAAAAGCGGCCCTCCCGAAGCCAAAGCCGAAGACGACGACACCGACGGCAAGAAAAAAATGGAGAAATCCGAAATGGACAAAAAAGCCATGGACGCGGCCATCAAGCAGGGTGAGGCCAACGCCATCAAGCGCCTGCAAGCCATCCACCAGGCCGAAAAGGACGTGCAGCCCATCATCGGCGAAGTCGGCGCGATGGACTCAGCGGAGGCCGTCTACAAGATGGCGCTCGATCATCTGGGCGTGGATGTTGACGGGGTGCACCCATCGGCCTACGCCGCCATGGTGAAGTTGGCCACCGCCAAGGCCAAACCCGCGCTGGCCCAAGATTCTGCCGGTCACGGCAAGTTCTGGGATCAGTTTTCCAAGAACATCGTTCTGCCCACTCGCGCGTAAGGAGCTACATCATGGGTTTTCAGACTTCCGTAAATATCCAGCCCGCACCGGCCGTCGTGGGCGATTTCGCCAGCGCCAACCCGCGCGCGACGAAACTCGCCGGCCCGACCGCGCTGACTGCTGGCGCCAACGGCGTCACGGTGGGCAACTTCGCATGGGTCGATGACGAAACCGGCGTCACCACCAACTACGGCACCGGAGTCCCGGACGGCTTTGTCGCCAACGAGCTGCAGGCCAGCATCACCGCGTGGCTCGCCAGCAACTCGCTGCTGATCCCTGCTGGACAACCAGTCACCCTCTACAAGCAAGGCGATTTCTGGGCCAAGTCCAGCACCATCGCCGTGCCTGGCCAGAAGGTATTCGCCAATTACGCCACCGGCGCGATCAGCACCGGGACCGCAGGTTCTCCCCCTCAGGGCGCCAGCGTCACTGCCGCCATCGCCGCAGCGGCCACCACCAGCGTGACCGGCTCCATTGCTCCTTCCACCACCCCGGACGGTCGCTACGGCGTCACCACCCTGACCGTGACCGCGGTGGGCTCTGGCACTCTCGTGCCTGGTGCAACCCTCTCCGGCTCCGGCGTGCAGACGGGCACCACCATCGTCAGCCAGTTGAGCGGCACCACAGGCGGCGTGGGCACCTATGAGGTGTCTATTCCCCAAACGGTGGCAAGCACCACCATCACGGCGGCCTATGGCGTGATGACGGTGAGCGCCGTGGGTTCCGGCTCTCTGGTGGTGGGTGATGTGCTGAGCGGCTCCGGCGTCACTGCAGGCACGTTCATTACTGCTCTCGGGACGGGCACCGGCGGGACTGGCACCTATTACGTGTCGGTTTCGCAAACTGCGGCCAGCACCACAATTACCGCTGCCGGCGCGGTTGAAACGCCGTTCTATGTGCAGAGCTACGCCCAGGCGAATGAACTCTGCAAAATCTCGTCTTGGAGTTAAGCCATGAAACAAATTGACCACAACGCACTGGCCCAAGTCGGGGTTTTCATCCCCATGGCTCGCGGGCTGCTCGAAAAACACGAACTGGCCATGGATCATTCCATCGCCATGGACGCGCAGCCGGCGCTCGTCACCACGTCGAACGCTGGTATTCCGGCCTTCCTCACCAACTACCTCGATCCGGAAGTGATTGAAGTGCTGTTCACGCCCAACAAGGCCGTGAATATCCTGGGCGAGCAGATCAAGGGGAACTGGACCACCCAAACGGCCATGTTCCCGATGGTGGAATCCACTGGCGAGGTCTCCAGCTACGGCGACTTCAACGCCAATGGCAGCGCGAATGCCAACGTCAACTGGGTCACCCGTCAGAGCTACCTGTTCCAGACCATCACCCAGTGGGGCGAATTGGAACTGGACCGCGCCGGCGAGGGCAAGATCAATTGGGCGCAACAGCTCAACAAAGCGTCCGCGCTGGTCTTGAACAAGTTCATGAACAACTCGTATTTCTACGGCATCTCCGGCCTGGAAAACTACGGGCTGCTCAATGATCCCTCCCTGACTGCACCGATCACCCCGAGCACCAAGGCGGCCGGCGGTACAACCTGGAATGCTGGGACGTCAGCAGAAATCTTCACCGACGTGGTGAGTCTCTTTGAGCAGTTGGTTGCGCAAACGAATGGCCTCGTGGACCGCGAAAGCAAAATGGTGCTGGCGACAGCTCCACAGGCTGAAGCCAACTTCACGAAGACGAACCTGTACAACGTCAACGTGACCGACCAGATCAAGAAGAACTTCCCGAACCTGCGCATCGAAACCGCAGTGCAGTATGCCGGGACTGCGGGCACGCTGGTGCAGCTCATCGCTGAGGATCTGGAAGGCGAGAAAGTCGGTTATTGCGCCTACAACGAAAAGCTGCGCGCCCACCCCATCAAGGTGGATCTGTCCAGCTATCAGCAGAAGAAAACTGGTGGCACCTGGGGTGCCGTGATTCGCTACCCCGTGGCCATTGCCGGGATGCTCGGCGTCTAAACCGCGCCGCTCTCTAGGCCCGCTTCGCGCGGGCCTTTTTCATTTCCGAAACCGCATTCGTGCGGCTTTTTTCATTTCAGGAGCCTCCAAATGCCTCACACCATGGTTGGGTGCAAGCTGCCCAATGGTCTGCGTATCACCCACAAGGGCAAGCACGTTCACCTGAACGGCGCCAATTCGTCTGAGATCGTCGGCGGCCATGGCCTGACCATGGTGGACAAAGACTTCTTTGATGGCTGGCTGGCCGAATTCAAGGATTTTCCGGCAGTGAAGGGCGGTCACATCTTCGCCCACGAAAATGCCGAGAAGGTCAAGGGCCAAGCCAAAGAGCGCGCCAAGGAAAAGACCGGCTTCGATGGTCTTGACCAGAACGCGCCGGCCCCTGGCGTCAAGCCGATGACCGAGAAGTAATACTATGTCCGTCGTAGCCTTCGATTCCGCCGCATTCTTGGCGCGCTATCCCGAATTTTCCTCGGTGAGCGTGCCTACGCTCCAGGCGTATTTCAACGAAGCGACGATTTACCTCAACAACACGGACACAAGCCCGGTGACGGATGGTTCCGTGGGCGGCCTGCGCTCGATGCTGCTCAACATGCTGACGGCGCACATCGCGGCGCTTAATTCCGGCGTGAATGGGGTAGCACCATCGCAGCTTGTGGGGCGCATCGACCAAGCCAGCGAAGGCAGCGTCTCGGTGCATGCCGACATGGGCGCGATTCCTGGAACGGCGGCGTGGTACATGCAAACCAAGTACGGTGCTGCCTACTGGCAGGCAACTGCGACCTACCGGACGATGCGCTACTTCCCCGGCACAAGCAAAACGCAGGCTTTCCCGTGGCAGAACTGAACTTCACCGGCGGCGCAAAGCTCAAGGCCGCGCTGGAAGAATTGGCCGAGCGCGTAGGCGAGGCGCAGACGCTGCAAGTCGGGTTCATGGAAGGCTCAAGCTATCCTGACGGCACATCCGTGGCCATGGTGGCAGCAATCCAGAACTTTGGAGCGCCTGCCGCCAATATTCCACCGCGGCCGTTTTTTTCCGACATGGTGAAAGAGAAATCCCCCACTTGGGGCAGCACGCTCGGGGAAATCCTGGTGAACGAGAACTACGAAGCGATGCAGGCCATGGATGGTATTGGTGAAGTGATTTCTGCGCAGTTGGGGGATTCGATCAGGGATTTGGAAACGCCTGCTCTGGCACCCGCAACCATTGCAGCAAAGGGGTTCGCCAAGCCATTGATCGACACTGGCCACATGCTTAACAGCATCCAGTATTCCGTGGATGGTGAAGTGAAATGAACCTGCACGCCATCGCGTCTCAAGCCACGGCTGCCGTTAATCCGCTGACCGCCATCACGGTGCTGCAAAGCACGGGCTATACGAAGAGCGGCGACGGCACCCAGGTGCCAACCTACACGAGCGGCACCGTGAGCGGCAGCGTGCAGGCACTGAGCGGCAAAGACTTGCAGAAGTTGGAGGGGCTGAACGTCCAGGGCGTCTCGCAGAAAGCCTACCTATCCGGCGATTTCGAGGGCATATTTCGGGTGCTCGGAAAAGGTGGCGACCTGCTCAAGTTTGGGGGCCAAACGTACCTAGTCGTCGCGGTGCTTGAGCGCTGGCCCGATTGGGTTTGCGTAGCCCTCAGCATGCAATTGGATGGCCCGTAATGAGCACCGACGTTCTGCCGTCGATTCTGGAAACGAACGTCTTCACGGCGCTGCGCACGTTCATTCTGAGTCTGGTTGCATGCGAAGTCATCCGCACCCAGATCAACCGCGTGGCAATGCCCAAGGGCGATTTCATCGCCATGACGCAGCTTCGCGCGGTGCCGCTGGAAACGAACACGCATACCTACACGGCGACCTCCGAGACGATCCTGCGCCCGACGCAGTTCGACATCCAGATCGACAGCTACGGCGCAAGCGCGGCAGACCGGGCACAGACGATTGCCACGCTGTTGCGCGATGACATCGCCTGCCAATCATTCCTGGCCTCCGGTTTCGACATTCAACCGCTCTATGCGGGGGATGCGCACCAGATGCCGCTGGTGACTGGCGAAGAACAGTATTTGGAGCGCTGGACGTTCGAGTGCTCCTTGCAGATCAACCCGACGATCACGCAGACGATCAGCAGCGCCAACACGCTGGCCGTCTCTGGAATGGTCGATGTAGACAGGGCCTATCCTCCCTCGTAGCAACCCCGAAGGTAACGCCCCACCGAAGGCCCGCTTGATGCGGGCCTTTTTCATTTCAGGAGCCCTCAATGGCAATCCCAGCCTCTCAGATCATACAAGTCAATACGGGCGTCATCACCGGGGGCGGCGCAGCGCTTTCCCTCAATGGCGTGATGCTGACCGAGAACGCCGCCGTTCCCATCGGCTCGGTAATGCCGTTCACAACCGCATCCGGCGTTTCGGCTTTCTTTGGCGCATCCTCCACCGAGGCGGCGCTCGCGGCCATTTATTTCAACGGTCGCAACAACGCCACCGTATTGCCTGGCCAGTTGTTCTTCGCGCAATACCCGGCCAGCGCCGTAGGCGCCTATCTGCGCGGCGCCAGCATGGCAGCCGTCACGCTCACCCAACTGCAGGCGCTCTCCGGCACGCTGACCATCACCATCAATGGCACGGGCACGACTTCGAGCACCATCAACCTGAGCGCGGCCACGAGCTTTTCAAACGCTGCGACCTTCATCCAAGCCGCCTTCACGTCGCCCCCGTTCAGCGTCACCTACGATTCCATCCGTCAGGCATTCCTGTTCACCACCACGGCAACGGGCGCAACGGAAACCATCACCTACGCCACCGGCACGCTCGCGGCGGGGCTGTACCTGACGCAAGCCACCGGCGCTGTCTTATCGCAAGGGGCTGCTGCCGCAACGGCTGCCACGTTCATGAATTCCGTCACTGCCGTGACGCTGAACTGGGGCGGCTTCATGACGGTCTGGCAACCGCTGACCGCCGACAAAATCGCGTTCGCGCAGTGGGCGAGCAGCCAAAACAACCGCTATGCCTACATGCTCTGGAGTACGGACGCCGCAGCCAAAACCTACCCGGACACCACCACCGCACTATCCACCATCATCACGGACAGCTACAGCGGGACGGTGGGCATCTACTGCGACGCCACTCTTGACCCCACTGGCCAAGCCGCCGCGTTTGCCCTCGGCACGATGGCGAGCATCGACTTCTCGCGCACCAATGGACGCATCACCTTCGCCTTCAAATATCTCGATGGTATCCCGGCCAGCGTCACCGATCCGACGATTGCCGGTAACCTGCAACTGAATGGCTACAACTTCGTCGGCCAGTACGCCACGGCAAACCAGGGGTTCACGTTTTTCTATCCCGGCAGCATCACCGGTTCGTATGCGTTTGCTGATGAGTACCTGAATCAGGTGTACCTCAACGCGCAGCTTCAACTCGCGCTTATGACGTTGCTCACCACCGTTACTTCGGTTCCCTACAACAACCAGGGTTATGGGCTCATCCATGCCGCGTGCGCTGACCCCATCAATGCGGCGCTGAACTTCGGTTCCATCCGCGCGGGTGTATCGCTCTCCGCGCTGCAAGCCGCCGAGGTCAACAATGCCGCTGGCGTAGCCATAGATCAGGTGCTCAGCACGCGCGGCTGGTATCTGCAGATTCTCGACGCCTCCGCGCAAGTTCGCGCCGCGCGCGGCTCGCCTCCCATCACTCTCTGGTACATGGACGGCGGCGCAGTCCAGAAGATCACCCTCGCCAGCATCTTGGTCCAGTAAGGAAACGACATGGCAACGCTTACCTCCGCAAACTCCATCCTGATGCTGGGCGTGGATGGTCTCTTTAATGCCCCGGTGCAGATCGAAGGCTATGCGACAGACGACGCTTTCGCCACCAGCGAAGTGGACACCGCCGAAACCATGATGGGCGTCGACGGGAATCTATCGTCCGGCTTCACACCCTACCCGGTGCCGCTGGAAATCACCCTCCAAGCCGATTCTGCATCGAATGGCTTTTTCGACACGCTGATCCAGGCCGAGGCCGTCGCCCGTGAGAAATATGTGCTGAACGGCACCATCATGGTCCCGTCGCTTGGCTTCATTTACGCCTTCACGCGCGGATTCCTTGGGAAGGCGTCCGTCATGGCGCCGGCCAAGAAAGTGCTGCAGCCGCGGAAGTTCGAGCTGACCTTCCAAAACATCACGCGCGCCCCGGTGTAATCCATGCGCAAGGGAATCCAGTATACGGTGGAAGACGAAGGCCGCGATCATGGGAAGGTCTTCAAGATCACGGAAATGGCGGCAGACGACGCCGAACGTTGGGCGCTCCGGGCATTCTTCGCGCTCATGAATGCCGGCATCGACATTCCAGACAACATTGTGGAAATGGGCTTTGCCGGGATCGCCCAGATAGGGCTGCAGGCCCTCGGGCGCGTGCCTTACGAGGCCGCCGAACCGCTGCTGGCAGACATGATGGAATGCGTGCAGATCATTCCCGATCCGGGCAAGCCCAATGTGGTACGGGCGTTGATTGAGTCTGACATCGAGGAAGTCATGACGCGCCTCAAACTGCGCAAGGCGGTGTTTGATTTGCACACCGAATTCCTAAAGCGCGGCGCCCCCTTGACTTCGGCCCAGGGGGCTCCTTCGTCGCGTTGATGGAGTATCAGAACGTGCCGCGCACCATCGGTGCCGTGATGTCGCACAAGATGGCCACGCTCTACGAGATGCAGACCGTTTATAGCCTGGGCGACGTGTACGCCATGATCGAGGTGTTGAACGTCGATGCCCATAACCAGAAGATTTTGAACAAGGCGCAGGACTGATGGCCACCATCATTGACTCGTTGCTCGTCACGCTGGGCCTCGACGCCACCAAGTTCAAGCGCGGGGCCGCAGAAGTCAGCAAAGCGCAGAAGAACCTGGCCGACCAGACCAAGCGCGAAGGCAAGGAACGCGAAACCATCGACCGCAAGGCCGAGGAAGCCCAGACGCGGCGCGCGAAGGAATTCGAGCGCCAAGGCAAGCAGGCCGCGCAGGTCTTCTCGAAGATCCGCAACCAGGCGCTTTCGCTGCTGGCTGTCTTCACTGCCGGCCGCGGGCTCTACGACTTCACGAAATCCACCATCAACCAAACGGCGGCGCTCGGGCGCCTGTCCAAGATCGTGGGCATTAGCGTCAGCGACCTGTCGGCTTGGGGCTTGGCCGCCGAGAAGGCCGGCGGCTCGGCGTCGGAAATGTACGGCGTCATTCTCAAGTTGTCGCAGAACGCCGCGGCCTTCCGCGCCGGGATGCCGAACGCCGAGAACAGCGCCTATCTGGCCTTTGGCGGTGCGTTCGGGGCCAAGGCGTCCGACCTGAAAGACGCTCAAAGCTACCTCCACGGCCTGGAGGGCGTCCTGCATGCCATGACGCAGCGCCTCGGCGCGGCCAAGGCGTACATGCTGGCCTCCAAGATGGGCGTCAGCTACAACGAATTCAATGTCCTCTCGGCCGGGCCGGCCGCTCTGGATGCGCAGATTTCGGCCAACAAGAAGCTCACGGGCATTACCGGCAAGATGGCCGGCGAGGCGCAGATAGCCCTGGAGAAGTGGGTGAACCTGCGCGCCGAGTTCACGCAGACAGGCAACGTCGTGCTGTTCGCCCTCATGCCGGTGCTGGATCAGCTCAGCCAGTATCTGATGAAGCTGGCGCAGTGGGCGGCGGATCACCGGGAAGATATCAAGGCGTGGGCGCAGAAGGCGGTCGAATGGATCGGAAAATTCGTAGACAAGGCCAATGAGGCGGCCCAAGCGTTGGGCGGCTGGAAGATCGTCCTTGAAGGTTTGCTGGCGCTCAAAATTGCCTCCATGATTTCCCCACTGCTTGGCTTGGCCGCGGCGCTCACCAAGGTTGGGCTTGCACTCCGTGCCGTTCCCTTGGTGGCTGCTGGACTTGCTGGGTACTGGCTCGGCGGCAAGATCAACTCCGGCATCATCAATCCGCTGGTGAGCAAAGCCGTGGGGCATAAGGAAACGCTGGGCGGCTGGCTCTATTCCTCCACCCATCCGGCCAACACGCGGGGAATGCGCAACAACAACCCCGGCAACATCAAGTATGGGCCCTTCGCCAAGCGCATGGGGGCCATTGGGGCGGACGCGCAGGGCTTCGCCATCTTTGCCACCATGTCCGCCGGCCAGATGGCCGCGCGCGCGCTTCTGGGGAATTACGTCAGCTCCGGCACGAACACAATCAGGAAGATTGTCTCCCGCTGGGCGCCCGCCGGGGTGGATGGCAACAATACCGCAGCCTACATCGCCGCAGTCTCCAAGCAGACTGGCATCAGTCCGGACCAGATCGTCAGCGGCTCCGACCTGGGACGGATTGCGAACGCCATCTACACGCACGAAAACGGCTCATGGGGCGGCGCATCGCTGCGCATGCCTACGGGAGCCGGCGCGGGCCGCGTAGGCGTTGGGCCAGGATCTACCATCACCAGCACCACCCACATAGGCCAGATCACCATCAACACGCAGGCCACGGACGCGGCCGGCATTGCCGGTTCCATCTGGCCGGAACTGAACCGCCAAGGCATGAGCTTCGCGGCGCAGGCGAATAGCGGGGGCTTCTGATGGCAATGCCGAATATTTCGGTGCCGAAGTTCCCGGCGGTTCCGAATGCGCTTGGGGTACCGGCCCTTTTGCGCGAGCCGCTCGCCGCTGCCGTGACGCTGGCGGCGCCGCTCATCGGCTCGTTCCTGGATTCGTTTTCTCAGGTATGGGGAGTGCAGGATTCCAATGGCAACATGGTGCTGTCCGCCGACTCATTCCTGGGCATCGATTACGCCAACTCGCGCCGGATTGCCAACTATCCGATAGAGGCAGGTTCGTTCGCCAGTTACAACAAGGTGAACGATCCATTCCGCGCCACGGTGCGCATGGCAAAAGGGGGAACGCTGGCCGACCGAGAGGGTTTCTTGGCTCAACTGCAGACCCTGGCGGATAGCCTGGCGCTCTATACGCTCATCACACCGGAAGAGACCTACAAGAATGTTAACATGGAGCGCTTCGATTATCGGCGCGACGCCAGGAATGGGGCCGGCATCATCGTGGCCAGTTGCCATTTCGTGCAGATCCGCATCGCCGCACAGATTCAATACCAGGACTTGTCAACGGTGCCTCCGGCCGCCATCACGAACCAAACCACGTCCCTAGGCGTTCCAAATGCGACAGAAACCATGACACCTACTGCGCAGGCCGTCGTGAATTTGGGCCAAGTCAAGCCGTCCCTTCCATCCTCGCAACAGGCCGCGCCATTGTCCTCCGATATTCTGCTCGGGTTGCTGAATAGCTGATGCTGGCGATCCCGCTCACCGCAGTCCCGAATCAGACGCTGAAAGCGACGCTGAACGGCCAATACTGCACGCTGAACATCTACACGTTATCCACAGGTTTATATCTTGATCTGCTGGTGAACGGTAGCCCCATCGTGCAGGGTGTTTTGTGCCTCAACAAAGTGCTGATCGTGCGGGAACTGTACCTGGGCTTCATTGGCGACCTGGTTTTCGCTGACACGCAAGGCGAGTCAGACCCAGACTATACGGGCTTGGGCTCGCGCTTCGTGCTGATGTACGTCTATCCATCTGAGCTATGAGTTTCATCCGCCGTCGCATTGATGTGACGATCACGCTGGGGGATGGCGAATTCGGCAACAACCTCGGGGACACGGTAACGCTCACCGGGCTGCGCGTGATGGCAAATATCGCCTCGGTTGGCGGCGAGGCTCAGGGCCAATGCCAAGCGCGCATCTTCGGGCTACCGCTGTCGATGATCAACCGGCTCACCACCATCGGCCCGGCCGGCATGGCGATACGCGGCCAGAATGGCATCGAGATTGCCGCGGGCAACGAAGGCGACGCGCTCTCAACGGTGTTCAAGGGCTCGATCTTCTACGCGTATGGAGAACTTGCTCAGGCGCCAGAAGTGGCGCTCAGCGTGTACGGACTGTCGGCTGCGCTGGCGTCGGTGAAGCCGGTAGGCGCAACTTCCTACGTCGGCGCGGTCGATGTGGCCACGGTGATGGCCGGATTCGCGCAAGAGATGGGGTTCACCCTCGAGGGCAACGGCGTCTCCGTGATGCTGCAGAACCCCTATTTCCCGGGGCCCGACACGCTCTCGAAAGTGCGTCAAGCTGCTCAGGCGGCGCGAATAGGCTTCTGTGTAGACAACGGCGTGCTAGCCATCTGGCCGCAGAACGGCTATCGAACAGGCGATGTGCCGATTATTTCGCCCGGCGCCGGATTGGTGAGCTATCCGACATTCAACGAGCAATACATTTCAGTAAGAACGGTGTTTCTCCCTAGCGCCGTGCTGGGGGGCCGTTTCACGGTAGCCAAGAGCGCAGTGACGCCGGCCAATGGAACATGGAACACGGCATCGGTAGTGCACAACCTGGAAAGCCAGGTGCCAAACGGCCAATGGTTCACGGATTTGCAGGGGTGGGGCAATGGCTGACACGGGTTATCAGGGCGCACTGACACCCCTGGCGGGCTTCGGTGATTTCAATGCATTGCAGTTTGCCTTTCGGCAGGCTGCGGCGCGCATGCATACGGCTACGCTGGTGCAAGTAGTGAGCTGCACCAATAGCGGGACGGATGCGGCGGTCGGGTTTGTGGACGTGCAGCCCCTGGTCAACATGCTGGACGGTTCCGGGAATGCCGTGCCGCATGGCGTCTTGCACTCGCTTCCGTATCTGCGCATTCAGGGCGGCGCGAATGCAGTCATCATCGACCCCCAGGCCGGTGACATAGGCATTGCGGTGTTCGCTGAGCGCGACATCAGCTCCGTGAAGAACACGAAGGCGCAGGCCAACCCTGGTTCCTACCGCGTCTTCGACATGGCCGATGGACTCTATCTTGGCGGCATGCTCAACGGCACGCCGACGCAATACGTACAATTCTCCAGCGCCGGTATCGGAATTGTGTCGCCCACCGCCGTGCAGGTGCAGGCGCCCACGGTGGAAGTGACGGCAACTACCTCCGCCACGGTAACGGCACCCAGCATTTCCCTTGGCGCGTCCGGGCAATCATTGCTGGCACTCGTAACGGCAGCATTTCAGGCACTTTTCAACGGGCACACGCATACCAGCGCAAGCGCTGGAAGCCCAACCAGCGCACCCAATCAGACGATGGGCGCGGGCGAACTCACCACAACGATAAAGGGCGGATGATGAACACGCTTCTGCTCGATACGAATATCTGGGATTTATGCCTGGATGCCAGCGGCGATATCGCCATGGCTTCAAACCCCTATGCGATTGCGCAGGACGTGGCCAGCGCCATCCGCCTATTTATCGGCGAACTATGGTACGACACCAGCAAGGGCATGCCTTATTGGCAAAACGTCCTCGGCCAATATCCGCCGTCGAGCTATATCAAGGCCGAGTTGGTTGCCGCTGCGCTCACGGTGCCAGAAGTGGTGGAAGCCCAAGTGATCGACATGCAACTGACAAACCGGCAATTGACCGGAACCGTCCAGGTCATCGATGTGACCGGCCAGACCAATAACGTGAGATTCTGATGGCCAACACCTCAAGCGTACCTGCCGTCCAATGGACGAGCACAGGGGTTGTATTGCCCACCGAGGCCGAGATTCTTGCCGGCGTGCAGGCCGACCAAAACGCCGCATTCGGAGGCAATCTCAACCCTGCGCTCGAAACCCCACAGGGCCAGCTTGCCTCTAGCACCACGGCGATCATCGCCGACAAGAACTCTCAGATTGCCTATGTGGCGAGCCAGGTCAACCCCGACTATGCTGCCGGCCGCTGGCAGGACGCTATCGGGCGCATCTATTACCTCACACGTCTGCCAGCGCAGGGCACCGTCGTGCAGGCGACATGCACAGGACTATCCGGCACTGTTATTCCCATCGGAGCACTGGCAAAGGACTCGAACGGGAACGTTTATAGCTGCACGGTCGGCGGCACGATCCCGGCAGGAGGCAGCATCGTTCTTTCGTTTACCTGCACGACGACCGGGCCTATCTCGTGCCCCATTGGCGCACTGAACACGATATACCAGGCCATCCCTGGCTGGGATTCCATCACGAATGCAGCGGCCGGCGTGGAAGGTAACGACGTAGAAAGCCGCGCTGCATTTGAGGCGCGGCGTGCCGCTTCTGTGACGCTCAATGCCAACGGCTCGGTCGATTCCATCCGCGCGAACGTGCTTGCTGTTCCCGGCGTCCTCGATTGCTACGCCATCGACAATCCAACGAGCTCATCGGCCACCATCGGCGGCGTTTCCATAGGCGCCAATTCAGTGTACGTGGCCGTGGTTGGCGGATTGTCCACAGACATTGCCAAAGCCATCTGGCAGAAGAAATCGGCAGGATGCTCATACACCGGAAACACGACGATAACGGTGTACGACACGAGCTATCCAGCCAGTCAGCAACCGGCGTATAGCGTGACCTACCAAGTGCCAACATCGCTCGCCGTGAGCATGCTGGTGCTGCTGAAAAGCAACCCGGCCATTCCGGCGCTCATCAATACAGATGTGCAAAATGCCGTGGTAAGCGCAGCCGCCGGAGGCGATGGGGGACCAGCGCTAGGTATTGGAACGATGGTATTCGGGAGCCGCTTCTATGCTCCTATTTCTGCCGTCGATCCAAACGTTGAGATCGTAGCCGTGCAGGTGGCATTTTCCAGTACGTCGGCGCAATTCACCGGCTCGATCTCGGGAACCACATTGACGGTAACCTCAGTGGCCAGCGGCACACTGGCTGTCGGACAGACCATCACAGGCGCCTCGATTGCTTCCGATACCACCATTACAGGACTGGGCACCGGCACGGGCGGCACAGGAACGTACACGGTCAGCCAATCGCAAACCCAAAGCAGTCAGAATTACGCGGCAACCGATTTCCAGAATTACCTCACAGTGAATATTGACCAGATCGCCACCATCAGCGCTTCCAGCATCACGGTGCAGCAGGTATAAGCCGTGCAGAATGTAGAGCAGACGATCATCAGCCAGTATGGGACGGCGCCCACGCTGACGCAGTTGATTCAAAACATGAATGGCTATCTTGACCCGTCTGCGGATCTGGACGCTTTCTATTCGACGGTGTGGGATATTGAAACGGCCGTCGGCTTTGGTCTGGACGTGTGGGGAAAGATCGTCGGCGTAGCGCGCAATTACCAAATTCCATCGACGCCATCCTATTTCGGTTTCGATGATGGCGTGAACGATTACGAGCCATTTGGCCAAGGGCCTCTCTATGCTGGCCAGACTCAAACGCAGACCTACATTCTGCCGGACGATCAGTATCGCACGCTGATTCTAGTCAAGGCCCTGGCGAATATCTCGAACTGCACGATTCCTGCTTACAACCAACTGCTCTCGAATCTCTTTGCCGGCCGCGGCAATTGTTTCGTCGCCGACCTCGGCAACATGCAGATTCAGTATGTGTTCGAGTTTTTTCTTTCCGCCTTCGAGGTCGCGCTTTTGCTGCAATCAAATGCACTGCCGCGGCCGGCCGGCGTGAAAGCAACGGCTGTTCAACTTCTGTCAACCGATTTGCTCGGCTTCAAAGAAGCCGGCTCCTGGCAGCCGTTTGGCTACGGTACTTTCCCGCAAGGCTCCATCATCACCAATTAAGAGGCATCCATGCAAGCCAGCAGCATTCCCTCAAAAATTCAGCTTCCGTTTGCCCATAGCGGGACGAAGAACACCATCCCGGTCGCCTCTCAGATTGGCATTACGGCTGGGGCCGCGTCTTTCACAGACGGTTTTCCGCCTCTCACGTTTACGCCGATCTCTGCAGGCGGCGTACCGCCCGCAGGAGGGGACTTCAACGGCATTCTGAACGCCATTACCGCAGTGCAACAGTGGCAATCCGCAGGCGGCATTTTCAAGTGGGATAGCGCGTTCGCCACGGCCATCGGTGGCTATCCTGCAGGCGCTATTTTGCAGAGCAGCGCTAATACCATTTCGTGGCTCAACTTGGCCGACAACAACAGCACGAACCCCGACGCAACCGATGGGAGCGCGGCAAATTGGGCATCCTTAGGGGCATACGGAATAGGTGCCGTCACCGGTTTGACAAATGCGAATGTGACGCTGCTGCCGAGCCAGTTCGGCTATCCGATCATCACGCTTTCCGGTGCGTTGACTGGGAACGTGCAGATTATTTTCCCGACCCTCACCAATCGATGGGTAGTGGTCAATAACACGACCGGCGCATTCACGGTAACTTGCAAGACGGCTACCGGGACGGGGAACACCATAGCCCAGGGAACGCTTCAAGAATTTTGGGGGGACGGCACGAACCTCTATTCCTTCGGAATCGGAGCACTTTCCATTCCGATGGATACCACCTCTATTACCGCGACTGTTTCATCGAATGCGTTGACCACGACATTTGTGGCCCCTACAAGCAATGCGCCGAATGTGTTGATGTTCAGAAATCCTTCGCTGATTTCCGGTGCGCCTTCGTCAGTTCAGATCACGACCAATTATTCCATTACCGTCCCGTCTGGTGCCACGCTGGGAACCGTCAGCGGACATACCGCACGCCTTTACTTTGCCGTCGCGTATAACGGCGGCACGCCGGTTCTTTGCGTCTGCAATGGATTCGTCGACGAAACCGCTCTGCAATCGCCCACGACGATCAGCGCAGCATCTAACAGCGCGAACGTCATTTACTCCGCATCGGCCGTTTCAGCAAGCAGCCCGGTGCGCGTGATCGGATTCTGCGACATCAACGAGGCAACTGCGGGGACGTGGGCGACTGGGCCTACGCTCGTGCAGGGTGCTGGTGGAGCTGCATTAAATGGCATGTATGGACCATCGTCTTTTGGCGGATATAATCTAAACAACTATGTGCGCTTACCAAGCGGTTTGATTATCCAACTTGCTACGGGTGTCGCTTCGACGACTGAATCCTCCCAGACCATTAATTTCCCGATTGCCTTCCCGACGGCCTGTATTGCTGTAATTCCAGCCACCTATGGCGCTGCCTCGGCGGGAGCGGATGGCATGTATCAGATAGGAAGTACACCGACACTTACGGGAGTGTCGGTTTTTTCTCAGTATTTTTCCAGCAACTATTCCACGATCACACCGACTATTCTTGCACTTGGGTACTAGCTCATGATTACGAAATATTATGTTGCCTATGATCCACAAACCGGAGATGTTCTGACGAGATATGACAGTTCGATCCAAGCCCCCCCTGCCTCAGCTACAGTTTTGGAAGTGGTGGATCAGCAGAGCATGCTGCAAACATGTGCCCCCGGATGGAAAGTACAAAATAATCAACTCATCCCTCCACCACCCGCAGCCCCCCCAACGCAAGCCGAACAACTTGCTGCGCTAGAAATCGCGGTGCAGCAGTACCTCGATCAAAAGGCGCAGGCCAAGGGTTACGACTCGGCGGCAAGTTGCATCAGCTATTTGAGCAGCAGCAACACGACATGGGCAGCCGATGCGAAGGCTATGAACGCCTGGCGGGATGCAGTGTGGGGGTTCTGTTTCACGAATGAGGCTGCCGTGAAAGCGGGGACGACCACTATGCCAACGGCTACCGAACTTATCGCCGCGCTTCCTGTTGCGCCTTGGTAGTGGGCCTTTCAACGCACAATCTTGAGCCGCCGCGTGCGGCTTTTTTTATTTTCTGAGCCACGAGAAAAAACGCCCATGGCTGAAAACGGCACCGCTCAGGCCCACGAGGCACGCATCACATTCCTGGAACAACAGTCCAGCGAGATCAAAACCACCCTGCAGGAATTGGGACGCGACGTGCGGCAACTCGTCGTGGTGATGCCTCAGCAGGCAGAGGACAGGGCCGCGCTCAAGCGTGCGTTTGAACAGATCAGTCAACTTGACGGACGTCTTGGAAATATCGAGCGCGGTATCAACGAAGCGGAACAGCGACGGTTGCGTGAGCATATCGCGGTGCAACAAAAGGCCATTGACGACAGCGGGCGCCAGCGGCGGGCGCTCATCATGGAAATTGCCCGCAACGTCATTATCATCGCGGCGGCGCTGTTTGCTTATCACCTTGGAGTGAAATTACTGTGACCCCTCAACTCATCGAAGCCTGCACGGGCTGCACGCCAGGGAATGCTCAACGTTTGCTCTTTGGTAAATAAGATGATTTTGGACGTTTATTGGGAAGGCCATAATTTGCTACAGAAATAGCATCTTCAACGCTATAACCGGCATTCAGTCTGTAAAAGAATCTGTGGTATGGCACACCAAAATGCGCGCATGCTGATTTAGCTGAAGCAAACGAAAGGCCAAAAACTTCTATTTTTATTAAACCGCGTCGATGTTCGGCGCCTTGCTCTTGCATCGTTGCCCATCTGCAATTATTGGGTTCATAGTTGCCATCTGGATCGATTCGATCAATAGAGAATTGTCCGGGTGGTCGCGGACCCATATCGGATAAGAACGCTTCAAATGATCCATTCCAACGTTCACATACGGAAATGCCTCGCCCACCCCAATTAGAATAATCCTTATATTTTTTGTCTTGACACCGGCGCTTCATCATTAACCAAGTTCGGTATTCAACAGAAGGACCTATGCGTTTCTTATGTCCGTGCTTTTCGATAATTTTTGAACGCTTGGCAATAAATTCAGGATTCGAACCCATGACCGATGCCCATTCGTGCGCTGCACATCCGCAGGATGTGGTATCGCCTTTTCTAAGATTTGAACCTATGGCTATGTGCTGATTACCGCAATCACACTGACAAAGCCAATTTGATCCGCCGCCTTTTCTGGGTGGCATTTTTTTGAGTACTACCAGACGACCGAACCGTCGCCCCGTGATGTCTATTAGTTTCATGTCGTAATTTTACCCTAAATCCTCTCAAATATCACCCATGGAAAAGCACCTTTCATATAACAAATCAGGACGCTCGCTTACCGAGAGATTTGAGGGATGCAGGCTTTCTGCGTATCAAGATGTCCGCGGAATTTGGACGATTGGATATGGGCATACCTCTGGGGTGCATGAAGGGATGACATGCACACAAGAGCAGGCTGATAGATGGTTACAGCAAGACACATCATTTGCCGCGGAAGCCGTTAATCGGTTGGTCCATATTCAGCTCACACAAGACGAATTTAATGCATTGGTGGATTTTGTTTTTAACCTTGGCATAGGTGCATTCCAGCGCTCTACATTGCTTCGATTTCTTAATGCAGGTGAGTTTGTTGCCGCTGCTGGCCAATTCTCATTATGGGATCGAGCGGGCGGCAAAGTCGTTGCGGGATTACTGCGAAGAAGAATAGCGGAACGGCAGGAATTTGAAGGCGGGGAAAAAATATGAGCGTCTCCCTGACCATTCTCGCCATTTTCCTATGCGGCGCCTGGGATTGGTTCCGTGGCGCCGGAGCTGATCGCATTCCGGCATGGGCTACAAAAATGCCCTGGATCGTGCCGTATGGTCTGTTCCTTGCGGCGCTTCTGGGCGCTTGGCATAGCTACTGGCTCATGGCCGCGTTCGCCGTGTGCTGGTGGGTCGGCAACCGCGCTGGATGGACGAACCTGATCGTGGCGGTCATGAGGGATGTTCACGTTGAGCAGAAGCTCTATATCGGCCCGCTCGCACTTCCGGCGATGCCGCCCGTAGTCGCTCTATATCTGCGCGGGGTTGTTTGGGCTGCGCCTGCTCTGGTATTGAGCGACTGGCTCCCCGGCGTGTGGATTTTTGCTGCGCTCGCGGGCGTAGCCATGCTGATTCCCGCACTTATGTTCAGTGAGCGCGAGTGGGCGTGGATGGAATTCATGCGGGGGATTGTCATGGGACTGGCTGCGCTCGCGGCGGGGTGGTTTATATGAAACTGCTCAAAGCCAAGGTGCTGATGCTGGTGTTTCTAGGGATTGTCCTGCTTGTGGGGCCATTCGCCTGGTTTTGGAATGTGGTGCAGGTGCTCTTTGCACCGGCGCGAGGCTTGGAAGGGTGCTACGCATGGGACGTGACGGGAGCGACGGTCGCCTGGGGCATTCCCGGCAAGACCATCAGCTATCTGACGGCGAAGGCGTCCCAGTCGGGCAACCGCCTCGCCATTTGGGTCTGTGATGCCCTGGCTGAGGTGATGCCGAATCATTGCCGGAACGCGCTCAAGGGGCAAGATTTCACCATCAGGAGCCTGGAATGACGGATGCCCACGAAGAAAAGAACACGCTTGTCGAGGACATCGACGTCCCCCAGCACGCCGACCGCGTGACGACGCCGCTGTTCGAGCGCACCAAGAAATTGCTGGTGGTCTCGAAAGAGGGCCGCTGCTGGGTATGCGGATGCACGGCCGAGGAATCCGGCCATCCTCTAGAAGCCCATCATCATCCCATTGAGCGCAGTCTCATGAATATGATCGATTGGGAACTGGTGAAGCCGGACTTTCCAAACTTTGATTGGGAGCACTTCGACCCCGAGTACCCGGAAACCTTTGTCGATGACATGACCGTGAACGGCCTCTTGCTCTGCAAGGCGCACCACGTAGGAAAAGACGAGGGCATTCACCGCCTGAGCTATCCGCTTTGGGTGGCTCAACGCTACGGGAAAGCCGGATACAAGTTCAGCGACATCGAGATATTGGAGCACGAGGGATGATGCACTTCTGGATTGGCTTTACCGTCGGGATTATCGTGGCGCTCGGAATCGTGGCGCTGTACGTCGCTTTCGGCATGTCGCGGTGGATGTGATGGACGAAGCAGACCGCGCCCAGGCCCGCGAGGAAGAATTCCGAGACGATGCGGAGGCTGAACGTCGGCGCCACTGGCAAGCCCATGCTCTCAAGCCAACAGGGTTTTGCCACTGGTGCAACGAGCCTGTGCGCGGGAGGCTCATCTTCTGTGACAAGGACTGCATGGAAGACCACGAGGCCGAGGACGCCCGCAAGCGTCGGGAGGGTTTGGCGTGAAGGCTTGGATCTCCAGGATGCTGTCTGACGCCAAGGGGTTGCCCGACGAAGCTCGCGTAGCCCTCATTCTGCTGACGCTCGCCTATGTCGGCTTCTGGGCCTGGAACATGGCTGACGGACGCCCCTTTGATGCTGTTTCATTTGGCACCGGGGCTGGTCTGCTGATGGCGGCATTTGGAGGCGCGCTCTGGGCGCGCAAAGACAACTGATTTTCCACCGCTCAAAAGGAGCACAAACCATGAACATCACCCTAATCATCATCGCCCTGATTGGCGTCGCCGCCGTGATTGGCGTCTTGGTGGGCGTCCACAACGCCGTGAAGATCGGCAAGACGCAGAGCAACCTGCAGGCCAGTGTGAATCAAGGGCTCGCCGTGCTTGAGACGCGCATCAAGACCCGCGTTACCTCCGAAGTCGGCGCGCTATCTGCAAAGGTTGAGGCCGCACACGTAAAACTGGACGCCCTGAAATCCAAAGCGGAAGCCGCCGGCGCGACCGTTGCGCAGACCGAGAAAGCCGTGGCGGCAGATGTCCAGGCGGGAGCCAAGCAGCTCTAAAGCCATGGGCATCCTCTCGATTCTGCTTAACAAGTACGTCCTCGGCGCTTTAGCCCTGGGGTTGGCGTGCGCAGGCTCGTTCTTCTGGGGCCACCACACGGCCTATGAGGCGGCCTTGGTGCGCCAGCAAGCGGCGGTCATCGCTGCCCAGAAAGCCGCCGACAAAGCCATCGCGGACGCCCAGGCGCGCGGGGACGCGCTGCAGACCCAACTGCAGAGTGCCCTGGGCAAGAATGCCCAACTTTTGAAGGAGAAGCAGGATGTCATTCCGACTCTTACTACTGGCCGCACTCAGTGCTTTAGCGCTCAGCTTGTCAGCGTGCTCAACACAGGTTCAGCCGGAAGTGGTATGCCCCAAGCCCCCGGCAAGCCTGCTCCAGAAAATGCCCCCGCAGTTGCCGCCTCTGATCGGGACGTTGCGACCTACGTTGCCGCCGCTCAATCTCAATATGCCGAGTGCGCCGGGCGCCTCAATACGCTGATAGACTGGTTCGCCAAGAAATAGCCCACCGAACACCCAAAACAAGCCTCCCGCGAGGCGGTTTTTTTACGCTAGAAGGAAACACACAATGGACTTGCTCAACGGAAGCGGACAGCGCGGATTTACCGCGACTGGACCCGGCGAATGGATGCCCATCATCCAACAACCTAGTGGCCAGGGCGCTCGCGCGTTCTGCGTGGAGACAACTGGTGGAACAGTCGGGCAAACCGTCACGATAGAGCTTCATGCCTGGCAGAACGGCAATACACCGCCGGTTGCGGGTGACGCGAATACACTCGTGGGCACGATCACCGTAACCGTCGGCACCACATACACGAATGGGGTCACCGGCAAGGGAATCATCCCGGACCTGTCGGCTCTTCCATACTCCAACGTCGCCGCCTATTGCACCCAGATCGGCACTGGCGGCATTACCGCCTATCCCATGATGGGAGGTGTGTGATGGGGACGCTTGCAGAGGGGAGACTTGGGCCAAATTTTTCTCCGGCCTCTAATGCCCTGATTCCCAGTTCTGTAATTGCTTTTCCTGATACCGCATTTCCAGGCACAGAACTCGATCCGCTTTCATCGCTGACGGGATGGTCTGTCACTGGGACGGTTGGTGGCACGATTACCACAGACACGCTCTCTAACGGACTTGCTGGCCTGAACTTCACCGCCAACGCTGTGAGTAGCGTCACGCTCAGTATTGACAAGACTAACTTGTCTATTCCCTATGATCAAAATACTGTTTTCGGGATGTGGGTCGAGATTGACGATCCAAATCGGATAAATGCCATACAGATGGTCGTTTCTAACGATGCCGCTGATGGATTCACCAATTGGAACTATTTTAATTTTGGAAGCGGTGTGTTTGTTGGGCTGGGCTCTCAATATTCCGTAGGCGTTCCCCAGGAATCCGGGGTTTACTTTATCACTGCCCCCATATTCACAAGTCGTGTGGGCGCTGGCTCATTCGCGTCTTCTGGAATCATCCAGACGATCAGGATTCGTGTTCTTAGTAGCTACGCCAACCAGGGAGGCACGATAAAAATTAGCCAACTTTACGTCGGCAACGTCGGGCGTCCGAAGGTCTCTATAGGATTCGATGACACGTGGGCCTCCCAGTACACCGAAGCCTATCGTTACATGAGCAAATACGGCTTGCGTGGCACGATTGCGGTGCCTTCTGCACTAGTGGGAGCAACAAACTATTGCACGCTGGCCCAGCTTCAATCCATGTACAACGCTGGATGGTTGATGGTGAATCATACGATGAACCATACGCCGTTCAATAGCGGCTACGGACTCACCAACATTTGTCTTGCTCAGACTCCAGCCGGAGCGGGGAATCTTACTCTCAATGGGTCGGTAGGCGGCGGTGTCTTTGATACGGCGCGTAATCTGGTAATCGAGGCAGCTTCCGACCAGGGGCGGATGCTCACTATCACCGGATACAACGGTGCGACTCCTATCACGGAGACGATCTACACTCAGACGGCCAATTTTCCGCTACCGACAGTTAATGCATTTACGCAGATAACAAGCATTGCCGTAGATGCCGCATTCACCGGGCAGATCACCGTGGGGCAGACCTACAGCTATGCAGAGATGTACGCTCAAATCACGGGCTGCACACAGTATCTCATAAACAATGGAATGCCCAAGGGGGCGTACCATTTTGTTTTCCCGCAGGGGGAATGGAATACCCAAGCAATCCTGGCACTCCAGAATGCCGGAATGATGACCGCTCGCTTAGACGGCTCCGGAGCCATGAACCAAGCATCAAGTGGCTACTATGGGAACCTGAAGCTGATAGGAATTGGCGGAGGTGGTTCCACCGTAACGGCTGCCTTCCTGAATCAGTGGCGACAAAACTTCATTGCGGCCGGAGGACAGGGTTGTTTGTTTCTGCATGATGTGGCAACTTCTACAAGCGCGGTATTCACTGGCTCTATCTCTGGAAACACACTCACGGTCGCATCTGTTATTTCTGGCACAATTGCAGTCGGTCAGGCATTGAACGGCCCCGGACTGGCGGTTGGCACAACCATCACAGCGGGTAGCGGGACGAGTTGGACGGTGAGCCAAAACCAAACCACTGGAACGCTTACTATATCCGCCTTTACTCTCACCGGACTGCAAATCGACCGGCAGAGTTTCCAAGCGTGGATTGATGCGTGCGTCCAGGATGCTCTTGCCGGGAAGATTGATTTGGTGACCCAAGACGAGCTTTACGGGGGCTGATGGTGTAGTAATTTGGGACGAAAAGTGGATGAGGGATTCTGCCGGCCAATGGGTGCAAAAACCGTGGGATGCCGGAACGTGGTTTCCGATCTTGGAGGAATTTGAATGACCTACGCCATCTCCGCCTACGCCACGACGCCATACGCAGAATTGCGGAGCGCAAAACTGCTTGAAAGTGGCTCCCCGACCTGGGCTCGAACCAGGGACCTGCGGATTAACAGTCCGTCGCGGAATTCAGAAAAATCAAGCCATTGGCTGATTTCCCGCTCCGCAAAACCTCAAAAAACGCACCCCGGAAACCCAGCAGCGGCGCGTGGGTTGTCCAAATTGCGGAGCGGAATTTCACTTCGTCGGCTTCACGAGCTTGCCGGCGCGGTGCCTGACATACTGCCGGCCAGCCATCTGCGGACGGCGCGAGCTCGGAGCTTGCTGAAGAGGTAGTGGTAGCCCTGGTAGCCAGTGAGGAAGTACTGAGACCAGGCACAGCCAGAGTAGGAAGCGTGCTGTTCGCAGGACCAGTACCAGTCCTTTTTGAATTCCTCTTTGTGCTGGGCATAGAGCATGGCCTGTTCGACGCGATTGGGCAGATCGCCGCCTATCGACTTCGCCCAATCCATGGCGTTTTGCCAGCCGGAGTCGTCGTTGTCTCCGGGCAGCAAAATGATGTGGTAGACGTCGCCATTCTTGTCTCCGATGGCGCCGATATAGGTTTCCCCATTGTTTAGTGGGGGGGTAACTAGCTGCTGCATATAACCTCCGTTGTGGTGAAAAATCTGCGTTTCAAGCAACCCCTAGACCGTCGAGCGCTTGTACCCTTTCGTAATCGTCCTGCAGCTCGTGCAGCTGAATGACGTCACCCAAGGGCACATGGACACCGGAATTCGTAACGATCACGGGGCCAGATAGCGTGGCGTCTACGCTGCGGATCTCCAGGCGTCGCAATTGCTCGCGCACCTGGGGCTTGAGTAGGAATTCGACGTTCATGCGGCCTCCTGTTCCTGCTGCGGTTCCATCGCCTTGGCACGCTGATAGGCGCGTAGGGCGAGCCGTTCGTACCATTCTGCTTTAGAGGCCGACGAATACGCCCGCGCGAGTGCGCCCAAGCCATCCATCCAGTCGCTGAGCCTGCGCCATTCCATGTAGCTTTCGTGACTCTCGGCCAGCCTGAAGCGCGCATCGATGGCCGCGTCGTCGGGGAAGATCGTCATTCTCAATGGCCTTTCAAAGTATGGGGGGGACTCAGCGCCTATAGATCGGGGGAATTCACGGCTGCAGCGCGTGGCCCGCTTCCTTTCCTCATCGCGTCTTGTCCCGTTGAACATCACGCGCCTTCCAAGTCGGCCCGGCGTGCTTGGTAAATGCCTGTCAGTTCGGCCTGCTGCAGGTCGTCCTCGACCTCGCGGATCAGATCGGCCGCAGCATCGAGCAAATCCACATCGGTAGCCTTCTGCAAAGCTTCCTCGACCCGGGCGAATGTCACGCCCTGGCGCGGCTGCAATGCGGCTTGCTTCGCTTCCAATTCGGCCTTGAGCGCGGCTTTCAGCTTCGGCTTCATGGTGTTCATGAGGCCGATGAACTGCGCCATGGTTTCGCACTGCGCGATGGCCGTTTTCTCGGCGGCGTAGACATCGCCTGCGCTGGTGCCGTCTTCCTGGACAGCTGGCGGATGATCGTCGTGAGCACCGGGCTTCCGGTTGCGAAGTTTGTCTTTCAGCGCGTCGGTGGTCGTTTGTGCGCCGTCGCCTTGGGGCGCCTCAACCGCCTCGAACCAATCTGCAGCCACGCTCATGCCGTCGCGCAGGCTGGCATAGATTTTCTTGAGGCTCACCACTTGGGCCGGCTGGATGGCGTCCAGTCTGCGCTGGATACGCTTCTCGATCTGTTCGCGCGTCACGCCGAAAGGCTCAAAGGCGGAAACCATTTTTTGCATGGCCTCGGGCGATGTATCGGCCTTCGTCTTCATGGTCGTTTCGCACTGGATGACCGCAGCTTCTGTCACATCGCCGGGGATCACTGCCAGGATGCAGGCACGCAAACGGCGCGCGCCCTGATTGGCGACCATCTCATAAATATCGCGGGGATCTTCTAAGCGCTTGCTTCCTTGGCGCGTGTAGCGCACATGCGGCACCTGAAACGTCACTTCTCGCCGCGTGTTGGTTTCCACATCCCAGGCGAATGCTTGCACGGTGCTCTCGCCGTTGCGCTGATCCAGTTCGCGGATGCCAAACTGCATGTTGCCCCATGCCTGAGCCATGGCTTCGGCCAGTCGGATGCTGGGGCCTGAGATGTCAGCCCCCCCGCGAGAATAGGTATAAACCGCCGAATCGGCCAGGGTCGGACGCGCGCAGGCGTTCAAGATGCGATCCATGGCGACAATGGGGTCGCGCGGATTCATGCGAGCGATCATCATGGCGGCCTGAACTTCCGCGATGGCGCGTTGCTGATCAGATTGCGCAACTGCATTGCCGGTGGGCCGCGCGGCGATTTGGGAGCCCGCGAAGGGATTGTTTTTCTGCTGGTCAAGAACTGCGCTCATGGTGTGCTCCTGGTGAGGAAGTGAGTTATTTCAGAATCAACCGGCGCGACGGCTCGCCGATCTTGAGGAATTGGGTGTAGAGGTCAGGATTGGCAGCCTGGAGCGCCTTGGAATCGAGGCGCTGCACCGGTTTTGACGCCTTCCAGGTGGCCACCGTGGCGCCCTTGTGCGTAAGCGTGTCGCTTTCGCGTAGTGCGCCCATGATGATGGCCTCGCAATCTTCTTGCGTGCTCTCCAGCAGTTTCAGCTTTGCCTTCACGTCGCGCAGCTTCTCCACGGCCGCAAGAACTTCCGGGGTGGCCTCGACAATGCCCTCTTTGCTTTGGCGACCGAAACGGGCCTTCATGTCGGCATAGCTGACGGGCTCCGGTGGGGTGCGGGACTCAACGCGGCGCCAGAATTCGGCCTCGGCCTCGATGAGCATTTCCTGCAATTCCATGTCGGCCGTGATCTCATACAGCCTGAAATCTGAGCCGCCAATGAGAACGGCCACATCCGCAACAGGAAACGTCGTCACAGCCATGTAGTGCTGCACCTGGAGCAGATATTCCTGCGGGATTTCGTCGCTTCCCGGCTCGCCCCAGCCTTGCGCACTGCGCGCGGTCTTGATTTCGAGCACGCGGGAGTCTTGCGTGTAACCGTCCAGATTGGCCAGCATGAAGGGATGCTTGGGGTGGTGCAGAATCTCGGCCGGCTGCAACACTACGCGGCCGGTGCGATCGGCATATTGCTGCCGGATGACAGGCTCAAGCGCACGGCCCCACAGCATGGATTCATTGTCGGGCGTCTCGACGCCTTCGCCGATCTTGTCCTGGTAGATTTCGAGCGGGGTTTTCCACTTGGAAAGGCCGAGAATTCCGGCCACATCGCTGCCACCGATTCCCTTGCGGCGTGCGGCGAGCCATTCTTCGCGTGCATTCATCACTTTTCTCCTGATCTCAGAATTTGCCGAGGGCGCGGCCCCCGGCGATCACCACCAGCGCGACGGCGCAGAGTGCCCAGATCACGCGGTCGATGGGTTTGTTGGGTTGCTCAGTCATGACAAACCCCCAAAGAAGCCGCCCCAAATAAGCAGTCCCAAAACGATGGCGGGCGCCACAATCAGGTCTATGAAACCGACATTTCCTGTACGCGGCTTTCCATAATTAGCAAGGGAAACTCCCATGCCAGCAAACTGAATGGCCAAGAAGATAATTTGTGGTTCACCGATATGAAGACTCATCACGCTTCCTCCGGGTGCCGTGCCAGATACGCCGCATGCTCAAGCGCCTCTTCGCCAGCGATAAGCGCCTCTCGCATTTCGGGCGTGCACTCCTTCAACACTTCCAGAAGCCATTCATAGGCGCGTGCCAGGGCCTCGCGGTTGTCGTCGGCCATCTCCATGCGAGCTGCATGCAGTTCGTCGAGGATTTCCTGCAGCCCGCCGGGAAAGCGCGGGCGCGGGGTGGTGACGAT
>JAEHJW020005244.1_pt1 | contig 36762 bp, 57 predicted proteins | sample 9271431 | NCBI WGS metagenome assembly JAEHJW02 | reverse complement strand
GCACCGCCTACAGCATCGCCTACAGCACCGTCTACAGCACCGTCTACAGCACCGCCTACAGCATCGCGTACAGCACCGCGTACAGCACCGCCTACAGCATCGCGTACAGCACCGCCTACAGCACCGCCTACAGCACCGCCTACAGCACCGCGTACAGCACCGCGTACAGCATCGCGTACAGCATCGTCTACAGCACCGTCTACAGCACCGTCTACAGCACCGCCTACAGCATCGCGTACAGCACCGTGTACAGCACCGCCTACAGCATCGCCTACAGCACCGCCTACAGCATCGCGTACAGCACCGTGTACAGCATTTTTTTTGCTTTTCCTAATTAAAAAATCTGCAACAGGAGAAGATAAAGCGCCTATTAATGGATTTTTAACCACAACAATATTATTGTGCCAAGGGATATTGGCAAATTCATATGCTGATTTAATTCCTTTCTCGAATCTAGGTAAATCTAATTCTCCGGTTTGGAGTCCTATTTTTAGCCATTTATCCACCCATTCTGGAATGCGAGAGATTTGTTCTGGAGTAAGTTTGGTAATTTTTTTCACGATTGCCCTTTCGTTAAAGATGCTCCGTTAAGGTTGCTGGCAGACCGACGGGCGGCGGCTTTTCGGACGCTAATCCTAGCCAGCGAAGCGAATTGTATCACAGAAAATTAAACTTTACACCACGTTCCGCACCAAAACTTTCAATCAGCATCATCAAGTCCGATAATTCTCGCTTATTCATTTTGCTAGTCGATAGCCCCAAAGCAACGAAGCCAGAACCATCCAGGTTAGGCACAACTTCCTGCTTGCGCAGACTTGAGCTAAAAATATGTTTCCAATCCTCTGCCGACAGCTTTTTGCCGTACCAGTCAACTTGCTTTGATACTTCTGTTAGCATAGCCCACATTCTATCCGATTGCAGGCTAGATCGCTTTGGAGGCGCTATCCTTACCACATACCCCGCCGGAGCTGTTAAACATGCAGCAGATGCATTCCTGCGCGCTGTATCGTGGTTTAGATAATATGGAGGGTATTGGATGTTATCCATTATTGGTTAGGCTCAGTATCAATAATCAATTGAGCAATTTTTAATGCTTCTTCAGATTCTTTCCATGCATTCCACAAAGCATATACAGCGATAGAAGATGGAATGTTATTCTTTAAGCAGTATTCTGTAAATTCTTGCAGTTGTGAGTTAGTCATTCTCCTGTTCCTCTAACATTCCCTGATAAACTTTAACGCGAATCTCAAGCAATTCTGCGCGCCCTGTGTTCTGGCTTTGCCTGGCGAGCATCAATTCAGCCATTGCGTTTTTAAGAAGAAGCTCTCGGAATTTTTTATCTTTGTCGTTTAGCATCTTTTCCCCTTCTCTTTTTTAATCCCTCGGAGTTTGCGCTCTTGCTTCAGGATGCGCTTTATACTAGATTCTGTTAAATCGTAGTATAACGACAATGTTCGGTAACGATGCCCCCAACAATACAGGTCATAAATTTGAACATTCCGATTCGCAATAAATTCATTAACAAAACTACTCATAATTGTATCTCCTTGCTTGTTTTGCATGTTTAACTGAGTCGTCCAACTTCTTGCGCTCTTTCAGCTTGTTCAATCTTTCGATGCATTCAGGAGTTTCTAGCTCATGCTTCGCTTGTCGGATTGCTTCTTTTTCTGGAATGTGAGAATCTATCTTGATTGCTACACGCTCTTCAAAGTCGTAATCATTTTGCATACATATGCTCCGTGCAGCGGGGGCCGTCAGAAGTTTCTACGTTTCGCATTTTGTCGCAACCTGGATAGTTGCATAGCCGTTTAGGCGGGTTTGCTTGCTGGCTAATATCAATCGTCTTTTGCGGAATTCCTTTCGGCTCGAATAATCCTTGCCACCCGTTTTCAGCAGATCGCTTTAAGCTGTCTGCATAATCAAGCCCAGAATCTTTCCATTTTTTTAGTTTTTTCACTTGGGCTTCTTTTTGCTTATCAACCATTTTTTTGCCTCTAGATACAATCCAAAGCTCCCAATCTTCTTTGTTAATCCAATCAGGCAAAACGAACTTATCTTCTTTTGTTCTTGTGTTCTTATGTGTTTGTATAGTGGTTATTTGTTGGTTATCTGTTGGTTGCTTGTTGGTTATCTGTTGGTTATTTGGTTTGCTATCAATATCCTCTGAATCCTGATAAATGTCATAATTAACAATGGTGTATATAGTGTATCTGTTGGTTGATTCGCTGGTTATCATTTCAAGTTCATGTAAATGCTCAAGGCATGTTCTTACTTTTTGTTCGGTTAAATTCAAGTCGTTAGCTAATTTATTCCGCCCTGAAATAAGCTGCCCTCGCTCAAGATTTATGGTTCCGAATTTAATTTTCCTATGGCTGGCCTCAATCAACATATACATAAACATGGCTAAAGTGCTGTGCAATTGAAGCAAACCAGAATCCTTTAGCTTACGCCAAACTTTAATGTAACCCCTATGCACAATTAGCCTTTCAGCACATTACGCCGACCATAGTTAATCACCTCGTTTACCTTCTGGCGGCTTATTTTGAACTTCCTGGCAATCTCCACTTCCGACATACCGACGTCTTTCAGTTTGATATAAAGCCGCGCCCTCTTCTTTTTAGCTGCTGCAAGTTTTTGATTAAACTGATTAAGCATATTTCCTCCTTGTTGACCGTGGAAGCATTATTGCATAACTCTATTATTTTTGCAAATAGGGGGTTGACAGGATAAATTAGATATGTAGAATGGCAACTGTAGCAGATGAAACTAACTCAACGGGAGAATCAAAATGCAAAAGAGAGTAAAAGTTAGCAGCCAAAAAGAATTTGATGCTGTAGTTGCCGCTGGTGATATTGCAATATGCATTAATTGCAGCGTAGAGGCGCGGGGGAACAGCAGCGTAGAGGCGTATGGGAACAGCAGCGTAGAGGCGTATGGGAACAGCAGAGTAGTGGCGTGGGAGAACAGCAGAGTAGAGGCGCGGGAGAACAGCAGAGTAGAGGCGCGGGGGAACAGCAGCGTAGAGGCGTGGGGGAACAGCAGCGTAGAGGCGCGGGGGAACAGCAGCGTAGAGGCGTATGGGAACAGCAGCGTAGAGGCGTATGAGAACAGCAGCGTAGAGGCGTATGGGAACAGCAGAGTAGTGGCGTGGGAGAACAGCAGCGTAGAGGCGCGGGGGAACAGCAGCGTAGAGGCGTATGGGAACAGCAGCGTAGAGGCGTGGGGGAACAGCAGCGTAGAGGCGCGGGGGAACAGCAGCGTAGAGGCGTATGGGAACAGCAGCGTAGAGGCGTATGAGAACAGCAGCGTAGAGGCGTGGGGGAACAGCAGCGTAGAGGCGTGGGGGAACAGCAGCGTAGAGGCGTGGGGGAACAGCAGCGTAGAGGCGCGGGGGAACAGCAGCGTAGAGGCGTATGAGAACAGCAGCGTAGAGGCGCGGGGGAACAGCAGCGTAGAGGCGTATGGGAACAGCAGCGTAGAGGCGTATGGGAACAGCAGCGTAGAGGCGTGGGGGAACAGCAGCGTAGAGGCGCGGGGGAACAGCAGAGTAGTGGCGTGGGAGAACAGCTTTGTAAGATTGTTTTTTGGATTGAAAATACAAATCTTCGGGGCTTTTGTTATGAGATATAAATCCTCTAAATGCGTGATCGAAAACGATGGCGGAACTATTGTTGACGCAAAAGAATAGGAGAATCAAAATAACATACCGCACAACACGCAAAACGCTCATCCAGTTCTACCATGCCACTCAAAAAGCAATGAAGAGTGAGGAACCCCATAAAACCGTAGCGTAGTAGGTATTGGTCGGCAAGCTGCATGTGAATCGAACACATCCTTTTCGCGTTATTAGCTCACCAGAGCCACAATCTTGCCGATCAATACCGGCTACGGAGTAATAAAGCAGCAAGTAACAGAGCATTAAATGCATTATGTTTTGTGTTGTTGCAGTAAATGCTGGCGTGTCAGAAATGACGACTTTCCCATATTGAATGGTGAGCCGGATGCGATGGGCGGCTTTAACTGCCCACTAATTTAAACTAAGGAGAGAGCCGTGAGCGATAAAGTATATTACAAGGGATTCGATGATAATTTTCAATGTCGCGGATTCAAGTTTGAAGTGGGAAAAACATACAAGCATGATGGAGAAGTTAAGGCATGTAATTCTGGGTTCCATTCCTGCCAAAATCCGTGGGATGTTTTGCGATATTACGATGTAACATCGCGCTTTGCGAAAGTTGAAGTAGGCGGCTTAACATCAACTCACAAAGATGATACCAAGATTGCTTCTGCCGAGATAACAATTAAAGCTGAATTGAAATTGCCTGAGTTTATTGCCGCTTGCATCAATTTTTTGAAAGATGCTTGTAAGTCGGAAATTTATCCATTGTCGGGCGACCGCAGCAAGCTCGCCGCATCGGGTGACGGCAGCAATCTCGCCGCATCGGGTTACCGCAGCAATCTCGCCGCATCGGGTGACGGCAGCAATCTCGCCGCATCGGGTTACCGCAGCAATCTCGCCGCATCGGGTGACGGCAGCAATCTCGCCGCATCGGGTTACCGCAGCAATCTCGCCGCATCGGGTTACCGCAGCAAGCTCGCCGCATCGGGCGAATACATCCAGCTCGCCGCATCGGGTTACGGCAGCAATCTCGCCGCATCGGGTAACGGCAGCAATCTCGCCGCATCGGGTTACCGCAGCAAGCTCGCCGCATCGGGTTACGGCAGCAAGCTCTCCGCATCGGGTGACGGCAGCAAGCTCGCCGCATCGGGTGACGGCAGCAATCTCGCCGCATCGGGTTACCGCAGCAAGCTCGCCGCATCGGGCGAATACATCCAGCTCGCCGCATCGGGTGACGGCAGCAATCTCGCCGCATCGGGTGACGGCAGCAAGCTCGCCGCATCGGGTAACGGCAGCAAGCTCGCCGCATCGGGTAACGGCAGCAAGCTCGCCGCATTGGGTAACGGCAGCATTGCGATGTGCTCCGGAACAAATGGAAAAGTAAAAGGCGGAATGAACTGCGCACTTGCTCTTACCCGCTGGGTTGATTCTGAAAAACGCTATCGCATCACTACTGCGTATGTTGGAGAGCATGGCATTAAGCCAGATACATGGTATTCTTTAAATGATGAAGGTAATTTTATTGAATGTGAGGGATAAAAAATGACATACCGCACAACACGCAAAACGCTCATCCAGTTCTACCATGCCACTCAAAAAGCAATCCGGTATCATGTATGGAGCAACATCAAACCACTAAGCTGCTATCATGCTTACAGTGGAATTGTGGTTAATCATGGGAGGGCTTACTAATGAAAAATAAAGAATGGTTCGATATTTACAAAAATGGGAAATTTATTGAAACTGTGCAATTCAATTCAATTGAAGAATGTGAAAAATTTTATCCTAAGCACTTTGGGTACAAAATTATTCGTTTCGGGAGTAACTATTAATGGCTGGCTGCTTTGGCAATTCACCATATGACCGCTATATGGAAAATCAATTGAACCAATATCTCAAAGAATGCGATAAGGGAGAGGAAATGGATAATCTCATTGAAGATATGATGCACCAAGCGACTCACGATGCTGCTCTATTCCGCACTTATGACGACGACTTTGAGGTTATTGATCGTGACCAAGTTATGCGGTGTTTGGCTAATTTGGATGATGCGGTTAAGTCGCTAAATACTGTAGCATATCTTCCGCATGGGTTCCAATACATTGATGCAATCTTTTCTGCCCTTTCCATCATGCAAACAAACCTGCAAAAAGCAGTAGAGCATGAAGCCGAGAAAGTTTTGGCATCTAAAGCTGAAATGTCCTGCTATGGGGGTGAAGAGTGACCACCAAATACATGCGCAATCGCTGGCGCTATCGTGGCGAATCTTTGTATTCTTTCTATGTCAGAAAATTCGGCGAATGGTTGGGGAATGCGGTATGGTCGGCTCTGTTTGTCGGGCTGGTTTTTGTAATCGTTTTGGAAATTGTGGAGGGTCTTTAATCATGGGATTGTTTGATATTCTTGCAGACGTAATTACAGCACCGATTACTTTTCCAATTAAGGCTGTTGAAGTTTCAATTAAAGCAGTTGAATCCGCGCCAGAATTGGCAGAAAAGTGCATTGAAAAGGTTGAAGATGCTCTAGATAAAGTGGGGCGATAATGAGCTACCGCCAGCAACAAGAGAACCAGGAAGAAGAGGAATATCTTTACGAACTCCAGAAACGTATTCAAGAAGATATTGTCGAAATGCAAATGACACGAAAGGAAAGTGATGAGCGTTCATGCGAAATTGCAGCAAGCGCGGGTTAAGCTGCAAAATATCAAGCTATCAAAGTCAGGCCATAACAAATTTGCTGGCTATGAGTATTTCGAGCTTGGGGACTTCCTGCCGCAAATTCAAACCATTTTTGCAGAACTCGGCTTGTGCGGCACAATCAAATTTGAAGCACAGGCAGAATTGCGTATTTGCGATACAGAAAAGCCAGATGATGCAATTGTATTCTCTTGCCCTATCGCGCAGGCCAGCCTGAAAGGATGCCATGAGGTGCAGAACTTGGGCGCATCCATGACGTACATCCGCAGGTATCTATGGGTTAATGCGCTTGAGATTGTCGAGCATGACGCGCTTGATGCTACAACTGGAAAAGATAACAAAACTGGCGTTATCCACAAGCCTTCCGACAATCCAGACTTTAAGCCAGATGCAGAAGAGGAAACCTATCTACTGTCAATCGTGGATGAAGTAATTTCCCTAAAGGATAATCCAGCAGAAGCGGCTGATAAATTGATAGCGCATAACCTGGATGCAGATGAAAAGGCGTGGGTATGGAATAAACTAGGACCATATTCAACTTTACGCGCAGCAATCAAAAAACACTCACAAAAGAAAGAAGGTTAAATCATGGCAAAAGTTTACGATGTAGTAGCAACAGTCGGGGAATATGAAACAAAAACTGGTGAGAAGAAAAAGAAGTATATGAATATCGGCTCGGTAGTCGAGACAAAGAACGGTCTAAGCCTCAAGCTGGAATCTGTGCCGCTTAATTGGGAAGGATGGGCCGGACTGTATCAGCCTAAAGATCACGATCAAGCAAAACAAAGAGATAAACAATCTAGCGATGATTTTGAAGACGACATCCCATTCTGACCATGATAACTGCTGCAGAAATACTAGATGCTGTGAAGAAGGGGGGAAGTGATCGTTGGGTAACATCCAAGAACGATCCAATCCGCCCAAAACGCAATAAAACCCAAGCCAAGAAAGAAGAGGATTTAACGCGCCTTCTCAATACGTTGCATAAAATCAAACCAAGCAAGGTTAAAGATTGCTCAAAAGTTTTAGGATGGTCTGATAGTGCAACTCAAAAATGGCTAGTTGAATTGTGCGCAAGAGGAAAGGTTAAGCGAATTAGAAACAGAGAAGGTTTTAAATACTGGCGGCTTTAATCATTGAAATTTTTAATTGTTCATTTGCTTGCTGTTCACGTAACATGAACACATTAAATAAATGAACGGGATAGCAAAATGAACGCAACTATTTACATAACAGGTAAGCTCACGCTAAATATGGATTCCCCCACGTTTCCATATGAAATGTCAGCAGAAGAAAGGCTTAAATGGTGGTTAGCCGCGGCAAGGGAAGAACCAGAGATTGCGTTTATTGGTGTTGATTGGATTATTACTGGAGCAATTGATAATGAGTGAATACATTGAGCTGGCGAAGAAGTGCGGAGCTTTTGCATTCGATACTAATGTGGAAGCAGGAAGCGCAGCCTTTACAAAAGGCGATGTTCTGTTCTCCAGAAACTCATTTATCACCTACTCCGAATCCCTGCGCGCAAAGGACAAGGAAGAGATTGAGCGGTTAAAGCAGCAACTCTCCGCAGCCAATGCTGCTATTGCGATGAAGGATGAGGCGCTACTCCAGCGCAAAGCTGCGGATAACTACTGCCGCCAATATAGTCATCTCACAGAAGCGCAAGATGATTGTGCTCAGGCACAGCAAGACGCTGATGAAATGGCAAAAAAAGCGCTCTCCGCTACTCCCGAATCCATCGCAGCATGGGGAGCTGAGAAGTTGATGCCTCTGAAAAATAAGATTGCCGAACTAGAAAATAACGAACGAGAATATGAACGCATCGTCGGCGCTAAATCATATCAGGAGATTGCTGATGAAGTATTTTGGTTACAAAGGCAGGGGGCGATGCTAATAGGAGTGCTTAAACGCGCGTCAACCTCGCTCGGTGCGTTTTGCTCTGATGAAGGATGGGCGCAGTCAGACATGGACACAATGGACTCTGTAGATGCGGCAATAGCTGCTATCCAAGCAACCGCCGAAGCCTACGACAGAGAACATGCGGCGAAGGTGCGTAAAGAATATAGAAAAGAACTTCTTCCAAAAATGGTTGACAGATTTCTTTCTTGGAAGCTGCCAAAGAACTTCAATCCAGATGCCGGCATCAGCTTTACTCCTAAGTACAACGTAGGAACTCCGTACGAGCGCGAACATGAGCCGATGGGTACTAATCTGTTTGATGCTGAACAAACTAAAAGTATGGTTGCGGTAATGCTTGGTGGAATATCTGATGAGCAGGTTGATACTATGGTTGAAACTCTGCGGGAAGAATTCCGCGCAGCTAACAAGAAGGATGGTGAATGATGAATACTTGTGGTCACGGAAGAACTACGGGCGAATGCGAAATCTGCAATTTGAAAGAAGCGTTGCGCAAAGCTAACTCCCAACTCACCGTAGAGCGCGGAGCTAGGAGGAAGGCGGAGGCTGAACGTGACTTTTGGGAGCGCGAGTCACGCAAAAACACTGAGCGGGCAATAGCTGCGGAACAAGATTTAGAATGTGCAATAACAGCAAAGCGCGAGTATCGAGACAGATTGTTTGAAGCCGAAGCCCGCATCAAGGAATCGCAGGAGCAGGAGCCTATTGGCGAATGTGGATTTGATGAAACTGGAAAGGGGAGGATTGCGCTACTTCCGGATGATACGGAAATTGGGAGCAAAGTTTACGCCGCCCCAATAACTTTCCCCGCAGTAAAAGAAGTGCTGCGCGAGAACGAAGAGCTGAAAGCACACAATGGGAGGTTGGTCGAGGCCGCCCGGCGATCTATTGCAGCATACTATAAATCAACAAAAGATGAACTTCTCGAAGATGCATTAAACAGCATCCCACAATCAGACAAGGAGTGAATGATGAGTCAATGCCGGGAATGCGGAATGATTGTCGAAGATAGTGCGTACCATCCTTATGCTGCGTGTTTGATGTTTAAAGGATACCCAGATGGTGCTGTCGTCGAAGAAAATCTTAACGCAGTGTTAGGATACGGTTCTCATTCGAAGTTTCAAGAACTCACCGCCAAAGTCTCCGAGCTAACAAAGAAGCTGGCGGAGCAGCAGGCAGTTAATTACGGGCGAAAGGTGATCGGTTGGATAGGGCACAATCACCAGTTCATATCGTTGCCGGAGCACGCAAGAAAGCATGACACGGCGGTATTTACGATTGATTTAGAAAGTCCACAAGAAGAACTCGACAAACTCTTATCCGGAGCGCGAAGCAGCGCGCAGGAATGGCAACCGATTGAGACTGCGCCAATGGATGGAACTCGTATTGTGCTGGGTAATGAGTACGGCTGTTGGATAGGTGAGTTCCATCCTGTTTATCAATCTGGATTCAAACCAGATAATCCATGGCAGTCGATGATGCTAAACCACAACCACATTAAAAACGGTGACTTGTTTCCTACCCACTGGATGCCTCTTCCCGCAGCACCTAACCACAAGGAGCAATCGAAATAACAAACGAATAATAAAAGGAATTTGCCATGAGATACTATCCAAATACAAACAAACCAGTTCTTACAGAACAGCGAATTAAAGAGCTTATTGCAGAAGAAGAAGCAAAAGATTGCGCACTAATGGAAATGGCAAAGGAAGACCCGCTAAAATGAAACGCAAACTACTATGGATTGTCCTATGGGTATTGTTTTCCATTGGCTCTATAGTAGCCGGTTTTCTGACTCCATTTTTGACGCTGTGCTATCCGTTCATTAATAAGCACAGTCAGATAGCGAAAATGGTCGAATCTGCCGACAGGATGATTGCTGCATTTTACTTCGGATGCTCTGGAAGGTGGACGTTATCCATAGAATGCGCACATAGACAGCCTAAGCTATTTGTGGTATTGAGGTGCATACTTGATAGGGTGAAACCAGGGCATTGCGAAGAAAGCGCGTTTAACGAAGGCGCATATTGCGAATATCCAAGGAGCGAAGAATGAAACTAACAATTTTTGCAATATGTATCCTGTTGGCTACTATATATAAATTTGTGTACGCTGATGATATTCAAGCCAAGCCGGACAATGAAACAGTAACCATTACAAAGCATGACTGGTTACTTCTTAAAAAGTTCCTAGATAATCAAAAGAAAGCATTGGAAAATGCAACCAAAGACGATATGTTTTGGCAGGATAAATATGCAGATGCGGAGGATTGCGTGAGGGAGAATGTTAAACATAATCGTGCGGTAATGCCATGCTTCGGTGATAAAGAGCTATGAGCGCAACTATCTGCCTGGCTCTAGTCATATTCCTTGAAAGTGGAATCGAGCCTACAGAGGGGAAAATAGCTACAGGCTGGAGTGTAGTAAATGCCTCTAGAACTCTGCACGATCATCCGGTTAAAGTCTGCAAGGAAGTATTTAGCGGGCGATACATGGCGGTCAATAACATGCACGAAGAGCCACGCGGGAAACAGTGGAAAAACTCGTTACAAATTGCCAGACAGATTTTAAAAGGAAAAGTTACAGACCCTACACACGGAGCGCAATACTTTGAGTGTACTCGATGGGCAAGCTGTAAAGTTCCACCATATTGGGCGGAAGGGATGCAGAATATGGGGATGTTTGGTAGCCAGATATTTTATCGTGAGGTGAGATAATGGACTTAGAATACTTCGGACGTGAAATACTAACGCTCTGTACGCTTACTTTCTTTGTCGGCGTGATCGCTGGAGCTTGTTTCCAACATTGGATAGATGAAAAACATGATTATTGAACATGCATGGCTGTTTATTCTGCTAGGTTTTGCGCTCGCAATCGCCGTTTCATTCATTAAAGAATGAAATATCGGCTATCCGGAAGAACGTGTGTAAACGAGTGCGTGAGGGAAACTGAGTTGAATGTGGATTGTAAAGGTTGAGGCACCTTGGCTATGACTGAAGAAGAAACGAACGACGATATTGAGGACTTCGATGACGAATGGGCTTGTACCCATTGCGGTGGAGAAGGTTGGTGCCAGGTGGATGATCCGTTGTGGGATGACTGCGATGAATTTGGTAACGGGGATTGTCCGGCCTGCGGAGGCACAGGGGAAAGACGTCATCAGACCGTTTTTTGAGTAAAGGAGAAAACAGCATGACTAAAGCAGAACAGGTAGTCGCTAATGATATGCCTCTACGCTGTAAGGCTACCGGCGGTGATATTGACATGAGTATTGGAATGCGGACGCTGTGCTTCGTGGCAGAGCACCACCCAGACCTTTGGGACGGTGAAAGCCCTGCGAGCGTTCCAGTAGTGAAGATCACGGATGTTCAAACCTTCGCGCTCGAAGTGGTAAGGGCGATTAACGCTGAAGGCGAGGACGGCAGCACGCTCCTGACCCGGATGCTTGATGCGGCGATTCTCAAGGCCGTAGAGAGCGGATGTGAGGGCGTGGATCATGAGGCATAACTAGGAATTATGAATCCTGCTATGACACGACTGGCACAACAGCAGAGCGTTATCCGGCATGACGGCAGTGCTGACGGACGTGATGTGAACCTGCATCTCGCCTTTCAAATCAACACGCCCTGCTTGCAAGGATTTCAAGCTAAGGAATGGGACTAATTAACGATTCCCTTCTGTTCCTGTGCGCTTCTCGATTGTTCGCATTGCCCCAAGACCTAGCATCCCAAGTAATACCTGCATGGTGATGGTTGTATCAAGGATAGGGAAGGCAACAGGATAGTGCAACCAAGAAGCAATAGCCTGCATGATCGGGAGCAGCAAAACAGCGTATAGCAAACCGATTACCCCAACCCATCCTGCCGCAGGACGCCAGCCTGCAACAAACCAATTCGGTGACGCTGCCTCAACTTTGTTAGTCTCGATTTGCCCGATAGTCAAATTGTATTCGTTCATTAATTGCGCCATTTGGGCTGCGGCTGCATCTTTTTCTGCTTGAGTTTTATCAGGCCAGATTTTATTAATGATCGAAGTAGCTGCGTCTGCAATACTTCCAATTCCTGTAATATCCATATTTACACCTTTTCAACTACGGTAATCGTTTTATCATCGGATGCGTAAAGAGCATCACGAACCAATCTAGGCATGATAATACATCCTTTTGAGGCGTTTCCACCAGGATTCGTATCTCCGTGGCAGAAAAATCCTGCGCGCCCGAACATTTCGTTTTTTTCGTCCGGAAGAAGAGGGATTGCAAACGGCCCCAAGTGAGATTGCATCAAAACTTCTCCCATGCGGTAAATCCCACACGGTAAAGGGCCAATAGATTTTACATCCTGCATGGAGTGATTGTTAATCCCTTCTGGATTCTTGCCGCAATTCCCGCCAGCGTATCCAGTGGAAACGTGCATTCCTTTTGGGTCATAAAGCCTACCATCTGATTGCGAATATATCCAAGTCATTTTTTGAACTTCCTCCATAATTCTTTTGTCCTAGGATGTACGCTAATCTGCAATAGCATCCAGATTATAGTTAGCAAGCTCGCAATTGCGCCGAGTAGAGTAGGAACCCATCCGGCGATAGTTGCTAAAGTAGTCGCTGCATACCCTGTTATGACAGCATAGGTTGTGTGATGGTTTCCGTCCATAATCAAGTTCCTGATACATATATCGGTTGAGTTGGTAATGTTGTGCTAGTCTTGTCCGTTCCGTTCACGATATTGCGCAGAGCCAGCACATAGGCAGACCACGCCGCAGGAACAGCAACACCAGCAGCCATGCAGCGCATGATCTGGCCAGATGGGCCTGTCACTTTGTCGAGGGCGGCTTGTGCCTGCTGCGGGAGCGGGACTGGCTTCGGAGCCTGCGCAGCAGCGATCTGCGCCGCTGTTGCCTTGATCATACCCTGTGGCCAAGTAGGCAGAGACAAAGTCATCCCGTCCATGTCATCGTGCAGTTGATTGTTTGAGTCTATCCAGAGTGTCATTTTATTTATCCTTTAACGAAGTTCGACCCAGAGTGTATTCGCTACCGATCCTGTGATGCTATATGACGCCCCAGGAGGAACAATGTCTCCAAGAATGGTATTCGTTGCGTTGTTTTGAATTCCAGCAATAGCACTTCCATTCACATTAAAAGTTGCTGCAACATTCTGTGTCACCGTCCCGAATGAAACCTTGATAGGTTTTGCTGTGACGTTGTAATACGTTGTTCCGATTGCTCGACTTCCTGTAACGTCCTGCCAAGTCTGCCCATAACCGAGGCTGCTCATTCCAGTAAACGCCTCCCCAAACGCACTCTGCACCAGACTCGCCGCAGTCACCCACGTTCCCGCAGTCGCTTGCGTGCTGGTGAATATACTCACGATTTGATAGGGCAAACTTGTTCTAGCCGTGGTCGAGTACCATACGTTCGCAGCCGTTGCCGCAGCGCTAATTGCAGTCGTCGAGATTAGATTTGCCTCGTCCATCTCCAAACCGCCGGAGATGTTAGCTACAGCATACTCCCGAACCCCACCATTGTTCATCTCTGCTACGACAATCGTGGACTGTACTGCGCTTACTGTTCCAAGAGTCGCGCCAGACGGAATAACAAGATTCGACGATGGTGTAGTGACAGTCGAAGTCGCCCCACTTCCGAGCGTTGCAGAGCGGAAAGTAAGGGGTACGGAATTGAGCGCAGAGATAGTGACGGCGTTAGCTGGCGTGTTCACCGCAACATTGATAGTCTGTGCATTGCTTTGGTAGCGCGCATCAAATGCTGCTGCGGTGCCTATGCCGGTTAGGTTAGTGGCGTTGGTGGCATTGGTGGCATTGGTGGCATTTAATACAACCGGAACGGATTGATTCTGCCCGTTCAATAATGCATAATTAACTACCGAAAGAGTATTATCTAATTGTGTGCTATCCCAGGTTACCGTAACTGTGGTAAATCCAGCCGAGAAAGTTGATGCAGTAATAAATCCATAAATATACCCAAGACTGATTAAAGCCTGAACGCGCCTATTTACATCATAAATGGATACAGCATTTCCAACTACAGAAAATTGCGTTGCGCTGATATAAGAAGGCGTATATCCTGAATTAATCCATTCACTATCCAAGGATGGGTCGTTAACCCCAAGTATATTATCGTTTGTACTGATTAAATTTCCTACCGAGTCATTTACGACGAATTTTACAGCCTGTCCAGACGTAATCCATATTTGAGCAGGAGTACGACCATTAGCATCAAGAATAATGGGATTTGAATTTGCGATGTTTCCTGTTTGGGTAGTGTAAGTTGCGACAGGCGTTGAAGTACCAGCGGAATAGGTATAAATCTTTCCGCCATTCAAAGGCTGCCCGTTATTATTAAATAACTGAGCGCCAGAACCAAATACAGACGATAGATAAGCTGTCATATATTTACCACTCCACTGTTAAGAAGCCAGATGCGCCAGCGCCGCCAGATGTTGCAACGCCACCACCAGCTCCACCCCCACCAGATCCAGAATTTGCAATTGCATTTCCGCCACTAACTGCGCCGTATCCGGGAAGGCCGCCACCGTCACCTTGTCCATTTGTTCCTGTATTATCGGTAAGTACCGAAGATGCCCCATTCGCGCCAGATGACAACGTTAATAACGCGCCAAATGATGTATTCCCTCCAACCGGCCCAATAATGATAGAATAGGCGGTTCCAGGCACTACCGAATATCTTTGTTTGAGTATTTTTTGACCTTGCGAGCCTCCAACCCCAGCGAAGCCATTACCACCTCCACCCCCACCGTTCCCACCAGGCCCACTCCCCGTCAACCACACCGTAAATACCCCTTTCGGCGCGGTCCACGAACCACTAGCCAAGAATGTCTGCGCGCCATGCGGGGCATATGGAACAGCATAGAAATTAGTCCCATCTGTGGATAGCATTATCATGCTATTGTTATATGGATTAGCCCCGGTTCCACTGTCAGGGATTGTGCAGGAAGTTACGCCAGCAGTAGCGCCGCCTAGCTGATAAATAAACCCAGCAGAAGCGTTTAGCGTGATCGTTCCAGTTGAGCCATTCGAGATATAACAAAACCATCCTGCCCCCAAAGTAGAGGGGGTTCCAGATATTGCAAAAGTGCCAGAACAGTTAAGAATCTGCCCTTTGTCTGTATTAGCAAGAGTATGCGCTCCGCCAATTGTCGGCATGTTCAAAGACGGGGTAAATTGTATGCATTCCCAATTCCCAGAGCCGAGCGAACGGAATACCATCTCATCCCCAGCTTGAACGCTCATTGTTGGGGTTTGCGGAAGGACGATATTGACGCTGTTTGTTAAATTGCAATTCCCTGTAAATTTAACATATCGAAGCACACCAGCCAACATAGAATCGAAAGCTAGGATAGTTGCGCTTCCGGTAATCGTGATATTCGCAGATGCTTGAGCGCCGATATTTACAGTTGAAGCGGCAACTAGAGAAACGGGAGAATTAAACGCCATGTATTCTCCGGGGATACTAGGATTTGACGGGTTCAGAAAAGAAACAGCAACAGACGATAACCCGCTGTCCAAAGTACCAGAATCGCTAGCGACTACAATCGTAGTAAGACCTGTTCCTGCGCTATATGAAACGCTCTGAATTGTGGAATATATCGTTCCGCCAGTGTTTATAGTCTTAACTCTTCCATTAGCCGCGAATACGAGAGTTTGATTCCCAGGAACAGTAAAGGAAGTTGTACTTTGATAAGTCGGTGTTAATCCGGTAGCCGTCCACTCGCCGAAAGAACTTGACGAAGTAATATCATTAATGCCGCTTACATTGTCATAAGTGGCGATTGTATTATTCAGGGAATCCTGAAGGACGAACTTATATGCAATGCCAGAAGTTAACCATATCTCATATGGCGGACGACCATCTGTACCTAATACAATAGGATTGGCATTCGCAATAGTGCCTAGCGAGCTTGTATAAGTGCCTAGCGGAGTGGAAGTGCCCGCCTGATAGGTATATATCAAGCCAGCGTTTAAAGGCTGCCCGTTAGCATTAAAAGCCTGATAACCTGCGCCGAAAGTTGGGGCTAGAAAGACGCTCATTTATTTTTCCTCAATCCAGCATAAGGTTTTAGAGATTCGCTCACGAATCTATCCCTTCGAGATTTTTCAGCATTGATGAAATGCGAAATTACAAGATAAATCGCATATGCTATAGCCAAAACAAATAAGTTCATTTCTTTATCCCCGCGCCAACTTCAAGATTTGGCTTCATTTTCTGAGTCTCAATTATATTGCTAATTTTGGGCTGGATGAATGCTTTATAACCAGGAACATACGCTCCCATTCCCTTATTAACCAAAGATCCAGCTGCTGATACCCAAGTATTAGAGTTATTCACATACGACCCGCTGGGTTGCAATTGTGTAGCCCTAGCCACATCACCCAAATTGCGTAGATTTGTCAAATCATCAGAGCGGAAAAGTGAATCCAATTTCCCCCCCTGATCGAGCGCAGAAAACATCCGATTATATCCACTTTGACTAAAATTATTCTTTTCGCTGGAAACTCCAGACGATTTTTTAAGCGCATTCAAAACACCAAGGCGCATTGTTTGTAATGCATTAGGATCATCGGCAAGATTCTGCGCCATAGTAGCCACTTTATCCGCTTTACCACGGACAATGAATTTATCTATAAAATCATCAGGGGCAACCGAATCATTAACCGCAGCTTTATATGCGGGGTCGTTTTCCAACAATTTAAACCTTGCTCTTGCAGCGCCTCTAGCATCATTTGCCAATTGCTGTAAATTCTCCGCGCCTTGCGGCATAGGCAAATCTTCCAGTGCATTTCTGATAATTCCTACCGCCCCGGAAACATTACCATCGCCGGATTTTTCAGCCTGTCTTTGTGCGGACGCTAGAATCGTTTTCAGATTCTCATAATTCTCAAACGTCATTGGTTGCTTCCCGCTCAAAACATCCGCCATGATGGATTGGATTTGAGGTGGTACAAAAGCGCCTTTCATTTGCTTGCCAAGTTCTGCATTTGCTTGCGCAACGAACTGCTGCCCATCAAGTGGAATTGTTCCTCCATTTTGATCTGCAAGCACTTTATATTTATTGGAAATCTCATCGCGCAAAACTGAATCCATTTGTTTATAAGCGCTAATCAAAGAGCGCCCAGATTCTACATGGTCTGCATCGAATACATCGGGAGCAGCATTGTCACGTATCGCATTTAAATTTTCCTTTAACTGATTATTAAGAGTATTAATCCTGTTTACCATTTCAGGATTAGTTCCTTTAGAATTCATTTCTTCTGATATTGTTACTGGATCACCAGATGCCATTCCTTTAGTTAATTGCATAGGAACAGGAAGCGTATCAGCTTTGATGTGCATCTCGGCTGTTTTATAATCAACGTTACCTGATTTTTCCGCGTCCTTGATTGCAGATACTAAGTCTCTACTTGCGCCAGCCGATTCTGCTTGTTCTGCAACAGTAGCACCTGCACTTCCGCCGGGGGCGAATTGTGTTTTGACTGGAGCGCCAGTCGCCATTTCGTTAGGAGTTTTTTGCGCGGCATTCCACGCAACCTTAGCCGCCTCATCGGTAGCAAGTGCTCCAGATTGCTTAAATGGCAACATGGCTAATGCTCCGCTGGCGATATTTTGAACATCTTGCTGTGGCATACCTGTTACTTGTGCTGCCTTTTGGGTTGCTGCATTAAATATATTCCCTGCTGTTGCAGTGATTGGGTTTTGCGCGTTATATCCTGAAGTCTGCGTAACATCTCCGCCTTTAATAAGATTTACCAGCCTTGCCAAAGGATGATCGAGCGCAAAAGTCTCCGCAGCAGCTTGTCCATAAATCTGCGCATTTTCTGGCGTAGCCCCTCCAGCACGAGCACCAGCATAAACAGCACTACTTAGAGCTTGCCCTGGTAGTCCAAGTGCTGTATCCAAGATACCAACGGTTCTATTTCCCATTTCCTGCAAGAATCCATGCGGAGCTTCTTCTGGCTTTGTTGGAGGCTGAGCTTGTTTTTTAGATGCCATCGTTGCGGCATCACTCATCAGTGATTCAAAGTCATCCGGCTTTGTTCCGGCGTTACCAGCCGAAGCCGCCGCATCTGTCATCAATTTTTCAAAATCATCACTCATTGAATCGTTCCAGTTTGCTCAAGAGTTCTGAGTTTTTTACCTTGTTGCAAGGCTTGCTGAATAAGTTTCCCATCCCCGTTAAATATCCGCACAATCTCGGCCTTCTTTTCTTCTGGGGGCAAGTTTGAATCTCCAATCGTCATTGCTTGAAAGATTCTGTTATCAGGCCTTCCGTTCAAGGTGATATTTTTATTCCACACTTGCTTAAAAGTGTTCATGTTGTTATCCCCAAAATGGGAATAGAATTTTTGCGCGGCATTGGCCTGCATATCAAGCGCTTTATTTTGCGCTAGATTCTGGGTAATGATGCTTTTCAATACATCTGGGCTATAGGTATCCTCGCCATTAGCAAGGGCTACGAGCTTTTTACCAGCATCGGATTGCATATCTCCACCAGCCGCTTTTAACTGGGCGATTTGAGTATTAGCCAAATCTTTAGACAATTGCTGATAGGAAGGGTCGCCCATAATCTGAGCGCCTACTTTCTGCACATTTGCCCAATAACCTGAAGTCGGCCCATAACGTTTTGCAATATCAGATGCTTTATCGTAGGACAATTGCAGGAACTGATTAGCGCCAGAGAGAGAAGATTGCTGCCCTACAAGATTATTCCTATATTGCGTTCCGGCTTGCTTGTCAATCTGTTCTCCCAAATCATGCGCGAATGGCTGAGTACCAGACCGCACCGGATGGGCAAGAGGAATATTATCCACAATCGGCAATCCGCGAGGATTACTAGCCGAAGGCTCTTCTGGCTTACTACCGTTTCCGCCAGAAGCAAATGGAGATGTAACTTTCTGTGTCCCGAATGGCGTAATAGCTTTTTTAGTGCTGACAATGTTCCCTTCCTGATCTGTCGTCAATCCTTGAGCGCCCATTACAGCGGAAGTTTGCTCAGATGGGGACATATTCCCTTGCGCCCTAATCCAGAATGCTTTAGAAAAATCTGGTGATTGATCTGGCAGATGGTTCATCATTTGCAAGTCAGCAATTCCCATGCGCTGAATAGCTTTGTTTTCTGGATACCGCTGCATTGCGTTATTGATAGCGGTTACATAATCAGCTTTATTTTGCGAATTAGACAAGGCTGGAGCGGAGATAGCGGAATCATAAAGTTTACGCTCATCTGAGCTTAGGCCAAGTTTTGCGCTTGTGACTGCGGTTTGCGCTTTGGATAAATCAGCCATAGAAGAGATATATGCGGGGCCAGCCAAAGGCGCTAGAACGGGTACGGCTTTATTGATTTTATCCATATCAATATTGCCATCCGTCTGCCAATTCTCAGGGTTCGAGGTGAACTGTTGCAACGCGATGCGGTCTTGATTAAGCTGCCTCGCCTTTTGTAGTTCGATATTCCCAGCTTGGAATTGTTGAATTCCATTTGCCATATTCACAATCCCTGCCATTTGATTTACGGGATTGTTTTGAGCTTGATTCGAGATGAATGAATAGTCAGCCATTTTATGACCTTAATCCAGAATTAATAGCTTGCTGGGTCAAGCTAAGATTAGACGGAATCTGATAATACATCGCGCCAGAACTATTAGGATTATAGAACGATGTATTGTTCATCATCCCGCCGCCAGAAGTATCAGTAGCCAAATTATTATTCATTTGATTACCCAAAGTTCCCCACAATGCGGCACTATTTAGGCCGTTTGTCAAGGCCGCGGTACTGCCGATAGTTCCTGCCGCTTGCGCTTGTCCTGCACCGGAAAGGAGATTAGCCCCCATTCCGCCAAGATTAGTACCAGAACTAGATTGCGCAGTATTAGCATTAACTCCCATCCCAGCAATCGAATTAAGACGATTAAATATATTATTCTGCTGTGTCTGGAAATTGCTAAATGCATTCTGGTATGCATCCCCCGCGTAATTCTGCGCGTAGTTATTCAAGGCTACCATCTCATTCGGCCCTAATCCTCCCTGAGCGTTGGCCTGATTCTTAAGAGTATCCAAGCCAGTCTGCAATTGCCATTGATAGTTAGGCGCTAATTGTCTATTCAGGTCATTAGCCGTAAATTGCTGGGTTAGATAACCTCCGGGCTGAGTTAGATTACTAAGTTGCTGTGCGGCTCCTTGCCCAGCCTGAATAAATGGTTGTGAGGATTGACGGATTTGATTCCACATATCCTGAGTAAGATTCAAGCCTGCCATTTGTCCGGCATAAGCCTGATTAGCCGCATCACTAGCGGCTTGAGAATTCATTATTCCACCGATCAGACTAGCTCCAGCTGCAGCTACAGATACCCATGCCATGTTAAATTACCCCCAACTTCTTAAGCTCGTTATGAGCGTCAAAAAGAGCATTCGGACATTCTTCTAAAATCTCCTGCTCGATTAAATTCAAATCCTTGCTATCAGTGCGATGTATGGTCATTCCTGTAGAATCTTCGAGGGCTACAGTTACCCTCTTCGTCCCCGGACGACTTACGATCACCGAGGGGGCTTCAAATACTTTCCAACCTTGACCCACTCCACAAATCGCCAATTTACCCTTGGTAATGAAGAAAAAATGCTCGTGTTTGTGAACTTTCCCAACGATTATAGTTCCTTTAGAGCGATGTAACTCCCTGCAATACATTCCATTCGCAAAATAATGGTTAGTAACCATATCTTTTGCTTGTTCCATTTTCCCCAATTCACCCTCAAGCCAGTCTATATCTTGCTTTTTTGGTGTAGTTTGTTCGATTATCTCGTTCATGTCGGCATAAATGTCATTGTTGGGGCTACCGAGTAAGTAACCGTTAAAATATCTCCGCGCCCTACAGGTATAACCCCTGCTGTAATTCCTGTAGCATGAGAATTAATCCTTTTCATGCTGATAGCGCTAACCGTACCACCTGACACGATTACAGCCCCCCTATCTGGGGCGGTATAGGCATAGGGAGAAGCGCCTACGGTAATCGAAATTTCTGGAGATGGGGAAGTTGGATAGATACTAGAAAAAAACCGCCACCAAGCAAGAGAAACACCTCCTGCTTGATCTACAACATCCACCGAACGGTTAGGAACTGGTATCACGAAGCCCCCACGCTGAAATTGATATTAGCTGAAATTATACAAGCATTTATCGGGTCAGACACAGTTACTTCAAAAACTCTATCCCGCGCATATCCTAGCCGTCTCCAGATAGCACGATTTTTGTATTTACCCACCGCGCCAATAGTAGTCCAGCGCTCATTAGACCAAGTAGACCCGCCATCGTCTGAATAACGAAGCATGGCTTGAGGATTAGAGCCTTGCCCAGATTGAAGTCCCACACCAGGCTGGAATTGAATCTGCAAATCGTTGTAAAAAATCCGCTTTAGGTCATTAGTGAGATGAGGACAACGCCTGCGACGAATAATAGGCTGTCCGTTATCCGTATATGCAGACCTATCCATCACATATAAGTTACCATTTGAATAATCCCCAACGATTACTTTTCCCCTGAAATTCATTGAGCAATTAGCTCTGATTCTATGCGGCATTCCTTGGTTATCAGTCCAAGTTCTTTGATGCCAAACGCCAGCGGAAATGTCATAAACCCAAGTCTCGTCAGCAGTGGGGAAACTGATCACATAAAATTCATGTCCGGCTTCTTGATACGAAAAGGCCACCGCGTCGGACACAATTGAATAACTCTGTATCCTTTGTTCTATCGCATAGGTAGAAATACGCCGCATTCCATATCCATTCATCATCAGGATAGTAGCTATTCCTCGGCTATCTTGAGCGAGGAAGGCAAAACTTTCACCGAGACGAGCTATCGAACCTCTAGCAGCACAACCATGCTGAGACGATGAACCTGGAACCGGAGAGAACGGGAAAGGATAACTTCCAGTATCTACCCATACTTCAGTAGATCTTTCGGAAAGAATGAAAACCTCTCTCTTGTTTGGAATCAATGCAACGATATTTCCCGGTGCCGTAAGGGTAGATCCTCCGCTTAATGCATTGGAAACTACACTCCCCGCATTTGTACATCCCCATTCGTTAGAATTTGGGCTATTGTAGATAATATAGTTATCAACTTCATAGCATGAATTAGCCCCGTTAAAGGGGCCGTCCAATGCTTGTGTAAGGGCCGGGGTAGCAGTTATGGTAGTCGTTGTGTTAGCGGACTGTGAGACGACCCAAGAACTGCCAGAGCCGGAAACGATATAAGTCCCAACTGGAATACCAGTACCAGAAAGAACCATTCCTACGGCTAGAACGCCACTTGTAATTGAGGAAACAGAAAGCTGAGTTCCAGAACCGCCAGAGCCATTAGAGATAGTTCCAGCGAATACGCAGTTTTGAAGCATGTAATAATAACGATTTGGCCCATCAGCAAGATAAGCCGCTGTTCCATTATCGGTGATATATACAGGGCCAGTCGAAGTGAGCAGCGTACCTATACGAGTAGGAGAATATGGGGCATTCAGCATGTAGGCGATATTCCCAGAAACTACTATCGCCGATGTATTGCCGGGGAGAGGATGCATTCCTCTGACTTGCGCCGGATTATCTAGCGAGGCAACAAGAGTAAGACCGGGAGTAGGATAAAGCGCCATCGTTCCACGCTCTCCCTGTCCTTTGTTGGGGTCAACCTCTATGTACCAATTGACGCACTGTTGCGCGTCTTGGTAGATAGAAGCGGCCTCATAAGCAGGGCCAACGAAGCCGAAATCAGACATATTTAGCGCCTTTTCTTATATTGTCCAACTTCCATAAAGGCTGCAAATTAGTATAATGAAAAGCAATTCTTTGCTGTTCTGGCAAATTTAAATCAAATGTAATCAATTGAAACCTCTAAGAAAATCCGCCGTGAAGAATAAATGAAGCATCATTAATCCGCTTCGACATAAGCACGGAATCGAAGGTGGCAGTTTGTTGCGGGGCCATATTGGTTTTCTTAATCACTCCGCGCGCCTCTTTAGCGCGTTGCATAATCAATTGCACAACCGAAGGGTCTTTAGTTCCATAAGAAGGCATCAAATCTACAGCCAGCAGGCGGCGTAAAGCCAGCTCCATACCGGGAGGGAGATTAATCGTATCGTTAATGGTGGTATATCTATTCAATATCCCATCACAAATTAAATGCATCTCGCCCTGTGATGGATTAGGCCAATAGGTGAGCATTGCATTAGGGGCGGAGGGCTGATAGTAAACTGCACGAGGCCAAGGCCCGGGGAGGGTTTTAATCCCGATTTTTTCATATAGTTCGATATTAATCGGCACTACTGGGAAGTCCAGTGTTCCAGATACAGAATTGAACACACGCACAAATGCAGAATTGACCCGCAAAGGACGTTGGATATACGAAGTATAAGGGCCGCTAGAGCTTGTGGAGATATTCAGGAAATAAGTCCCAAGAGCTGATGTTCCGTTCCCGCCTAGCCCCGTTCCCAAGCCTTGTATTACTGCTCCAGAGCCATTGATTATCTGCCCTACTGAAATTGCCCCGCTTGTAATGCTTGTCACAGTCAGGATATTCCCCGAGATAGAACCATTGAACGAGCAACCGATACCATTTGGGCCGACAAGATATTGATACGTTCCGGGCGTTATCTCGTGGATAATTTCTTGCTTATAGAAAACAAACATAGACTCATTGCTCAGACTATCCAAGAGCTGATTAAGCAGAGTAAATGCTTCGTTTACATCTTCTGGTGGCGCAGTTTCACCGGGAGCGCGCGCGCCAATATCCAGAAGTGACCCATTGATAATGTCAAGCGGTTGTGTCATTACAACCTCGGATTACAAAATGATAACCGGAGTAACCGTCAATAAAGTAGGGCCAGCAATAGAGCATATAGCCGTAACAGAAAGCGGAAACCTAACCCCAGCAATAACCCTTTCATTGTACGAAATGACCGGGAACGATCCAGCCGTACCATCGCCAGGAATAGTTGCCGCAGCCGCCGTAGGAGGGTCTGCGCCCGGAGCTTGTCCAGATGCCGTATTGACATACATCATCCCCGCAGTAGAAGTATTGCAACACAGCAAACCATTGGCTGAAGGGTCGGCAGCGGTAATAGTCACAGCAGCATGACTTGTATTCGCCACCGACAATCCAATCGTATTCCCTGCTACTTTATAGGCATGGGTAATAGGCATGATGCCTCCTTAACGAACACGTCGAGCGCGGATGCCGCCATAGGCAGTCATTGTGCTAACGGTGAATGTAGCAGAGCCAACCAGATACACGGTCAGAGGCGCATCTGCGGGAGCAACTTTGATACGATTTGTCAGTACTTGAATATCAACTTCGGCAGCAGGAACAGCAGCAGCTTGATTGATAGTGGCGGTGGGCTGGGGGGCATATGAACTACCAAACCCAACAGAGGCACCCGCATCGGTGCCGAGAGTATTAGTAGTCGTAGAAACAGATGCATTCATTTGTGTGACTGAAGTCGTTGCAGCGGGAAGCAGATCGACTTGTCCGTCAACATCCCAATCGCCAGCAGTCAATTGAATCGAGGTGATTGTTTGAGGGGTGGCGGTAGTCAAAGACGTTGCACTGCCAGACGGCAAATAGGATGAAATATATTCACCTACATCCCCAGCAATCGCATCATCTGCAACCGAAGTCCCTTTAACCAATTGGTCGCGGTATGCGACACCCATCGCAATGGAATTACCAGACATAATAAAACTCCTAGAAAAAGCCCCCCGAAGGGGGCTAGGTTACATTACAACAGAGGCATCGAAGTTACTGCGGTAGCTTTAGCTGCCGGAGTCAAACGCGCAACCGTTACAGAATACAACTCGGAAGCAGTAGCGGTAATCGGCAAGCCCGTGTTATTCGAGAAGGTAATGCCAAGATTACCAGCCGAAGCCACACGATAGCCTACGATACCCAAGCCCGCCTGCGCGGTAGGCTTGGAAACGCCAACAATCACGTCAGTAGTAGCCAATCCGGTTACAGCTACGGATTGCTCCGCAGTTGTATTAGCCGAAGTGGCAGACAAAGTACCAACGTTTACACTCAAAACAACCAACTCTTGAACATTCGACAGCGGCGAGGCCGAGGTGTTCGTTACGGTTGTTGCTGGTCCGGGATTAGACATTTTTCACACTCCTTTCAATTAAGATGCGATACGGCAGGCAAGTTCAGGATACTTCGGCGCCCAACCATACAGAATATCCAAACGCGTAGGAATGGAATCATTGTTAATCGTGTATTGACGAACTACGCGAATCGACAATCCAGATTCCTTGTCGGAAGCGCGCGAAGCCTCAACACCGGGCGGCAGCAGCAGGTCTGCGCAAGCGAACGCAAAAGCGTCACGATGATACAGAATATTCTGCGGAGACACAGTACCCGAACCAGACACGCCAACGCTGTACGGGGTAATCGTTGCGTTAGATGCCGGAGTAGCGGTTACGTTCTGGAATTGCCCACCGTAAATCAAAGCAGGCGATACAGTCAGAGTACCGGCTCCGTTCAGAGTGGTAGTCGATTGAACCACGAAAGAACGCAGTTTGTTCGAGCCATAAGCAGAACGATTTTGCGGGTTAACTGCATATACGCCTGCAATCTGGATTACATCACCCTGATTCAGAGTCAGCGAAGCGCCAGTAGTCACGTTCAGGGTAGAGGACGAAGCCCAACCAGAAGCCAATCCCTGATTAGCCGCGTTCATGGTGAAAGTAGAAGCAGAAGCACCAGCCCATGCACCGAAAGTCTGGGAAACAACGTTCTGATCTACGTTCCAATCCATGCCAGCAGAATCACGGCCCATACGACCACGCTTGTACTGTTCGCCAATCTTGTCAGCAGGAGTAAACAGACCTTTCAGGCCATCAACCACGGCAGCGGAAGTGAACGGCTCAATTACCACAGACCGGTCGCCAACCGGAGCGCCTTCAGCAGACAGATATGCGCCAGCATTCAGGTAGGTCAGATAAGCACTAGCAGGGGTGCCAGGAGTGCCGACGATATTGCCGGTGCTATTCTTAGCCATAGTCAGGCCATCAGCGTCAATTTTGTTGGCTATTGCGGCGATTTTCGGCCTCAGAACGCGGTCGCTAAACATGTCCAGAGACATGGTCAGATCGGCAGTCGTGAAGGTAGTAGCTACTTCCCACTGAGTGGTCAAGGTCAGCGGGACATAAGTCTCGTTGAAGTCCTCGATATTCAGAGCAGGGCCAGCACCACCAAGGAAGCGGGCAGGTTTACGCAGGTTGACGGTATAACCAATTTTCGCGCCATCTTGTGCAAATTGGTCGTCATACATGCGGTCTACGCCGCGGGTGAACGTTAGTTCATTTTCCAAGACCATCAACGCTTCAGGCGTGACCTTGGATATTGTAAGCAAGTTATTTGCCATTTTAAAATCTCCATTAAGTTAAAAAAATACCTTACTGCGTATCTCTCTAACACGGAGAAATGGCGATTTAACCCACTTTAACGCGATGGTGCGCGATTTATTCGCAGACTAATCACTACTCTGCGAATTGTCAAGCGTATTTTACTTTATTTTACCTTCGGCTCGCAACCTTTTATATTCAGCCATTGAGCCTTGGAAATTGCCATTATCGTCAAACGCGCCCACCAAAGCAGCAGAAGTGTTCTTTACTGGCTTGATAGGAGCCGGAGCCTTAGATAGAAGATTATTTTCGGCTGGCTTTTGCTCTTGTTGGGCTGGTTTATCATATTTTGCATCCAGCCTACCAACGAATTTAAGCATTTCCGGCACAGACATTCCGTTCATTTTCTGTAAATCTGACGGGCTTTTCCCCAAATGATAGACGATCATCGGGCCATTATCGGCAGTCCTGATAGCTTCTTTGGCCTGGTCTGAAACAACAACCGATGTGCTATTCATCACTTCATTAAAGTCGGCGACTTCTTTGGCAGATGCGTTCCATTTTTCACCCCAAGACTTAGCAATCTGCTCTTCTCGAACTTTAACCTTTTGCTCTTCGGCTTTTTTAGCTTCCTCCACTCGAACTTTGGACTCAATATAAGCCTTAAGATCGGCAGCATACTTTTGCGCGTCTGTGTAATCCTCAACCTTTGGCTCTGGAAGCTCTTTAGGTGATTCGTATTTTTTCCGCAACTCTTCAGCTTCTGCTTTAGCCCTTGCTAATTCCTCCTTAGCCAGCCTAGCCGCCTCTGCTTCTGCTTGCGCTTTCGCTTCCGCTTCCTTGCGCTGTGAAGTCAATTCGCTAAAACGCTGTTGCAATCGCCCTTTCTTCTCTTTCGGAGCGTCAAGGTCTTTTAACTCTTCATGCTCTTCTTCTTGCGGAGTTTCTGTGACGTTTTCATTATTCTCCGGCGTTTCAATTGGAGCGACATTTTCAGCCGCAACTTCAATCGGGGCGGATTCTTCAATGCTATTGGTTACGACGACTGCCATAGATCACCTCTACGAATTTTCCACGCTTCCGGCGTGTACGGTCTAGCTTTCTGCTGCTGCCTTGAAATTGCCTTCGATTTTGTTTAATTCTTTTCTTTCGTCAATTCTAGCCAAGAGCAATGCCACATTAGCCTGAATTTCCTCGATAGCCAATTTGGTCTGGTTATCCTTATCATTTTCTTCTTTTTCATGCTGCGCCCACGTTTCAGTATCATGGGCTTTTACATGAGAACGCATCAATTCTCTTTGAGTTTCTGCATCTTGCTTCATCTGCTCAAGTCCGGCCTTAGTCTTGATCTCTTGCTGGGCGGCTTGTAATTGTTGGCCCAATTGCTGCAATTGAGTTTGCAAAGCCTTAATCTGAATCTGCGCCGCCATCGGCATATCGCTTTGTTTGTCAATCTGCGCCAATGGATTTATTGCCGCCATCCGGTCTGCAATAATCTCCGCTCCGGGAAAGTCGGAATTGCGGAAGAATAAATCGCCAGCCACTTGCATAAAATGTTCATTGTTCATCAATGGTGCCATTGAAGCCAACGCCTCCTGGCGCTTTGTCAGATAACCAGGCCCAGCATCCATGATAATTTCATATTTACCCACAGCAACGTTATTCCTGATTACGTTGCCTTCGGCGGTCATGGTTTTCTGGTTGATTGTCACAATTTCCGGCTGTCCATCATCCCCTACGATGCGAATAGCTCTTTCGGTGTCATAGATTTCAGGGAACCAGCCAAGCATAATCCTTCCGGCATGGGCCATTGAAATAGTTAAGTTATCGAAATAATGGAAGTTTGCATTATCTTGTTGAGCGCGGGCCGACATCAGGGCTTTGCCGGAGACATTACCTGCTACTCGTTGGGCGGGGTCTGTTACTCCAACTACTTCGCGGAGGTTTTCCGATGCCATTTCCAGCGCCATCATTGCGCCTTGAGGCGGTGGCTCTGGCTGCAATCTTATCGGAGGTGGGGCCATTTCCCCATCTATGTCTTTTTGTTTGTAACGGAGCGTAGCAAGGGCAATAGTATTTGCCCTGTTCCATTCATTCTCGTGGCCTTCGTCTTGCCCTTCAGCCATTACCCATTTAGCTTTTGGGGCAAGCGCGACAGACTCTGTAATCGAAGTCTGCCAGTAATTAATCATCCTTTGCGGGTCACGGGCATTACGGACTATTCCGAATACTTCAATTTTCCCATCAATCCATTTACGCTCACCATATACAGGGATTATGGGGATATGCTTACCAAGGATGGTATTCCGCTCAAGAATGGCTATTGCACTAAGTTTATACCACTCGACTGCACGCTTATAAGAATCGCGCTCACCGACAATACTAATACCACTTTGTTGTAAAATTTCTTCAGAAGGCAGTTCATCTTCATAACAATCGACACCATTTGACAGATAACAGAGTTTAGCTTTCTTATCCACAACGCGGAAATATTCACCAATCCTGATGTGATCTTTCTTTACCCAGCCATTAGCCGCTCCAACAGCAGAAGAAGTGAAGGCAACCAAGTCAACGCCAGGGTAATCTCGCTCGAATTGCTTGCGGGAGATTTCAGAAACTATCAAGCATTTCATGGCATCCGAGCCATCCAACTCAATAGAATAAGGGTCAAAGAATACTGAGAATGGGTTATAAATAGACTCTACCAGAATCTCTTGATTGCGTGATTTTTCATCCTCGTAGTCAGTTCTGAGACGGAAATAACCAAATCCGCCAGCCGCAGCGAATTCAAAGGCAGTATCGTAAGCCGTATCTGCATTGGAACGATTCTCGATATGCCTAATCATCCCATTAACTACATCAGAAGTTTTTTTGTCTGTATCGTTATTGGCTGGATTGGCAGTGATTCGGGGGCGCTGCTGACGTTGGGAATTACAAATGTCCTTGAGCATAGAATACAGCTTGTTGATCGTGAGCATAGGGCGCTCTTGCAACTTTAGCTGGTTCTGCATATCGCCAGGCCATTGATCGCCATAAGCAAATTTAATGTCTTTTATGGCATTGATGCGAGAGGCGGCGAAATCCGAGGATTCGCACAAATCCATAAACTCCATTGCTTCCTGGATAATAATTTCATCTTTGTTCATGCTTTACCTCTTTCGGCCTGCCGCGCAGTTTCTCTACCTTTTCAACAAATTGCTTTGTCTCTTCAATGGGGTCACAGACTCGTGCAGTTCCGAAATTGCTCATTCCTTGAACTTTTCGCATATCACAATTCCCAATATGCTCAAATCCGCACAATCTACACGGTTTCATAGCCATCCCCCATAAACAGGCTGATTATACAACTCATTTTGATTTTTACGCATACTCTTGCGGCCGGCAATAACTCCGGGGAAAAGTTCACTTAATGCCCATATCATAGCGTCGGCTCTATTCGGGCTTCCTCCACCAGTGTACCCAGAGGTAGAAAATCCGCTTAACTCTTCTTCAAGCTCTTTCAAATATCCCACATGCCTGATTTTCCCTTGCTCATAAAGCGAACTAAATGGTTCAGCTCTGGCTACTTTACCCCTCGATGCATGGACGGTTTTAACGCTTATCCGCTTATTAGCCGTCTTGATAACTTGCTCAACCATCGCCCCGCCAAAGTTAATCTCAGCCACCACTAAATCGGCTTCATGGCGATCATAGGCACTAGAAACAGTCGCCGCCCAAGTAGCCGGGCCAGCTTTCAGGCTACAATCTTCCAATACATAAACAATCCCATCTGTCCCCAGCCCGCAGACAGAAACGCCTATTTCGTCATTTTGAGCGTTATCGGTATCACCAGACCCAGAAGGATCAACCCCAATCACTATCCGTATCATGTCCGGCATAAGCCCATCCAGATGCCTCCACTTGTCAATAGTAGGCTCAGAAAATAGCGCATTTGGGTTGTCGTCGCTAAATTCCCCCAATAAAAAGCGCCTCTGTAACCTCTGGCTCAATCCTTCAAGGGTTTTTATATAGGTATCTGGCAGATTCTCACGATTATCTGTAGGGTTTATCTGCATCATCGCATACAAGCTACGATCTGCTAAAGGCTTCCCAGAATCTGGGTCGATAAACTTGTTGAATACTTTATAAGTCCAATGCCCCATCGACGGAGGATTGCAGTCATAAAACATACGCAGGGGAAGAATCTCGGTCTCACCGTATTGGCATTCACAACGCTGCGCAAGGCGCGTTATGGCAAGCTGGTAGGATGCATACGGAATCTGAGAACACTCATTCAGGAAGATTGTCGCAAACTCCATGCCCAAAATCTTTTCAGTGCGATCCTTATCATCCAGGCCACCAAACCATATCTCAGAACCATTCGGCAGCTTACAGATAAAGTCTTGCTTATCTATCTTGTATTCAATGCCAGGATACGCAATACGCATTACCTTCGGCAAGGTATCGTTAATTATCGAGGCTTTTACAGCGTTTAGGCGGAATCGAAGAACCGCATGGCGGGAATTTGCGGCTTTGAGCGACCTAGCGACAATCGCCCAAACTATCAGAAATGTCTTACCGCTTCGGCTTCCCCCATAAAGCATAATATGCTGCGCAGGAGAAGAGAGTAAATCTAAGGCTTCTTCTTGCTTGGGCGTTAGCTTCACAGCTTGGATACTTGTTTGGTAAAGACGATCTCGAATGGCTTGTCAGGCGACGTGCTCAATTCAACTGACTGCAAATCAGGTAGTGACTTATTTAACAACAATTTGATTGCATTAAGCCTATTCGGGCTGACATCCTCATCAGTGAGGTTACCTAAAGCATATTCGTGGACGCGATGAATCAGGGCGGAGGTCTGAATCTTCGTCCTGATTTCATCTTGATGCGTTTTCCTTAATCTGGCTGCCATATATATCAATTATACAACAATTTGGCTTTTCCCATGCTTTGCGCTCAACATTTTTACGGCTTGTAACGCTTTGCCTAATTATGCCAGCAATGAAACCTCGCGGGTACTGACATTTAAGGAGCATGGGCATTCAGCAATCCAGCCAAGATCGACGAGAGGGATCAAGCCCCCGCTACAAGATTACTTTTTCTTACTTTCTTTCTTCATAAGTTTTTTAGCTCCGGCGAGGTCTTTCTTTTTATCCTCAGCGGATTTCTCATATTTCTTCTCAGCTTCTTTGAGGGTCATCTTTTTCATTTCTTTTCCTTCTTCTTGGCCACGCCTTTAATCGTGCCTTTATCCTCAGATGCATAAAAGACGGACTTGCCCTTCTTTTCGCCGTATTCTTTTTCCATTGCCCTCTTGATTTCCTTACCTTTTTTGTTAAGCGGCATCTTTATCCTCCATTGGGTTGCGGTTTAGAACTGCAATCACATCAGCTTCACGCATAGATGTGTACTTTTTACCGTTATACTCGAATTCAAGGTTAGCATATTGGCTGTATAGAATATGATCTCCGACCTTAACTCGCAATGGGCGGATAGTTCCATCATCGCACAATTTACCTTCACCAACCGAGATGATTGTTCCCTGATCTTGCATTTCTTGTGCGCTGGCGGGGATGATTAGACTGCCAATCATAGTTTCTGGGACTTTTCGCTCGATTATGATTACATCATAAAGTGGATAAAACATTAATTTAGCTCCTTTTTATCTGATTTCACAGCTTCTAAAAAATCCCCCTAACCGAGAATCCCCAGTCAGGGGGCAAAGTGCGCTTTTAGCGCATCACTAGGGGGAGAACTGAGTTCTGACGTTGGCGGCATGTCTGCTCTTACCTATCTTCACGAAGGCCAACACGGCTAAGAGCTATTCCAGAAGTGTATGGTCTTTAATGACCATCTCAGTTTTCGCCTAACTTATACGTGGTAGGCTATCTGTTGTACGTGAACAACTCTTATGCGTCTTGAACTTCGGCAACCGTGGAGGGGCGCTCTGGTTCCCTCTAGTAGCGTTCGCTCGTAAGCTTCACGGTTGCTTATTTGCAATTATTCATATATTTAACTAATTGTCAATCTTTTTTGTCATTAGCCAAACCTTCAATTTATCGCTTTCAATCTCGATATTATCGAGGATTTGCGGAACTTTTACCAGCTTTCCATGCAATAGAGCATCTTCAAAGTACTTTAGTTCCTGCTTTATGGCGATTAGCGGTTCGGAATAATCAATCATTTTTTAACCTTTTCTATTTTTTTGATAGTCGTAGTGCTACGAATCTCTGGGGTTTTGTAAAATTCAATCCCAAAATGATGCAACAAAAGGTAAATTGCCTCATTAACTGTTATTGACTCATAACCTTTAAGTTCATAACTATTAGGAATTTTTTGATACTTATCAACTGTTTCAATAGCTGGTAATGTAAAAAATGCTCTTAATGAAGGATTAAATTCTCCAAAAATTATTCTATCTTTTCTTTCTAATTCATATACTCGTGCTTCTAACGCTTCGATTCTTGCCAATAGTTTTTGATTGATTGAGTCTTGTTTTTCATTCCAGAACATTTTTTATCTCCTTTAGTTTTTGTTTGTACTCGGCCTTGATGCGCTTAAAATCGTCAACTGAATACTTTTTAACTTCATGTGGCCCTTCCAGCCATTCAACCTTTTCTAATCCGATACGCAGAACAAGCGCGGCACGATACGCGATGAGATTGCCGGACAAGTATCTATTGCAGCGTTCGCATTGGAGGTGTACGTTGATCGGCTCAAATCTAAGCTCTGGGCAGCTTCCAACCGATCTGTAATGCCCTGCATTGGCTTTACCGTTGAACGTTCCGCAACTAATACATCCATATCCAGATTTACGATCTCGCTCCCTGATAAATGCGTTAAATGCATTTTGCGCTTCTCGCGCCCAATCTCCCCTCTTTTTGAGTCTTTCCTTTGCCTCACGGTAATCCTTTTTCTCTGTTTTTGCTCTTACTTGTTCCGCTTGCTTCCTGGCGCAATCCAATGAGCACACGCTTTGCAATGGTCTAGCAGGCATAAATTCTACTTTGCATACCTTACATTCAGGCATAAATTCTACCTTGCATACCTTACATTTACGCTATTTTAGCTTTATGTTTATCACAAGTAAATCCAGATGGATAAAAACGGCCTAGCTCTTTATCTAGCTTGCAAGGTCGATAGCCTAAAGGATACATTCTTTCGTCTTGCTTGTTCTTTGGGTCGTGTTCCCAGTGTTTGCAATCTTCACATTTCATTTAAATGGGCATTCAGCAAATCAACCTGCTCGTATTTGTCGGATATTGAATCAGCAGGAAACAGTGTTTGTTGGGCTTGGTGATCCTTTAAACGGGCGCAGGCTGCGTCATAATAGTCTTTGTCTAACTCCATTCCTACAAAGTCAAAACCGAGATTATGTGCGGCTATGGCGCTGGAGCCGCTTCCTAGGTGGGTGTCTAGGATGCGCTGGCCGGGCTTGGCATACTTGCTTATTACCCATTCGTACAACTGAACAGGTTTTTGCGTTGGATGTATTTTATCTCCGGTTCGGTTATCGAATTTAAACAACTGTGCAGGCGAATCAAACGAAGTCCACGCCAATTCGATCTGGCTGAAGTTCTCCCAAGGCTGCACCTTATCCCAGCACAATATGCACCGGCTTGGCGGTAGCGGGAAATAGTTACCTCCCCAGATAATCACATTTTCGCAGACGCGCATCAGTTCATCAAAATACGCTTGGTCTGGTATTGCATTATCCCATTCGCACTGAGATGTATTAAGTGTCCGGTCTTTCAGCTTACCGCCGCCACCGTTAAGCCGCTTGCTTCCAGCCTGCCGCGGGCATGGAGTAGCTGCCATTTTTGGAGCATTAATTCCATATGGCGGGTCCGTAATTCCAAGTTGGAACGCCTTATCCGGCAATGTAGCCATGTAGATCATGCAATCGCAATTAAGAATCTCAATCATTTCTCCGTTCCATCCATCAACCGTTCAAGCTCATACTGCGCCTTTTTTAATGCTTCCATTTCAGGTATTCCGAAAATACCTGTTATCGGAGCGTTGCGAGCATAAATCCATTTTTTTATTGCGGATCGAAGCATACTAATTTCTTCGGCGGCGTCCCAGCATCTGCATTGCAATTCATGGCTTGATTCGTTTGGGCTTGAATCTGCTAGGCGTTTCAGAATATCGACTTTGTTCACGATTTCCCTTTCGTTAAAGATGCTCCGTTAAGGTTGCTGTCAGAAGTTAATCTTCAACACGTCTCCAACCTTCTGGAGCATATTCTCGCTGACGGCGAATCTCATAAATTCCGGCACCAATACCGATTGTTTCGTGCGTGTCATAGGTGCGCAGATGCTCAAGCAATACCTCTGCGGCATCAGTGGCTTCTACAACTTGCAAATAGCTAATCATCGGGTCGCCAGTAGTAAACATCTGCACATTAGGACGTTCGGCAATAACGTGATTATGTCCTGTTTCAGAATGAGCCACCACGAAAACTCCTTTTTCTGATTGCAATGGCTTTGCATCAGCAGGAATCGCTTTAATGCGACGAATCAACAAATCACCTTGGGCGCATTGATTAAAAAATGTTTTCATGTTCAATTCTCCTTTAAGTTCTAACTTCCGGTTGAAAGTCTTTAACATCCATATTATATGTCCACGCGTTAGCCTCAATAGCAGTACGCATGGTCTTCGGAACTGGCAACACAAATTCCCTTTTTGTTCCGCACTTCACCTTCAAAAATCTCTCTTTTCCAGAATCCGGTATATCCGCCTCAAGCAAAGTACCAATTTCCTCATCTCCATCTTCGTCAATTACTATTGCATTTAATTCTGCAAGTACATTATGCCATTTGACAATCTCGCAAGCAGCTCTTCGCTGTTCTATATTCGGCCAAGTGATAGCCTCTTTTGCGCTGGGAGGATTTCCAGTTACCCATTCTTTAGGTATTGAAACTCCATGCCAATGGAATAATTCAAATCCATCCCAATAAATAGACGCGCCATTTTCGCAATGCAATCGCCCTTCATTGTCTCGTTTGATTGACTTTGGCCTTTCGCAAACTATAACAAAATCTTTAAAAGGCCAAATGTAACATGCAGAAGCATTTATATCTTCGTATGCTTCCATTTTCTTCATTATTTCAGAATTCAAGTGTAATTCGCAAACATCACGGAAGAATGTTACATATGCATTACCGCAGTACCATCCTCCAACCCAAAATTGCCCGCCAAGCCATTTAAAATAATTATTCAAAATTTCTTTTTTAATTTCACCTACAGCACCGCCTACAGCATCGCGTACAGCACCGCGTACAGCACCGCCTACAGCATCGCCTACAGCATCGACTACAGCATCGCGTACAGCACCGCGTACAGCACCGCGTACAGCACCGTCTACAGCACCGTCTACAGCATCGCCTACAGCATCGCGTACAGCACCGCGTACAGCATCGCCTACAGCACCGCCTACAGCACCGCGTACAGCACCGCCTACAGCATCGCGTACAGCATCGCCTACAGCACCGCGTACAGCACCGCCTACAGCACCGCGTACAGCACCGCCTACAGCATCGCCTACAGCATCGCCTACAGCACCGCGTACAGCACCGCCTACAGCATCGCGTACAGCATCGCCTACAGCATCGCCTACAGCACCGCGTACAGCACCGCCTACAGCATCGCCTACAGCACCGTCTACAGCACCGTCTACAGCATCGCCTACAGCATCGCGTACAGCACCGCGTACAGCATCGCCTACAGCACCGCCTACAGCACCGCGTACAGCACCGCGTACAGCATCGCGTACAGCATCGCCTACAGCATCGCCTACAGCATCGCCTACAGCACCGCCTACAGCACCGTGTACAGCATCGCGTACAGCACCGCCTACAGCATCGCGTACAGCATCGCCTACAGCACCGCGTACAGCACCGCCTACAGCACCGTCTACAGCACCGCGTACAGCACCGCCTACAGCATCGCGTACAGCATCGCCTACAGCACCGCGTACAGCACCGCCTACAGCATCGCCTACAGCATCGCCTACAGCACCGTCTACAGCACCGCCTACAGCACCGCCTACAGCATCGCGTACAGCATCGCCTACAGCACCGCGTACAGCACCGCCTACAGCATCGCCTACAGCATCGCCTACAGCACCGTCTACAGCACCG
>JAEHJW020007629.1_pt1 | contig 36771 bp, 41 predicted proteins | sample 9271431 | NCBI WGS metagenome assembly JAEHJW02 | reverse complement strand
GTGGAAGATAACGGGGTAGACAAGGAAAAAACTGCCGCTTCCGATCAAAAAAAATCCTCTTTGGGCCCCGCCGGGCCGGGCGAGATCGAGCGGGGCACCATCGAGAGGGACACCATTGAGCGGGCGAGGGAAGTCCTCGAAGGCGGGCGGAGGAAAAACCGGCTGGCGCGCCTGCTGCCCTTCCTGGGCCCCGCCTTTATTGCCAGCGTCGCTTATGTGGACCCAGGCAACTTCGCAACGAACATACAGAGCGGGGCAAAATTCGGCTACATGCTTCTGTGGGTGATCCTGGCCAGCAACATAATGGCCATGGTCATCCAGACTTTATCGGCCAAGCTGGGCATAGCGACCGGCATGAACCTGGCCGAGCACTGCCGGGCAAACTTTTCAAAACCGGTGGCCGTTGCCATGTGGGCGCTTATGGAAGTGGTGGCCATGGCCACGGACCTGGCTGAGTTCCTGGGGGCCGCCCTGGGCTTCAATATGCTTTTGGGCATATCGCTTTTTGCCGGGGCCGTCCTTACCGCCTGCGCAACGCTCCTGATCCTCGGACTGGAAAGGTACGGCTTCCGCCCGCTGGAGATAGTTATCTCCTCAATGGTGGGCGTTATGGCCCTCTGCTACCTGGCTGAGACCGTGCTGGTAAAGCCCGCCTGGGGCCAGATCGCGTATCACGCGTTCGTCCCCGCCTTTTCAGGCACTGAGAGCGTCATCCTGGCCACGGGCATCATTGGGGCCACCGTCATGCCCCACGCCATCTTTCTGCATTCGGCTCTGACGCAGGGGCGCATCGTTGTACGGGACAGGGCAAGGCTAAGGAAGCTGTACCGTTTTGAGATCGCCGACGTGGTGATAGCCATGGGTATAGCGGGCCTCGTCAACGCTGCCATGCTCATCATGGCGGCAGGCGCATTCCACAAGGCGGGACTGGCGCAGATAGCCACACTTGAAGAGGCCCACCGCACACTGCGGCCGCTTCTTGGAAAGGCGGCAAAATGGATATTTGCCGTCTCCCTGCTGGTTTCCGGGTTGTCCTCTTCGACCGTAGGCACCAGTGCAGGCCAGATCATTATGCAGGGGTTCCTCAAGCGGCGCGTGCCGGTCTGGACAAGAAGACTGGTGACCATCATCCCCTCTCTTGTGATAATCGCTTTAAGGCTGGACCCGACAAGGGCGCTTGTGATCAGCCAGGTGGTGCTCAGCTTCGGGCTGCCGTTTGCCATAGTCCCATTGCTGATGTTCACGCGCAGGGAAGACATCATGGGAGAGCTGGCCAACAAAAAAATAACCAATTTTTTTGCCGGGACGTTCGCCGTGCTCATTTTGGCGCTGAATGTTTATCTTTTATATGATACGTTATTTTAAGGGGTTAAAAAGAGTTTAAGGGGTTTAAAAAAACGGGGGACATGTTCGAAAAAAATCAAAAAAACAAAAAAATCCTGGTGCCTCTTGACGGCTCCGGCATGGCGGAGGCGGTCCTGCCCGCCGCCGCTTATATGTCCTGCCGGCTGAACGCCACGGTCACTCTTTTTCACGTCATTGAAAAGGACGCGCCAAGCGAGGTCCACGGGCAGCGGCATCTAAAGGACCCGAAGGAGGCGGAGGCCTATTTGAAAGACGTCTCCATCCGCATCGTCCGGGAGATAGGGCGTATCGTCCAAGAGGCGGGTGAAAGCATCCGGAAAGAAGGCCGGGCCTTCCCGGGGGAGCAGATGTGCCCCGAAGGGGCACGCGCGGATTTCCATGTGCACACCGCCAAGGCGGAAAACGTGGCCGCAAGCATCATCGAGCATGCCCGTGAGCTGGGTTGCGACCTTGTCATCATGTGCTCTCACGGACGTGGCAGGGCATTAAATCTCCTTTTGGGAAGCATCGCCCAGAAGGTCACCGCAAAAGGCGAAAGCCCCGTGCTGCTGATCCGTCCCGCCGCGGACGAGGGTGCGGTCCCATTCTCCTGCCAAACGCTTCTTCTGCCCCTTGACGGGAACCCTGAGCACGAGCAGGCTGTACCGGTTGCGGTTGAACTGGCAAAGGCGTGCGGCTCGGTCCTTCACATTGCCGTAGTCGTCCCAGACTTCGAAACCCTCTCCGGACAGAGCGCGGTAACGAGCCGTTTTTTGCCGGGCACTATGTCTGAAATGCTTGAGATGTCCGTGCAGGACGCTGAGGAATATATACGTAATCAGCTTGAAACAATACGGGAACGCGGAGCCCAAGCCAAGGCCCACTTGCTGCGAGGGGATCCGGCCACGGTCATAAATGATCTTGCCCTCCGGGTGCGGGCGGGCCTCATCGTTATGGCAACACACGGAGGGAAATCCGCGATGGATGCCTTCTGGGACGGGAACGTGCCGCATAAGATATCCAGTCTAAGCAGGGTCCCGTTGCTGCTTGTCCCGGTTAGAGGAAATTTGGCAAATGGACAAGCTTGATGAAAAAGATTTTCTGATGTAAAAAACCAAGGAAAATCAGGAGACGCTGTGGCTGTCGAAAACCCGCAGGAGCAATGGCGTCCGGCCGCAAATCCATGGCTTATAACTGTCGCGGTAATGCTGGCGACCTTCATGGAGGTGCTGGACACCACTATAGTCACCGTGGCGGTCCCTCACATCGCCGGAAGCCTCTCTGCCAGCAATGATGAGGCCACATGGGTGCTTACCAGCTATCTCGTGAGCAATGCGATAGTATTGCCCGCCAGCGGATGGTTTGCCCTTTATTTCGGACGGAAGCGTTTTCTCATTGCCTGTATCGCTATCTTCACGCTTACCTCGGTTGTAAGCGGGGCCGCCACCAGCCTTGGCATGCTGGTGGCGGCGCGCGTTTTCCAAGGGGCGGGGGGCGGCGCGCTCCAGCCCATATCCCAGGCGATACTGCTGGAAAGTTTCCCGCCTGAAAAGCGGGGAATGGCGATGGCGGCCTTTGCTCTCGGGGTGGTCGTCGCGCCCATAGCGGGGCCCACGCTCGGGGGCTGGCTTACGGACAACTACACCTGGCGGTGGGCCTTTTACATAAACGTCCCCATTGGCATATTGGCCGTCCTGATGATAAGGATGTTCGTGGAAGACCCACCCTATATAAAAAACGCGAGGCCCAAAAGGATAGACATGATAGGCTTCGGGCTCATGGGCGTTGCCCTGGCCGCGCTCCAGGTGGTACTGGACAAGGGGCAGCAGGAAAACTGGTTCGCCTCGTCCTGGATAAGGTGGTTCACCATCTCAAGCGCGGTGTCGCTGGTGGTCTTCATCGTATGGGAGCTGCGGGCCAGGGAGCCCATCGTGCGCCTGAACGTATTTAAAAACCGGAACTTTGCCGTGGGAACGCTTCTTATAACCCTTGTCGGCGTGGCGCTGTACAGTGCGATAACTATGATCCCTTTGTTCCTGCAGACACTAATGGGATACCCTGCCCTGCAAAGCGGCCTGGCCGTGGCCCCAAGGGGGGCGGGCGCGCTCATTACCATGCCGCTGGTAGGCTATCTTACCGGCAAGGCCGATTTCAGGAAGCTTATCGCGGCGGGTTTTTTTCTTGTGGCCGTCTCCCTGTGGATAATCAGCGGCCTCACGCTTCAGACCTCTGTGTGGAACATAGCCTGGCCCTCGGTCCTGACCGGGGTTGGCCTTTCTATGCTTTTTGTGCCGCTTGCGACCGTGGCCATGGGCACCCTTCCACAGAAGGACATCGGCAACGCAAGCGGCGTCTTCAACCTGATGAGAAATGTGGGCGGCAGCGCCGGCATTTCGCTGCTGGTGACCTATCTGGCCCGCCACGCCCAGTCCAACCAGGTGAATCTGGTCTCCCGGCTGAGTCCTTTTGACCGTGCCTACAGTCTCCGTTTCCCGGTTGTCCGGGGATTCTTTAATGGAAGGCTCGGGGCTGCGCAGTCTTTCCGCCAGGCCCAGCTCTTTTTTTACAACTCCCTGCTTAAGCAGGCCCAGCTCCTTTCTTTTGTGCAGGGTTTCCGGCTGCTTGCCATTGTATGCCTGGTCTGCGTGGCGGCCGCCTTCCTTTTTAAAAGAGTAAAGCCCCGCGGAGCAAAAGCACCCGCCCATTAGCCGCAGGATCGATCTTGCCTGCAAAAATCAGGTCAAAAAAACAGAAAACAAAAAACCTGAAATCCTTCTATTTTATGCCCTCCGGGCATCGAATGTAAGGAATTCGCTGTTTCTTTGTAGTCGCTCGTTTGCCATGAAGGGATACGCTCTCTATCCATTTCTTGTGACCTGAATCACATATCTCACTTATAAATAAACTTTAACGTTCCATAATTAAAGTTTTTCATTAGCGGGCCGATAAGGAAAAGAAAATCCAGAGGGGTCCGGATTTCCTAAAAAAATTCAAACTGCCCTCCGGTGCATATTCCGGGGGCAAACAGCCGAAAGGAGAGGTGGGAAAGGTTTATGAAGAAGATTATATCTATTTTTAGCATGGCGCTTCTGGTATTGGCGCTGGCAGTGATGTCAGGGTGCGGGGGGGGCGGAAGCACAACCTCCGGCAACGGCGGCAGCGGTGGAGGAGCATCAGTAGGCACAGTGGTCAACGGGAGCGCAAAATGAAAAACAATCAAAGAGGAGCGGAGTGTTTTATTTTTATGAGAAGATCCGTTTTGTTAATGGCGGTCCTGGCGGGCGTTCTTGCCTTCTGCGGCAGCGCCTTTGCGGTCAGCGGTTTAAAGTCTGGCGAAACATATACGATAAACTTTGCCACCATAGGTTCTAACGGGCAGGTGAACCCTGCCGCCTATTCTACAACGGGGATAGCAAACTCAAGCGGCATCGTCAATTTTTCTCTATCCGGCGTGCCAGACAACTCAAGCTGTAACTTCATGGACGTGACCGTCGCTGCCCCGGCCGGAGCCCCGGATTACGTAACGGCTGCAAACGGAGTGGTCCGCGAATCGGTGGTCCCATGCCCTACCAAGGACTCCAATATGCCCCTCGGCATCTCCGGCGTCACGAACGCGCAGGCCGCTGCGCTTAAAACGGCTTTCAGCGCGGCCGGCACCGATGACCCCATCCTTGCGGTATTTTTCTTTACCGCGGTGCAGACCACTGACATACCGTCCCAAGACCTTAAAAACATCGCCAAGTATGCCGGGCAGGGCATCGAATATGGTTTTGTGAACTCTCTGACGACCAATCACAGCAATATCGTAAACGCCACAACTCTCGGAGAGTACCGCAAAAACATAGTGCAGGACCTTGCCGACCCAAACTCCGGCTACACCAAGTTCCTGAAGGAGGCTGCCTCCACCATAAGCAACTCGACGTCTGAGAAAGACATGGGCAAGGCCTCCTCCCTGATACTTTCCACCCTGGTGCAGGCGACGAAGTCTCCAACGGACACCGGCATCCATGCGGGCTGGATAATTGAAGGCACCGATGCCATGGGCAATTATGTGGTGCCTTATTTAATGGACCCCACTAAATGGGCGAGTTCATCCACCCCTGTGGAGATCCAGGACAGCGTCGGCACAGGCCTTCAAAAACTGGGCGAGCAGGTGGCCATACAGAAGTATGAGAACGCCATGACCCTCCTTGGCGCAACGGGCAGCGACGTTACCCAGTTCCAGAACGCGGCAACCGCCCTTCAAAACGCGGTCGACTCCGCCATGGAGAACTTCAATGAGGCCGCCTTTGCAAATGGAGTGGCCGCATCTCCCGCCGTCATGAACGCGGCTTCTCAGGAAATGCAAAACACAACGATGAACGACTTCAATCAGTTCCAGTCCGATATCCAGGCAAGCAACCAGAGGATAGGGATAATTAACAGCAACGGGACGTGGCAGTACGATGGGACCGACCCCAGCAACATGATAAGCAACATCTGCACGGCGCTTGGCTCAAGTGCCCCGACAGATGACCCGACCTCTCAGATACAGCCAAACACTACAGCGTGCACTACGGTGCTTGCCCATATGGACGCCCAGTGGGGCATGTTCAAATGGTTCACCCCAAGCGGGCAGGTCAACTGGCCCATAAACATGGTCATCCTTGCGGACTGGACGTCCAATCTGCTTAAAAACGGCGGCAGCATGTCATATAACAGGGACACTACGGATTTCAACGCCCTGAAAACAAAGTACCCCAATGACCAGATGCTCACCGGATGGGCCGGCTACTGCGACACCTCGGCAATCACTAATTCAAGCGCATGTACATCGGCCGGCGGAAATTGGATGTCCGGCTACTGCAACGGCGGACCGTCTAACAACACCGATACCGGTTGTCAAAGCTCCGGCGTATGGGTGGCCTCCAGTTGCAGTATCTACAATTCACAACAATGTACGCCTGCCAATAACGCGACTTGGGTTCCCGCTCTTTCCTGCTTCGGCCAGCCGGGCTCTCAGCCAAATGGACAGACTGAGCCGCTGACCAGCGAAGGCGAGGAGCCTTCGCAATACTGCCAGCAGAACCCCTACCCCTACTGGATAATGTTTGCCATCCAGCAGGACATACAGGTGGTGCAGGACATACAGATGAATGCCCAGCAGGCCGCCGGGGGGAACATGGGCAACCAGGGAGCGGCCCAGCAGAACTTGGACAAGGCCCTTTCCAACATAGCAAAGGCCATAACAGGGACAACGAATGGAAGCACGGCGATATCCAGCGCCCAGCAGAAGGCGATAATGGAGCTGATGTCGCCTCCGCAGATGTAGGAACCTTTTTTTAAAAAACCGGAGAGGGCATGGCCTCACGCCATGCCCTCTCACTTTACCAAGTGAATTCACCCGTTAAGGGGAATGACTAAACAGATGGACACAACCGGAATATGACCATAACAAAGACCCTCCCCTGGTCCATAGCGCTTCACCTGCTTCTTATAGGAGGAATCGTGGCGGCAAGCGGCAGTGCCATGAGAGGCAGCAAATTCCTTCCTCGCAGGATCATTGTGAGCCTGGAGCAGGCATCCCCCGGACTGCATCCGGTAAAACCGGCCACTAAACAGGTCGCCGTGCCGGAAAGAACCGCCACATCTGAAAAAACAGCTCCAGCAGATAAAATGGAAAAGGCTGATAACCGGCAGAAAGACGTTGCGGCCAATGCAAAACACAAAACACTACCGGCCACGTCTGCCCCTGTAAAGACTATTGCAGAAACCGCGGTGCAGACGCAAGCGCAGGACCCTCAGATAAACTCAAACCAGCCGCGTGCTGCCCTGTTTCAAAATATAATGATGCGCCGGAACATGTGGATGCGGCCGCACCCTTTAATAATGTGGCGGCCCTCTGTAGAGCCGAACCCATGGCTGGCCGCGCCAGCGAAGTCCGGTTTTTTAAACGGCATGCAGTCGAAGCTGGAAGCCCTCCTGGCGGAGAAGATAAAAAAAGAAACAGGCATCCGGTATGACGGGACCGCCGCAAAAATCCTTCTGTCATACGGGCCGGACGGCAAGCTTTCTGGCGTCAGGATATCGTCGGATTCAGGCGGATTAAAGACCCTGCTGGAGGGTATAGACTGGCAAGCGGTCCCGCTTCCCGGCGTATACAGGCTCTCACTAAAAGGGCTTGCCCTTAATATCAGGATCGAAGACGGAATTTCGATCGGAGCGCAGGCGCTTTAAAAAAATCTGAAACCTGCCTTCTTTCCATTTGTCTCTCGCTGCCTGAATTACCACCACCCGACCGCCTTTATCGTAGCCCTGAATGCGTCTTTGCGGATGATCTGCTCGATGAAAAAGAGCGCCCCGCCAAATATATCATTTTCTATGGCTATGGTGTCCCCCACCTTCAGGTCGAAATTCTCCCAGAACACCGGGAAGGTAACTGTGAGGTTCGGATTTTTGGCCTCCAGAAGCATGTGATTTAATACGCTCTGTGCCATCGCGGGGGTGCGGACCGCCTCAAACTGTATCTCCTTTTTGAATATCCCGTAGGTGCCCTGGCTCGTTGCGTCCTGGGCCAGCGCCGTCCCCAGCCATCCGGACTGGCTCTTCCCTGGTATCGTCGTGTACTGCTTGTCGAAGGATGCCACTAAATAGTTGCTGATCTTCTGCCAGTCCGTCTTCCCGAAGGTGAACATAGCGTTTTGCCCGGCCAAGTCAGCCTTGGAGATCGTCTTCACCGCGGCAGGCGCGGCATCCCGGATGACGTTAAGCTCCCAAAAGCCCGCGTTATAAACAAGCGTGCTGCGGCTCTCCCGGGCCAGTTGGGAGAGCCACTGGGATGGCTTTACCTTCTTATCCAGGGCGAAGGCCAACTGGTAGCCGTTCGTGGCGTACCAGTCCCCAGCGGCGGAAAATGAAGCAGGGTCTATATCTGCGGATGAAAATAGCCCGCTTGCCACTTCCAAAAAGTGCTTTATCACGGAATCCGGCCGCTCGATCACCGCCCCGGCCGTCCCGGTGTACGTGCCGTTTGCGTCATCCGCATAGCCGTTTACCACCGCGTGCAGGCGCTCTACCGTTACGGTTGATACGACGGTGCCGCCTTTCGTAACATCTCCGCTCAGGGTGACTGTGCCGGATTTTGTGACGGTGCCCTGCTTGGATATCCCGGCGGTTGCAAAGGCCGTTCCTCTCGTGTGCACTTCCAGCCACATCTCAAAGACCTGCATGTACATAACGGTCGAGCCGCTTGGGTTATTGAAATATGCCCACATTGAGGACGGCACAGTGGTGCCAAAGTATATCTTTTGCGTCTCCTTTTGCTGAGAGCCGTCTATATTGTACCAGGTGGAATTATCGCCGCTGACCCTCGCAGTGACTGCGCCGCCGCTATAGGTCTGGTGCGTGATGCATAGGTATACCGCCGTGGGCTCAGCCCCTGAGTAGGCCGGGAAGTTGATCTGTATCTTCCCCCATCCGGAAAAGGATTTTCCCAGGGCCTTTATGTAGGTGGTGTCGCACTGGTCTATCACATTTCCCGCGCTGCCCGACCATGAAATGTTACCGTTGTCCGAGATTGCGGCGCCTGAGCCGATTACCGGATCACCCGCGGTCATGGAATGGGAATGGTCCGGATCGTTCAGCGATATGCTGTCGTTTACCGTTATCCCGTCGTTTATTACGGTGGTGTTCACCAGGCTTATATTGTCCAGTACTCCTCCCACGCCTATGGCAGAGGAAGCCCGGAGCTTCATATAGCCGTCCGCGTCGAAGAGCGATGAAATGCCGCTGGTAACGAGCCACAGTTTACCGCCCATCTCGGCAAAGATATCTCCCACCGACTGAAGGGGATGGACCGCAAGCACCCAGTCATAAGAAGATTGGTACGGCACCACATCCGCATTCGCCCCATGGGGCGATGCTGAAGTGCCAGACGCTCCGCGTGTAATCCCCGTCAACATGCGGCTGCTGATTGCCGTGTAAGCAATGACTTCGTCGTCGATCATTATGGAACCTGAATCGGAAAAACCGGTCACATCCGTGATCTCCATGGAGGTATCGGTGGCCGCGATGGAGGAAACCAGGGTGGTCTTGCTCCAATCCACTCTTAGCGCGGGTATGAGGATGTCGCTGCCGTAGACGATGGGCACCCATTTGCCCACGTCGTCCGTTGCGGCCGGGAAGTCCACGGTGTCAAGTTGCACCTGCTGCCAGCGGGCGTCCATATACATGGGCATCGTGCTTACCTTGCACTTAAAGCCCATCAGGTCGATGTTCGCCGGGCAGTCCTGGACCCCTTTGAAGATAAGCACGGTGTCTGACGGGTTTTGGCTATCGTCCAGATAAGTCTCGTAGATGCTGCATATGCTGGTCTCGAAGGGATACGTTGTCCCCAGATCTATCAGGTGGGCGTAATCGGTGCCGTTATAGCTTATCTTGTCGTTATGGAAGCCCAGTTCCAGGTTCACGTTCAGGGCCGTGGAGTCCGCCCGCTTGAGCTCCTGGGCGAGTCCGGAGAGGTCATGCAGATAATCCTCGTAAAGCTGGCCTCCTACAGTGATGTTCCGGTCCGAGAAATAAAGGGTGGGCCCGCTGTTTTTAAGGGTTATCTGGACCAGGTAGACCGGCTTTATGCGGGAGGAATCCCGTGCCTGAAGGATGGTGGTCATGACCCCAGCACCTCCAGAAAGTCAAAATCGAACCCGAACTTGCCCGCGCCCGTCTCCTTTAGCCCTATCGGTTTTCTGAGCCTGCCGTATATCCAGTTGCCCTCGTGGTCATAGAGCCAGAAGGGTTTTGATCCCGCCCACGCGGCGTTCAAGGCCAGAATATTCGCCTGCTGGGTGGCTCCTGCGTTCACCACTTTATAAACCCGCTGCCGCCTGGAGTTCCCGAATACCAGAAACCGGTCCAGGCCGCTTGCCGTGGTCTCGTTCTTCACGTTGAACACATCGTCAAAGGGCCCTCCGGGGCGCGCCGGGAGTTTCTCCCAGGTGTAGGTGGATGTGAGAAAAAGCTCCGCGAACTGGGGGGCAACGGAGGGGTTTGTTATGGTGAACTTCCAGTACCGGTGCGTCATGGCCTGCGGGAACCCATACTGGATAAGACCGCTTCCGGAGGGGGTGAGCGTCTGGGCGGAGCCGAACGTGCCGTTATAATTGCTTGCGGTATTATTGGAGGGGGCCGCTTCCAGCTGCGCTCCCCAGAGGTAGATGGTGTTGTTGTTGCCAGTGTATGAAGGCGCAAAGGAAGCCGAATCTGACGGGTTAAAAAATGCCCTTAAATAAGATGCATCATTGGTGGACCCTGTGATCTCGCACCTGTACCAGCCGCCATCTACCGGCGTTATCTTCGCAGAAACTGCAACAGCGCCGCTTCCCGCCATTAAAACGGGCAAGGAAACCAATCCGTTTTTAATGTCAAAATTCGCATAGATCGCGCTTGTGGTGGCGCGCCCCATCGTTAGCTGCAGATATTGCATGGAAATGTATTTGGCATAGATCGAAAATGTGTAAACAACGCCATTATAAACGCTGAGAGCGCCATCAAAAAGATCATGGATGCCGGTTGCGGTCCCATCCGATATCTGGTCAGCCGTCCGTGTTCCGTAAAGCGGGTCCGCACCGGCATCGGCGGTAACGGTCGTATTATCTTTCTGCCACCAAGCGTTTTCAAAATCCTGGCTGTAAGGGAGCAGATTCGGGAAGGCCTGCGTGTAAGTGGTGTCATCGTCTGAAAAGCTTAAGTTGCATTGCATCCCGCCCAGATTATGCCCGGCGGGGATGAAGAGGGAATCAATCGCGTTTTGAATAAGCGCGCCCTGTTCCGCCTTCACCTCCGTAGTAGCCGCGGCGGATCCCGCGAACATGCGCCCTATGTCCCGGTCGTAAAGCCGGTAGAGCGGATAGGAATTGTTCTGGCTGCCCTGGGAAAGGGAGACAGTGGAGGATTCGAGGATGTTTTGATAGCAGGATTTCATCATTTTATCGCTGGAAACCCGCCTCCTTTAGTGCCGTGGTTATGGGGCTTGTGTTGCGCTGGATGTTCTGTGCGATGGCGGTTTCTATCTGGCCCGACAGGTCAGTCACATTGCTCAGATCACCGGCGCCCTGTATCGTCAGGCCGGAGATGTTCACGTTTACCGTGCCGGCTCCGGTACTGACCTGCTCTCCCGTGCCGGGGGCCTTCACCACGTTCATGCCAGTGAGGTCGTTATAGGCGTTCACCTGGGCCTGGTATTGCAGCTGCAGTGCGTTGGCAAAGGATTCTCCAAATTCGCTTTCCAGGTCAGGGTTCATTGCCTCAGCAAGTCCGGCCTGGGCCTGGGCATACATACCGGCAGTATCGTACGCACTTGAGTCACTGCTGCCCCTCCCTTCTTTGCGGCTGAGCCGGGTGCTTCGTCCTCCTCCGTCTCTCATAAAGGCGCTCGTATCCGCATCGCTGAACATGCTGTTCATGTCAGAATCAATAGAGCCTGCCATATTGTTAAAATCCTGATCGACAGATAAGAAAGAGCCGCTCAAGGAAAAAACGGCACTATCGAGGGAGGCTATATTGTCATCAATTGCCGCATCGGCTGACGGCTCATCACTAAAAAAAACCTGAGTGTTTCCCAAATCCTGCAATGTGCCCGCATCCTGGAATGCCAGGCCGCCGCCATACATGCCAAACGCATCCGCTTCTGTCCCCGTTCTTCGCCCGATCCTTATTTTTGCCATGTTTATCTTCTCCCTGCTGTTGCTCTTTTTGAGAGCGTGAGGACCTTTCTCGAACCTCTCGCCCCTAACGCATCGGATCTTATCTCTTTTCCCTCAAGCCGTCTTCCACCGCGGCCAGAGCCCTCAGGTCCTCAAGCGTTGCATGATGCATCATAAGCACCGTTCCAGCGTCCACCAAGCCTTTGAGGCCAGAAAGCAGCCCCCGCATATCGAGTATCCGGAGTTCCTCAGCGGAAAGAGGAGGAATAGGGCAACCAGGGAACTCCAAAGTGGATGCCCGATTACTGTCCTCGGGCATGACGCCATTCCCGCACGTCTTAAGCGGGAATCCATTTTGACTTCCCCCTCTGCACGGCGCCGCAACCCCGTCCACCTCCTCAATATCGATGCAGTTCTCACAGCGCACACCCGGATGGTCTAGTCTGAACCGGATGTGCGCGAGGAGTTTTTTGCCATCTGCTTTGCCTCCTCGTCCTGAAGCGCCTGCAGGTCCACACACACGTTGTTTACGAATCTGGCGAACTCCGGCCATTCCTTCATCAGGAAGTCGCAGTTTTCAGGGGAATAGAGGTAATCCTTATCCTCCATCGTAAACCCCTTCCATCCGCCCACGGCCGCGCGGCCAAGTAGCACATCCGCTTTGAGACCGTCAAACTGCTCCTCTTTCTGGTGCTGCCGGGTATATGATGTGACGGTAGCCTTTTTCCTTATCTCCTGGATCTGCGACCGGCTTACATACCGAATGAGCACCTTTGCCGGGTCGCCCTCCTCTCCAAAAGGCACCCACACCTCAAAATCGTTTCTCTTTAAGCCGCCTATTTCCACGAACCAAAAACCTCCTTTGAATTTAGTTTTTACATCATGCCCGAGGACAGTAATCGGGCATCCACTTTGACTTCAACCTGGATTCCCGTCGCGCTGCGCTTGCGGGAATGGCAACAAAAACTACGCCAGCACATTCGCGCTCTGCCTGTTCACCACATTGATTGCAAACGGGTTTGTCACGCCGGTCATCCCCGCCGGGGCCGTCCCGATGGAGAGCGCCTTGAACTCAAGCGGGTGCTCCAGTATTCCCTCTTTCATGGGCAGGTCCACATTGCTGAGCTGGAGGGCCGGAAACTGTATCTGGAAGCTCCTGTTGTAGGTGCTCGCAATGTTCGCGCCGGTGGCCGTCATCTGGAGCATCTGCTGCGTCATCGGGTCCCAGTTATTGAAGTACGTGGCTGCCGTGTAGCGGGGCATCGTCAGCTTAAGCGTTATTTCCGGCAGGCCGTCATTCGTGGGCTCGTCTATAAGGTCCATGCTCGTGCCGGTGCCGTATTTGCCCGCCATCTTGCGCTTGAACTGGAGCTCGAACTTGTTCGGGAAGATGGCGTTTGAGGATGATAGCGCGCTTCCGCTGTTATTGCCCATCCAAAAAACAGACTGGCCGAAAAGCACACGGGCTCCGGTCTCAAAGAACGTGACGTTGTTGAAGGTCGTGGGCGTGTTCACCGTGGAGCCGGTTATGCGGTCTATGGCAATCGCATGGAATTTTATCTCCCACGGCTTTCCGACCTCACCAGTTAAAGTGAATCCCGTGATCTTCACCGTCGTGTACTCGTCTATGTTCACCCCGTTGTTTACGATGAACGTGGCGAAATAGGTGTCCAGCGTGTTTGCCAGGCTAAAGGTCTGGGCGTACGCGGTGGTCGCTCCCTGTCCGGCGGGCAAGCCGCCGGTTGCGCCCATAGCCAGGGCGATGAGCATGTCGAGCCCGTCATAGCGCAGGTACGAGGGGATATCTCCCTCTACTTTTATTTGGGCGTTCACCGCATTCTGGGGGAAGTACAGGCCCAGAGAGTCGTCTATCAGGGACTGCCTGGTCCTTTTGAGCGTGTGCGGCTTTATGAGGATGCCGCTGTCTGCCCCGCAGGCCACCGCCGCCCCCCACGCCGAGGCCTTTGCGACCGCCGCTTTTACATTTACTCCAGATGCGCTTAATGTCATTTTTTAAAAAACCTCCTTCGTGTGGTCTAATTAATCAAAACCCTTCCGCCGTTGGCAGTGCTCATCCTGCCGCCCGCGCCCAATTTGCAACGGTGGTAATAGGTCTGGTATGCGCCCATGTCCCAATGATTTGATGGCCTCGGGTTGCCTGCCAGATCGACCGTGAATACGGAAGATAGGTCCGTTCCCTCTTTTATAGCCGGTGAGCCCGGTTGAAGTTGCCAGTTGCCGCTGCCTAAAGTGCCATTGGGCAACAAAGTAAAACCGGGATACGAGCTTGAATAATTGTTGCCTCCCAGGCTGTTGCAGTCGTATCCGGCGGCACAGGCGGCAGAAAGGGAGTTATAAGACGTGCCATTAATGTAACCCAAGTGCCCGTACCCTCCACTGGTTGTCACGTTGTAGAGGTTGCCGTCAATTGCCAGGGACGTCCAGGTTCCGGGGCCTACTATCACGCCTGTAGCCACGCCCGAGAAAATATTGTTCTTTACGCTTATGTCCAGGGGGCTGGCAGTGGAGGGGTAATTAATCGCAAAACCGTTATTTACTCCCTTGTTATAACCCACAAGCGCATCGCTGGAAAAAGTGTTGTTATAGACGTTTATGGTCCCCCAGTCGGCAAACCCGGAGCTGTAGCCCATGTCCACGAAATCCTGCATAGGGCTCCCATTTGATGAATTGTTCTCTATCGAAAAAACATTGTCATAGATGGAGGTGTTGCTTGTTCCCCCGTTTGAATAATACTGGGCCGTGCAGTGTTCCCACTGCCCGTTAAAAAGATTATTGTTGAACTCGATGTTCGTCACGCTGACAGCGTTGGCGATGCAGCCAGCGGGACAGCCTACCATCAGTCCGTCATTGTGATATCCTCCGTAGTTGTATATGTCACTGGCAAGCGTGAGGCCCGGACCTTCCCACTTATTGTTGTAAACGCGAACATCATTGACCGTGTACCCCGGATAACCGTAAATCACTCCCCGCCCGGCATAGCTTATCTGGTTGTCATGGACGTAAATTGAGCTTTCATTCCGCGGGCTTCCATTATTGTAATTGGAAAAAGCAAAGGCCTGCGCCGCATGGGGAGAAATAATACAGTTTTCTACTGCGATGGCATTTAAATTCTCAAAAGCGATTGCCGAGCCGGAGGCATCACCTCCAGCTGTTACAGGCGCGCCTATATCCTGAAGCTGCAGCCCGTTTATCACGATATTTGAAACGGAAAATACCCCATTATCGTCACCAACCAACCAGCTGTTTTTCCCCAAAGTGGCCGCCCCGTTCAATGCGCATACATTCAGACCTTCAGCCGTCTGGCAGCCATCGAAAACGGGAGGCATATAAGAAATGCCTGCATACCATGTCTTGTCAACTGCATACTGGTCCGGGTTTCCGGTTGCGCCCCCGGCTTTAATGGTCATTGGGAATATATGGTCCGCCGCGGAATACGCCCATGTCACGCCGCCTTTAAAAATAAATATGTCTCCGGCAGAGTGCGTATAAGTGCCCGTAAATCCCACCATGTACGGCTGGTGTTTCCAGGGCGTGGTTTTTGATGTCCCGGCGTTGGAGTCGGCGCCCCCTGCGTAGTCGATATAATAAGTTGCTCCCCAGGCCGGGGCCTGCAACAGCATCAGGAACATAAGGAAAAATAAAAACCTTTTCTTCTTCATCATTTGCATACGATCGTCATGGCCGCAATTTTCGCGGACGTTGCCGTCGCGATGTTTGCGATTTGATATTGCACAGTGTCCCCCGCCGCTATCGCCACTGTATCGCCAGATCGCTGAGGGTGCCGGTACCGGCTCCAGCAGCTATCGTTATGGCAAGCGGCGTCACTGTGCCGTTATGGTAAAGACTGATCGCCAGCGATCCCGTGGACGACTGAGTCCCCTCCCACGAAACATACAGGTCCTGCATCGTGCAGGCCACAGGCATTACCATTGCCTGCGTCGTATTGTTTAACCCCGAGAATCCCAATTGGCCAGTTATTGGTATCCATTCTGTTGTGGATGCATTTACGGCCAAATTAGGATATGCCAAAATTACGATTGGCTGACCTGCGCCCCCGTCTATCTGCACAGGGCCCGTGACCGTGCCGGATGTGTTGCTGATGCCGTACCAGTGGCCTGCCGCGGAGTTGAAATAGAACTTGTAGTCTCCCGATGCCGGGGTCTGGGGGGTTGATGTCTGGGAAACGCCGGTTACCGGGTCCTGGAAGGTGGCGTTTATGACACCGGGCATATCTAACTGCGCAGGACCGTTAATCGTGCCGGCCGAATTGCTTAAACCATACCAATGGTTATCTGACTTGTTGAAGTATATCCTGTAGTTCCCGGATGATGGGACCAATGGAGTTGAACTTGGAGATATCCCGGTTAGAGGCTGTGACAACTGGCTCGGACTTACAGTGCCTGAAACCTGTGAAAATGAATAATCATTGTAAGAAGGAGTTACGGCACCCATTCTCCCATTAAAGGAAGAAACGCCCGCGAAGGAACTATTTCCTCCGTAATGCTCCGTCGTTCCGGCAGCCCAGGCCGGTTCTCCCTGGCACGCGCAAAGACCCACGGCCAGCGAAACGATCAGGGCGAATATTTTAACTTGTGTTGCCATTCCCGCAAATTTTAATAAAACGGGCTTACGCCCTTGGGCGCGGCGGGAATCCTTCTTAAGAAAGATTCCGCCCGGTTTTATTCGTAAGGGAAGAAAATTCCGGCACCTTCTCATTGGTTCAGCCCCCCGAATGTGCACTCCACTGTTATCTCGTTGCCTATGCCGCAGCCGGAGTCACACCGGCCTCGCCACCATTCGTTAGGGACCTGGTTAAAGAAAAAAGCCCACGTGGCTGGGTTGTTTGTCACCGTTACGGAGACGTCGTTTGTAAAACCGGCGGATGCGCTAACGTTCGAGCCCTGGAGGATAAACGTCCTGGAGGCTGTGCCGTTTACCTGGGTGAACGTGCACTTGCCATAGCCTATGGGCATGCCAATGTCAAAGGCCGGAGCGCTTGTGGAGACGGAGCCGAATGGCCCCATGGTCAGGGACATCGATGGCCTTATCATGGGCTGCCCCCATATGCTGCCCGCGACCGCAGACCTCACCCCAAAGAACATGCAGAGTGCCAATATACCGAATAAACCCTTTTTCATTTTTTTACCTCTTTCATTTGTTATTTGCACTTGTCATTTGCCACTTGTATCGAACATCGTCGTAAACTCGATGCCGTAGCTCGCCGTTGTCTTCGTGATCACGACAAGTTCCGTTTTCACCGGCCGCAGCTTGTAGATGTCCAGCCCGAAGGTCTGGTTTGTAAGCGCGTTAAGCACGTCCGTCACCACACGATACGCGCCGGTGTCCGGGTTTTCCCGCACGTCCTCGTTGATGCCGCTGACTATGCGGTAGCTCCTGGCCGCAATGAGCACCTTGAATGTGGGTAGCTCCTGCCAATTTTCCCCGTCCACCCACTGGAACTGGGAACCCTGGTAGGCCACATAAGCGGCCGGGAAGCCCTTGGGAAGCTCCGCCACTTCCTTCTCAAGCTGCCCCGCGTAGGTCTCGCAGGCCTTCAGATACGGGAGCGCCGCCTTCAGCGCGGAGATGATGCCGTTTTCAATGTCGACGAAGGTCATCAGTAACCACCCAGGGTCGAGCCGTCTGAAACGCCTGGCGTATTGCCGCTGGTGAACACGCGGTTGTCCGTGGAGGTGCTTATGCCGATCTCCGGCTCCTCGGTGACGGTCATGGTTGCGGACTCCGCCGCGCCCAGGGTCATCGCGCCGTTTGATATGTCCTTAAGCCGCTGCAGGGCGTCCTTGTAACGGTTCTCGTGCACCGGGGGGACCTCTTCCACCCGCGCCGGGCGTATAGGTTATGGATGGCCAGCGCCACACTGATGCTGCGCACCACCACAGGCGCCTGGCTAAATGGCACCACGTACCGGGCCCCGCAGTAGCCGTCTATAAGGCTGTCTCCCTCCGCGATGCACTCGTTTATGCGGTCCGTGTTCACCTGCCCAAGGCCCTCATCGTCGGTAAGGGCGATGAGGGTGTCGTTGAGCATGACGTTTTGCAGATCGGTTAATTGGCAGTAAGACATAAGACCTCCCTGACGGCGGACGCGGGAACCGCGCCCCTACGCACGCATTTAAAAACCGTTGTAGGGGCGGGGTTGCCCGGCCCTGTTTTTTCGTCCGTCATTTCTTTTTCCCTTCCACCTCGATCAAATGCTTTTTGAGCGGGGCGGCTTCCTCATCGGGAAGCTCTATTGTCTCTCCGTGCTCGTAGAGTTTGTGCTCCTTGCCCTTGCCGTGCTTTATGGTCGTCCCGTGGACCGTGTATTTCTTTGTGTCAGCCATGATGTCTCCTTTTTTGATGAATCCCATAAGGCGGGCGCGGGAACCGCGCCCCTACGCACGCATTTAAAGGCCGTATGTAGGGGCGGGGTTTCCCCGCCCTGTTTTTGTTCCTACGCCGTCGCGTTCTGCCCGGCTACCGCCTATGCCGTGGCGTTCTGAATGAAATACCCTACGTCGTTGGCGATGACCACCTCGGAAGAGTTCCAGGACACCTTGATGTAATGCGCGCCCTTAACGCCCCTCTTGGGATCAAAATCCCTCATCGTCTGGCGTCTGGTCTCGCAGAAGGTGGCTCCGAAGGTGATGCTCCTTATGCCGGGAGCCTTCTCCACGTAGAGCGCGGCCGCATGCTTGCCCCAGAGCCTGGAGAAGCTGGGGGCCTGCCCCTGCTTTGCCGTGTTGTACCTGCCACGGCCTACGAGGATCTGGTCCACCTCGAAGAGTGAGGCAACCTCGTCCCTGGTGGCCATGCCTCCGTTGTACCCCTGCAGCCTGGTGGCCGCCTTCACGGCATCCAGTATCTGCGGGTTGGTGCGCAGGGCCTTCCAGGTGTCTATGCCGAACACCAGTGTGTTTGCGCGCTGGAAGCAGCTCTCGATCGCGTTCTGGATGTCCTCGATCGGCGTGGCGCTGGAGCTGCTCCACTGCGAGGTGCCGGAAAGCGTCACCTGGTTGGAGGCGCTGTAGTTGGCCGCGTTGAACACCACGTTTGCCACCCTGGCCTCCTGGGCGATGTCCAGCAGCAGGTTCAGGTAATCGTTGGTGTCCACCTCGGGCTGAAGCGGCACATCCGCGTTCTCGATGACCTCCTCAGGGAGCCAGTCTCCAAAGGCATGGTCCGTTACGGAGTAATTTCCGGTAGCCGTGCCCCAGTCCATCTCATTGGGAAGAGCCTTCGGAAAAACGGTGTCATCGGCCAGGGTGTAAGAGTCCGCCTTGTTATAGACGAAGTACTTGTCCGACCTCTTGTTCACGGGGATGAGCGGCAGCACGGCAGGCCATATCATCGCCTCGTTCTGGTAGCGCACCGAGAGGTTGGTCAATGCGCTGTCAATATGTAACTGTCCTACAGGTGGCATGTGTTTTTAATTCTCCTTTCTTGCTTTTTATTAACCCTGTATCCGCCCGGGGGCGATCCGGACGGCGATTATGTCTCCGGCAACTCCGCTTTCAAGGGCGATGCCCAGAACATCTGCGTTCACGCCCGCAGCCGGAGCAGCGGTCACGCCGTTGGCGTTGGCGTCCGAACTGATATAATCGCCCCTGGTGACCGTGCCGCCCAGAACGACGTTACTTATTCCCGTCACCATGACCTCCGCGTGATCCCCCGCGTTGGCCGTCGTGGTCTGAAAGACGCCTATAAGCGGGTCTGTTGATGCGGACGCCGCGGAAAAGGTGTCGTCATCTGCGCCGACCGTCGCGATCAAAAACTGCGTTGCTATGGCGGCCGTGGTCTTTGCCGCCTTGCTGATGCCTGATGTTGCTCTCATTGACATGAGTGTTTTTTCTCCTTTCGTTTTTTAAGCAGTCATTTACTTTTTTGCTTCCCGCCCGAATAATTCCGGGTGTTTCTTTGATACCGCCAGCATCGCTTCCTTGTAGCCCATGCCGTTGTCAGCCATGTGCTTTTTTATGGCGCGCTCCCGTTTGGCGTCCATGTCGCCGCCGCCCGGATCGTCCTCGTCCTTCGCCACTTCCTTGAACTCTATGGCCCTGGGCAGTCCGGACAAAAAGGCCTGCATGAACTCAAGCGGGCTCTGTTTGGCTTTTTTGCCATCCTCGGCCGCCTCGGCGAACTCGTACGTCTCGCCAATCCCAGCGACGGCCTGCATGAAGCTGGTTATCCCCATGCCAAGCTTTTCCATCGCCGGGGTGAGGATGCCTTTTTGCTTGAGGCTCTCGCAAAACTCCGCGATCTCCCTTTTCCTGGCGTCAGCCGCCTGCGTGACAAGCAGCACCTCTTTGGCCTTCAATGCAGCCTCTTTTTCGGCGAAGCTGGCATCGATATCAGCCTTCGCCTTTTCCACCGCGGCAGTCACCGCGGCCTTTACGTCCGCCTCGCTGAAGGCTCCGGGGTTTTTGCTGGAGGGGTCGCTGTCCACCTCTAGGCCCTTTCCCTTCAGGAAGCCTTTAAGCTCATCCCAAAAATTCATACTTCCTCCTTTCCTGTTGTCATTCCCGCGCAGGCGGGAATCCATTTGGGTCTCGCTGAATTTGAACTTGTCCTTATCCATATCCACGCCGTGCTTTTTGGCCGCAGCGAGGATCCTTGCCGTTATCTTGGCCACCTCCTCCTTGGAATATTGCTCCCTGTCCTTGGGCTTGGTCCAATAGGCCAGGGCCGCGTGAATATGCTCCTCGTCAAGCGGGTAGCGGTAATTGACCGGGTCCCCGAACTCATCGTCCGGCACATCCGCGTACTTGGAGGGCTTCGTGACGTTGCCGCCCTCCTTCGCGCTTATGCCGTGCTTCCTGGCCCTGGATTCCTGTGCCGCCTTATCCGCTTCCGTGAAGTCATTCCGGCCAGAATCTATTTTTTCTGAAGATAAAAACGGGCGGAATCCTTCCCCTTCCTCAAACTCGATCACTGCCGCATCCGGGCCATTGAACGCGAAATCAGGCAAGCCCTTCACAGCTGGCGGCATCGCTCCAAGAAAGCCTATGTGCTTCAGCGTCATGTCCGGATAGAGCGAAATAGAACGCTTTTTAAAAAGCCCGGCCTTGAGCCAATCTGTGAATTCGGCAACCGTGGGCCTTATTTCCGCCCAGAGCGTGTCACCGGCGCGCTTCAATCCTTCCACCCAGCCGTATGCCGGCGCGTTGTCCTTTGGGTGGCCGATGACCACCGGAGCCTCGTGGGATTTGGGATCATATTGGGCAACCATGTTGTCCAGATCGCCTTCCGTCCAAGTCTTTTCGTTGCCCTTTGAGTCCGTATGTCTGCCTGTTTTAAATACCGCTATCCACATCTCTTTAACATCCTCCTGTCTTTATGTTTTCGCCCTGGCGTTTTATCAGAGTCACAGAGGAAGGCTGGCCACGTGTGTCTTTTCACCGGTTCCCGTTTCCACTTTCCGGACAGCGCCCGGTAAGGGAGTGAGGACGTCTTCACCTCCCTGCGGTTCCGGAATGCCGTATGTCTCATAGGCGTATGAAGCCGGTATTTTAAGACCCATTTTTTGTATGACCGCGTCCCGGTCGGCGAGCGGTTTTAGGTCTTTCTCCTCCGTCCGGATCCGGATCTGCGGATATTTACTGACCCCTGGAAAGTTGTAATCGGCAATCCATTTGATAAGCTGGCGGTTCAAGGCGTTCGAAAGCAGGTCCGCGTCTGCCCTGATGTAATCCTCCCTCACCTCTTCGTGCACCGCGGCGGCCGCCGACCCTCCTGCCCCCGCCCTTCCGCTGTGCCCGGCCTCGGTCGTGAGTGTCTGTCCCATGATGACCTTGGATATCTCCTGGTTCATGAACGAGCAGAGCATCTCATAGTTGTTCAGTGCCCCGGAGCGCTGGGCCTCTATCAGGCTTATCTGCATGGTGTCCGGGATCTTTATGGCGGATTCCTGCTGCATGGCCTGTAGCGCCTGCAAAAGGGCGTCCTGCTGCCCTGGCGGCGTACCTGCCGGGTACTTGCCCACAACCGTGGGGGAGCCGAACTTCTCGGAGAAGATCATCCAGAACTTTATGGCGTTTTTCTTGAACCACACAGGCCACCATAGGCTTGAGCCAAGGCCATCTCCGTAAGGGCTGCCGTTGTCGGAGCTATAGCGGAACACCTGGAATTTCCTGTCAGGCACCGGAGAACCGTTCATCATCTCGCGCCTGGTTATCAGCCTCAGCTCGCGCGCAAGTCCAAAGGACCATCTGCGTGTCGGCTTGGCTATCATCTCTTTTATCCATACATCGCCTTGGGAATACTCCCACATGATCTCCGAGATCTTGAAGCCGGTGAGGATGCCCTGAAGAAGGTTGTATCGCGCGCTGTCGAAATCGAAACCCAGCAGAACCTCTTTGACAAAATCCGCGATCTGCTGGTCGCGCTTGCTGCCTGACGCCGGCGTGACCAGCCATTGCCTGCCTATGACGGCTAGGCGCCGGGTCTGCAGATTGCCCCTCACCTGTGGGTCCCTGGCCAAGTCTTCGTAAAGTTCGGTGTTGTTTATCCCTTCCGTGCGGAGTGTCTTGTCCGGATTCAGCAGTATCTTTCCCGTGTAATATGCCCAGAAGGGATCCGATATCTGGGAGGAGACCTCCACTCCTGTGATAGGCCTTGTGTCCGCCTCCGGATAATTCAAGGGTTGCGCCAAGGCGTTTCCGATTATCCGCGCCTGGTTGGCGTCAGTGGTTATGATGTCCTTTCCCCTGCCCCCCGTTTTTCTGTCTTTGCTCATAGATATCCCCCCATATTGAAAAATCTCCTTGCGCCCATGGACTCGAACTCTATGACGGCGGACGGCGCGCTGCCTGCGTGAAGTCCAAGGGCCGCGGCCCAAAACCTGTCCGCGTGGCCCAGCTCCGTCCGCTCCGCGTCGAACCGGATGTTCCCGGCTGCCGTGGTGAATTTTTTTACCGAATGGATATCCTCCCGGATGTCCCTGCCGGCAGGTATGCGGACCTGCCGGTCCTCGAAGCGGCGCCGGAGCGTGACAGCCAAATCCTCTTTGACCTTTTGCGTGAACGTTACCGCCTCAACGGTGGGCCCGAACTTCGTGATCGCCTCCTCGGCCAATTGAGCGCCCAGGCCGGTAGAGTCTATGCAGCAGCGGCGGATCCGGATTTTTTGTAGGGTCGGGGTTTCCCCGCCCTGATTCGCCGTCAACGGCGGGCGCGGAAACCGCGCCCCTACAGAACCGTCCAGCAGCCCATACAAAAAATCCCTTTGCACCGCGAAGGCAGCGTTCCTCATTTCCTTCACCATGCGGGTCCAGAACACGTCTCCGGCCTTCTCCCAAAGCCAGAAGATGGTCAGGTCGCCCTTGCGTCCGATATCCATGCCTAAATAAAATTCCCCATCCGTTGTAGGGGCGGGGTTTCCCCGCCCTGATTCGCCGTCAACGGCGGGCGCGGAAACCGCGCCCCTACGTAACGGTATTGAATCTCCCAATTCTTTCGCCGCCCCCTCGTCCTCGCAGGCCTGGATCATCTCATAGGTAATAAACGCGGTGGCCTCGTCCAAAAACCTGCACTCATATTCCTGGGCCCATGAATCAGGGTCCGTGATGCCGCTTCTCAGTGCCCTGATGTCCACTGCCAGGCCCTGGGCCCTGGCCTCATGGATGCTGGTCTCATGTTTTGAAAAATCGCTGTCTGTCCAGAGGCGGTAAAACATATTGGATCTGCCGTTTGCCGTGGAGGAGACACGGATGCGTTTCCCCCTTGTAATGGCCGGGTACATGGCTTTCCAGATCGCGCTTGAGTCCCTGTGGAACGCGAACTCATCCAGCAAGACGTTTCCCGAGAAACCGCGCACCGTGTCAGGGTTTGCGGGCAGGCTTATTATGCGGGACCCGTTAGGCAGCTCCACCTCTGCGCGGGACTCCCTCTCCGCACATATCACGTCCTCGCTCCTTATCTTCAGATAACGCAGGTGAGAAAAGACCTTTTGCATCACTTCCCTGCTCTGGCGCTCCGAAGACGAGAGTATCAGGTTGTTGCAGCGCTCCTCCAGCCCCTCCACCACGGCCTCCATGGAAAGCGCGAAGGACTTTCCTATCTGCCTGGCGGCAAGCCATATCTTTTTTTGAGACCGGTCGTTCAGCCAGCGCCGCTGATATGGCAGGAGGATTGGTTGTGTCAGTCCCCTCCCTGGAGGGACAGGGGTGGGTTTACCTCTTGATCCCATACTCCGCCTCCAGTATCTTTTCCGCCTCCGCCTTCAGCTGTTCTGGCGTGCTTTTTTTCTCTTTAAGCTTCAATTTCCGGGACAGCTCTATCACCGTCTTAAGCAGGTTCGTGTAGGCATGTACTGCCTGGTTGTCCAATTCCGTTTTGGCGTCAAAATATTTCTCGTATTTCTCTATCTGCGCCACGAGCTTTAGCATCATTCTTTCTTCGAACGAGAACCGGGAGTCCCCGGTGACCAGGCGGTCGTAAAAACTGTTCTGTTTCGCCCACCGGTCCAGCGTCAGGCGGGAGATGCGAAGGCCGCGGCTCCCGAGGTCCGCGATGGTGCGGACCTTGTTGCCCCCGTTGGCGCGAAACACCTCAAAGGCCAGTTCGATGTTTTCCGGGGTATTTTTACCTTTGGTGTCCATCATAATCTTGTGTCCACACCGATGTCCGCGATAAAGCCATCCAGCACATCGAGACCAGTGGGGGAGATGGTGACCATCTCCAGCCGGATACCCCTGCACTTGCGAAGTTCCCTGTGGACAAGCCCTTTTTCGGAGAGATAGCAGATGTGGCTCTGGCACTCTTCCTCGGTAATGGAGTATTTGAGGTCGTCCAGCAGCAGGTGTATGACTTTGGAATCCACAGGACGTGGGTGCTCATAAGCCAGAAGCTTGAGGATCGCCCCTCGAACGCGCCTGTATTTTTCTTTCCTGGCATCCATGATTTAATATCTTTCTTTCCTGGCTTCCATGATCTATCTGTTGCCTCCAAAGAAGAACTGGCGGGTGATATCATTTTTTTGCATTAAGCGACTCCTCCAGACCCTTTAATTTGTCAATTGTGAGTTTCTGCAAGATCAGTATCTCCCTGTGCTCCGAGTTGTCCCGGCCGATGAATTCCTTTATCGAGGTCTTCATCTCCTCCATCGCTTCGGCCTGCTTGCCCATGGCCACCGCCTGGGCCTGCTGCGCATGGATGAACTGCGTGCCGTGCTTGTCCGCCAGGCGGTAAAGGCCAAGCAGGATAACCAGGGCGATCAGCAGGCCCCCGCCCGCGTTTATGAGGGCCTGCATTATCTGTGGGGAAAACCAGGACATTTATCTTTTCCCGCCCTCCACCCCTTTAGATGTATGGGGCTTCGCCCCATTCCCCATCAAAGACAAAGGATTCGAACCCATTTCTACTCCCACACCGGCACTGAGGCCTGCGCCGCCTTTATCCTGGCCACAAGCGCGTCCTTGTCCGCCTGGGAGAGCTCCCGGCTCTCGTTTACGGCCCTGGCGATCTCCACGCCCACCTGCACCGCCGCTGACATCGCCATTTCAGCCACGCCGGTAAGATTGTTTGCCTGCTCGAACGTCATTATTTCGCACCTCCGTTAATAAAGACGGGCGTACCAAGGTTCGCTCCTACGTACGACTGCGACCCTGCTGTTGGATTTGTACGTAGGGGCCCAAGGGGGGCGGTTGATGCGCCCCTACTTAAAAACCCTTGCTGCGCCCCTGATGTTTTGATCCCCAATTGGTCCGCCGTGGTTATAAGCTCCGGCAGGAAAGCGCTCAGGTCCGAAAGCGCCTGCTGGTATGCGGCCAAGGATTTTTGCTTTGCCGCCGCGTCCCCGGAGTCCAAAGCCAGGATAAGTGCGTCGCCCGAAGTTATGTAGGCTAACCTGGCCTTGTTATAACCGGCCTTGAGCGTCGCACAGTCCGCGGGCTTTATCTTTCCCGAGTCGCACATGCTTTTTGCCTGGGTCTCAATACCGGCCAGCACCGCGCCTGTGGATTCATACCCCGCGGTGGTATCAGCCTTCCATGCGGCGCAGGATGCGAAAGCGAGGACAAGGGCCGCAAGGGCCAGAAGAAAAAACACCTGTTTAAGCCTGATAAACCCGCTTTGGCCTCCCTTCATGCCAGCCTTGGCGGTTATTGCGCTATCTTCAGTCGCTCCGGCGCCGCTGGTCTTTCCAAGGACAGCCGTTATCAGGTCCCTGGCCTCATCTTCAGAGAGCGCGGGGACCGTCCGCAGCAGAAAGGTGACCGCATCGGAGAGTTTGGTGTCAGAAGGCAGCTTGCTTCCGTGCTCTTTTATGAACTGTGCGCCCTCTTCCTCGGCAAAGGCGATGGCACGCACGGCAATGGCTTCAACGTAGTCCTGGCGGGCCTGGCTTGCCTGTATATGGTATTTCTTCTGAAGCCATGCAAAGAATATTCCCAACAGTGCGAGGACTACGGCAGTAAGAAGCGGGGTTATAGTGTTTTGCACAACCGCGACGACAGCGTTGATCATATAAAGGCCTCCTTTTTGTTTTTGGTTTTTTGTTTTTTGTTTTTTTTGCAGTCATCCGGGCCGGATATCGACTGGCACGAGCCGGGCTGGATGCAGCGTCTTGAGGCGGGACCATGTGCCAGCATGGCTCGCATGGAGGGCCAAGTGAAGAAACAAAAAAGCTATGCGGCGGGCCTTTTCCCCTCCTTAAGCTCCTCGATCGTAAGCCCGCCCGTGTACTCAAAGTGCCCCCAGTCCCTGAACGTAAACCTTCCTCCCCATCTGAGACCGAGGGACTCTCCAACGGCCCCGAGCCGCTCAAAGGAGTAGGTATCCTGCCAGTCGATCTTCCCGTCCTTTAAAATGGCCACATCGAAGGCGCAGCCGAACATATGGACGGATGTGAGCAGCCTTGTCACGATCCGGTTTTGTCCCTCCGTAATCGGGGCAAGCCCGGCCTCTTTCCGCAAACGGTTCACCTCATCTACGGTTTTCCTGCCCTGGGCGAACAGGGCATGCTGCTCGGCCTCCGTGCGGAGGGTGTAAACGGTAATGAATTCAATGCCCAGCTGCTTTGCCCCGGCTTCCAGTTGCAGAAGCCTCTCACGGACCACGGGGACCAGGCTGTTAATATCTCTGCTCATCTTTGTTCGCTCTCCTTTCACCGGACATCTTCCCCTCTTCGCCTGCTTGGCGGGGCGGGCGCAAATGAAAAGGCCGTTCGCATTCCTTTGGGACCTCATTTGCGCCCGCTGTCAGGGGGGGATTAAAAAAAAACCCGTTTTGCCGGCGCGGGCGGAATGCCGGGACGCCCGCGCTTGTTAATGGTAGGGATCCAGGTGGGTTTGCCGGCCTCGTGCCGAGCGGATTCTGGTCCGGGAAAACGGGTCCTGAAACTCTTATTTCAACTCTCATTCCAAACATCATGCATTGAGTTTAAAAGGCGGCGTATGTGCGCGTCCGCTGAAAGAGTTTAGAAAATCAGTTTCTTGAAAAAACGGCTCCGGATTAAAGGGGGGTTTTTCGTGTGTTATAATTAATTTTGCGTGAAGACAGATTTTTAATTTAAAAACACCGTGGCCAGACAGGGATTTTTCCAGTATCAAAAAAACCCCTGCGCCGCCTGCGGAAGGCAACCACATTCAGGCGGGTGCATGTTTAAAATAAATTTTTCAAAGGACGTCACCGGCATCCTGCTCATAGCCGTCATATCCGTTTTTCTCTTCGCGGCTTACAACGTTTTTTTCGTCTTCCCTTCTTTCTCCAGTTTGCATGTGGATTCCATGGAAAACGAGGCCTCCAATATTGCCGTCCACTTCAGCAGCTCGCTTGCGGAGATGGACTTCCGGTTCGAAGACGGGGGCGTAACCGGCGAAGTGAAGAAGGAAGCCCGCCTTCTCCATAACGACTTCGGGCTGTGGAAGATACGGCTTTTTTCCCCTGAAGGCAAGCTTATATTCGATGATACCAACTCTTCCGCGGTGGGGCACATGATCACAAAGAGATTTTTTTATGATACCGTGGCAAAAGGCTATATATACAAGCATTTTATTCCCAAAAACAGCCGTACGCCGGGCGGGGAAGCGGCCCCCACGGACCTTGCCGTAGCGTATGCCCCCGTTATGGTGAACGGAAAGTTTGCCGGGGCAAGCGAGATATATTACGACGTATCCGGCATCAGGAGAAAAGCGGACTCGCTTTTCCTTACGTCTTTTTTAATGCTGGCGCTCCTTGTGTCCGCCTTGCTCCTGGCGGTCGTCATCGTTTCGCTCAAGGCCAACAGTATCGCCGGGGCCAGGCAAAAGGCCGAGGAGGCCCTCCACCGGAGCGAACGTCTGCTGCGTTCCATAATAGAGACGGAGCCCGAGTGCGTAAAGCTGCTTGCGGCGGACAACACCCTTTTGATGATGAACCCGGCGGGGCTTGCCATGATACAGGCCTCCTCTTTTGAAGATGTAAAAAACAGGCCCGTCACGGACCTGGTCATCCCCGAACACCGGGAGGCATTTCTGGAGCTTACCCGGAAGGTGCTGGCCGGGGGGGAGGGTTCGCTGGAATTCGAGATAGCGGGGCTTAAGGGACGCCGCCTTTGGCTGGAGACCAACGCCATCCCCTTCACCAATGAAAAAGGCGAAATAGCCGGTCTGCTCGGCATAACCCGGGACATCACCTCAAAGAAGCGCTGGACGGCAACCCTTGAAAGCTCCCTGAGGGAAAAAGAGACCCTGCTAAGGGAGCTTTATCACAGGACCAAAAACAATATGCAGGTGATCTCAAGCCTCATAAGCCTGCAGTCTTCCTCCGTCTCGGATAGCCGCGTCCTCCAGATGTTCGACGACACAAAAAACAGGATACGCGCCATGGCGCTCGTGCATGAGAAGCTCTATCAGTCCAGGGACCTCTCCAGCGTCAACATGAAAGAATACATCCGGGACTTGGCGGACGCCCTCATTGAAAGCCATTCGCAGGTAGAAGGAAAGGTGGCGCTGAAGCTCGATGCTGACAGCATCACATTGCCCATAGACATAATAATGCCTTGCGGCCTCATCATAAACGAGCTTATCTCCAATTCACTCAAATACGCCTTCACGGGTGAGGGCGGCGGAGAGATAAGGATATCCTTCCGGCAGACCGGCCCCGGCCTGATGGAGATCGTTTACAGGGACAACGGGCCCGGCCTGGAGTCTGCCGGTATCGGCAATATCAGGACCCTGGGTTTGAAGCTGGTCCGCAACCTGGCAACCAAGCAGCTTGGCGGCGAGATAGAAATGATCCCCGGCAGGGGAGCGGAATTCAGGATCAGATTCAAGGCATAAAATGGACAGCGAGCGTAAAGCGAGCGAATATAATCAATAAAAAAGTCCTTACATTCGATGCCCGTAGGGCATAAAAAAAACAGGCGCTCAATAACGGCCTTATTTTAAAATAGACAATGCGCTGTTTAGGCTAAAAATGAAAAATACGAACGGAAAGATAAAGATACTGATAGTGGAGGACGAGTCCATCACCGCCATGAGCATGGCGGATCTCCTGGACCTGTGGGGATATGATGTATGCGAGCCCGCTCCGTCCGGCGAGGACGCGCTTAAGGTGGCGGAAACCGAACGGCCCGCCCTTGCCATACTGGATATAAAGCTGAAGGGGGACATGTCCGGGCTGGAGCTTGCCGCGCTGCTGAAGGAGCGCTTCGGGATACCGGTGGTCTTTATATCGGGCTATGCGGATGAGGCCATAAGGAAGCAGGCTGAAGACGCGGGGGCAGCCGGATACCTGCTTAAACCCTTTGACCTTGCCCACCTGAAGACCATGCTGGAGCGGGCGCTGGGGTCTTCAAACATCTGATTTTTTCGATTCTCATGCCTGCAACGCCAAAAAATTTTTATTTTTTGCGGGATATCGCTATTGGCTGCAGGACCAGTAGGGCCACTGGGAAACCTGATTGCTGTTTTTTACGTTAGTGCAAAGCGAACCGCAGTCCTGCTGAAAGGGGCCGACCCCCAGAATGCCGTTATACCCGTCAATTGACGGGCTTGTATCCAGACTGCTCCCTCCATTGCAATTGGTATAACCCGGAAAAGTCGCATCTATCACCTGGATGGGCAAGCTGGTCACAGCAGGCTCACCGCCCAGCTTCACGTCCGCCAGCTCTACCGGCCCCCAGTCGGCGGTTAGGTCTACATATGGCTGGCACTCGGCAAGCTGCCCGCCACTGGTTTTTTCCGGAGGCAGGGAAAGGCCGTTCAGGGCCTGCTTGAATATCCTGAGTCCATAGCTGCCGGTGTCCAGCAGTATGCCGTTTATGGTCTGGCAGGCGCTTGTGCCGGGAGCACAGACCGTGATACTTACCATCGGCTCATTGTTATAAGTGGCAAGGCCGGGGACGGAACCGCTTACGCTGATAGGCATTACGTTAGCGCCGGAGGGCTGGCTCCCATTGTACACGCCGCTCGCGAAATACAGTCCGTTGTCCCCCAGGTTTGAGCTTTTCCCTTCTATACCCATGAAGACGTTCCTTCCAAGATAAAAAGGCAGCCCCCAGTCAAATGCGCTATTCATCTGTCCGCCTATGTCCGGAAAGACCATCTTGTTCCCGCTACTTGTAAGAGTCTCAAAGTTTTCGATCGTGAATGTGACATTGACCGAAGCGCTGCCCCCCTCCTGGGTGGCCGTATTGGTGAAAGGCGTCTGAGGGCAGTACCACGAAGATAAAGGGGCAGAACAGATGGGGGGATTGTTCTTTGAAACCTGGGGAAAAAAAAGGCCGTTGGAGCCGGTGTCTATGAAGCTGTCTAAGGGGGGCAGGCCGTTCAAAACAGTTGTAAAATCCCCCCTGCTATTCAGGGGTATTGCCGCCGTTACCGAAGAGGGTTGATTGTTGCTCTCCGTTCCGATGCCCAGCACAAGGCTTCCGCTTGCTGAAGAAGCGCCGTCATTGGACACACCCGGAAGCTCGACAAGGGTTCCGTTGTTATCTGTAGGCAGCAGGGGCACCGGGTTTTGGACCTGGCCTGAAAGGGAAACCGCAACCGCCGTGCAGGTGCCAGTGCTCGATGAGGAAGATGGGGTACCATTTGAAGCCGGCGACGAAGATGACCCTCCCCCGCCGCCTCCGCATCCGGCAAGAAAAAAAAGCAACAAGGCAACGGAAAGAAGCCCGATGCTCTTTGTTCCCCTTGTTTTCATTGCCGCCTCACCGGACGGCATCAGGGCTCACCCCCTCGGGAAGAAGCGCCGGCACGTAGGCCCTCCCGTGCATGCTCCGCATGTGCCCCCATTTCTCGACGACCACATCATTTGCCTGCACCCGCATGGACTTTTTTCCGTGCGAAGGGGGCATCTGCTGCCTGGCCTCATGGTACTGGCTGTAATAGGAACCAAGAAGATATCTCAGGTTCGGGCTTAACGGCCCGTCCCAGGCTATGCCGAACACTACTCCGCCTGAAGAAACATACTCCCGCAGCGTCAATGTGCCGGAGGTGATCTCATGGACGGTATAGCAAGGCAGGGTGGTAACCTGGCTGCGCGTCGCCTTCATGGCGGAAATGTCTTTGCTGACCGAGTCAACCGGACCGCCAAGCACGGCGCGCGCATCCCGCGCGGCGGACAAAAAGGCCACGGAAAAAGCGAAGGCCAGCATAAGGGCAAGAAGACCCGTTCTTTTTCTTTTCATTGGCTTTGATACATCCTTATATAGGGGGTTTTGTTTGACAAAAACACTTATATTTTAAGTTTACTTAAATAGCCGCCATGAGTAAAGTGCGGAACAATTGGGATCTTGTGAACAGAAGATCTTGTGAAAAAGGATCTCTGTAGCGGGTGGCCTTTCGGGAAACAAAAACCTCCCCAGGGGGCTCAATCCGCCCTGCCCCTGCGCCTGTGGCTTACGATGCGCCGTATCCAGGTTTCCGTCAGAGCGTATTTCCTGGCAAGCTCCTTGTAATTTGCCCCCGTGAATTCGCGCCTGATGTAAGCGTCGCGCCTCTTTGAAATAAGGGTCCCTATTTTGGGGAAGTAAAAGGGCAGGCCGCCCAGTTCTTGGGAAAGCCTCAGCGCGTTCTCCACGCCAACCACCATGGCAACTGCCCGATAGGCCTCCGGCAGGTCATCGGGGACCATCTCGCTAGCGACTTCTTCCAGCCAACCTCTGCTCATATCAAAAACCGCCTTTCAGATCAAAAAGTCCTTGGAATAAAAAAATTAAAATAAAAACAATAACAAAAAACTTTTTTTGCCCGTCCCTATTGAAAAAAAGCCGTCCCACGGATAGAATATATCGGAGTGCCGATATTGATGATGATAAGAGCATATCCATTTAAAATCCTCCGGCGGCAGGGTTTTTTACCTGTCTTTCATCGAATCCAGCTTGGCCCTCGAAACCAATGCGGACAGGGATACTAATGGAAACATCACTCCCTTTAACGCCAGGATACAGGTTTCAAAATGCGCAGCCGCCATCCTCAAAAAAAGCCTCCTTCCTGCAACTCCCGATAAATATAATCGTCATGACGATAATTTGTCAAGGGGGTGGCGCAAAGTGACCATAGGGAAAAGGATAAAAGGGTACAGGACAAAAAAAGGCTTAAAAGTCAAGGAATTTTCAGAAAAAATAGGAATATCCCAAGGCACACTTTCGGACATTGAGAATGAAAAGACAAAACCCTCGGCCGACACGCTGAGCCTTCTTATTCGACATACGGATATTAATCCCAACTGGTTGCTGACCGGCCACGGGGGATTTACCAGGGAGCCTGCGGCCGCCTACCAGGGCAGGCCCTTTCTGAAAAACGCTCCGAAGGCAGGCGAAAAAGAAAAAACCATGTACTCCCCGCAGCAGCCATCCAGCGCAAAAGGACTGTCGGTCTCCGAGGCCCATTGCAGGGACGAGTTCGCTCGCATCCCGGTTTTCACTCTGGCCGGCGCTGGCGCGCCCAAGGACATCTCCGAGTATGAGCCAATAGAGACCATAACCCTGCCTGGAGATTTTACCGGCCCCGGCATCGTGACCGTCAAGGTGCGAGGCCAGTCCATGGAACCCACGGTCTGGGACGGCGCGGTCACCGGCGTGAACACCATGGTGCAGAATATCGTGAGTGGAGATATCTACGCCTTCTGGCTCCCATACGAGGGCGCGGTCATAAAGAGGGTTTTTGTGGGGTATGAAAGGCTGATACTCAGGTCAGACAATCCCAACTTCCCCCCTATCGAACTGCCCAGAAAGGAACTGGAGGCGGGAGGAGATATTTACCGTCTGCTGGGCCGTGTGGACTGGGTGGTGCAAAGAAGGAAAAAATAGGACATGAAGATCACCGGCAGGGAACCGCTATGGCAGGGCGATTTTCTAAAGACCGTCCGCATCGCATACCTGGACAATAAAGGGGTGGCTCGCACATGGGAAGCCGTGGACAGGGTGGGCGCGGACGGGGTTGTGATAATCGTCCCCGTTACCGGGGCCGGCGAGCTTATCCTCATAAGACAGTTCAGGGTGGTTATCGGCAATTACGCGATAGAGTTCCCGGCAGGGCTCATAAACCCCGGCGAAGACCTGATGGATGCGGCCAGGCGGGAGCTTATAGAAGAGACCGGATTTGACGGGAGGGATTTTTCAGTTCTGGTTGAGAACGTCATATCGACAGGCTCTAACGCCGAGCGCTGGACGGCGGTCCTGGCCAGAGGGGCACTCCAGGTCCCGGAAGAGATCAGGGCCGGTTTTCCCGGTGACGAGTCCGAGGACATAGAGGTCATCAGGACGCCGGCGGCGGCGTTGGCTGATTTTCTTTTCAGCTCACAGAAAGCGGGCGACAGCGTGGATCTGCGCGTCTACGGGCTTTTCGAGACAGCCAAAAGGAAAAAGCTCATTTGAGCCCAGGAATTTCCCCTTTTTTCATTTAACAGCAACCAGCAATATCCCAAGCTTCTTCTCCAGCTCCCGTATCTCCTCCAACTCGCCCGCTGACAGCGCCTCCGGCCTGGTCTCATAACAGCTGTAGGCAAGCAGCGTCTTTCCTATCTTCTTCTCAGCTGTTTTCACCTGGTCCAGCCGGCTTGCGTCCAGTTGTGAAAGGCTGCACATCATGGCAGTGTCCTCCTTTTCGGTTTCGGTCAGTCCTGATTAGAGGTTCTCACCGCTTTGGAAATTGTCAAGACGTGCGGGGAAAGCACCGTGGAATGAAAAGTTTTTTAAAACCTTCCAAGCACCCTGTTTAAAAATTCCCTTGTCCGGAGGACTTTCGGGCTGGTAAATATCTGGGATGGCGGGCCGGTCTCTATGATGCTCCCCTTATCGAACACTATCACCCTGCCGGCCACTTCACTGGCAAAGCCCATCTCATGCGTGGCGATCATGGTGGTCATCCCCTCATCCACCAGCTTCCTTATCACGGAAAGCACCTCCCCGGCCATCTCCGGGTCCAGCGAAGATGTGGGCTCATCGAAAAGCATCGCCTCGGGGCGCATGGCAAGCGCCCTGGCTATCGCCACGCGCTGCTGCTCGCCGCCCGAAAGCTGGGCCGGATAGCTTTCCGCCTTGCCCTCAAGATTGATCTTCTTAAGGAAGTCCCTCGCCTGGGCAATGGCTTCCGCCCTGCCCATTCCAAGCACGCGTATGGGGGCCTCCGTCACGTTTTGCAGCACAGTCATATGCGGGAAGAGGTTGAACTGCTGGAAGACCATTCCAAGCTTCAGCCTCACCCTTCTTATGGTTTCCGCGTCTTCCTTCATAGGCCGCTTCCGGTTTATTGAATGCAGCCCGATCCCCGCCACCGTTATCTCGCCGCTGTCGAACGTCTCCAGCCCGTTTATGCAGCGAAGGACGGTGCTCTTGCCGCTTCCCGACGGGCCTATGAGCACAACGGCCTCGCCCTTTTCCACCTGGAAGGAAACACCCTCGAACAGCCGGTTCGCCCCGTAAGATTTATGCAGGTCCCGGACGTTTATCATCGCCTGTCCTTTTTGAGCTTTTTTTCAAGCCTCCTTGCAAGCAGGGAAAGCGGATAGCTCATGCCAAAGTAAAGGAGCGCGGTGATTATACCTAGCTGGAAGAAGCGGAGCGTGCTTGCCGCAAGCATGCTGTAGGTCTTGGTGAGCTCTACCATCGCGATGACGGAGACCAGTGAGGAGTCCTTGAACAGCGCGATAAAGTCGTTCGTTATTCCAGGAAGGGCTATCTTAACGGCCTGGGGGAGGATAACGCGCTTTAGGGCAAGCCCCCTCTTCATTCCCAGTGAAAGCGCGGCCTCCATCTGCCCGAAGGGCACCGCGTTTATCCCCGCCCGATAGAGCTCGGACTCATAGGCGGCGTAATTCATCCCAAGCCCCAGGAAGGCGGCCATCACCGGGTTAAGAGAAATGCCGATGTTCGGCAGGCCGTAGTAGAGTATATAGAGCTGTATCAGAAGCGGAGTTCCCCTGTATATCTCTATGTAGCCTGTGGCAAGCCAGTCAAAGGGCGGCCCGGCATAAAGCCGCAGGAGGGTAAGCATCAGCCCGAGCGTAATGGCAAGGGCCATCGACGAGACGGATATAAGCACCGTCACCCCGGCACCCTTTAAAAGCATGGGGAAGAAATTCTTTATGGGCGCGCTCCGGCTTTCGTCGAGGGTCTCCGCCCCGGAATTCTTAAAAAACGCGGCCAGCTTGTCCTGCTTGCTGTTCCAGAGGCCCCATTTCTCGTATATCCTTTTAAGCTCGCCCGTGCGGTAGAGTTTTGCCAGAATCTCATCCAGCCTTTTTTTCAATTCCGTGTCGTTTTTACGGATGGCTATGGCATACAGGCCCTCCCCCACCGGCGGCCCCGCAAATTTGAGCGCGGGGTTCGGCCTGGCGTAGTAGGCGGCGATAGGCAGGTCAAGAAGGACGGCATCCAGCCTTCCAAGGGCCAGATCCTGATAGGGCTCCACCTGCCCGGAGTATATCCTTACGTTAACGCCACGCATGCCCATGAGGATGTCCTGGGCCACCGTGCCGGAGAGCGTGCCCACCTTTTTGCCCTTCAGGTCCGCAACGCTCTTTATCGAGGAATCGTCCCTACGCACCACGAGCTGTTCGGTGTAAACGTAGTAAGGGGCACTGAAGAGGACGTGCTCCATTCTTTTCTTCGTTATCTCTATGCCGTTCATGGCGAAATCGAAATCTCCGCGCTCAAGGGCCGGGATCAGGCTGTCCCAGGCGTTCTGGGACTGCACGGCCTTTTTTACTCCAAGCTCCCGCGCGATCGCCCCGGCCAGGTCCACCTCGAAGCCTACGAGTTTTGAAGGGTTTTTGGGGTTGGGGAAGGCATAGGGCGCGCCGCCCTCTGCGTCCGACCCCCAGAGGAGGTAGCCGCGTTTTTTGATCTTTTCAAGCGTGCTCTCCTTAGGCTTGGACGGCGCGGCCATGTATATGACCGCCGCGATCCCGGCAAGGAGCAAAAGAAATTTAAGCAAACGGGACATAATCGTTTTAAGGTAAACAAATCAGGCATGAAGCGTCAAGAGTTCGGGCGACATTGGCTCATGTAAGCGTTATAGGGGGGGCGGCACAGTTTGAACCAAATTGAATCCTGCATTCCCAAATATCATCCGCGCCCACGAGTTTTTTGAAATACGAAGCCGGCACGAAATCCAAATCTTCCAGAAGACTTAAAACCCGTAACTTTTTGCGCCACTTTACTGGGAAGCGAAATCCAGGAACTCCTGTTCGTTAAACGTTTGAACAGCCAGGCCTGTAAAGTCCCAATAAAATCAGGGGTTAAGGCTTTCACCTTGAACGGAAAAACAAAAAAAGGCAATGGGCTTTCAGGAATTTTTTCCC
>JAEHJW020000532.1_pt1 | contig 36784 bp, 44 predicted proteins | sample 9271431 | NCBI WGS metagenome assembly JAEHJW02 | reverse complement strand
TTTTATTGCCCGGCTACAAAGTGTACGCACATATACACTTTGATCGGGGAGAATTGGCACATTGGCCACGTGGGAATTGGCAGGAATTCCACGACATGGCCAACGCGCCAATTCCTCGATGCCGCCCCGGTAATAAATAATAGTGGGTATCTTCTTTGTTACTGCCAAACTGTCGGTTGGCCGCATCCGTCCCTTGCCTGCCGCAAGACCGGTCCCATAGAATCGCGACGTTCGCTGCCCACAACCGCAACCCGACGATGATCGGTGGTTCCTCTTGGCTGCAATGACGCCGCAGGTCTTCGTCAGCAAGTGGCAAAAAACCGCACTCACCGAGCGCAGTTCGGCCCAGCAACATTTCCTCGATTTGTGCGACCTGCTTGGGCACCCCAAACCGGCAGACGCCGACCCCGAGGGAACCTGGTACACGTTCGAACGCGGCGTCGAAACAACCGGCGGCGACAAGGGCTGGGCCGACGTCTGGAAACGCGGCTATTTCGGCTGGGAATACAAGGGCAAGCACAAGGACCTGAACGCCGCTTACCAGCAACTGCTGAAGTACCGCGAAGCGCTCGAAAACCCGCCGCTGCTCGTCGTGTGCGACACCGACCGGCTCGAAATTCACACGAATTTCACGGGCACCGTCAAGCGGGTTCATACGATCAATCTCACGTCGCTCGCCGAACCGGCCAATCTCGACGCCCTGCGCAAGCTGTTTCACGACCCGCAGGCGCTTCGCCCCGGCGAAACGGCCGTGGGCATCACGCAGGATGCGGCGAAGCGCATCGGCGTCATTGCCGACAGCATGCGCGCCCGGGGCGTGCCCCCGCGCGACGCGGCCCATTTCCTGATGAAGCTCATGTTTTGCATGTTCGCCGAAGACATCGAACTCCTGCCGGCCAGGCTCTTCAGCCGGCTGCTCGATGGCGCGAAAAGCGACCCGCCGCGCCTGGCCCGAATGCTGAAAACATTGTTCGAAGCGATGGCCAACGGAGGCGATTTCGGGGCCGACCCGGTGCGGCGGTTCAATGGCGGGCTGTTCGACGCGGCCGACGTGATTCCATTGACCCCTGGAGAAATCACGCAGTTGATCGAAGCCAACCGGCACAACTGGGCCGATGTCGAGCCGTCGATCTTCGGAACCCTGTTCGAACGCACGCTCGACCCGGCGAAGCGGTCGCAAATCGGCGCGCACTACACCAGCCGCGACGACATCCTGACATTGCTCGAACCGGTGGTCATGGCCCCCTTGCGGCGTGAGTGGGAGGCGGTCAAGACCCGCTGCGATGCGCTGTGGCTGAAGATTCAGGCCGAGTCGCAGAAGGCGGCGGCCACCAGCGCAGGGCCTTCGCAGAAACGTTCGAAGCCGCGCGCCGAGTTCGACAAGCGGATTCGCGAATTCCGCGAAAACCTGGCCCATGTGCGCATTCTCGACCCCGCCTGCGGCTCGGGCAACTTCCTGTACGTCGCCATCAATCTGCTGCTCGACCTCGAAAAAGAAGTCAACGCTTACGCTGCGCCGCGGGGGCTGAGCCAATTGCCGATGGTGCGGCCGACGCAGTTGGCGGGCATTGAAATCAATCAATACGCCCAGGAACTGGCTCAGGTCGTGATCTGGATCGGGTACCTGCAATGGAAACGGCAGAACGGCTTCACGCCCGACACTGACCCGGTGCTGGAACCGTTTGAAAGCATCCGCTGCATGGATGCGATCATCGATCTGACGAACCCCGATGCGCCGCTCGAACCCGAATGGCCCGAGGCCGACTACATTGTCGGCAACCCGCCGTTTTTGGGCGGCAAGTTGCTGCGAACAAATCTGGGCGACTCCTACGTCGATGCCGTCTTCAACGTGTGGCGCGACAGGGTGCGGGCCGAGGCGGACCTTTGCTGCTATTGGTTTGAAAAGTCGCGCCGGCAAATTGAGCGAAAACAATGCAATCGCGCCGGCTTGCTGGCGACGCAGGGGATTCGCGGCGGGGCCAACCGCGAAACGCTGGCGCGAATCCAGGAAACCGGCCGCATTTTCTTTGCAGAGAGCGACCGAAGCTGGATACTCGACGGTGCCAATGTGCATATCAGCATGGTTGGCTTCGAGGCCGCCAGCAAGGCCGCCGCGTGTGTTCTCGACGGCCACGCCGTGGCCACAATCAACACAAACCTCACGGCGACGGCGGACATCACGACAGCGCGGCGGTTGTCGGTCAACCTGAACCAAAGCTTCATGGGCGACACGAAGGGCGGCGCGTTTGACATCTCTTTCGCAAAAGCCCTTGATCTCCTGCAAATGCCCAACGTAACCGGCAAGTCGAGCAGTGACGTTGTCGTTCCGTGGTGCAACGGAATGGACGTCACCCGACGAGCGCGCGACATGTGGATTATCGACTTCGGCGTGGAAACAGCAGCAGCCGACGCTGCGCTGTACGAAGCGCCGTTCGAGTACACACGGGCGCAACTTTACTCCGTTCGGCAGGAAAACAAACGCGAATCTTACAAGACGCGATGGTGGATTCATGTTGAGGCACGCCCGGCAATGCGTGACGCGCTACGCATTGTGGATCGCTTCATCGTTACGCCCACAGTCGCAAAGCACCGCGTTTTCGCGTGGATGGCTAGCCCGACTTTACCCGACCACCAACTTATTGCGATCGCTCGCTCGGATGACTACTTCTTCGGCGTGCTTCATTCGCGCATTCATGAAACGTGGACACGAGCGCAGGGAACGCAAGTGCGCGAGCGCGAAAGCGGCTTCCGCTACACGCCGACGACTTGCTTCGAAACGTTTCCGTTCCCGATCGCGGACGAAGCGCAGGCGGCCGCCATTGCCAACGCCGCGAAAGACCTCGACACGTTGCGGAACAACTGGCTCAACCCGCCCGAGTGGACCCGCGAAGAAATCCTCGAATTCCCCGGCTCGGCCGACGGCCCGTGGCAGCGATACGTCCATGACGTCAACGAGCGCGGCATCGGCACGGTGCGCTATCCGCGGGTTGTCCCCAAAGACGACGCCTTCGCCAAACTGCTGGCGAAGCGCACGCTGACGAACCTCTACAACGAGCGCCCCACCTGGCTCGATCTGGCCCATCGCCGGCTCGACGAAGCCGTCTTCGCCGCCTACGGCTGGCCCGCGGCGCTCAGCAACGAAGAAATCCTCGAACGCCTCCTCGAATTGAACCTCTCGCGCGCCGCATCGGCTCAAGCATAGCCGTTCAATGAAAAACGAGCCGCGACCGTGAGGGAGTGGTTTCCCGCGAAGAATTGGCGAGCCGTACCACTCCCTGACGGTCGCGGCTCGTTTTGAATTTGCGTTTTTCAACGGGCTGATCGCGCCGCCGCCTGGCCGTACGCGAAAAAAGTAATGGACCGCGGCGTTGCGAGCCGATATGCTCAAGTTATGGGAAAGGCGGCAAAACAATTCAGATTTGACCTTGTCATTCGCGGCGAAAACGTCGCGCCGGCGACGGTGCGGGTCGCGGATCTCTGCCGGCTCCTGCAGGCTTGCGAAAGGATCGTCCTTTCCCTGGCAGGGGCCCACGAGGTCGCCTTCAGTCTCGTGGGAATCGAGAAATCGAGTAATCGGCTGGTGTTCGAAGTGGCGTCGCGCGAGCGCCCGCGGCTCCGGAAGCTGGCACGGGCCATTGCATCGCGCCGCTATTCATCGCTTCCCCGGCCGGCCTGGGCCGGGTTGAGCGCCCTGTCTGACCTGATTTCGAGCCGCGGCTGGCGACTTGATTGGGAATTCCAGTCCGGCGCGGCGCCCGATGCTTCAATTTCCGCCGAATGCCCCGTACCCCCTCCGCCGCCAGCCATCAAACGTCGCGGCGCGGCGACGCTTTACGGCAAGCTCGTGACGGTGGGCGGCGTCAGCCCCCATGCGCTTTTGGCGCAAGAAAACGGGCGAAACGTTCGCGTTCATCTGGATCGGGAGCTCGCGAAGAAGCTCGCGCAACGGCTCTATGACGTCGTGGGACTCGAAGGCGAGGCCGTTTGGACCGCCGATTATGAAATTGAAGAGTTCACCGCGGCGCGAGTGCTGCCCTATCGCGATGGGTCGATCCTGGAAGCGTTCGACGCGCTCGCCAGGGGCGCAGGCGATGCCTGGGACAATGTCGACGCGCGCCGCTTCGTCGAATCCCTGCGCGCTGAGGCGATGCCGTGATAATCGTGCTCGACACAACGCCTCTGATCTGGGGCGTCCAGGGAGTTTCTCACCCAACTCAGCGATCGTGGGTTGGCCGCACGCGGCGCGGATCCCACCGGCGCGTTCCGCGTGCCATATCGCGTCGGCAATCCAGCTTCCGCGCGGCCATCGAAAACGTTTCCGCGCCGCATGGGGCGATGGGAAACAGTCGCGAGAAGCAAAATTGACTGGAAACCGTTCAATTCCAATGGTATGCTAGCGCGAACGATGGACCTGTCGGGAGTTGAACCCGATTCCCTGTGCTTGTCAGACGTGGGACCGACCGCGGCAGGCCCGCTGTGTGAACGGTAGGCACGAAAATGAGGACGCGGGGGGTCCAACCCCGATTCCCAGCTTAGCAGGCTGGCGTTCTGTGCAATTGAACTACGTCCTCAAATTTCGAGGCCTACAAACGACGCGACCCCGAACGGAGGGTAGCACCTGCGTTCGGGGTCAGTTTTTGCATTTGGCATCCTCTCCCAATTTGACAATCCGTTTTGCAATCGTCATTATTGCAACGCGAAATTCCCATCGCCGACCGGCTTGAAGCGCGGGGCAAGCCTCTGCATGGTCCGGCGGAAGCTGTGCGCGGTCGCGTCGAAGTCTCTCGCGTTGCCCACATAGCCACGCTCGGCCGCTGCTTTCGCAATATCACGAAAGTGCATTGGGCCGCCCCTTTCCCGCAGGATATCCGCAGCAATCTTGGCAATTGTAGTTTTGCTGTCGGCGGCGCTGTCACCTCTGCGCTTGGCCTTCACGCGAGCTGATTCGGCCACTACGCGCTCGATTTCACGCATTGCGGTCAATTCTGGTTTTCGCGGCGGTAGCTGTTTGCGTGGCGGCGGGGTGCGGCGGCGGCGTGGAGTCGCTGCGGGTCGATTGCAGTTCGACGGCCGCGTGCGAGGCGAGTTTGAAGCGGATTCGGGCGGCGTTGCCCGAGTCGGAGCGGGCCGACTTCGGGCGCGATCTGGCGGCCGCGTGCGCGCTCGATTTGCTCGGTCGGGCGGTCGCGGGCGATCGCGACGGGGGAATGGACGTCACGTTGAAGCCGCTGGACGGCCTGACTGTGCGTGAAATCCGGGTGCGGGCGGAGGCCAACCGCGTTGAAATGCGGAAGCGCATGGGGGTTAAGGCGAAATGACGGGCGAAATTCCTTGCGTCAGCGGATTAGTAATCCGCTGACGCAAGCGGGTTGAAAGCGGGCGGAAATCGTGGGCAGCGGTCGGTGGCCGGCGGATTCAAAATCCGCCGCCCGTAAAGGGCATGAGGGTTCGACTCCCTCCTTCGGCAGTGCGTGTTTTCTGGCGGTTTTGAGGCGGTCGGGTGAAAAAGGGCGGCGGATTTGTAATCCGCCGCCCTTTGGCCGGGCGGCCCGAAAACGCCTGGTGAGTGTGGCCGTCGTAAGGGCGGCCCGGCGAAACTCTGAGGCTTCGGCCTCTGCCAGTGTAACTTTGCAACTCCCAGGTGTTTTCGGGCCGCCCGTGTGCGGGAGGTCATCGAATGATCCGTTTCGTGCGGCGGTTGATCGCGGGGCCGTTCGTCCTCTTGGGGCTGATTCTTTTCGCTGTCGCGCTCTGGATGGCGTTTGCGGGGCCGGCGGATTGGCCGCAGGTGGCCCTGGTCGGCGCGACGGGATTCATTTGCGTCGGCTTGGGCGGCTGGGTCGGCGGCGGTTCTCCGCAGCGTGGAACATCGGTGGCGGAGCGGGTCGAGGTCGATTGGCGCGGGCGGCGGCCGACGCGGCGGCAACTGGACTATGCGCGGCGGCTCGGGGTGTGGATCAAACCGGGGATGACGCGCGGCGAATTGGCGGATGCGATTGATCAGGCGGTCGCGAAATGATCGGGTCGCTTCCGGCGGGCGTTCTGGCGGCCGGCTTCCGGTTGCGGCGGCGCAGCTCGGCGGTCAGGAGTTCGGCCGTTGCGCGGGCGGTCGGCAGGTTGAGATTCAGGCGGGTCACTTCTCCCTCTGGCCTGTCCGGGGCTCCGTTGAACGCAATCTCGATCAGGTCGTCTTTCAGTGATCTGACGCTGCGCAGGTCGCCCACGTCATGTCGAAATGTGAATGGCATGAACCGCGGCGGGTAGTCGCATTCGGTCGGCATTGGCCCGCGCTTGTTGATTTCTCTGAGCGCGTCGAGGGCTTCTTTTTGGCGCTTGTCGGGTCTCAGGCCCATCGAGGCGATGCCGATGATTGCAATCAGGGTCACAATGAGGGCGGTGATTGGCATGGCATTCCCCGGGTTCGTTAATCTCTTCTCCAGAGCGTTTTCTATCACCCGCGGCTCGGCGGTTCCAGATGATTTTTTTGGATAAGTCCAAAAAAATCGGCGGTGTATGCTTGACGGGCGGAGTTTGCGAGCGCATGATCGGCACCGCAAAGTTTACATTGGCATGCGCGAGCGCAAGCTCTTCTCTCGGCCTTTTCGCCGGGGAGTTGTCGAGGCTCACGGATGCCGCCCATAACGTGGTTGTATTCGTGTTGCCGGCCGTGCCAATGCGGCTTTTGCCGGCAACTCCCCTGAGCGTTTTTGTCGGCCTCAACACGTTGCAGATTCGTCATGCCTGCGCGTGTGGCCGGCTCGGCCGTGTGAACGCGGTCGGGCCGGCGGCCGGCATTTTCGGCGACTTCGGGGGGTGGTTCTTCGCGCGTCCGGTTTTTCCGCTGCGCGCGGGAGGTATTCGCCTCAGTGGACAATCTTCGGCACGGAAATTTGTTTCCGGTGGGCTGGCGCACGCATGCTTTTTGTGCGTTCCAATTTCCGTTTTCAGGAGGTGGTCCAGGCGGCCAGTCGAGCGCACGGAGGCTGGCGGGGGTGTTCGGCGGCCGCGGGAGGGCGTGTCATGTCGAGTGCGAGTGCGCGATGCCGGATTTTCGATCCCGGCGCGGCGGAACCGGTCGAGGGCCAGCGGCTGGCGGAGTTTTTCGAGCAGGTCTATCTGCGGTGGCGGCCCGAATTGCGGGCGATGACGCGGAAGGATTACCGGCGGGAAATCGGGTGTTTTTCGCGGTGGCTGGAGCGGCCGGCGGTCGTGGCCGATCTGTGCGACGACACTGTCTCGGCGTTCGTCGCGGCGCGGTTGGAGTCGGTGTCGGCGGCGACGGCCCGCAAGGGCCTGGCCACGCTGCTCTGTTTGTGGCGGCTGGCCTGGCGGCGGCGGTTTTTGAACGATGCCCCCCGCGATTTGCCCGAGATTTCGCCGCCGCGCAGTTTGCCGCGGGCCTGGTCGGCGGTCGATCTCGACCGGCTGCTCGATGCGTGCGCGGCAGCGGTCCCGCGGCGGGGCTGGGGGCCGGCGCACTGGCGGGCCCTCGTGCTCGTCGTCTACGACTCGGGTCTCAGGATTTCGGCGGCGCTTTCGGTTCCGGTCGCGGCGTTCGACGCGCGGCGGCGCACGATCTGTGTGGCGGCGGCGGCGCAGAAACAGGGGGCGGAGACGGAGCACGTGCTCCATCCTCAGACGGTCGCGGCCCTGGTCGCGATGCGGGCGGCGCCGCCCACGGTCGGAACGGCGAAATGGGGGCCGGTCGCGCGGCAGCGGTTGTTTCCCTGGCCCGTGCATCCGCGCAAGCTCTGGATCTGGTTCGATGCCGTTTGCCGCGCGGCGGACCTTCCGCACGGGCCGCGCGACAAATTTCACCGTCTGCGGCGCACGTCCTATACGCATGTCTACGCGGCCCTCGGCTTACAGGCGGCGACGGATCACGCGGGCCATTCGTCCGATTTGTCGCGGCACTATCTCGACCGCGAGTTGGCTCGGGCCGTTCAAGGTCGGCCGTCGGCGGCGGATGTTTTGCCCCGGCCCGGGGCGGCGCGGCAGGGGGCGTTGTTCACGTAGCTGTCGATTATCGTTTTCCGCGAAGCGTCGCCGCGCGGGGGTCCGGTGTGTTGCCGGGGGCTGTTCAGTCGTCGCCCAATCCACTCCCGCGCGGTTTTTTTTGCTCTGCCGGCCGGGGTCGCGTATTCGGTGCTTGCGGCCCGGGCTTGTGGCCTCCCGTACTCGGTGGGGCGGCCGGCGGAGTTTTTATGTGGAATGGAGGTCGTGATGTCTCAGTCGGGTCAACGGGTCGATGCAATATTTCGCGAGGAGTTGCGCGCGCGGCTGCGGTCGCATTTCGCCCTGGAGGCCCGCGCGCTGTTCGCGGGTTTGGCGTGTGCGCGCGGCTTCACGTTCGCTCTTGATGTTTTGGAGCGGCTGGAGAATTCCGGCCTGGTGGCGGCGGCGGCGTTTGTCGGCCCGGACGGTCCCCAGGTGTTGCGGCTGTTTGCGCTCGTTGGCCTGCTCGATTTTCTGGGCGACTTTGGCCGGTTCGTCGAGGATCATCGTTCGTCGTCGGCGGGGGTTCACCGCGATGGCGCGGAGAGCGCGAAGGGGTCGGATGTTTCTTCTGACAACTGAGAACCGACAACTGACAACTCGTTTTCTGGCCCCGGCCGGCCGTGGCATGTCGCGGCCGGCCGGGGGTTCGGGGTTTAGTGTTCACGCGGAGACGCAGGGAGGTGTGGCGTGCAGGAGTTTTGGTTGCCCCAGTCGAAGTCGAATCTGTTGTGCCCCGATTTCGGCAAGTCGCTTGTTTTCGTCCCGATTCGGATTCTGTCCGAATCGGATGCGGTCGTATCGCTCGTCACGGAGGCGAACGGCGTCGATCTGCAGCATGTCGTCACGGTCGGGCCGGAGCCGCGGGTCGCAACGCTCGCGGTCTCGGTCGATCTGAGTGAGGTCGTGCGGTCGGTGCGGGCGGTCGTAATGGGTCAGATTTTTTCGTCAGTGCGCTAATTGGCAGTTGTCGGTTGTCAGTTGTCAGCACGCGGGATCGGCTGACGCCTCTTTCCGACAACCGACAACCGACAACTGACAACTGACAACTCTTTTTCACGGAGGATTTTCGATGCTGGTTCTGATGCGGCGGCCGGGTGAGCGGGTGTATATCGGCGACGCGACGATCGAGATTGTCGCGGTGCGCGGCGACCAGGTGCGGGTCGGCATTGCGGCGCCGCCCGAGGTGTCCATCGTGCGCGAAGAGGTCGCGACGCCGGCGGAACGGGCACGGCGGCCGGCGGCCGGCGGCGGCGGCCGGCGTCGCTGTGCGCGGCGGGTGGGTTAGACGCTTCGCGGGTGTTCGTTGAACACTTAAAACTCGAATGACTGAATGGATTCATGATGAGTTCGAAACGTCGGCCGGCCGACGGCCAGAAACAGTTGCCCTTCGCGTTGCGATTGCGCGGTCTCCGGTCGCGGCTGGGGATTCCGTCGACCACGAAATTTCTGATCGTGGTCATGTGGCAATTCGTGCATGACAACCCCGAACAGACCTGCTGGCCCAGCCAGGCGGCCCTGGCGGCGGCGATGGACTGCGGGGTCAAGACGGTCAAGCGGGCCCTCGCGCAGGCGGTCGGCCTGGGTTTGGTTGCCGTGCTCCGGCGGGGCCGCAAAGGGTGCGGCTCGAACAAATATCGAATCCTCTGGTCCGAGATATTCGCGCGGGCGGGCCTGCTCGATGCCCTCCTGGATGCGTCGGCGGCGGGCGGCGGCGAGGCGGTTTTGGGGGCCTTCGACGCCGTTCTCAAGGGGTCAGATTGGCCCCTTGAGAACACGGGTCAAGGGGTCAATTTGTCCACTCAAGGGGTCAGTTTGTCCACTCAAGGGGTCAAATTGACCCCTAGAAACCTCCAAGAAAGAAATAAGAAAGAGAAACCACCTCCTCTTGGCGCGCAACGGTTTGGCGCGCAGCGGTCGGCGGGCGTGGCAGCGTGGAAGGCGGTGGAGGTGGATTTGGTGAACTGTGGATTGGCGTTGCCGGCGGAAGCGGTGGCCCGGGCGGCGCTGCGGGGTCACACGCCCGAGTCGGCGGCGGCGGTGGTCGCGTTCTGGCGGTCGCGGCCTGGCGCGTGGGGGCCGGGCGCGCTGTTCAAGCGGCTGGCCGAGTCGCCCGCGCTTGCGCCCGATCAGGGCTGGCCCGCGAAATCCGACAGCTATCGGAAATCGCAGGAAGCGGCGGCGCGGTCGGCGCGGGTCGCGGCGGAACGGGCGGCGGCGGTTCCAGCGGTCGCCCTGGCGGGCGGCGGCGATCGGCTCGAGGCGGAGTTCGGGCCGGTGCTCGATTCTTTGCCGCAGTCGGAACGCGGCGACGTGGAGCGGGCGGCGTGCGGCGAGGATGCGTTTTTGCGGCGGCTGGCGGCCCGCGGCGAGTTGCCGCGGCATGCGTTGTTGCGCGAGGTGGAGCGGCGCTTCGCTTAGTTTTCAGTTTTCAGTTTTCAGTTTTCAGGGAGAATTTCATGGCGAAGATGGTGAAAACGCTCGACGGGCTGCGGTCCGCGCTCGAGCCATTATTGCGCGACGGCGAGACGCTGATCGTGCACGAGCAGCATGTTTTTTTTCGCCATTCTGGCGAGGCGCGCCGGTCGACGTCTTATCAGGCTGGCGTCGTGGTCACCGCGCCGGGCGGCACGTTCAACGAGCACGTCACGGGGGCGTCGGCGCACGATTGCCATGTTAAATTTCTCGCGCAGGTCATGCCTAAATTGCGCCCCAGGCCGGTCTCACTCGCCCCGATATCCGAGCCTCCGCTGCGCCTGCCCGCCAATCGCGGCTGTGGCGGAGTTGTCTGACAACTGGCAACTGAGAACCGACAACTTTTTCGAGGTGTTTCATGCGGCGTGAGGTTTTCACGTGCTCCAAGTGCGGTGCCGTGCACTGGTACCGGCCGGCGGTCTGTCAGCGGTGCGGGCAGGATGGCCTGCCGCCGCGTCTTCAACGGCCGCCCGAGGTGGCGGCGGAGTCTCAATTTCATCGGAGGGTTAGCGATGGTGGCCAAGGCGAAGACGGCAACTAGTAGCGCGAAACGTGGCGGCCCGCAGCGCGATTGGCGGCGGATGTTCGCGATCGCGGAAGCGAGTCTCGAGGAGTTCGGTGTCGAGGCGGCCCGGGCGGTTTGCCTTGTCAAATCTGGCGCGGCGGAGCGGTGGGAAGATTTCGCCTCGTCGCCGGTGGGCGATGAGGCCCTCGTCGAACGCCTGGCGGCGGAGATTCCACCGGAGGGTTCGACGGCGGTCAACGGATTCTGGCCGGTCGAGGCGAAGCCGCTGGGGTTTGAGCGCGGCGGCCCAGGTGGCGTGCCGGCGGTGTGGTACGGCGCGGCGTCGCCGCTCGCCGATCGCGCGCCCGATCTGTGCGGCCCGGAGTTCCTGGCGGCGGTGCGGTCGGCGTTCGGGCTGGTCGCGCTGCTCGGCGATGCGGAGCGGCTGTGGTGCGGCCTGCCGGTTGTTCCCGGCGGCCGCGCGGGTCGGCTCAAGAAATCTGGGGGTCGCGATAATGGCGAGTGATTACGGCGCGTGCTGTGCCTGCGGCGGCCGGCGGCGGGTGCGTAATATCGTGATGCTCGATTTTGCCGGCCCGGTTCCCGGCCACGGCTGGGGCTGCGTCGTGTGTGGTCTTCCCTGCGACGGCGCGGTCGCGTTCCTGTGCGACGGCTGTATCCGTCGCCGGCGGCCGGCCGTCATGGTCAGTGCGGGCGGCGGAAAGCGGGTGTCGATCGAGTCGCTGGCCAGGGTTCCGTTCGCGCATGATCTCGCGCGGCACGGCGACGGTCCCGCGGCGCGTTAGCGGCAGCCGGCGGCCCAGAGGCGGAGGCGGGCCAGGGCGCGTGGGCGGGGCAGGTCGACGCCGGCGAGCCAGCGAATGAGCGTGCGGGTATCGACGCCGCACGCGGCGGCGGCGGCGCGGCGACTCGTGCGCCGGCCGGGCGGCGGCCTGGTCCCGGTGTGGCGGCGGTCGATCAGATCCGCGATCCGGGCCAGTTCGGCCCGCACGCGCGATTCGTCGCGCGTGTTCCGGCGTTTTCCTTTGGGCCAGGCCATGAGTTCACCGCGAAGAAACAGAGGCCGCGGCCGTGGAAGTCCTGCCGTTGGTCGTTCGTTCGCTTCAATGGGGCCACGGCTGCGGCCCGTGCATTCTGCCTCGGGCGGAGGGCGGTTGTCAAGCGTTTCCGGCGTCGGCGTCTCGCGGCAGGACGATCGGCGGCGCGACGCCGCCGCTACTTTAGGCCAGCCGCGGCGCGGCTGGCGGCGATCGTGGGCACGGTCGGGCGGCGGTGGTCGTCGGCGGGGGTGATGAGGCTGAGCACTTCCGGTCGCCAGACGATCGGCATGCGCGATTCGAGATCGCGGGCGAATTCGGCGTCGGCGGCGTAGTGTGGCTGCCAGGTGGGGAGTGGGGATTTTGGATTTGGCACGGCGAACATTTGGGTTGATACGTTGCCGATTCGATTTTCGGGCTGCGCCCAGAGGATTTTTCCCGTGGCCTGGTATTGCATGCGGAAAAAAAATGCAGGCCCTTCAGACAACTGAGAACCGACAACTGACAACTCTCTCGCGATGGCCCTGCGGGCCTGGAGGATTCCCCAGGGGGCGTGCGTGTCGTCGTCGTCTTGATAGAGGATATAGTCGCGCGTCGCGGCGGTCTGGCCGGTGTTGCGGGCGGCGGCGCCCCAGTCGCCGTGGGGGCCGTCGGCGAGCGGGATGTGGCGTGCGTGCGGCAGCCCGGCGGCTTCAACCAGCCCGCGCACGTAGTCGTGGTGGTCGTCACTCACGACGAGCACTTCGTCAGTTTCGCGCAGGCCGGCGGGGCGGAGGGCGGCGAGCGTGCGGGCCAGTGAGGGGCGGCCCCGCGTGGGAATCACGATGCTGAATGTCGGGCCGACGTTCAGCGTCGCCATGAACGCCTCATGCTGCGGCGTGAGCGTATCGCGCCAGGTGGCCTGGTGGTAGGGCCACGGGCGGTTATCGCCCCAGAGGCAGGCGGATTGATTTCGCGCGAAATGGTCGCTAAGCCAGGCTTCGTTGCCGGCGTGGAAATCGGGCACGCGCCACCAGTCGGGTTTTTCGAAAATTCTCGCGTTGCGGAGCCAAAAAAAGCTGCCGGAGAAATGCCAGCCTCCATAGCGCGTGGGGAATCCGTTCGCGCTCCGCAGGCAGCCGCACGCGGCGTGGTCGATCAGCGCGTGCTCGATCTCGGGCAACGCGCAGGTCAGCGTGCTCGTCAATGCGTTCGCCCATTCGTCGCAGGGGTAGTCGGCCTCGCGCCCGCATTTGCTCGCGCCCTTCGAGTGCGCATAGAGCGTGAGGTGATTGGGGTCGAGCGTTTCGACGTGGCCCAAAAGATGCGCAAATACAGCCGCCTCTTGCAAGCGGCGGTCGTGGGGCACGCGCCACGTTCGGCAGCGGCGCGAATCCCAATCGGGGTATGATTGCCATTCGCCTTCGATTTCGGCGGGGTCGGTCCAGCCGTGTTCGGTGGGAATCGCGATTATCACGCGGCCATTGAATGCGTGTAAATGCCGGGCCATTTCGCGGGCACGGCGGCGCCACACATCGCCGGGCAGGCCGGCGCAATAGTAGAGCAGGTGCCGCACGATCGGTCGCGTCGGGTCGTAAGGCAGCGGGCCGGGCGGCGCGGGGGTGTGGCCGGTGATTCGGCCCGCGAGCGTGCTCGGGTGCGGCAGACCAGCGGTGGCGGCGGGTGCTGTTGATGCCGCGTTTCCGCCGCACGTGCCGCAGGGTTGCGGCGGCGGTTGCGGTGGCGACTGCGCGCGGGCCTGGGCCTCGGCGAGACTGATCGGCGGCGGCAGCAGTGCACGGCGCTGCGCGTCGGCGGCGCGTTTCGCGGCCCATTGCGGCGGTTCGCGCAGCGTGTCACCGGCGGCGTTCAGGCGCGCCTCCCACAGGTCGCACTGGCAATTCTGTGGTCGCTCGATGCCACTCGCATCCAGTAGTTGCCGCACGCGAGTGCCCAGTCCGGTTGACGGGTCGGCTTCCCAATCGCGCATGAATTGCAGGGCCGCTTCGACGGCGTGGCGGATCAGTTTTTTCTGGAGTGTTTCGAGCACGTGGTTTCCTTTTGCGTCATGGATTCGGCGCGAGGATCATTTCGCCGCCGCTTACGCCGTCGCTCGTATATCCGTTGCCGCAGGGGTTAGGCCGGGCTAGTCCGCCGATGCAGCCGATAATCGTTTCGTCGAAGGCCGTGGGGCACCAGCCGGCGGCGCTCAGCGGGCCGATTTTGCAGGCGTATGCCTCATACACGCCGAAGCCGCCGCCGCCCCAGCCACCGTTGCACTGGTTGGTCGCGCCCGCGAGATGCGCGCAGATCAGGGATTGGTTGCAGTTCCACAGGCCGATCAAATCGCACGTGATGTCGCAGTAGCGCGTCGGTGATGTGTTGGGCAGTGGCTCGTGAGGCAAGAGCACACTGATCGCGCCGTACCATCCGGCCTGCCCACCGAGTTGCGGCACGGAGGACGAATAATTCACCCACACGGCCAATGCGGGCCACATCGGAAATATCGCGAGCAGGTCGGCGTTCGGCGTGAACGACAGCTTCCAGGCGTTCGCGAACACGAGTTGGCCGCCGCTGCCGTCAGGGCAACAGCCTTCCGCGCCGCTGCCGCTTTCGGGCGAGCCGCTGGGCGACGATGACGGCGGCGGCGACTGTGGGTTGCAGCACGGATTGCAGGACGGGGGCATTCCCATGATTCAGTTGTCAGTTGTCAGTTGTCGGTTGTCGATTTCCAGTGAATCTCAACCAGTCGGGGTAAACGCGACCTGGCCGTCAGCGGTGCCGGAGAATGCCGGCACGCCGCCGGCTAGTCCGCTGTCGGCGACATAGAGGCCGGTCGCATAATCAATATGCACGCCGCCGCTATAGGTCCATGCGCCTCCGTACCAGGTCCAGGCGTTAAACGAATACTTGTAACCGCAGCTGTTCGCGACGCTCATCCAGAAATAGGAGCCGTTGCTTGCTGCACCGTTTAGCAACGGCGCTTTTGGCGCGCCGCCGTTATTGACATAGACCCAACAGCCGGCGGTCGAACCATAGGGCAACGACGACGGCCAGAGCAGCTTGAGCGTCGTCATTCCCTCGCACGCCATCGGCCCGAGCGTAAACCACCACGGGGTGGGCGTGCCGCCATAATCGGAATCGTTTCCCGCGTAGATCGGGAGTGCGCTGGCATCGCTATAGCAGTACCCGTTATCGGTCGTCTGTATCTGGCCCAGCGTCGTTCCCGAGCCAGCGGGCAACTGCGGCGCACCGTAAATCGTCGCGCCGGTCCCGATCGTACTCACGCCCGCCGTCCACGACGGAAAACCGCCGTCGCCCGGAAACGCCTGCCAGGTCCATTGCGTCGTTCCGCACGGGCTTGATCCGCCGCCGCCGCCTCCGCCGCCCGAGCCGCTGCTGCCGCTGCCGGGGGTGGTGCAGTCCACCCACACGGGCAGCCATTCGCCCTGGTTCGTGAGTTGCGCCTCGACGTAGGTTCCGGCGGCGGCGCTGAGCTGCGTCGAATGGCTCGTGATCATCACGGTCTGGCCGGTTGCCTGCCATAAGCCGCTGAGTGTGGCGTAGACGTTCAATGTCGCGGTTCCGGGCGTGACGCCGCCGTTTGTCGCGGCGTTCAATGTTGTCGCCAGAATGCCCTGCACGAATCCGGTGGGCGGCCCGAGCCGCACGTACCCCAGGCTCCCGGCCCCCGAGCCGCTGCCGCTCGTCGCGCCCGGATTCCAGAGGATTTGCGCGCTGCCGCCCGGCGCGGTCTGGAGCTGCGTCGGGTCGGTCGTCACGTCGGCGAACTGGTCGTAGGCGTTCGCGATCGCGAGTCGGGCCTGCGTCACGCCCGCCACGCAGGCGCGGCCGATCTGGCCGGCTTTGACCGGCTCCTGGAGCACGGCGAATTGGCCCAGGTAGGCGGCGTTCACGGCGAAGCCGTTAAACACGATTTCCTGGTCGAACTGGATTGGGTTCGCCGCGGGGGTGATGAGCGGCCCGGCCAGCCCGAGCAGGTCGTATTGCTTGCGGTCGGCCCCCGAGGAGTTTTTGATTTTGACAATCGTGCTCGAATGCACGTCCCGCGGCGTGGCGAACGTGCGCGAGGTCAGCCCCTGCCGCACGGCGGCGGCCGCGTCCATCGCGCCGTTCCAATCGGTCGCGCTGATTTTCAGCGGGTCGCCGGGGTGTGCGTGCCGAAACATCTTTTTTCACCGCGGTGGGATTAGAGTGTTCAGTGTTCAGTGTTCAGTGTTCAGTTTTCAGTGTTCAGGAAGAGGCGTCAGCCGATGACGCTGGCTGAAAACTGAAAACCGAAAACTGAAAACCGGAGCGAAGCGACCAAAGCAAGAGTGTTCAGTTTTCAGTGTTCAGGAAGAGGCGTCAGCCGATGACGCTGGCTGAAAACTGAAAACCGAAAACTGAAAACCGGAGCGAAGCGACCAATTACGGTCCGATGCCGAGCAGGTTGAGGTCTGAGCTGTCGTAGACGGTTTCGACGTAGACGGCGAGCGGCTGTTTCACCAGGGCCTGGCTGGCCACGTCGTCGAAATCGGCGTAGCGCGTCCAGAGGTATTGCCAGCCCAGCTTTGTGATCGGGCCGATCGGGCCGACCATGATGTCGTTCGCGTTCGGCGATGCGGCGAATTTGAACGTGATTTGCCAGGGGAGTTGCGTCGAGAACGGGGGCAGGTTTTTTTGTCGCCCGCTTGCCCCGAGAAACAACACTTCGCCGGCTGCGAAGTTTCGCCAGGGCAGGCTGTTGACCGGGGCGTTCGTGAGTTGGAACAGCGTGGCTTTGTAGGCGTCGGTTATCTGGGCGTTGCTGAAGCCCCAGGTCTCGCTCCAGGTGTACGTTGGCGCCTGCACGTCGACGCCTTCGACCGAATCTTTCGTCACGCCGATGGCGCCCGCGAAGTTCGGGGCGGTCAGCCCGGCCAGCGGGTAGGCGGTCGTCCCCAGTGACTGCGTGATTTTGTTGGTTCCCCCGCCGATCTCGAACGTGTATTCGTTGTCTGATACCGGGCCGTAGGCGTAGTGGCACGTGCCCACCCAGGTCTGATCTCCGATCCGCTTCAGTTCCTGTTGGCTGAACGGCAGGCCTCCGTACAGCGGCGGCGCGGTGGCGTACAGGTTCGCGCCGGCTTCCACGTCGTCCTGCGTGCCGTCGATGATGTAGATCAGTTGCACGTCGGGCGTGTCGCCTAGCAGCGTGTCGCGCGATTCCCAGGCTTCGGAGACTGTGACGGTCATTTTTCACCGCGGGAAGTAGTTTTCGGTTTTCGGTTTTCAGTGTTCAGTTAGCGGGGTCGGCTGCGCCTCTCTTCATCCTTTGCGTTCTTCGCGCCGTTGCGGTCGTTAGCCGAAGGATGCCGTTCCGCGGAGGTATTGGCGCTTGGTGTAATTCGCGATTTGGGCGAGGAGGGGCGTGTTGGGGTCGCCGCCGATTCGGCCGGCGTGCGCGGCGCTGAACGTGCCGAGCACGCTGGCGCGTTGCTCGACGGCGGTGCGGGTCGCGTTTTTCAGGTCTCTCAGGCCGGGGCGTTTCGTGGCCGGCTTTTTGCCGGTTGTGGTCGCCTTCGCGGCGGTCATCGTGTCGCTAAACGCTTTGCGGGCGTCGTCGAGGCGTTTTTGGGCGGCGGCTTGCTGGGCCTGCGTCTGGTCGAAATTGTTGTCGTGTGCGCCGTCGCGGTTTTTGTCGATGTCGGCCCGGCGGCCCTGGCGGCGTTTCTCGATATCGGCCAGGTCGGACTGCTTCCCTTTTTCGATCTCGGCGGCTTTCGCCTGCCACTGGTCGTCGAGCGTCTTTTTCGCGTCGTCGGCGTCGAGCGTCTTGTCGAACTGGGCCAGGAAGTCGATGGCTTTTTTCGACACCCAATTGACCGCTTCGCCCCACAGGCTCTTGAATCCGCCGACCGTCTTCGCCCACGCCGATTGGATGAACGCGCCGGTCTCGGCCATCGCGGTTTCGATGGTCGCGCTCAATTCAATCCATGTGCCCGCTGCGGTCGATTTGAAGTCGGTCCAGACGGTGAGCAGTTTGGCGGTCAGCTTCTCCCATTCCAACTTCACGGCGAGCAGGGCGAGTTCGGCGGCGGCGGCCAGGTCGCCGGCGGCCAGGCGGGCGCTGATCGCGTCCCAGGCGGTCACGGCGTCCGACTTCAATTCGCCGAATGCGGCCCCCATCCCGGCGAGGGCTTCGTTTCCCGCGTCGGTGTGCGTGAGCAATGCGGCGCCCAGGCCGGCCACGCCGGCGGTTACGAGTCCGATCGGCGACAGCAGCGCGGCGGCCAGCGGGGCGAGCATTCCCAGCGCCGCGCCGGCGATGGCCACGGTCTTGCCAATCGCGATCAGGCTCGCGCCGGCGGCGGCGACGCCGACGGCGACGCGAAACACGCTGGTCACGGTCTGGCGGTTCGCGTCGATCCATTTGGCCGACGTGCTGATGACGTGCGTGGCCCATTCGCTCCACTTGATCAATGTGGGCGTCACGGCGGCCCCGATGTTGTTCCCGAGTTTGCGGGCGACGGCCCAGAGTTCGGCCCACGTCGCGGCCAGCGTGTTTGCGGCGGCCGCGTCTTCGCCGCTCATCGTCAGGCCCAGTTCGCGCGCGCGGCGGCGCAACTCGGCCAGCGGGCCGAATCCCATCCGCATCAGCGGGATCAATTCTTCGATCGACTTGCCGGTGATTTCGCTGGCGTAGCTCAACTCGCTGATCGTCTCCGCGCTGAGCCGGCTGCGGCGGGCGAAGTCGTCGATCGTTTCGCCGGCGGTGGCAAAGCCCTTGGCGGCGGCGAGCATCGGGGCGGCGGCGGCGGTCCCGATCGCGGCCAGCTTCGCGCCGGTCGCCTGGGCCCGCTGGCCGAATTCGGTCAGCAACTTCTCGCTGCCCTTCAGCATCTTCGAGAACGCGTTATTTTTGCCGTGCAACTCGAAATAGGCGCCGCCGGCTTTGATCTGGGTTCCCATTTTGGATTTTGGATTGGGGATTTTGGATTGGGGATTTCAGGGCCGATCCAGACGGTCAGGATTTCGCGCGAAATAAGGCGCGGAGCGGGGCGAGGTCGTTCTTCGCCGGCGGCGGCGGGCGGCCGGCGCTTGCCGGTCCGGGCAGGCCCAGGGCGGCTTTGCTCAGTTCGTTCGTTTGCCGCGCGGCGGCGGCCCACAGGAGTTCGCGGAGCGTCAGACGGTCGGGGTCGAGGCCGGTGATTCCGGCGAGTTCGTAGATTGTGCGCCACCAGTCAGGGCCTGGGCGTTCGTCGCGGCCTGGTCGATCGCCTGGCGGATCAGGGCGGCGTGCGCGTCCATCATCCGGGCCAGGTCGGGCCGGCCCCATTGCCGGAAAAAATCGGTCAGCGCTCCCGTCAGCGCGGCGTGCGCGGCGGCCAGCGCGTCGCCCCCCATCGCCCGCCCGAAATCCTCGTCGGTGATGCCGCGTTCCTGCGCCTGCGCGGCGCACGCGGCGAACACCACGTCGCACAGCAGCACGGGGTCGGTGCTCAGCCGGGTAATGAGCGGCGGGTCGCCCTCGTCCAACCGCAGCAGGTCCACGTCGGCGAGCCGGCGGATCGACTTGATGCTGGCCACGGTGAGTTCGATGGTCCAGGGCGTGTCGTGGGCGTCGTGGAATTTGGGCATCGGTGGGGGGTTTTGGATTTTGGATTGGGGATTTTGGATTAAAGCTCGGCGGCTGTTACAGCGGGCCGAGGATGGTCGGGCCGTTCAGGCCGTAGGCGGGCTTGGCGGTGACGCTGACTTCGATCACGCCCTCGTCGCCCTGGCTCTCCGAGAATTCGCCCAGCACGCAGACCGCGCGAAAACCTTCGCTTCCGCTGCCGGTCGTGGACGGGCCATTGAGCGCGACCAGATCGACGGCGGTCCCGGCGAGGAAGGCCGTCTGCAGCATGCTGTAGACGGTGCTCGATGTGTCTTTCACCACCTTGAAACTGAATTCGATGTCGGTCAGCGACCGCACGAACGCTTTGAACGGGGCGTTGCCGCGGGTGTTGGCCTCCACGAGTCCGGCGTCGGCCTTGATCTCGACTTCATGCGCGATCGGGATGTCGGTCCAGACGGGCACGCCGTACGTGCCGGTGTTGTACGCCAGGTGCCCGAAGATGCCGACTTGGACGGGCTGGTTGGTCATGAGAAGTCCTTCGCTTTCTGAAAACTGAAAACTGAAAACTGAACACTGAAAACTCGCGAATCGCTCACTTGATGGCGCCCTGCCACAGCGCGGGCAGTTTCGGCAGTTCGGCGGCGGCGGCGGGGGCCATGAAGGGGCGGGGTTTGTAGGTCGCGCGGCGGTGGTCGATCGTGGTCGTTCCGCCGTGCTCGAGGATTTTCGGGGCGGGCAGGCTGCCGGTGCGGCCGTTCAGCCTGACCGCGCCGATAATCACGCTGCCGGGCGATTTCACGAACACGATGTTGCGCTTCAGCAGGGCCTTTCCGTGCGCGCGGGGCGGCTTGCCCGGTTCGCTCGATTTTTTGCTGCGGCGGATGCTCGAGCGGGCGCGCTGCCGCACGAACGCGCCGAATTGGCTGTGCACTTTGGCCTGCGCGCGGTCGGCGGCCTGCTCGATCTTGGCGCGATCGAAAAACAGCGTCTTGGCCTGGGCGAGCTTCATGTCGAGCATGGGGCGGGGATTTTGGATTCGGGATTTTGGATTTTGGATTGGGGCGGCGAAGCCAACGGGCGACTGTTCATGCTCCGGCGATCGTGAGGCGGACGATTTGCGTGAACGTCGCGAGCTGGTCGATATGCTGCCGCTCGTAGAGGTCGGTGGCCAATTGGGCTTCGCTCACGATTCCGCCCTGGCCGATCGGCTGCAGCGCGAGGTATTCGGCGATCGCTTCTCCCAGCGCGATCAGGGGGTCGGTGGCGGCGTTTCCGCCGGTCGTCAACTGGTCGGCGGAAAATCGCTGTTGAATCCCCACGTCGATCAGCCGCGTTCTGAGGGCGTAGTTGTTGGCCCGCGCGACTTGCTTTCGGTCCCAGCCCCCGGGAACGACGGTCACGTGCAGCGTGTCGAGGTCGGTGAGTTCGACGATTGGCACGTTCAGCCGCACGGCGACAAACGGCGGCGTGAAGGTGCCGGCCGGCGCGGCATTGAGCAACGTGCAAATCTGGTCGGCGAGTGCGGTGATCATGTCGCTGCGCTCCGGTTTTCAGTTTTCGGTTTTCAGTGTTCAGTGGCGGATCGGCTGACGCCTCTCACTGAAAACTGAACGCTGAACGCTTGCCTAGGTCACTTTTTTCGAGTGGATGCGATAGGTCGTGTGGGCGGGGTCACTCCAGGCCCACGGCTTACTCCCGTCGGTCGGGGCCTGGCATTCATATACTTCGCCGTTGTCGATGATCCGGTCGCCGCGGGCCGGCGTGCCGATCAGGCCGGCGTTGGCCAGGTCGGCCGCGCCGATCAGGTAATCGCGGTCGGTCGATTCGACGCGGATTGACGTTCCGTCGTCGATCTGGAAATCGCTCTTGCCGCGGCAGGCGGGCACGAGATAGGCCGCGCCGCCGCGGTAATAGGTCACCTGCTCGCCGGCGACGCTGCGGAGCGTCGCCAGTGCGCCGGCGGTGATGGTCGCAAAAATGCTCATTGGTCGCTTCGCTTCGCTCCGGTTTTCAGTTTTCGGTTTTCAGTTTTCAGCCAGCGGGGTCGGCTCGCGCCTCTTCCTGAACACTGAACACTGAACACTGAAAACTTTTTCTTTGCCTTAACAGAGCGCTGAGAGGCTGGCGCTGCTGGCGCTGCAATTTCCGCAGCCGGCGCCGGTCGTCACTTCCAGCCGCACGTAGCGCCCGAAATTGGTCGGCAGGCGGAAGCGGGCCGTCGCGGCGGGCGCGCCTGCGCCGCCGGCTCCGGTCTGCACGATGGCCGCGGCGTTGATCGTCGTCGGCGACGCGAAGGCGCTGTCGCCGTCCTGGGCGACCTGCACGGCGTAGGTCACGGTGTCGCCGTTCGGGGCTTCGGCGGTCGTGAGCGCCGGGGCGCTGATCACGAATTCGGTGCGGGCCAGGAACGAGCCGTGCAGCGTGTTCCGGGTGTCGATGCCGGGGGTGTACGCACTGCCGGGGGCGGCCGGCAGGGCGACGGACTGGGTGAGCTGGCCGTCCTGGCGGCCGAGCGGGGTTCCGATATTGGCGGGCATGATTCGTGCATCCTTTCACGCGGAGAAGAGGCGTCAGCCGATTTTGCGGGCTGAAAACTGAACACTGAAAACTGAAAACTACGTCACAAAACTGAACACTCTGGTTACGCGAGCGCTTCGGTCACGCTGATCGCCTGTGTCACTTTGATCGGGATTCCAAACGCCTCCTGCGGGAACGGCGCGGGGTAGCCCATCGGGTTGTAGGTCGTGCGGCTGGAGCGCAGTTGCTCCGCGCTGCGGCGCGACATGAAAATCGCGTCGGGCACGATGCCGGCCTGGAACGTGGCGAGCATCTGGCTCAGCAGGTGGTCGGTCAGCGTGCAGCCGGCGTCGGCGGTCACGTTTTTGATCTGCGCGATAAAGCGCCACGAACCGACTTGCAGGCCGACGTAGGCCAGAAGCTCTTGCACGTAGCCGGTGTAGGGGTTGCCGTTCGCGTCCAGGATCCGCTGCTCCTGAACGTCAGACATGGCCAGTTGGCCGTTTTGTCCGTAAACCCATTGCACCGCCTTCGGGCCGAATTTGACGGCCCACACGCTGCTCGCGGTGTTGGCGGTGGTACCGGCGGCGTTGATGACCTGGCTGGGATCGACGACGGCCAGCACGCCCGGGAAGCCCAGCGGATCGTTCGTGGTCCCGTAATAGAACTGGCGGGCGAGGGTCTGCATGGACGATTCCATGATGCCACTCGCCTCCATCGTGATATAGGCCGCCGCGCCGTCTTCGTAGCCGTCGGCCACGGCCTTATCGGCCTCCCAACGGGGGTTCAAGATATACGTCTCGATCAGGCGGTTTTCGTACGTGCCGCGGTCCACGATCGCGCCGGTGTTCGCCGCGCGGAAGCTGCTCTGCGGCAGCTTGGTGCGGACCAGCGTCTTGTAGTTGGTGCCCTTGATCGTCCGGGCCGCTCCCATCGTGATTTCGGGGATCAGTTGCGTGCATTCGTCGATGAGGCCCACGGTCATGTCGCTGCCGTTGGCCACGGCGATGTCTAACAGGGTCGGGTAATTGGGCATTGTGATTGCTCCTCACGCCTCACGGCAGATTGAGTGGGATTTTGGATTGGGGATTGTGGATTTTGGATTGGGGCGGCTACTTCGCGCCGGGCAGCTTGAGGCCGGCGGCGAAACGGGCGAGGGCTTCGCTGCCCAGCTTCTGGCTGAGTTTGTTCGGGTCTTTTGCGGCCTTTTTCCGGTCGGCGGCTTCGGCGGGGTCGGGGCTGCGGCTCACCGGGTCGGCTTCGCCTCGGAGTTTGCGGTTGAGGCGTTTGTTCAGGTCGGCGACTTCCGATTTTAGGCGCTTGATTTCTTTGGCCTGGGCCTGGCTGTGGAGGGCCTGGGCCTCGGCGAAGCTCTGCCCCTGGGCGAACCAGACCGCGCCCTGGCGGCCGAATGCGGCGATGAACCGTTTGCCTTCCTTCCGGCTGAGCGGTTCCTGTTCCTCGTCGTCTTCGTCCTCGTCGTCCTCGTCTTCGTCGGCTTCGTGGTCGGCGTCGTCGTCGTCGCCGTCGTCCACGTCGAGTTCCGGCTCGCCCTCGGTCGCGTCCTTCACGTCTTCCTCCGCGTCTTCTTCGGCGTCGCCGTCGTCCATGGCGGGCGTGCCCGGGTCGCCTTCGCCGTTCGGCACAACCCCTTTGGGCTTCGAGTCGGTCGGGTCGTCGTCTTCCTCGTCGTCGCCCAGCGGGTCGTCGCGTTCGAGTTCGTCGTCTTCGCCGTCGCCCGATTCCTTCGCGGCCTTTTTGAATTTTTTTGCGGCGGGCTTCGCTGCGGGTTTGGCCTTCGCGGCAAGCTTCTTGGCGTTCTTCGCGGGCTTCGCGGTGGGCTTTTTGCCCAGGCGGGTCTTCGGCATGGCGGTCTCCGGTTCGGGGGCTGGGTCGGGGGCTGGGTCGGTGGCGGTGATTGTCAGGCCGTGCGCGGCCAGAAACCGGCCGGCGAACGCGCGCAGCCGGTCGGGGTCGATGTCGAAAGCGGTCGGGCCGGGTGTCTGGTCGGTCAGTCCCAGCGCGTAGGCGCAAAGGGTTTCGGCGTCGAGCGGAATCGTTCCGGTCTTGGCCTGGCGGTGGAACAGTCCGTCGGGGTTCGCGGCGGGGTCGTCCACGAAATCGACGGCGCAGAGTTTGAGCAGGCGGGCGTGCCTGAAATTGTGCACGTTGTCGGGGTCCGGCGATGCGAATTCGCCCTGCGTCTGGCGGCCGTCCTTGTCGGTCAGCACCTGGCGGTGGGCGTCGAGGAATTCGTCCTCGGCGGGAAAGTCGCGGTCGAACACGATCGAGGTCCCGAAGCTGCTGTCGTCTTCGGCGGCCAGCCGCAGCACGTAGCCGGCCAGGTCGCCGTCGGGCGTGGCGTGGGCCGTCTCGGCGCAGTGCAGGTCGGCCCGCACCTGGTCGCCGTCGACTTCTCCGCCCTTCACGCGGCCCAGCAGGGTTCCGAGTCCGTCCGATGACGCGCCGGGGTGCGTGAACCGGCTCTTGATGCCGCGGTCGCCGCTGAGCCGGATCGCTTCGGCCACCTGCGTCAGAAAATAGCGGTCGATCCACAGGCGGTGCCCCAGCGCTTCGCCGCGGGTGATGACGCTGAGGCCGGTTATTGAGCCGGCGCCCGCGTCGCCGCCCTGGGGGTTCACGCTGCGGGCCGGGCCGTCGTTGTCGGCGGCGGGGTCGTCGGCGTCAGTATTTCGCGCGGAATCTCCGGGGCCCGGGTCGGGCGGGCCTCCCGCGAACCGCGTCAGCCGGGTGCGGAGTGCGGGGAGTTTCAGCGCGGCGGCGGCGCGGCGCGTGCGTGGGTTGATGTCAGGCCGGGGCACTGTGCACCTCCGTCACGTTTACGGGCGGGATTTCGGCGTTGGGGTTGAGGCCCAGTGCGAGCATGATTTTTTGTTCGCGGGCGAGTTCGGCCGCCACCTGTTCGAAGTCGCGCCCCTGCTCGCGGAGGGCCTGCGTGCGGGTGTAGAGTCCCCCCGCGATGGCCCGCAGGTCGCCGTCGATCTCCTTGGCGGGGTCGATCCACGGAATCCCTTTGGCCACCCATTCCCAGGCGTACTTCTGGCCGCGGGGCAGGCGGGGGAGTTCGCCGCGGTCGAGCGCGATGCGGATCCGCCAGCGGGTCAGGTCGTCATACAGTTCGCGCACGTCCTGGCGGCGGATTTCGGCGGCGTGCATGTATTGGATGAGGGCCAATCGGCTGCCGGAGTAGTTGGTAAAATCCTCGCTGTAGAGGCAGAAGGGCAGGTCAATCGACTTCAGCGCGAGGGCGATCATGCTTTGCGTGAACGCCTGGGCGTTTCCGCTCGGGTTGTCGGCCCCGATAAACTTCGCGTCGTCTCCGGGGTCGAGCTCCAATTTGATCGGGCCGCCCCCGAAATCGACTTCGTAGCCGGGGGCTTCGACGTTCCCCGAGGCGTCGGTCAGGCTGCTGACTTCGCCCAGCGTGTCTTCGTTGTTGCTGGTGATGACCAGTCCGAAAAGTTGTTCGACTTTCAACCGCGCGAGCGTGTAATCGAAAGCTTCATACGTGTCACGGAGCGTGTTGAGTGCGCTTGCCAGGGGCGAGATTCCGCGCACCTGGTCGAACCGCTCGAAGTACCCGAAGTGGAACACGTGGCGGGCGGGGACCAGTCGCTCGAAGATCAGGAGTCCGATTGCGCCGGGCTGCACGTCGCTGTAGATTCCCCTCCGGCAGACGGCGTAGGCCAGCGCCCGCCCCACACGGTCGGTCATGATCCCGTGCACCAGCGGGTGCACCCACATGTCGTTCAGTTCCGTCGGCACGCCGCCCTGCGGGGTGGCGATGCGGTCGCCTTCGAGGGCCTGGATTTTGCCGGTCGCCAATTTCAGGAAAAACATGTCGCCGTCGATCAGGCGGCGGGCTTCGGCCATGCGGATTGCCCGGGCCAGTCCGTGGCGGCGGCAAATGTCGAAATGCTTCGCCTGGCCCCAGCGTCGCACGAACGCGGACAGGTTTTTGTTGGCCTGGGCGTCTTCGCAACAGGGCTTGAACGCGAACGTGGTCACATAGTCCAGGTGGCGGCGGATCATCCAGCCGGCCAGGGCGTAGTTCCGGTTTATGTCCCGCGCGCCGCTGACCAAATAACGCCGCTGCATCGGCAACAGTTCGGCGTCTTCGGCCCGCAGGATGCCGGTCGGCGGCTTCCGCTTGTTCGAGGTGTTCGCGCCGTCGTAACCCGAATAGATCGACAACGATTTCCGCGGCCCGCGTGGCGGGGCGGAAAGGGGTCGTCCGAGCTGGTCCAGGAGGCGGTTCAAGGGGTCACGGTCCGGGCAGGCCGGTGAGGTTCGGGGTGCAACTTCCGATGCGGATTCGGGCGGCGCGGGGCTTCGCGCCGCTGAGGATGTTGACGCGCCGCTGCCAGTATTGATGGCTCTTGTTGAGGTCGGTGACGCTGATCGTCTGGCCGTCGATCGTCGCGCTCTGCGCGCCGCCGAGTTGCTGCAACTGTGACTGAATCACGGCGAGCATCTGCGTGGCGAAGGCCAGGGCGGCCAGCGGTTGCCCTGGCGTGGGGTCGGGGGCCGGAATCGGCATGGGGCGGGCGTTTGCGGGAGTTCGCGGGAGGTGTCGGCGTTGGCCGGGCGGCGGCGCGCGAGCGCGTGCAGGCCCGGTTATCGCGTCTGACGGGCGGAGGCGCGGAGGCCAGGTTGGCGGCGGATAATCGCGATGCGATTAAATTCCGTTTCACCGCGAAGGCGCTATGAACGCAAAGGCGCTTTCTGAGAACTGACAACTGACAACTTTTTCGTCAGAGGTCTTCGAGCGCGGCGGCGAGCTGGTCGTGGTGGAGTTGCAGGGCGTCGCGCACGGCCTGGCGGAGTTTGTTCGCGGCGTCGCCGGGTTGCAGCGTCAGCACGAACAGGCCGTTGTCATAGAGGTCGACTTTGCGCATCGGGCCGAAAGTTATTGAGAGGTTGTCGCTGGCCCGCAGTTCGCTTAGCCGCTTCATGCGGTCATGGAGGTCGCGGCCCATTTTCAGTTTCGATTCGTAGCTGGCGAGGTCGGCAATTTTCATCGTGCGGTCTCCTGGGCGGGTTCGGGGTCGAATTCGAAGCTGCGGTCGATCCGCCATTGCCCGCACTGCAGGCACTGGCAGCGTCGCCACACGATCGTCGAGTACTCGCGGCCGTCGGGCGTTCGGCCGCGGTAGGTCTGCTCGGTGCGGCCCTGGTAGGGGCCGCGGCGGGTCGATTTGCAGGCGGGGCAGGCTGAGAGTAGGACGTCGGCGGCGGCGGTCACGTTCGGGCTGCCGGCCGGCCGGCCTTTGGTTTTCGGGGGCATGGGTTGGTCCTTTCGATTTTGGATTTTGGGTTTTGGATTTTGGATTGGGGGCAGCGGACGGCTGGTGTCAACATTTCAGCGCGGTCGATCGCTGGCGTTGTCGGCGGCGGGGGGCGGTCGGCGTGGGGCCGGCGCCGATCCCGAGTTCGACGCCTTGAATTGACGCGGCCACGGCGCAGCCGACGACGCAATCGAGCAGGTGGTTGTCGGGTCGGTCGGCGCGCCATTTCCATTCATCGACGGTTCGGCCGCGGCCGGTGGTCCGCACGCGGTACTCGGCGCACAGGTGGTCGGCGAGCATCCGGTGCAGGTCGCGCGGGGATTTCGCGTCGCCGTAGAGCGTCAGCGCGCCCCGGTCGCCCTGGCTCGTGGTGAGTCGCCCGGCGATGAATGACTTCCAGTAGTTCGTGTCGTAAATCGCGTGGCGGATTTTTCGCTGGCCGGTGTGGAGTACGCGCCAATTGAGGCCGGCCCGTTCGCCGGGGCGGCGTTCGTATTCGCTCATCGGTTTGGAGCCGGCCCCCACGAATTTGCCGTGGCTCGGCAGGATCAGCGCGGCGTGCGGCGATTCGCGGCAGAACCGGTAGACGGTCTCCGTGCTCCCGCCCCAGTTGGCGTCGATCAGGCAGCGTTCGACGCGGAGCTTTGCGCCGTCGTCGCGCTCCCAGTCGCGCCCGAGTTTGTCGGCGGTCAACGCCTGGAGGCCGGTGTAGATCGCGCCTTCCATTCCGGCCCCGGGTGCGGCGCGGCCCAGCGTCTTCTTCGCATCCTTCAACGTGTAGTACGTCCTCCCCTGATCGGGGTAGCTGCCGTAGTCCACGATCGATCCCGTGAAGTCCTTCGACCAGCCGGTCACCGCATACCACAGCAGGTGCTGTTGCACGTCGATAAACATTGTCAGGCGTTCGACGCCGGCGGGGCTGAGGCCCCGAGCGTGCCCGTTCGTGCGGCGGGCGATCGCGTCGGGCTTCGGCAGGTCGTCGGCCAGGTCGCCGGCGGCCTGGGGCTCGTTCTGGCCTTCGGCGAAAAACGCGGCTTCGTCGGTGAGCCTCCAGTTCATCGCGCGTTGCAGGCCCGAAATCTCGTCCTCGTTGTACCGGTCGGGCCAGGCGACGTGCGCGCCTGCGTCCATGTCGGCCCGGTGCGCGCGGTAGAACGCGGTCGCGGCGGCGGTACCGGCGCCGGCGCGGAGGCCTTCGGCCCGGATTGTCGCGTATTCGGCCCACAGGTTTTCGTTGAGCGGAAATGAGTAAATCATCTTCGTTTTTTCGCCCTGCCAGTCCGGGTGCTTCGTGCGATCGAGCATCCGGTCGGCCAGGTCGCCCGGGCAAATCACGGTGCACGGCATCAGGGCGGCAATTTTGCGTTTCGGGCCGGCCATTCCCAGCACGTCGCCGGCGATTAACGCTTCCCGCCGTTCGCTCTGCGAGCGGCTGTAGGCGCTCTCGGTCGTCTGCGGGTCGTCGATCAGCGTCAGGTCGGGCCGGGCGATTTCGCCGGTCGGCAGGTAGTGCGACTGGCCCCGGATGTCGCCCCCCTGAAGGCCGGCGGCCGTCAGGATCGCGCCGCTTGCGGCGCTGCCGGGTATCGTCGGGAAGATTATTTTCTTCGCCAGCCACGTCATTCGGGTGTGCTGGCCCAGGTAGGTCTGGCCCTTCTGCCGCTGGGTGATTCGGCCCAGTCGCGCGACGGGGTAGAGCACTTCCGGCCAGTCGCGTTGCAGGTCGGTGGCCGTTTCGCACGCCGCCTGGATTTTCGCCAGTTCGCCCTCGGCCTTTCCCGCGGTCGGGCCGATCAACACGACGTAGCGGCGGAGTCCGCACAGCACGGCCCACAATGCGGCAGTGCGTACCAGCGTGCTTTTGCCGCTGCCGCGGGGCATCGCGAGCGCGAACAATCCGCCCTGGCAGACGACCGTCTCCAAGCGGTCGATCACGCGGAGGTGGTCGGGCGACCAGGCGAGGCTGAACGATTCGGGGAAGTAGGTCTCGCAGAACGCGCGCAGGCTGTGCGTCGCGGCGCGGCGCAGGTCGGGGCGGCCGATCGGCGGCAGCGGGCCGATTTCCTGGCCGGCGGCGGCCTGGCGGGCGCTCCGGGCTGCGGCGGCCCGTTTCTTCGCGGTGTATTTGGCGGCCTGGTCGGTCATGGGGTTTCGGCGGGCGGTTTCACGCGGCTCAGGATTTCGCCCGCCGCGCGGCGGCAGAGTTCGGCGAGCGGGGCGGCGCCCGCGTCGGGAAACAGCGGGGCCAGGTGTGCTCGGGCCGCGGCCTGGTCGGGCGGCTCGGCGTCGTCGTCGGTTTTGTCGGCGGTCGGCAGGGCGTAGAGTTGCGTGAGCTTGTTGATTTCGCGTTGGCAGGCAACGCAGGTCTTGATGTCCTGGATTCCGCGCGACTGGGCGTAACATTCATGCAGCCGTGTAATCGCGATCGCCAGTTGCTCGTCGCGGTTGTAATTTGCGGCGAGCGTGAGGCGGCGTTTCGCCTCGGCGATGTGCGCGGCGGCGGCTTCGGGCGCGATCGCCAGTTTGGTGGCGGCGGTCTGCAGGTCCGATTCGGTCGCCCCGTTCGTGGCCAGCAGGATCAGCCGATCGACCAGGCGAAGGTCGACCGGCGTTTCCGGTTTCGGGCGTTTGTCCGATTTCATGCGTTGCGTCTCGCGTCGGTCAGGAGGCGTTGAACGCGAATCCGAATGCGTTCCGGGCCGTCGCGCGCACGGCGGCCAGCGCGAGGCGCATCGTCGCCCCGGAAGTGATGAGGTCGTCGACGATGATGACGGTCTCGCGTTCCGGGCCGGGCGCACACTCGAACGGGGCCTGGGCCAGGGCGGCGTGCGGGCTGTGATGGGTTTTCTCGTCGGTGCGGGTCAGGAGCGCGCGGAACGGGCGGTCGAGGGCGGCGGCGACGATGCGGGCGATTCGCTCGGCGCAATAGTCGCGAGGCCAGCTTGCGCCCTGGGGCGGGCAGGTCACGACGGCGTCCGGCGGCAGCACGGGCTGGCATTCGCGAATCAGGTCGATGAGCGGCGCGGCGTAGGTTGCGGCGTCGGCGTCGGTGTGGTCGGCGGCGGCGAGCTTCCATTTGATCAGCGCGCGGCGGCTGCCGTGGTCGTTGCAGGCGGCCAGCACGCCCAATCCGGCGCGGCGGCAGGAATAACCGGTCGTTGTGCGTGCGGCCTTCGGGCGGGACTTCGATTTTCGGTCGGGTGCGGCGAGCTGGTCGTCCATCCATTGGCGGTGGAAGTCGTGCAGGTCGCGGTCGTTCGTCACCACGTACTGCTCGCAACGCGGGTTGGCCGTCAGGTTGGCGGAGCCTTCGACGGTCAGCCAGGTGTCCGATTTTTCGTTCGCGAGTAAGAGCACCTTGCAGTGGTTTTCGAACGCTTTGTAGCGGCCCCCGCGTTCCGTGATGCCGTTCAACAGGAGGGCGTAGACGGCGGATTCGCGGCGTTTGAAATACAACCCGGTCAGGAAGTGGATCTGTCCGGCGGCGATTTCGCCCGCGTCGTGAACGGCGAACAGGTCGAGCACGTTCGGGCGGCTCGCGGTCCAGGTCGAACAGTAGAGGTGGTCGGTGCGTTTCAGCCACCCGATCATCAGCGGCACGAAATGCCAGAAATCGTACTTCGCGTCAGAAACGACGTGGATCGATTCGCCTCGTTTCGGCGGCGGCCCGAGGGCGTCTTTGAGGGCGTCGGTTCGCGTGACGGACTGGAAGCGGCGTTTAGCTGTCATGCGGTGTTGGCGGCCGGTCGGCATTTTCGCCGATTCCAGGGCGTTGCCACCCATCAGGAGGTCGAGCGTTGAGGGGTCCATCGTTATCGGCCCTCGTTCAGTCTCTTCGCCGCGATCGCGCAGTATTCGGCGGTCATTTCGATGCCGATGGCTCGGCGGCCTGATTCGCGGGCGGCGAGTAACGTCGTTCCGGCCCCCGCGAACGGATCGAGGATCGTTCCGCCGTCGGCGGCGATCGCGACGATGTGGCGCATGACGCTGAGCGGTTTCGCGGTCAGGTGCAATTTCGGCTCGGCGTTGGTCGCGGCCCGCCACACGCCGGCGTGCGTCGGCCCGGCGGTGCGCATCGCGCCTTTCGATCCCCACACAACGAATTCGGCCTGGTTCCTGAATCGGCCTTTTTGGGGCCGCGCGCCTTCTGTCTTGTCCCAGACGCCGACGCCGCGCCATGTCCAACCGGCGCACTGGATCGCGTCGGTCGTGGTGGGCAATTGTCGCCAATCGGTCCAGACGGCGACCGGCGATTCGTCGGCGGCCAGTCGGCAGCATTCGGCTAGCCAGAGCGCGCACCAGGCCAGGTAGCTGCGCTGGTCGCGGTGGTCCCCCGCGAATTCTGGGTACCGTCGGCTCGTCTCGCTGTTCTGGTATTTCGCGCGGCCGCTCTGGCTCGTGCGCTCGCGCGGGGTTGCGCCGCCGGTCGAATAAGGCGGGTCGGTGATGACGGCGTGGATCGGCGATTCGATCTGCGGCAGGAGTTTGGTCGCGTCGCCCTGAATCAACGTGATTCCGTCTGCGCACTCGCACGGCCAGGTCGCGCAGCGGAAGCATTTCACGGGCGGTCCCTCAGGGATGGTACAATTCCCGCCGCGGTCGGCGGCGGGAAAGAAAGTGTGTGTGGTCGCTCGTTTGTTCCCAGTGAACTCGGGAGGCCTATGGGCGGGGAAGAACCTATTGGCCGGGTCAGGGGTTTTCGCGCACCCACAATGAGGCGGCCAAACCTTGGGCCTGCGTGCCTGATCCGCCGCTGGGGGTCACGACGACTTGAAATTGGTCGCCGGCGAGGTAGGCGGTGGCGGCCAGGGCGGCCTGCACGGTTTGGCGGGCGGTGTTCGCGCTGGTGATGGTCACGGGGCCGGTGAGGATCGACGCGAAGGCGCCGCCGGCGGTGGAGCGCTGGAGGTCGACCGTGAACTGCATTGCGCCGGTGGGCGGCGTCGTCAAGGCGACGTCGAATTCGAGCACTGCGCCGCCGGTCGATCCCGCGCGGGCCACGTGCAGCAACTGGGTTGCGGCGACGACGTTCGTTCCGTCGGGCTGCGCGAAGAGGTGCGCGAACTGATGGATGGTTTTTGTGGCCTGAATCGGTGTGCCGGCGGCGACTTGCGCGTCGCTGATTGATCCGGCCGGCGCGTTCAGGGTCTGGCAGGAAATTTGGCCGAGTACGAGGAGGTCGCTCTGCACGATGGATTGGGGCATGATCGCTCCGGGTATTTCGCGCGAAATGTGGTTTGGGGCTTAGGTCACTTCGCGGCGGGCGCACCCGCGGCCGCGGCCGCGGGCGGCGCGGCGGGCGGGCCGGCTACGGTCAGGGTATGACCGGCGGGTACCGTCGGCAGCGAAGCGGGCGGCGCGGCCGCGGGCGTCGCTGCGGCGGCCAGGTCGGCGGCGTCGGCCAGCAATTGGCGGGCTTCGGCGGAGGTCATCGTGGTTCCGGTTGCGGTCGCGGCAGCCAGGTCGGCGACCATTTTCAGGAGCGCGGGCCGGCGGGCTTTGTCTTCCAGGCCGGCCTTCAGCAGATTTTCGAGCACGCGCGCAAATTCCTGTTGAACCTTCGCGGGGTGTCTCAACACGACGATCAGGGCGGCGATTTCGCGTAGACAACCGGCCCAATCCGATTCGACGATGTTGGTCAGGAATTGGGGGAGCTGGTCAAACCCCAGGCTCTTGAGCTCGGTGGCGAGCGTCATGAGCTGTTTGCGTGCGGCGACCAGGGCTTTGTTTTCGCGCACGAGTAAAAATCCGAGTAGCAGGCCGGCGGCGACGGCGACAAGGGCGTAGGCGATGTTCGGGGTCATGGGGCGAACCTTTTGGGCGGTGGGGTGGGCGGGAAATCGGCGCGGGCGGCCGCGGCGCGGGTCAGGGGCGGAAGTCGCGTTTGGCACTGATCAGGAATGCGAGCATTGCGCCGGCGGCGACGCAGCCGATCAGGAGCCAGGGGTTTTCGGCGTCGGTTTTCGCGGCGGGAAGCAGCGGGAGTTCGGGCGGCGTTTCGTGCGGGGCTTCGACGGGCGGCTCTTCGACGGGCGGCGGCAGCGGTCCGCATTGTCCGTCGGGGCAGTGGCGGCGGATGCCGGCCTGGATCGAGCGGGCCAGGCCGTCGGGCTGGCAGCCGACTTTTTCGCCGGATTCCTTGTAGACGATTTCGCCGTTCGCGCGCTGGACCAAAACGCAGGGCAGCACGTTCACGTCGCGGCTGAACCGTTCGCGGTAGTTCGGGTCGCTCGCGGTGTACACGTGAAAATGGGTTTGGCTTTTCAGCGATTGCAATGGCGCGATCGAATCGAAGTCGGCCACCAGGCGGCGGTCGGCGGGGCGGTTTTTCCAGTCGTCATGCACGAATAGAGAGGTGAACCAGACCTGGCCGTCTTCGGGCAGGTCCACGATTCGGGCCTGGGGGGCCGCGGTCTGGTTGATGGTCAGGGTTTGCGGCGGAGTCGCGCGGAGTCGGCAGACTTCGGCCCCGATCCAGACAGTCGCGGCGAAATAACAGGCGAGTAAGGCGGCGGCCGACAGGGTCTTGGCGCGGGCGAAATACTTCATGGCGTTCTCCGGGTTCGGGTGGCGTGCGGGAAGTCTCTCACGGAATGAGAGCGTTGCGGGGCTGGCGGGGGTGGGTCGTAAATGAATGTCACGGCCCAGCCGGTTGACGCGCGCCATTCATGCACGAATTCGGCGCGGTCGCGCCAGTCGATTCGGTCGGGTGCGTTCGGGTCGATCAGGCCGGCGCGGCGGTCGTCGAGGTGGGCCAGGACGACCATGTGTTGGCCGGCCTGAACCGTCACGGCGCAGGCCCGGCGGGTGCGCGTCGCCCATTCGAGAAAGCGTTCGTCTCCATCGGTTGTCGCGGCCCATTTCAGGCGGGCGCGATCGAGTTCGGCGGCGGCTTCGGGCGCGCTGCAGCCTCCGGCGTGGTGCGTGCGCCACCAGGCGGCCGTCGCGCGGCGGCCCTGCCAATTTAGCAGCGTGCACAGGGTGGCGTGGACGCAAGAACCCTCCGGCTCGAAGCGCGGCAGCGCGCGGCGGAAGGTCCAGCGTGGGTCGGAATTCCAGTTCGGCACGCGGTCGCGGAGCGGGATGGCGGCTTGGACGGTCACGCGCGGCGTGGCGGTCGCTGCGGCGGTCGGTCGGGCGTGGAGCGTGGCGCGCACGGCGTGCATCAGGCGGCCGCATTCGACGGCGGCGGCGGCCAGCAACACGGCGATTAGGAGATGTAGGCGGGCGCGGTCGTTCAACGGAAAATCCTTCGCAGCGCGGGGGCGATCGGCAGGTGCGCGCCGGGGAATGGCAGGATCACGGGGTCAGGGTCGTTCGCAGGCGGGGCTTCATCGACGGCGTGGTAAATCCCCATGCGGCGGAGTTTTCGTACCAGCGACGCGGGGTTGTAGCTCCAGGCGTTTCCGATCGGGAAGCGGCCGCAACGCATCAGCACGGCGGCGCAGAGCGCGGAGCAAAAGATTGATCCCTCGTCGGGGTAGGGGGCCAGGTCGGTGAGTTTGACGACTCGTGTTCCCGAGACGATAGCGTCCGGCAGGTCGTAAGGTTGGCCAATCCAGCTCAGCAGTTGGTCGCGCAGGAAATCGGTATCGGATTGAGACAAGGCCCAATGGGGCTGAAGGCGCATCACGCGGGTTCGGCCGGGGTATTCGGCCCGACGGCTGGCCACGTCATGGGCTTGAACCCCCGAAACTGGTTTTTTCTGGATGAGGCAGGGCGTGGCGCAGAGCGTGGTCGATTCCACGATGACGGGTCGTTCGCTGAATTTGGGCGCGGTCGTCACCATTCCGATATGGCTCGGTCCCCAGGTCGCGAGTTCGATCACGCGGCTGGGCCAGTCGCGGCCATAGAACAGGATGAGGTCGCCCGATTGATAGTCCATTACTTCGGCTCCCGTTCGAGGCGGCTGAGGCGGGTTTCGAGGTCGCGGATTTTCTGGCGTTCGCTGTCCAGCTTGTCGACGATCGCTTCGGCGCGCGCGTGGATTGCGCACAGTCGCTGGTCGATCTGGATGGCCTTGTTCACGGCCCAACCGATGCTGCTGCCGGCGGTCCCCAGCACGGCGAAGGCCGTCGAGAGGATGGCGCACCATTCGTGCGCGCCCCATTTCACGACGATTCCGAAGTCCGATTTCGCCCGGTCGTTCAGGGTCATGGTTTCGCGCCGCGCGTTTGCGCTCATGTCAGGTGGGTTGGTGCCGCGCAGGTAAGCCGCGTCGGCGCGTGTTCGGGTGCGGCCGGGCGGCCGGTGAGGTGCGTCGTGAGGTGAGAGTGAGGCCGGCGTCGACGTCCGTGTGTCAGCCGGCTTCAGCCGCGGATCGGCCGGCGGCATCCGTGCCGCGCGGTAACGATCTTGCGTCAGTCTCGCGTCTGACGGCAGAATGCGTCAATCGCGTTTTCAGTTTTCCGTCACAGGGCGCAGCATGGTTGCGGGCGTCAAGGACCGTCAGATTTTCGTGCGGGTGTCGCTGGCCGACAAGCTTCTGCTTCAGCGGGCGGCGGCGGCGCGGCGGCAGACGGTCACGCGGATGGTGGTCGAGGCGGGCCTGGGGCGGCTACTCGAGGCTCTGCGGTCTGGCGTGTCGCCCGATTTCAGCGCGGCGGCGGCGGAAGATGCGGGGAAGTGATTTCGGCTTCCGCGGCGGGCAGGATTTCGCGGTAGAAGCGGTCGACGAGCGCGTCGAGTGTGTCGGCGTGTATCACGAAACTTGTGCGGCAGCGGTACACGATCAGCGTGAATCGTCGTCCGACGCCGTCGTGGTTGGTCCAGATTTCCGCTTCGAAGCCGTTCGCCAGTCTGCGCCGGATGGTTTCGATTGCGGCCGTTAAGGCGATTTCCGGGGCGATCGTCTCGGCGAATTGGCGCACCAGTCCGGCGGCGGTCAGCGCGTCAACGCGGAGGCATGTTCCGGGCCAGAGATAGGCGGCTTCGTAAATCCAGTCGCCGTTGAGGCGGTTGTCGTTTCCCGGCCAGAGGTTTGGTCGTCGGCGTGCGGCGAATCGCAGGCGGGAGTGATGGGCGGTTGGCACTGCGGCCAGGATGGCGGCGCGGGCGTCTTCGATCGTTTCGATTTGTCGGGCGGGGTCAGGAGGCATGGGTTGCGTCCGGGCGGGGTGGTCGGGTGTAATCGGGACGGGGCGTTCTGCGGTTCTCATTCTGTGGAGGTGCGGCGATGCGGTCAATTCTGGTTTTCGCGGCGGTAGCTGTTTGCGTGGCGACGGCGGACATCACGACAGCGCGGCGGTTGTCGGTCAACCTGAACCAAAGCTTCATGGGCGACACGAAGGGCGGCGCGTTTGACATCTCTTTCGCAAAAGCCCTTGATCTCCTGCAAATGCCC
>JAEHJW020009651.1_pt1 | contig 36799 bp, 60 predicted proteins | sample 9271431 | NCBI WGS metagenome assembly JAEHJW02 | reverse complement strand
CAGGCTGCTCGCGCAGTTCAGCTAAGGGGTGCATTACTGCCCGCAAGTTGTTCATCTCATAATGTTTTGGAAAGAAATTGGAGCGGGCGAAGGGATTCGAACCCTCGACCCCAACCTTGGCAAGGTCTGGAAAGATTTGAAAACATGTAGGAATTACCTCGAAATATAAAAAGTTTGGTTTTTAGTGTACGGAAAATGCACGATTACGCCTCTTTCCTCGCCACCGCAGCAGGACCGCCAGCCCACCACGCCAGCACCTCGTCGCGATAAGCGTCGGGCATCTTCTTCGCATAGTGCGCGACCATGGAAATGGTTGACCAGCCGCCGTCATCTTTCAGCCGGATCAGGTCGCGATGCACGCAATAATGCCAGCTCGCCCAGGTGTGGCGTAGGCAATGCGGGGTGATCTCGGGCACGAAGGCCTTATGCGGCTTGCCGTGTTTGTCCTTCCACTCGCGCCATGCGCCGGGCAGCCCAGCGTTGCGGCATGCCGTGGCCCAGGCGGTCTTTATCTGGCCACCGGCCACTCGTGTGCTTTTGTAGGCCACGGCTTTTTTGACGATGCGACCATCCTTGTTCTTCACTTCGGGCGTCCGAAACACAGGGCCGCTGCGCGTCGGCTGCGCTGCCAGCGTGGCAATCACGCGCGGGCACATGTCAACATAGCGGTAATCGCCCTGCTTCTGACGCACGACTGCGCGGGCGCCGTGCAGGTCCACGTCCTTCCAATCAAGCTCAAGGGCTTCTGACATGCGTACCCCGGTGCCGATCAGGAAGGTGAACAGCGGGCGCAGGTGAGGGGCGCCGGCATCAACCAAGGCGGTCGCCTGCTCGGGTAGCAGGAACAGCTTGCGCGTGCTTTTGACCGTGGGACGCTCGAAGAGGGGAGGCGGGCACATTTTGCGGATGGCGCCGTGCTTCAGGATGGCCGCCAGCGGGGTGTAGATAGCCCTGATCTTGGTGGATGCCTTGGCGTCTTTCGAAAGTATCTTCCGGCATGCCGCGTCGGCCGCAGCCTGATCTATCTGCTCAGGCGGTGTGTGCTCGAAGTGGTCGAACAGTTTTTTGACATACGCCTTTGTAGCCTCGCTGCGCTCTTCAAATTCGAGGTATGATGTTACGATACTGTCGAAGGTGAACGCCGGGCGCTTGTTATGGACACGATCGTCCCAGATCTCGTTCTCTTTTCGGACCCTGTACCCTTCTGCTTTTTTGGGGTCAGTAGTTCCCGTGCTCTCGAAGACCGTTTTCCCCTTGACGGTTCCGCGAATGTAGAGGACGGGGGTTCCTTTGCGGGATACGACTTTGAGTGACATGCGAGCGATTCCTTCAGGGCTTCAAAGTTCTTCGGGAAGAAGATGATCCGGTTGCCCATCCTGATATGCGTTGGAGTGCCGTTATAGCACAAGTTTTTACGCAAATGGTCAAGCAAATAATTACGACCGCATATTCCAGAAAGTGCGGTCAGAACATCATCGAGCGTATAATACTCAACGTTTAGAGCGGTTTTTTCCATTGTCATCCTCCAGAGAAAAATCCGACATTGCCACCGCGCGGCTGTTCATCACGTCGATTTTATCGAGCGTTTCTGGCGCAAGTATTGTTCCATGATCTAGTACGATGCACGTTCCTGCTTCTGCGTGCTGGAGTTCGTTTGCCATGGCCGACGGGCCTATGATTTGAAGGTCGTCTCGCCGTAGCCAGCGCGCCAAACGCCTGGGATAAGATAGCCGGTCGCTGCTCCACACGAATATGGCGCCAGCAGGAGCGTGCTGTATGGCATCCTTGGTCCGGCTGTCCTTTGGTCCCTTCAGTGAGGTGCTCATGCGTCGCTCCGTGCATCGATATTCCGCAGCTCTGGCCGGAAGGTGTAGGCTAGGGTCATGATTCATTATCTCCCATGGGTGCATTTGCTGGCGTTGGAACATCTCGCGCATTCCGCACAGACTCCCAATCACGTTCGCGTAGAGCTTTCCAGGTCTTTTTCCATCTGCGTCTGAATACCCGACGATCTTCAAGTCTGCGGAGGATTGCTTGCTCGTCTGTCAATTCGAGTGCAGCCATGATTTCGTTATATGTATGATTGCGGAGAGAAAGCAAAAATGTGGACGAACATGCCTTGACCGCTTCCGGGTACATTATTTCAATATAGGCCGAGACTTCCTTGCCAATATCCATCGCGATTTCTTTGATGAGATCACGTGAAATGGCACCTTGAGTTGTTGGGAGATTATCGCTCATTGCCCCTCCAACCACTTCACCACGGCTTCTATGGCAGCATCAAGCATCGCCTGAAAGCATTCGCGCGCATCGTCATAACCGACACCGATGCCAAACTTATGCACAGACCAATCGCGTGCCGCGTTCAGCATGGATTCTGTCGGTTCGCGTATCTCCCGCAGCATCACGATCCGAGCGTCTTTAACCAACTTCGCGGCGCCAGCAGAAACAGCCGGATCAAGCGCGACTTTTTGCTCCCAAGCCAGCATCTTGCAAATCTGCTGATATGGGTCAGTTTCATCCGGAACCTGATGCCAGACGATGAACCAGCGCTCCACGGCTTCCTGCCAGCGTTTGGCGGATTCGAGCTCGGAGATGCGGGCGGATTGTGCCGGGCTTTCACCGGCTGCGGAAATGAGACAGTTATCATTCCCTCTTTCGGCTACAGTTGCCGAATCAAGTTTCGCCAACTCGGCGCGGGCGGTTTGGAGAACGTCTGTAAGCTGGTCATGCCAATGCTTGCGTTCTGAAAATACATCTGGCGAAAGAGCTTCGTCTCCATACCATGCGGTGACAATCCTCGCCGCCGCTGCGATTTCTTCGGGGGTCATTTCACAAGCCTTTCGTCAGGATCACAGCCAGCCCATATACACAAAGCACGAGAATATCCGCTGCCATGGCCGGTCATCTCTCCTACAAGAGACCATCTCGGCCTGCCGTGCACACGTTTCGGTTTACGCCCTACATACATGATTGCACGCACCAAAATTTGTTCAGAGGTCAGATCGTCAAAGGGCCATTTTGCGCTTTCACTCACTTTCTCGGCCTCCTGATGATGAGCCTCTGCTGGGCATTCATTTCGTTGCTCCCTTAAACGGGTGATTGCGGCTCGCTTCACGCGGAAACATCGGCCAGTCATAATCGAACAGATAGTTGTGCGCGTTGCCCTGGAGGTTGTAGCGGTGTTTCGAGATCGAGAGCTTCACGAAAGTACGGAAGCTGGGGGGCGCGCCTGGTGGCACGCGATGCACCACGTCGCTATCCAGCTTCAGCAGCATCTTCTCGCCATAAGTGCGGATGTTCTCGGGCCGGGCCTGCTCATCCATTTGGCGCATCGACGTGTCGCAATCTTCGCTCAGATCGAATGACTGCACGCAGAATTCGGTCGGGGAGCTATCGGACCAGATATAATTCACGTCGTCTGTGCCGAAGCCGTCGATATGCCAACCGGGTCGGTTCATCGTCTCGGCGGTGACGTAAAGGCTCTTAGCTGTAATGTAGAGATAATTTTCGAAGTCCCATTCTTCGTGACGAAGCACAGCGCCAATGAGCGGGTTGACGAATTTGAGGTTCGCAGGAGAGCGAAAAATCGGCGTGGAAGCGCAGCGCCGGTGAGGCATGATGACAGGCATGTACTGCACGAACATCATCTCAGGTTGCTCCAACTCAAAATGTCCGATGACGATTGGGGGCTTACCGCACAACGATCTCTCCCCCATTTTCGCCAACATGCACCTTCTCGAAGACGTAAAGGCCAAGTTCCATCTTTATGAAGATGGCACCGAACCCGAGATAGCGCCAAGAATAACCGCATTCCAAGATGGGGAATTCGGCGCCGGTCTTGCGGCAAATAAACTCGCGGCGCACCGTGGGTTCATCAGTATCGACCACCGCCCAAATCCAGAGTTTCCCCTCCTGTACATCGACTCTTATGACGCTGGCGCCGCGGGGCATTTCAACGCTGGGCATTTCTTCAATGCCGAGCTGATACTTGTGGATCGTGATCATGTGATTGTCTCCTTGGTGCGCTTAAGTCAGCGCCACCCTGTATTGTGTTCAATCCGGGCGATGTTCTCACGCGGGAAATCGACGTTGTGCCCGCGCCAGTCATCACGGTCGGCAACAGAAACGTGCGGAAAACTTGGCCGGTCGTCGATAAAGCCACTCAGATATTCCTTGCCGCCTGGCGCCCACGGGCCTTTGAGGTAGACTGTACCGACGCTGCTCATTCCATCACCTTCAGATGCGTTTTAAGCCTGTTCAATTCTGCTTCGGAAAGCGGCCTGGTCTCGATTACCTGGGGCAGCGCATCCAGAGGCCGAACAAACCTATGCCAGATTTTGAAGTGCTGCCCGTCGGGGGTGACAATGCGAACCTCATCACCCTCGACGCTGACAACGACCGGGCAAAGGACGACCTGATCACCCGGCTTAAACTCGTGCCCCACGGCTAACTGAAATTCGCCGCGAACTGCACGCCGCTTTTGGTGAGCGTCAGATCGACAGAGCGGTTGTCTGTGGTGTCGCGTGTGCGCTCCATAAGACCGGCTTCTTCCAGCTTATCTACCGCACGGGTGACAGCCGGCCTACTGATGCCGAGGGCGGCCGCCAGGCCACGCACAGTCTGCTTCTTCTTGACGCATGCCATCATGACGGAAAGCTGGCGCACGCTGAGGTCGTCTTTCTTTTGGGAAAGCAGGAAATTCAGCGCGCCCGTGATGCGGTGTTTGGTCTGTTTGGTGTCGGTGCTCATATCTTTGATCCTCTAGTTAGGTGCTGGTTGCGGGAGGGGATTTATTCGAAGCAAGATTCCCGGTATTCTTGCTCCCGTTTGTCGAGATGATATGAAGCCGTGAAGGCGGTATCCTCGTCGAATTCCTTCGAAAGAATCCAACGCAAAAAGCCATCGTCAACGCTCTCCCACGGCTGACCGCGGAATTTTCCAATCATACAGCGCGGCAGAAGAGCGGGTTGAGATGACCAAGCCAAGAGGTCAGCAACCGACGCATTCTCAAGAAGGCGCGCAAGAATGTGAGCGGTGACATAGGCATCCGGTCCGGCTCGATGCGGTGGCATCGCCAAGTTATCAGCGAGGTCCAGCTTCAGATAATACCGCAACACCTGGTTAGAGTGGCGCGGAGCCAGCGGCCAAATCCGAATGGCGCATTTGTATGTGCAGATCCACTGGCCATCGGATTCCGGCCAGCACGCACACTCGAATTTCGCCCCATGTGCGGCATATATTTTGGGGGTTGACCCGAGCAAATCGTGGCCTGGGGTAAAGTCTGCGAGCGCCGCCAATGCAGCCGTGCGCGGAACTGCGTTATTGAAATGCCGTTCTTGGAGGTGGTGGATCGCCATCGTCTCGGCATCGATTTCGCGTTCATGCTGAAGCAAGTAATGGCGCGGCCACCCCACGATGCCGTTTTCATCAACATCTGCCCAGCCGATTTCGAGCATTTCCGGGTCGGATTCAGGGCCGCTTGTTTCAAAGTCCACAACTCTAATGATCATCGTTCGTCTTTCTTGAATAGGAATTGGGGATTAGCCTGCGTCGAGCCGTTCGGCCTGCTTTTCAAGGCGCCGCAGATATTCTTCCCATTCGTCTGTCGGAATGCGCGCCGCGGCGAATGACCCCTGCGATTTCGCCTTGACGACGATCTCTGCAAGTAGATCATTGAACCGATCAAGGCCGTCGCTCATAGTTTTGAGGAATGGCTCGTCCCGGCCGAACTCTTGGCGCCGAGGTGGCATCTCGGGATGATAGCCCCACATGATGATGGAATCCAATTCAGCCACCAAAATTTGCCCCTGCCTCTGGACGTGATAATCACCCTCGAAGCCGTCCACGAGGTAAACCATTTGAGTGTGTGGCGCCGGGCACTTTATCTCTAGCCCCTTGTTTTGTCCTTTAATGAGCCGGTCAGGTGAAGCCCCCATTCTGCCGTCGTCAGAGGTAATGAAGCCCACAGGCACCGTCTCGACCTCTTCGATGATCTCGAATGCTGCCGCCGCTTGTGGCTCAAGCAGCTTGCCATGCTCGATCCATTCAAGGTGTTCGAGACTATCCAGCGAACGGTTGAGCAGCTTCTCGGTCGCCAGATACATCGCGTATTTGCGCGAAGTTTTGGATGCAGAGAACTTACCCGTTGGGGTGATGATTTTATCGAACTCGCTGGCGGTTGGAATGCCGAGCCTTAGTTTCAGCCATTCGGGAGTGCCCTGTTGCACGTCATGAACGATCATTGGCCCGCGCCCCCAGCCATGCGTTGCCTCTTCTGGAGCAGCATATTCTCGGCCGCCGCGAAGTTGCGCTCTTCCATATCGTCGAGTGTGTCGATACCAAAATGCCGCAGGAATCCGACCGTATCAGCCTTGGTCTCAACCTGGAGGTCGATGATGCGCTGCTTCTGGTCGGCGGTGATATAGCGCGTGCCCCCGGCCTTCCCGTCGTCGTCGTCACCTTCAACGACGAGATTCAGCAGCATGGTCGTGGTATAGCGTTTTCCATAGCTGAACGAACTGCCGACGCCCTGGACGTTGTTCTTACTGCCCGAATTCTCCAAAGGGATGGGGATGCTGGCGGCGCGCTTATGCCCGGATCGGTGGAGCAGCGTACCTGTCACCGTGATGCCGCCGCCTTCACCCTGGCGCGGGGCAGTGTCGAACGAGAGGCTGAACCCGTGCTTCTGCAGGATCGGCCCGATGGTGTCGAAGATGCCATCCCAGGTCGCGTAGGAATATTGCTTCTTATCCTTGATGACAACGTCTCGGTTTTTTCGGATGCGCGGCATCTCCTGCGTCATGGCGGTGAACGCCTCGTTGAATTCCTGCTCAGCGCGCCGGGCGAGAGTGCGCTCTTGCATATCCATAAGCGCAGTCATCTTGGCCACATCGACGTTGGGATCGCGTGCCGCCCGGTCGAGGAATTCGAGGTATTGCGTGGTCTCGGCCACCGCCCCGTTCATCTGACTGGCAATCGCGCCGCCTTCGGCGCGGGAAACAAGATCATTCATGCAGAAAATCCTTCAGGCTTGATTAAAAATTGATGGTCACATGCTCGATGCTGCCGGCGACGATAGCCTTGACCACAGCGATGGCGGCGTCCTCGTCCAGCCCGGCAGCTTCGATCAGGGACTTCTTTGCCGCGCTCTTGATGCTGCGCTGGTGTGCGACGTTGGCCTCGCGCTTCCGAGCTTCCTCGGCTGCCGCGGCGCGTTCATCATCCAGGCGCTTACGCTCGCGTGCTGCAGCGGCCTCTGCCTCGGCTTCGGCCATCCTGCGCTGTTCCTCCGCGCGAACCCTGGCACGCTCTTCCTCGCTGGCCACGGCACCAGCCAGGCGCTCCGCGATGGCCGGCCGCGTTTCGTCCACGATCCGCTGATACTCGGGCTGAAATTCCTGCCAATCACGTCCATGGTCCTCCGAATTCTCGAAGGTGGCGCTCATGTGCCGGATGACTTCGGACGTATTGGATGGGGCCATGGCGTCGCGGCGTATGCGGCGCAGGCGTTCCAGGGCATCCTGATGACCTTTGATGCGCGCATCCTCTGCCTGCTGCGCCGCCCGCGCGGCTTCACGCTCGGCAGCCTCTTGGGCCTCCTTGGCGCGGCGCGCTTCGGCCTCAACTGCTTCCCGCGCCTCCCGTGCTGCACGCTCGGCCGCCAGCCGCTCCTGCTCGACCCTGCGCGCCTCCTCTTCGGCTGCCCGCCGTGCCGCCGCCTCAGCTTCAAGCCGGGCGCGCTCTGCCGCCTCCGCTGCGATCTGGGACTCGCGCTCTGCCTGGATACGCGCGGCCTCCTGCCGAGCCGCTTCCTCTGCTTCCAGCCGCAGGCGCTCCTGCTCGGCTGCTTCAGCTTCCCGACGCTTGACCATGGCCAGCTTGCCCTGGAGACGCTCGCCAACCACGGCCGTTTCCATGCGTGCCTTATCGGCGAACTCCTGCCACTCACGGGCCGGAAGAGCCTCCATCTCCGCAATGCGAGCTTCGACCTGGGCCGACGTGGGTTCGTCCTGGAAATTCGCCATGTTCTTGATAGCGGCCAGCGCGGCCTCGTGCGCCTCCAGCCGCGCAGCCTCAGCCCTCTCGAACTCATCCAACGGCGCACGCACCCGGTCCCGAAGCTCGTCCATTTTGTCTTGGATGACCTTTAGCTCCGCATTCACGCCCTTGATGGTCGCCTGCGCGCCTTCCTTCAGCTTATCGCCAAGCCGCACCAAATCCATCTTCGACTGCGCGACCTTATACGCCTTGGAGGCAATTTCCTTGCGGCCCTTTGGTGTCGTGACATCAGGCACGAATGAAGCCAGCTCAGCCTGCAACTTGCCGAGAATGTCGTTTTCGTCGGCGGCCAGGATGACGGGGAGCGAGCGCGAGGAGATGATGGCCAGCGCTCCGGGCTCGATCATCGCCTCAGCCTCAAGATGTCCTTCTGTCAGTTCGCTCATTGTAGTATCTCCAAAATAAGCCCGCACAGGGCGATAAATGTCAGGAAGATGCCGAGGTCGTCGGCGTGCAGCTTCATGCGTCTAGGTTCTGGTTGCGCTCATTCAATTCCGAGTGCGTCGCGAAATTCCGCAGCATCGTCCGCATGTCCTGGGAAGTCATATTGAACGCAGCATGCACGCGGTTAAGGCCCGGCATGTTAGGGCGCGCGACAACCAGGCAGAACGCGAGATCGGGGAAGCGCTTCACGAGATATTCCTGTGCGGACTTCATGCGTGCCGCGATCTGTTCTTCGGTGAGTGGGGCTTTAGACATTAGGCAGCCTTTCCTTCGAGCCATGAAATGTCCCGCGCGCGCCACGCTTGCAGCTCGACCTTAGCGTGGCCAATGGCTGTTTCGCGGCTGGCGCCATGGGTGAGTTCCGCCACATAGACCTCGCTCATGCGGGCGAACTGGATGCGGAATCTGGTGACGTGCCGGATGTGGAGACGCCCGGCCGCTATATCTCGGCGTAGGGACGGGCAATGTTTGACGCTGATTGCCGCGCATTGCCGGTGCAGCAACGGCTCGACTTGGAGGACGGCTGGGCCTTCCGCGCCATGAGGCTGCACGCGGGCATGTGAGAGCGAGACCTTAGTGGAGACGCGCAGCGGGCGCCCGCATAGGTCGCAAAGGTGAAGCGCGATTACCTCGCGCTGACGGTTGCTGTGCGGCTTGCCGAATAGAGGCTTGCCTTCACCACGGGCGCTGGCTTGACATAGCGCGGGCAAGCCTGAATAGGCGCAGGTGGCGATATGGTGCGTGTTTTCCTCAGCGCTCCATGACGCGGTGTATGGCACCGGCACGCCGCCATAATAGAGCTGGGAAGCAGCCATCAAACAATCTCCTCAATCTGCATGGTCGCGCGCTGCGCTCTCTTGGCGGTGATGGTGGCAATCGCGTACCGAATTTTCTCGGCCGCGCTCATTGTTCCCACCTTCGCGTCGCAATCTTCACAGGCCAGGACGAGGTTAGAGAGGTGGTTTGGACCGCCAGCAGTCACGGGCACCACATGCTCGATGATCTGGATTTCCTCATCGTTGGAAAAGACGTGTTCGCAGTAGATACAGCAATCGCCATCACGGGCGATGAGCGCAGAGCGCTTCTTCGTCATGTGCCGACGCCTTGTAGCCTCACCAGCGCGCCAGGATGCCCCATTACGAAAAGCGGCAACCGCCAAACGCGCGGCCTCGTTCATGCTGGAAATAGCCTGCTTCTTGCTGCAAAAAACGAGGCCTATGCCGTTCGGTGTAGTGAAACGCAAAACCTCAAATTCATTCGTTGGCGCCAATATCTCGCTGCCACGATCACGCAGAAAGAGCATGAATTTATCGATTTCGAGCGGCTTCATTATACAGCAGCCAGCAAATTGAACGCGGCCTGCGCTTGGCCGTTCTTCACGAGGGCCTCGGCACTCCGTATATCGCGTCTGATTTCTTCGGAGCGCACGCGCGCTTCCTTCTGCTCGGCGCCCTCAAACTCACTCGTGAGGCATATCCACGTCGCAAGCTGCTTACGCGCACGCTGAAACCGATCTTTCAAATCGCCATATGTTGGCAGCGTCGGATCACTCATCTTCGTTTTCCTCTTCCTCATGCGATGCGTAAGGGCATTGATCGCGGCCTGGACAGTGGCCCGGCAGATCATCGCCGCACTCACATCCCCGCTTACGTGCGCGGCGGCGCTCAAGAATTGCCTCACGGCGCAAATCTTCATCACGATCTTCGTTGACAAATCTCATTCGTGGTTCATCCATTCTTGATCGCGGGAAACTGGCGACGCTTCCTTAATTTCGGCGTCAGCCTGGATTTCGACATTGGCAAACGTGATTTGCGCCGTCGCCATTTCCCTGACAGAAAGTTGCCACTTAACCGCAACGATCATTCCAGGCATTCTTTTCCCGTTGGGCAGCAGAACAAAGCTACCTTGGGGCGTTCCATCGCTGACGATCTTGATCTTGCTGTGCGTGATCACAGGCTTTGCCTTCTGGCCATCTGGCGCGCTTCAAGGTCAGCCGGCAAACGAGGTGACGACGCCATGAGAATGGCCGTGAGGCCGCCATCGACAATGTGAAACGATGCAATCCCCGTGCGGTCTGCGGCGCTTATGTGAATGTGGTCGATCAGGCTGACGAGGCCGCGCGCCTCATCGAAAAACCCAGGGGCAAGAATGTCCTCCATCACATCCCCGAGGCCCATAAAGTGCCAGAGGTTGAACCCATTCGAGTAGCTCTGGAGGCTCAATTTGCTGAGACTAAACCCCACCGAAAAGGCGGATTTTCCCAGATTCCTGCCCATCCAATCGGGCACAAACCGCGTCCTGGCGGCAAATGGTGTGTCAGGCATTTTCATATCCAAAGGAAGACTTGTGCAATAATGCAAATTCTATTTGCGCGCGTCAACATAAAAATTGCAATATTGCAAATTATTTTATAGCGTTCACCTGCGAATGGAATATGGGCCAAGAAAAACCCGGCCGGAGCCGGGTTCGAAACGTCAATGAGGGAGAATTTACCTCACGGCTTGATTGGGGCCACCAAATAGTCGAGCATGAAAAGGCTTAAATCGACTCCGTCCATGCGGACAAGGTCTACATTAACCAATATAGGATTGCCATTTTGCGGTATAGCTATCGGAAATTGTTCGATTACTAGGCCTGCATCACCTGGGCTAAAGTTGATGCAGCCATTTCTAAATGCAGCCGCCAGCGCGTCTAGCCATTTGCCGTTACTGTTATCGGAAGATGCGTCGTCGCTCTCGGTGCCATAAAACGAAATCAGATCAGAAATGTGGGGACAGCCTAATTTTGCGTCAAAAATATCCTTCACGAAGATTTTTTGTCCAATTATGGAAGGCGCGGCTTGTGGCGACGGTAAAGGAGAGGGCGCCGATTGTGAAGTGGGCTGAGATGTCTTTGGCGCATCCGCGGTGTTTTTGTTCTGACTGTTGAAGTACAACGCGACGGCAATAACGAACGCTCCAAAAGTAAACTTTCCCCACTTCGATGGTTTTGTGTTCCGGCGCTCCGCCGGGCTGACTTCTATCGGCGCTTTAATCCCGCAATTAGGACACGCCTGTGCGTGCTCGCTGACATTTTTCCCGCACTCCCGGCATGGCTTCAACGCCATTTCTATCTCCGATTATTCACCATTTCATTGAGTATTTCTAAGGTTTCTTGACGCTTGCACGCTGCCAACAGGACGGAAAGCGACATACATGAAAAAATTCCTATTGACTCTTGTGCCGCGCGGTGCAGATTAACGGAACAATCAGAGAACATTTATGGAGCGGCAAGATGGCGGCCAACCACGCTGAGATAGACAATTCTGTCGATGACGACCTGCGGTGGGCGGCCTTTCTTATCGAGCATTCACGCAACATTGAGCAGCATATCCATTATTTTCAATATGTTCTTTTGGGAAGCGGGGGCCATCATTCTAAAATTACGAATGAGACTCACCTCATCGGGGCCAACCGCCTCGATGCGCTCGATTCCGGACGCAGTATTGTGCGGTTGGAGAGGGTGAGAGAGTTGTTCGGCCCTCCACTTCTCCATAAAAATTTCGAGCTTCTTTAGCGTGGTGTGAGAAAGAGACCATTTAATGTCGTCTGCCCCTTCACCCGTTGCTTGAATAGGGCGAGTAAACGTACTCGGCGCGACGCCCACGCGCCGGGCAAGCTCCGTCGCCGTTATTCCCGTCTCCTTGAGGGCGCTCGTTAATCGAGCCAGAGCTGATTTCTTCGCTTCATCCATGATTTGCATATTTGCACAGCCTTTCCGCCATGTCTCTTTGCAAAATTGCACTTGACATGTTTGCAATATTGCAAATACCATGCCCCCATGGTAGATTTACTTTCCCCTTTTGATGTCGAAGAAATTGCGCGTTCAAATGGCCGCACGATGGCTCAAGTTTGTCGAGCCGCCGGAGTAGCGCCATCGACTTTTTCGCGTTGGCGCGCTGGGAAAACCTCACCTTCGATTGACGTATATCAGAACCTCCTGCGATGCGCCGGAGACATTAGGCCCTCCGAGGTCGGCGCCCTGAAGGAAGCCAAGGGGACGATGGAGTGACGCCGACGGCTTCAGCATCCGGAGAAATTCAATGATCATCTGGCAAGATTTTCTTCTGCCTATAGCGATATGCGTCGCTTTCTTCTGCGCGCTGTTGTTTGTGATCTCGCTCTACGACCGGAGGTTCTGATGTTCCGGCTTTACCCGGGCGGATTCCGTTTCCCATGAGCTTCAAGTGCAGCCACTGCGGTGAAGACGCCATGGCAATCAAGCCCGGCACCGCGCCTCTCGTTTACGCGCATGTGATTGTGAACCGTGGCGAGCCTTCTGAAGCATGGTGCCGGTCCCATTGGTTAAAGGTGTTTGGGCCGCGGCAGCCTGATTTGTTTAGGAGTGTGCTTTGAAAGATGATGCGCCTGCGCTCCTGCGCTTCGACCTTCAGGTTTCAATATCTGAGCGCACCGAGCGTCTGTTGCTCGATCTCCTGGGGCGTGCGCTCCCCGTGCTGGAGCGGCTGGCGCATGCCATGGAAGCGGCGCAGCCTATTACTGTCCGTCCCCCCGAGGCCCCGGATGAAGAATCTGGTGCGTCAATCTCCGAGGCTGCCGTTTCTGCGCCGTCGTCCCGAGTGATATGTGAGCCGAATCTCGCTGCGAAGGTGTGGACCGAAGAGCGCCTTGATGCTTTGCGGAAATGTTTCCGGATAGATGGCAACCACGCGCATTTGCTTTCTGAGTTGAACCGCTTTGATGGGCGAGAGATTGTCACTGTCGAGGCTATGCTGATTAAGGCACGAGAACTTGGCTTGGGTGACGCCTTGGCGGACTATTTTCCTGCTCCCGTTCCGTCAGTTTTTCGGCGCCCCAAAAATCCCAACATGGCGCATCAAGGGGTCGTGAAGTGGACGGCTGAACGCCTCGATCTCGTGCGAAGCGAAATGCCGCTTGATTCTCAAGAAAAGCGCGCTCGTGTTTTGGCGCGCGTTAATGCTCTGCCCGGTCCTCCGATTACTTCGGTCACATCGATGATGACGAAGCTCAACACGATGCCTTGGTTTAACAGCCCGGCACCAACGCTTCCAGCAGCCATCACCCCTCCCTCGCCTACGAAGGTCGTCCCCGCGGAGGCAACCGCTCAGGCTCCCGAGTTTTCAGAGGGACGCACGGCCGTTTTGAGGCGCATGTACGAGCGTGGCGATTTGGCCGAGAATATTACGGCCGCGCTGAATAAGCTCCCTGGGCCGGTGCTCGCAGAAAAACGCGTGATCCAGCGCGCCGCTGCACTTGCGCTCAAGCGCCCCCGCGTGGTGCAACCGAAAACCGAGCGTATCACGGATGATTCCAGCGTCCCCGCCACGGCCGCAGATGTTCGTAATTGGCTTAAGCAGGCTGGTAGAAAGGATGACGCGCCGGCTGATCCTCAGCAGGCGCTCCGCGTCGCCAATGATCTTCGTGCTGCGCTTGAGCTTCCCCCCTTTCGGCTCGTCGATCACGTTTTTGGCGGAAATATGGATTATACTCCTGTGAGGGTAGCCGGATGACCGCTCCGCTCAAGTCGGGAACCGTTGGGAATGTGGTCCATGGATCGCACGGGCGCCGCTTCGCCGCTCATTTTGAAGCCCGTCCCCAGGATGTTCGCCCCCTTCCGGATGATAACCCCGCAGTCGTCGATGGAAGGTCGATTTTTCAGCATTCGGTGGTCTCACCTGAAGACGCTGGGCGCATTCTGATCAGTGGCGCGAATCAGCGCAAGATCGGCGCCTTCGTGTCTAAAGGAAAATGGCGAGGGTTTCCCATTTACACGTTGACGCTGGAAGAGCGTGCGAGCTGCCCACGGTCATGTGAACATTGGCTCTCATGCTACGGGTCAACAATGCCTTATGCACGGCGCCATCGGCATGGGGAAAATTTAGAGGTCATTCTCGCTGCTGAGGTCAAGCTGCTGGCCATACGCCATCCTGCCGGATTTGTGGTGCGCCTCCATGTTCTCGGCGATTTTTACAGTCGGGAATATGTGGGCCTCTGGCATACGCTTTTGTTGCAAACTCCAGCGCTGCACATCTTCGGCTATACGGCAAACCATCCTAACGGAGACATTGGTTTAGCCGTCAACATCTTGAATTTTTCATTTCCCGGACGTGTATCCATTCGTTTTTCCGGCGAAAACGTTCCCGCGCATGTTCTGAGGGCGCGGACGATCTGGCGTCAGCCCGAAAGCCACATGGTCGAAGAGGGTCTTGTATGTCCTGCGCAAACCGGGCGTGTGGAATGCTGCGGTGCGTGTGGGTTTTGCTGGCAGAGCGACAAGCCGGTCGCGTTCATCGCACACGGGCGCGTCGTGCGTGGAAAAGGAAAGAAAGCAGGGCATGACATCTGATGCCAGCCCCGCGCGAATGGCCTGCTTGGGCGGACAAAATGATCCGCTCAATGTGCGCGGACGGCGCGACATGGGAAGCAATCGCGCAGGCGGTTACCAAGGCGGGTTTTCGAACAAACCGGAATGGAGTGATCGAGCGCGGACGGCGCCTGAACGTCGCGCCAAATCTGGCCGTCCGAAGGAAAGAGGAATTGCCGCTGGAAGAGGATGCCAATCGCGCCCCGCTTCCGGCCGGCCATGCCCGCACCTGGGAGCTTTTGCTTCCGGGCCATCCCTACCCAAAACCGAATTGAAAGGACTGTTATGACAGAGAAAACACGACGCACCACCCTGATGAATGCGACGGCTGGGAACTTCTCATTCGATGGCGTGACATACTCCCGCGACCGGCTGGCCGTCAATGTGCAGAGCTATCTCGCTACGCTGGGACTGCAGCAGGTAATCTCTCGTGCGAAAGACCCGATTGCGCTCTACGCCGATCTCGTCGCCGGAAAGCTGAAAGAGCCGAAGGATGCCGGAGCCGAATATACGGAGTGGCACCGCGCCGCGGCGTCAGCCCATGCTCTCGCTGAAGTGAAGGCTGCTGGCATCCGCGCGAAGCCCGGAAAAACGCTGCACGAGACGCCCGAATATGCGGATACCTATCAGGCCGCGCTCCGGGCAATGGCACCTTGGAGCCGCGAGAAAACCAACGAGGCCCGCAAGCACGCGAATGTGGTGGAAGAGCATAATCGCATCACTGGTGCGCCCCCGCCGCGCCTGGATGCCCTATTTGGGGCACCGACACCGGAAGAAGCCACGGATGCCATCACCTCCCAGGATGAAGGCGCGCAAGCGGCTTGACCCCAATATGGCGCGCATCGTGCGCGCCGTCTTTTTCCCACTGACGAGGTTCGCACATGACATCTCTCACACCGCCCACAGGCCACAACAGCGGCGAAGTATCTCCCGAGCTTTTTCTCGATTTCACCCGCGAAGCGCGCCTGGCCAAGCGCGCCTGTGATGAGGCCAATTCCGCATATCGGCATGTGCTGAAGCGTGCCGAGAAGGCCGGGATAAACCTCAAGCAGTTTCGCCGCGCCCTGGCTGACGCCGGGATGGACCCGGATGTTAAGGCGCAGGACGACAAAATCCATGCCAGCTATATGGCGTGGCTCGGTAAGCCGCTCGGTTTCCAGGGGACACTCGATATTGTTGAGCCGACACAGCGCGCCAAGGACGCGCTGGCAAACGAGGTCTGGGAGCAGGAGGGTTATGACGCCGCACTCGCCGGGCGCGGCCCTGACGATTGCCCGTATGAGGCTGGTAGCATCGCGGCATCATTCTGGCGCACCGGCAACAGCGAGGGTAACGCCTTCAAGAACAAAGTCCCAGCGCTTGCTAAGAAAGAGCCGAAGCCGCGCAAACCCCGCAAGGGCAAGGTCACGGCTGAGACGGAGACGACGCACTAATGGCGCCCCCGGGTGGTGTGCTGGCGTGCGATCTGGCGCTGCGTTCAGGTTGGGCATACGGCGATCTCAACCAGCGCCCCGTCTGGGGATCGTGGAATCTCGGGAAGATGGCCGATGGGCTTGGCACTGTGTTCTGCCGCCTTGAGGATGAGATGCACGACGCGATTGTGCTCCACCGGCCGCGCGCCGTGGTGTACGAGGCGCCGTTCATCGCTGGGCGCCAGCAGCACGCCGAAGTGGCGAAGCTACTCATGGGCCTAGCCACCGTCGCCGAGATGATCTCTTCGCGCCATTCGGTGCGCTGCTACCACCAAACGGCCAACCAGGCGCGCAGCAAGGTGTTGGGGAAGGCGCCAACCGGTGGCTCGGATAAAATAAAGCCCGTCATCATTGCATGGGCGCGCGGGCGCGGGTGGGATTTGGCGCCGAATGAAGATGATGAAGCGGATGCGTTGCTCTTGGTGCAATATGGGGCCGTCATTTTGGACACCACGCGCAAGGCCAGCTTTTACCGGCATGGAGATAAGCTGTGAGCGCATCCGGATGATCGAATATATTTCAGGGAGATTTTAGGAGATGGCCGCTTCAGTTAACAAGGTGATCCTCGTCGGCGCGCTCGGCAAAGACCCCGAGAGTCGCAGCACGCAATCCGGTATGAAGATCGTCAGCTTCTCCATGGCAACTTCGGAAAGCTGGACCGATAAGCAGAGCGGGGAGCGCAAGGAACAGACTGAATGGCACCGAATTGTCGTCATGAACGAGGGCCTGGGCGGCGTGGCGGAACGCTATCTGAAGAAAGGCTCGAAGGTCTATCTCGAAGGCAAGCTCCAGACGCGCAAATGGACCGACCAGAGCGGCGTAGAGCGATTCACCACTGAAATCCTGCTGGGGCGTTTTGGCGGCACGCTGGTGCTGCTGGATGGAAAGAAGAACGCGGACGGCCAGAGCGCGCCACAGCGGCCGGCGGCGGGAGGAAATGATTATGCCAGAGGGTCTCAAGGGTGGGATCGCCCGGCCGCTTCAGGCGCAGACCTTGACGACGAAATTCCGTTCTGAGGGCGGACAAAAGCCGATGCCGCCTCCATACGAAAGACCGAACCTCAGCTGCCCGGAATGTGCCGGCGAGCGCTTCATCGATGGCCCCCGCGGCGTCGACGCCTGCGGCACTTGCGGCCGTGCCGCTGAGCAAGAATTTCAAAGGACGAAACAATGAGCGCAGATCACGCGCCCCTCACCCCACCAGATTGTGACCTGCGCGATTACCCATTCATGCCCCTGGACCATGGGCGCCTGTTCGCCTCCACCTTTCATGCGCGGGCGAGTGATGCCGAATGGCGGGCGGGCGTCACGCTCTGGTGCAAGGCATTCCAGCAGGTGCCATGCGGCAGCCTCCCCGACGATGAAATTGACCTCGCGCGGCTGGCAGAACTCGGTCGCGACGTAAAAACTTGGCGAAAAATTTCAAAGATGGCTTTGCATGGATGGATTCGGTGCAGTGACGGGCGCCTGTATCACCCGACCGTGTGCGAGAAGGCGCTGGAAGGCTGGCACGGCAAGCTCACCCAGCTCAAGTCCAGCGCGGCCGGAAATGCAAAAAAGCACGGATATGCCTTCGATGAATCCCAAATGGACGCGAAGATTTTGGAGACTGAAGCCCTCCTCCGCGTCCTCAATCCGAACTCGAAAGTGCTACTAAAGCGGCTCCGGAAGGGAAAGAATAGCAGTCCCAACGCTCTCCCACCGGGAGAGGAAAAGGCTCCCGACGCATCTCCCGATGGTCTCCCATTGGTCTCCCCTAATATAAAGGGAAAGGAAAAGGGAAATGAGAAAGGATATAATTTAGATTCTCCGCTCCGCGTCGAGTCCGAAAATCCCGAAGGCCAGACCGACCTGCCACCGCTGGAACTGGTATCCCCGGATCCACCCGCCCCGAAGCCAGACCTCGATGCTGAATTCGAGACGTGGTGGCAGGCCTACCCCGGACGCCTGATGCAGGATGGCAAGCTGCGAAAGGCGGGCAAGCCGGCAGCCAAGGCGCATTTCCTCACGGCGCGCAAAACGGCCAGCCTCGAAACCCTCCTCGCCGCGGCGGAAGCCTATGCCCGCGCGACTGATGCCCGATACGTTGTCGATGCCGAGCGCTGGCTGAAGCGCAAGAAGTGGGCCGACGAGGTGGCCGAGATACCGGCAGGGGTGATCAATCTTCCCGCGCCTGGTGCCCCCGCGCGTTCGGGCTGGGGTGAGCAAGCCCGCCAGGTTGCAGAGCTGTTCGGCACCGGCACCGACGAATCCCCCATCATCGGAGAAATCTGACATGCCCAATGCCCTCGCCACGGCGAAAACCTATAGCCTTGCGCCGATGCCGGCGCTTGAACCATCCCTTGAAGCCGCGCTCACGCAATCGCTCCACGCCAATGCGGGATATGCCGATGAGCAGATGGGTGCCGACGGCAAGCCGAAGGCTGGCGTATGGCGCCCGACCCCGCAGGCGCCCTCCAGCGCGCTGGTGACGCTGGCCAAGGCGAGCTTACCTGCCGTCTATGCGAGCGCCGGCCCCGTGCATCCAGATATTCTGAAAAACTGGCTGCAGCGCCTTGCCAACGCATTGCCAATCGGCGGCACGAAGGATAATTCCGAGCGCGTGGGCCACGCCGTGCGCGCCTTGGTCGATGCCTGCGGAGACTTCCCCGCCGAGTGCTTCACCGCCGCCACGCTCAAGCTGGTGCTGCAACGCTGTGAATTTTTTCCCACTGGCGCCAAGCTGTTCGAACTGCTGGAGCCGACCGCGCTGAGCGTGAAGGCGCGCGTCGCCCAACTTGAGCGCATTGCGAAATACGTTCCGGCGCCCCCTGAACCCGTGGAGATGACAGCCGAAGAGCGAGCCGAGATGGGGCGAAAACTGTCTGGTCTGGCCGCCAACATGCGGGCCAAGATCGAAGCAGAATCCGCCGCGACGGAAAACGTGCGCCCTGCCTATGCGTCAAAACTTGAACTGGCACTGTCCGTCTATTCGCAGGGAGTCTCCATCGAGCGCATGCGGCCAGACCTGCGCGCGGCGCTGGAGCAGCACATGGCAGAACAGAACCAAAACCACCGTCAGGAGAATAACCGCACATGAGATTGCTCGAAAAAATAAATCTCTCAGGGTGGACCGCCGTTGCGGTGCAAGAATTTGACGGAGCCAGAACCAATGTGGGGTGGGAGTGGCTGTGCGACAATCGAGAAGCGGCCGAGATTACCCTTCGAATTGAAGCGGGAATTTACATTTCATCTCAGCGCAAAGCTGGTCCAGGCGTGTATGAACGGGTGGTGCGTGTCGCTAAAAAACCACCCAAAGACGCGGAGGAAAAAATGGCGCGGCACCGATCTACGCGCCGAAATCCCCTTGTTTCTGATTACGACAAGATGATGGATGGCCGATGATGCACGATCAGCCCATTGATGCGCGGTTCGTAATCGCAGCACTCGAAGATGCGTCAAATACCCTGCGCGCGCTGCCCCATAGCGGCTTCAGCCCGCGCCTCAGTCAGGGGAGGAATGACGTGGTGCAAGAGCAGATTGAGGCCTACGGCTGGACGGAAATCCAGGTGCGTGCGCCCGTCCCTAGCGCCGCGAAAATCACCGCCATGGAGGAAATTCTGAGCTGGGTGGCGTTCATCCGTCAGACGCCAGTGCGGAAAATCGTCAACTGGCGCTCGGTCACATACCCGGTGAGCGGAAAGCCGCTGGCCTGGACGCTCATCGGCAAGTTGCTGGCGCCAAACGATCCCATCGAGCGCCATTCGATCAAGCGCTGGCACGAAAATGGGATTGACCAAATTGTCGCAGCGTTGAGTGCCAGGCCAGCGTATCACCTTCAGCATCTCGGGCGAGAGGTTGAAGATGACGCTTCAGCTATGCTTGGCGAGCGCGAGGATTAGGGGGCTGGGCCGCACGTTCTTGGCCCGAATTCCGCCAGAGATTACGGCGTCTTCGGCAACTATTCCTTCGGGCCAAACCCCTCCGGCAGAGGAACCTTCTTGATTGCCTTGTCCACCTTCCGCAGGTAATCCACCAGCTTGGCGTTCATCGGGTTGGTCCCGGCATACGCCCGCTCCGCAGTGCGCCGGTTAATTCCGACACGACCCGCAAAGCCGCCCATGCTCCAGCCCACGGAATCGAGCAGCTGGGCGAATTCGTTATCTTCAGGTTCGTCTTGCTGACTCATTGCGCTCTCCATAAAAACATTACGAACGCCTATCACGGCGCGTTCACTACGACCAGCGTGGTGTTCACTCCGGTGCCTGCCTCCTTGAACGCGCCCGCGGGCAATGGTTTAAACCGGGCACCCATAGCGCGCAGGCGCTCACGTAGCGCCGCCGTCTTGGCGTCCTGACGAAAGCAAATGCCCAGCGACATAATGGCCACCAGTCGGCCGCCAGGGGCCAAAAAATCCAGCGCGTGGGCGACGTGCAGCACATCAACACCCCGGTGAAACGGCGGGTTCATGATTACGCGGTGGAAAACGGGCTTGGCGACAGCAGACAGGAAATCCCCCTCCAGAACCGTCGCCCCTGGCCATCCACTCCGCAGGATTTCCGCGCGCCCCGGGTGAGCCTCATACATGGTCAGGCGCCCGGACGGCGCACCTACAGCCCGGGCGATGGCTCCCTCGCCGGCCGACGGCTCCAAAACAAGGTGGTGAGGCTCAATTGCAGCCAGGTCAACCATCTGCTGCACCACACCCCCAGGTGTGGGGTAGAAATCCTGTAGGGCCGGATCTGGCGGAGGTGCCGCAGCGCCGCGTTTCTCGGCCACGTCCGGCGCAGCGCCAACGGCCATCCCATAATGCTCGGCAATGAGCCGGTTGGCCTTCAGCAGCAGATCGTCGCGCAGGAAATGCAGGTGCGCGTTGCCGTTCCTGAACCATTTGACGCGGAAATAGGGCGTCGTGACCTCCCAGCGCTGGCCCTCCATTTGCATGGCCTCCCGCATGGCCTGGCAAAGCCCCTGCGAGTATTCCGGCCCATGCTTACCATCGAGAACGTGCATCACGCGGTCTATGTCACGGAGGCGCTCTTCAGCGCCGGAATGCAGCCTCACCCACCATTTAGGGCCGCTCCCAAAGCGTTCCGCCGAGATGACGTATTCCAGCACAACGCGGGGCCCGACCTTAAAACCATCGTGCGACCGATAATCCCGGCTGAGTGTCGAGAAGGCGTTGACGAGCCCGCGCCGAAAAATAAGGCCGCTCTCCGCGCGCAGGCGGTCCATGGTGGCGAAAACCGTTTCCGGCGTACATTCGGCTGGATCATGCAGCGCTTCCTCGAAGGCCTTGCGCTCTTTCACGTCCATCAGCGAGCCGAGCGGCGTATTGACCAGGAAAGCGCGCCACATATCGCGGTCGATGTTCTCGCGCGCGGCCTTCAGATAACTTTCCGCATCTTCCCAGCGCAGCAAATTTGTGCCCGGTGCGTTGATTGTACTCTTGCCAACGCAGGCGCGGGCATGGGCTTGCTTTGCGGCCGTCAAGGTATCCGCGACCTGCTGGTAAAGCGCGAGAGCGCGGGCGCGATGCCCGCACAATTCTTCGATTGAGGATTTTCTGACAATTCCGGTTTGCGGGTTCACGGTCAACCACCCACTGCAAGGGCATCATCAAGCAACCCCTCGCCCTCGCACACTTCGCGCGCCGTCCCGTATGTCGCAGCATCATCCGCGCTCGCCGCGGCCTTCCAGCTCTCGAACAGATTGCCGTCATACCAGAAGCCGCCATTGTCGCCACCTTGGCGCCAGCCCGCTTTATGCGCCGCGAAAGCGTGGCCACGCTCGCTTTCCGCGCATTCAAGTAGCCTCAACTCATGAGAATCGCAGTCGCTACACCAGCCGGGATCATCGAAGAGGTGACTAATGCGCCATTCTTGCGCGCCAACGTCCCATTGGACGGCCGCGTCCTGGCCCACATTATCGCTGCCGCATTGCGGGCAAATATGAATTATACGCTGTTTGGTCATTTCGAGAATCCTTTGGTTTGGCGATTGTCAGAAAAAATCGGGTTGATCCGGCTCGGCAGGCGCGAAAAGCCCAGCGTCACAGGGCCGTTGCGGCGCGCGCGCTACCAGCCGCCCACCAGCCTGCGCGTCACGTGCTGCCTGGACCTGCCGCGCGACCAGCGCCATGGGAAACATCTCCGGGTCGCTGGCGTCGGTGGGGAATTTATCGCTCCAGGTCATGGAGCGACCTTCAAAAAATAGAGAGTGCTGAAATCGCGTTCCATTATGCTCTTCCCGTAAATTCGACCCGATGGGTAAAAGTACCATTCGCCCACATACGGCGCCTTGTCGTTGATGATCCTGTGGCGCACGTCCACCGAGTGAATCTGGTGTGTGTTATAAAATTCGGACATTGTGACGTGACGCATTTCTGCCAAGTTCACGGCAATTGTCTGATCTACTTCGCATCCGTGTTTTGTCGTGTAAATTTCACGCGCGACAAGCGAAGATTCGGCATCTATTGTTTCCGTGAGAGACGGAACGTTATTATATCCGGTCCGGGGGGAGCAAACGAAATAGCGGTTCATGCCACGGTCTCCCCGCGCAAAATGGTGGTTTGTGGAACGTCAGAGTCTCGCAATATCTGGCCCGCGAGCATGTACTCCGCAATATAGCGAAGCCGCACCTGTTGCCCGGCGCCGTTATAGGTCCGCAGCACGTCAACCGCCGTATAAACGCGGTCTTTGCCGATGGGGCGGAATTTGTGGCCGATGGGAAATATCGGCGTGTCTGTGTCCTGCACCGCGCTCATTGCACCAACTCCCCGCGCAGGAACGCCGCCACGGCCACGTCACGCGCCGCCGCGTCTTCGTTAAAAACCTTGTGCATTTCGTGTTTCCGCATACCGGGGCGGAAGCCTTTGGCGTACAAGGTAACGCCGCGGCGCCCTTTGCGCGTTTCAAATGGCACCCCGTAGAGATAAACCACCCCGCCCGGGCCATGCTGCACAGTGGCGTTTGCAGGAATCACGCGCCCTTCAACCGGCGCGACGGGGTCGGGCGGCACATAGGAATCGGTCATTTTTTCAGCCTCCGGGTTGAGCAGCGCGGCGAAATATCCCGCGTCATCGATATTAAAATGGTCCGGCACTTCGAGGCCGTCACCATAGAACGCACCGCGCGAATCGTTCAAAAATTCGTCGATTTCACCATCAAACATCGCTGCAGCGTCATCCGTGGTATAGCGCATGTTGCCCCCTAATTCTTCACGCACCGCCTCTAAAAACGTGTTCAAGTCAGGCCGGTCGGAGGCATCGCCAAAATAGCCAGCCTGCCAGGCCGCAAGCGCCGCATCATCCGGGCAAAGGCCGGAATCCAGCCGCAGCAGCTTCGCGCGGAAAGGCTTGGCCAAATGCCATTTATCCGCGTCCATTGCGCGAAGATCAGCGGCACCCACGGTATCCATCTGGTTGCGAAAAATGCGAATGCCTCCAACGCCAGGGCCGGAAAGGAATTCAAGCAGGGAAACGAATTTTTGCATGTGCGGTAAGGCTCCGATGAAACCCGGCAAAGCGCCGTGGTGCAATCCGTGTCGTATAAATGCGACGTTTAGTCAAGCGAAAAAATCATGGTTTTGTTATTTTATTCCGAAAGCCACGCGAGCAATCCGGGGTGCGATACAGCCGCGCGCATCAAGCGCGCAACCGGCTCCGGCACCTCACGCTCGCCAGATTCCCAGTATTGGACGGCCCGGCGCCCTACGCCTAGCGTGGAGGCCAGAGCGCCCTGGGTGAGGCCTAAGGCGGTGCGGCAAGCGAGAAATTCGGCGGGGGTCACAGGCTAATTCCGCAGCCCGCACCATTAGGATTGTGCCAGCCTTTTGTGAGCGCCACATTCGCTGCTTTTTCCGCCTCGACCCACAAGGCCGCATCGCCGGTCATTTCGTCATAGCTATCAAATACATCCCATTGGCGCTGAAATTCGCGGTAAACAGCCTCTATATCGCGGTTGCCCAGGACTTCCAGAGCCGCCGCTTCGGCGCGGTCTAGGTCGTCCTCTTGCACCGAAGAGTTCCCGTGGGTGATTTCGATGCGAATCTGCATTGTCATCACTCAACCCTCCAGAAACTTAGGCTGCGTGCACCCGCAAATCTCGTTGAGGTTCCCGGCGTCACCCCAAAACATCTCGTAGCCGTCCAATGACCCGTTGTTGGTGGCGGTGTCCCAAATTGTCAGGAGCCAGTTTTCGCGCACATTTCCGACGATCCCGGCGCTGGGGAAATCGCCTGCCCAAATCGCCTCAGCCTCGGCTAGATTGGCTGCATGGAAGGAAATGGCCTCCATGATGTGCTTGTCAGTCTGACGGCTGTCAGCGGTGGCGATAAAGGCGGCGGCTTCGTCGGTTTCGGTCCAGGCGGTCATCTCAGTCTCTCCATTTCCCGGCGCTTGATTGCGTCTCGGTGAATTGTTCATACGAACATTGTGCGCCTATGTCAACATGTAAATTAGACTTCTGGCCCTGGGTTTTTCGCGAACCACTCCAGAACGTGAGCGCGAACGGCTACGCCAGCGCGTACAGCGTCATGGCGAGCAGCGAGCACAGCACGCACAGCAAAAAGCCCGCATATGCCGCCAGGGCGGTTACAAAATAGTCTCTGGCCATGTCGCGCATGCGAGCCTGTGTGGCCTCGGCACGCTTTGCCAGCGCGCTCGTGGGGACACCCAATTTTTCGATTTTTTGCCTCATCTCGGTAAACTCCGCTTGCCCGGCATAAGCGCCGCGACAAGCGGAATGTCGCATAAATCCGACACGAAGTCAACAATTATTTTCCGGGAAAATCGATTTCGTACCTCGTGGCAGAATGGTAGATAGGGGAATGCCATTACCAATTCCAGAGGATGACGCTCAATTACTTGCAATGCGGCGGCCGCCGCCTGATTTTTCGCACGACGTGCTGGTGGCACGCGCCGGACCAATTCCAGATGCATGCGGAATTTATTTTCTGATCAATCGGAAAAAGATTGTTTACGTCGGGCAATCTCTGGCGGTTTACGCGCGCATCCATACGCATATGCGCGAGAAGCTAAAAACATTCGACTCCATAGCCGTGCTGCGATGCCAGCAACATGAGCTAACGCGGTTTGAAACTTTCTACATCAACAAATTCCGGCCGCTCTACAACAAGGCAATTAAGCGGAAAAGTAAGAAAGGGGATATGAGCAAGAGCGGGCGCGCGAATAAAATCCCCATCGTGACGCCATACGGTTATTTTCCCGACATTAGCAGTGCGGCGCGTGAATTGGGCATATCTCGCGAGCTGGTTAAATACCGCTGCCGCCGTGAAGTGGCAGGATGGTCAATCTATAGCGAGGAGTACACGCCAGAGGTTACCAAAAAGACCAATCGTGGGCGGCCGCGTGGCGTCGCACAGCCTGCATCGACGGTCCGGAAACAAGCTAAAAGCCGCTTCCAGGAAAATACCCCCTAAATATAGCCACGATATCAGCACATTAAGGCGCCGGATCACGTCAGTGTTTACTACGTCCGCCGCAGAATGCCAAAAACGCGAGAATCGGGGGGTCGCATGGGCGCGGTTCCAATGTTTTCGCCTCCCACAGTCTCAAAATCCCGTCACTCTCAATCTCGGAAAGGCTCTGGAAACCGTCATGACAGACGGCACCGATCTCACGGCACAGCCGGTAAATCTCGGCGGCCGTCCAACGCTATACACCCGAGAACTGGCGGACCGAGTGCTCGACCTGATCTCAGAGGGTAAATTCCTCCCCGAGATCTGTGCGGCAGATGACATGCCCTCGGAATCGCTGGTGTATAAGTGGCGGAGGTTAAATATCGATGGGTTTGTGCAGCGATACGAACTGGCGCGCGATATGGGCGCCGAGGTGCACCTTGAGCGCGCGTGTCAAATCGCTGCGATGGAGCCGCGATATATCGTTAACGAAATTACAAAAGAACGAAAAATCGACCCTGCATTTGAGCAGTGGCGAAAAACGCAGATAAATCAGGCGGAACGGTACGCGCAGTTGATCCGGCCCGATAGGTTCGCGGATCACGTTCGGCACCAAGTGACAGTCACAACGCCACCTGAGCGGCTGCCCGCTTCGGAATTGCATCGTATCGCGGCAGAAGACGGGCTGGTGATAGAGCACCAGCCTGTTGCGTTGGCGCCTGACCAAATCGAGACCTAAAGCGTGCAATGGCTGAGCACATCTCGCGCAGTCACGCAATAAATGGCGGTTTTCTGCCGTTTTTGACGGTAGGTTAACCACCTTGGGAAGGTAGTGGTTGCCCACACAAAGGGGTGCCCCCCCCTTTTTTTCGGACGCCATATCTTCACTCCGCCAGCACCTCAGAAAAAATTTCCAGAGATCGAAAAGGTTTGATCTGCAAACAATCTTCTGGGTGCTGAATGTAAGGTTTACATTACATGAAGAAGCCGACGCCGGACGAAGCGCGGCGCATTTTGGCGCGGCGACAGCTTGCCCGTGATCACTTTGGTGCTTGGTGTCAATACTGTCTGATGGATCTGGGCTTTAAGCCCGGGCTTCACCACCAAGCGCTCATTCGTGAACTAGCGATGATAGATAGCGGCGAGAGCGACCGGTTGATGGTCATGATGCCTCCCGGGTCTGCCAAGACGATGTATTCGACGGTTCTATTTCCGCCGTGGTATATGCGCAATCCGGGGCGTGATGTTGTGCTGGCGAGCTATTCGGTAAAGTTGGCGGAGCGAAACAGCCGCAATATCCTTGGTGTGGTGAAGGAGCACGGCCACTACATTGGTTTGGAAACTGAAAACGACGCGGTTTCCGAATGGCGCACGAATACGAACGGAAGCGTGTTTGCGGCCGGCGTTGATGGACAGCTTACCGGACGCCGGGCCGACGTGATTATAATCGACGACCCTTTCAAAGGGCGCGATGAGGCCAACAGCGAGCTGATGCGCGATGGCGTGTGGGATTGGTATTGGGCCGCCGCTCAAACTCGTCTCAAGGCGCCCTCTGCGCGCCGCCGCGGCGGCGCGATAGTGCTCATCATGACCCGCTGGCACGAAGATGATTTGTGCGGGCGCCTCCTTAAATCGGATCCTGACCGCTGGCGCGTATTGAAGATTGCGGCTCAAGCCGGCGATCAGGATGTACTTGGACGTCAGCCTGGAGAGTTCCTTTGGGACGATGATCCGAATTACCGGTACGGTGAAATTTTGCGCGCGGCGAAAGCCGACCTTGAGAAAAACGGGGCCATGCGCGAGTGGTGGAGTTTGTATCAGCAGGAGCCGCGGCCGGGGGCTGGCGGTATCTTCCAGCCGAACAGGATCGCCTTGGGTACTCTGGAGCCTGGGCGTTCTGCACGCTGTTGGGATTTGGCATCCACGGTCAAAATAGGGACGCGGGACCCTGATTATACGGTTGGAGTTAAGATGACCGCTACCGAGAGCGGGATATTTCTCGTTGAAGATGTAATCCGCTTCCGGGCGACGCCCGATGAGCGTGACAGGCGAATCTTAGAGGCGGCAGAACAGGACGGCCGGGAAATCCCCATTGGATTGCCCCAAGAGCCAGGCCAAGCGGGCGTTTCACAGGTTCAGTATTTGGCGCGCAAGCTGGCTGGTTACATGGTCCAAGCAATTCGGCCCTCGGGCAGCAAAGCCACGCGCGCCGCAGCCTACGCCGCGCAGGTCAACGTCGGCAATGTGAGGATGCTGCCAGGGGCATGGAACCGTGCGTATTTGGAGGAACTGGGCGGTTTTCCGGCTGGCGCACATGACGATCAGATCGACGCGAGCGCAGATGCGTTTAACCATCTTGCCCTCAAAGAAGTGGCAACTCCGGCGCACAGGACATTTATTCCTTTCATGTCGAGATAGGATTTCACAATGAGCAGACTCACGACGCGCGAGCGAAAAGCGTTGCGCCCCAGCCAATTTGCGATTCCGCCGACCAAAACCCATCCCGGCGAATACCCTGTGGAAGACAAAGCCCATGCGCGGGACGCCCTTTCTCGGGTCTCCGCGAACGGTACGCCCCATGAAAAAGCGGTCGTTCGCAAGGCTGTTCGTGAGCATTTTCCGGGGATGAAGGTCTCGAAATAACCTATGTTCGACACCCTCAAGCAGAAAATCGGGAAAGATAACGCCTTTCCGGCACGAGCCGCGGAACTTGGCTATTTCCGTGCGGTGTTGAAGGGAACGCTCTACGACTGCCTGCGCTTTGAATTTCACGAAGAGTACGATGGCGGCGAACAATATGTGCCCTTGGCGCAGCGCCGTCCGTCCGTTCGGTACAATCTCTGTCGCTTGTTGGTTGAGGATTCAGTCTCGCTTCTGTTTGGCGAAGGACGTTTCCCGAAGATCAAATGCGCTAACTTGAATGTCATCAAGACGCTTGAGGACATCATCGAGGAAACCGGCCTCTGTGCGATTATGCAGGACGCGGCGTTTCGGGGCTCTGTCGGTAGCATCGCGATCTGGATGCGCGTCATCGAGAGCCGTTTGTTTTTCGATGTGCTCGACACCGATTTTCTGACGCCAAAATGGAAAGCGTCGGCCCCGGATACGCTGGAGAGCGTCACCGAACGCTATAAGGTGCGCGGATCAGATCTCGCAGCACTTGGGTATCCGATCCAGGACGGCGATTTGCGTGCCCAGTTTTGGTTTCAGCGCGTCTGGGATGAGCAAAACGAGACCTGGTTTTTGCCGTTTCGCGTCATTCCGCCGCGTGGCCAGGGCGCGGAAGAACCGGTAATCGACTCCGCGCGAAGTGTCGAGCATGGCCTCGGTTTCGTGCCCATCGTCTGGATCAAGAACCTTGCCGGCGGAAACGGCATCGACGGCGCGTGTACCTTCGAACCCGCCATCGAGACGCAAATCGAGATCGAGTACAATCTCAGCCAGAATGGCCGTGGTCTCAAATACAGCGCCGATCCGACGCTGCTGGTCAAGGAGCCTGCCGGAATCGGGGGTGGGAGCATCGTCAAAAGCGCTGGCAATGCCCTGATGGTCGCCAAGGACGGTGACGCGAAGCTGCTCGAAATCGGAGGCACCGCCAGCGCCGCCGTAATAGAGTACGTCAAGGCGCTGCGTGAAATGGCCCTGGAAAGCATCCACGGCAACCGGAGCAATGCTGACAAGGTGAATGCAGCTCAGTCCGGGCGCGCCCTGGAAATGCTGCACCAGCCGTTGATCTGGCTGGCCGACAAGCTGCGCACCTCCTACGGTTCGCAGGGTCTTTTGCCGCTGCTGCGGATGGTCATCAAGGCGCGGCGTGTCGTCAAAATCGACGTTTTCGATGAGCCGATCCCGGAATTTCCCGCCGGATCGCGGATCATGCTGGAATGGCCGCCGTGGTTCCATCGCACCACTGCCGATATGGCTTCCGACGCCAACCGCATCCAAACCCTGGCAAAAGGCGGTCTCATCTCGCGCAAAACAGGCGTGACGGTGCTGAAAGACGACAATGGTGTTGTCGATGTAGATGCAGAAATTACCGCGATTGAAACGGATATCGCGGCCGAAGATGAAAGGGCGGCGGCACTAGGTGCCCAAACGAAGGCGACAGAGACGCTTCCGGCCTGATTCCGCGCTGCCCGGCAGGCAGCCGCCGCGTGATGCGGCAATTTCCCAAAGGAGGGCGTGATGCCCACAGTAGAAGAACTTGAAGCCGAGCTTGCGGTTGTTCGTGCGGAAAACACACGCCTGACCGGCGAGACAAAATCCGCGCAGACACGCATCCATGAGTTGAATCAGGAGAGCATGGGCCATCGGCAGGCGGCAAAAACCGCCAAGGATGAACTGGACGGCCTAAAAACCTCGACGGCCGCCACCCTGGCGGAAAAAGAGCAGGCCCGCAGCGCCGCTGAGGCTGCGGCGAAGGCCGCTGAAGATGCACGCCTGGCTGCCGAGACGGCCGCGCAAGGCGTAACCACAGCGGCTCAGGAGCGCGCGATCAACGCTGACCTGAAGATTGCAGCGGCAGGCGCCGGCGCCATCGATACGGCCGAAGTTCTGACGCTGCTGGACCGCTCCAAGATCGAGCTTGATGACAAGGGCGAGATCAAGAATGCGGCAGCCCTGATCGAAGAGATGAAGAAGGCGAAAGCCCATCTTTTCGGCGCCACAACCAAGACCACCACAAGCAAAAGCGCCGCCCCGCCCCCGGCGCCGAATGACGCCAAGCCGGCCACGAAGATGACCGACGAAGAATGGCGCGCGGCCCGCGCAGCCATTCGTCAGGGCAAGAAAATCTAACCGCGAAGGTCTCGCGGAGACTCAAGGCGCCGCGAGGCCCTTTGCCACAAGCGCCCTTTGGCAAGGCTTTCATGGCGCCATTTCGGCGCCGTTTTCATTTGATGGAGCCACAACCCCATGGGTATCAATAACCTTCCCTCTTCCCTGCAGTCGATCATCCAGCAGGGCTACCTCGAACGCGAATGGCAGGATGCGCTGACCGCGAAGCTCGGCTTCCGGGCCATTGCCGATCGCGAGCCATTCTCCGCCGGAATCGGTGAGACGATCACCAAGACGCGCCCTGGCCTGCTCACGGCGAAAACCACGCCGTTGGCGCCCGCTTCCAACACTGATCTGACCAGCGGCATCACCGCTGATACGTATTCGGTGGAACAGTTCACCCTGGCGATCAACCAGTATGGCGACAGCATTCCGCTGAACATCGTGACCTCCAAGGTCGCGATCCAGAATCAGTTCCTGCTGAACGCCAAGCAGCTCGCCGGCGGCGCGATGCTGACCCTGGATGAACTCGCCCGCAATACGCTGTTCAGCGCCTATATGGGCGGCAACACACGCGTGCGCACCACACTTGGAACGGCGGGGACGACCATCAGCGTGGACGACATTACCGGGTTCCAAAACACCTTCAACTCCGAAGGTCAGCAGGTGGCGGTGTCGTCTGCGAATCCGGTGAATGTGACAGTCGGAAGCGACATCTATTCGCTGACGGGGACTGCCGCTGACGGCACAAACGTCTCCACCGCGCCGAATGGTATCTCTGGCACCCTGACCTTCGCGACCAGTGTTACGGTTGCCGATGGGACGGCCGGGAACAGCGTCATTAGCGCCGTGGCGCCGACGATCCTGCGCCCCAGCAATACCGTCAACGATCCGCTGGGCGCCGGCGTCAGCAACACCAGCTTGATCTCCAAGAGCCTCAACAACGGTGGCAAGCTGACACTGCAGTTCCTGGTGGACGCGCTGGGCGTGCTGGAAGCGAACAACGTGCCGAAGGCCGAAAACGGCTATTATATGTGCTACGCCGACCCGATCCACTTCACCGGCATCTTCCAGGATCCGGCCTTCCAAAGCTTCTTCCGCGGGCGCGCGGATTCCTCGGAGTACCGCAAGGGGATCATCTCCGAAGCGCTGGGTGTGATGGTGGTGAAAACCAACGTCAATCCGGTGCAGGCGTCACTCGGTGCGGGGCAGATTCGGCGCTCTATTGTCGTCGGCCAGGGCGCGCTGATCGAGGGCGAATACACCACGCAGGGCTATGCCGGTGACCTGGCCGGCGGCGACGATGATCTGATCGAGATCATTGATGGTGTGGCGCACGTCACCCGCGAACCCCTGGACGCCCTCAAGCAGGTCGTAACGCAGTCCTACGCCTATATTGGCGGCTTCTGCGCGCCGACGGACATGACGGCCAACCCGCAGACCATCCCGACCGCGAGCAACGCCAACTACAAGCGCGGCGTGATCCTGGAAAGCCTGTAAGCCGACCTTGGCCAGAAAGGATAAGCCCATGGCACAATATGGCCGTCAGTCCGCCGCGCAAATCGCGGCGGAGAAAGAACGGAAGGCGCGCGAGGCTGCGGAGATGCAGATCAATGCATCCGAGCCGCCTGCCGTTACACCCGTCGGGCAGCGCAAGTTGCTCGGCTACAAGCTCATACGCACCTTCAGCGACACATCACGGCGTCCGCACACCATCTTCCGCAAGGGGGAAGTGATCACGGACGGCCGCGAGGTCGCGCGCCTGGCGCGGATCGGTGCCGAGTTGGAGCCGGTCGAAGAGGCAGCCCCGGACGCCGAAGGCAATGTCCCTGATGATGAAGGGAAGGGGGCGGAGGGTTAATCCCTCCGTGCTCCGCGCATGTCGGGGTTTGTTCCCTACACCTTCACGGACCAGCAGCTTGTCGATATTCGGCGCTTCTGCGGCTATCCGGCCTATGGTGACGGGAATGTCGTGTTTCCGTTTCCGTGGATCATGCGGCAATACCTCGCGCTTGAGTATCGGCTCCAGCACATGAGCGCGACCGAAGGCGGTGTGGTGGTCAATACCTACCTCACCAACCTCTACACGCTCGAAAATGCCGTGCCCGCCGCGGGCGCGAACCTCGACACAGACCAAGCGTCCGTCTGGACGCACAACAAGGACGAAGTGCGCGACCGCCTCCAGCTTTTCGACAACTGGCGCCGACGGCTTTGTCAGTTCCTCGGAATCCCGCCAGGCCCCGAATTTTCGGGGGCGGATAGTTCGTCTGTGCGCCTCGTCGTGTGAAAGCAGGAAGGAACGCATTATGGCCAAATCTCCCCCGAAGCCAGTGACAATCCCCAAGAACAAAGCCTGGGACGCTCGCAATGACGCGGAAACGCTGATGGCCGCAAAGCAAATTCAGGCCGACCCGGCTCGAATGAAACTGGCCTCCGCCCACGCGGCGCAGCAAGTGAAGGTTATCTCCGCAGTCGCGCGGATGAAGCCGAAGGCCAAATGACCACGATGGCCGATAGCCAGATCGACCTGTTCTCGTCATATCCAGAATGGACGGCTTTTCTTGCTCATGAGCACGGTTTTCAGGAAGAGGCGCATCATCGAGAAATTGCGACGCGCCTTGACCTGGTGTGTCGCGGCGAGATTGAGCGCCTGATGATCCTTATGCCGCCCGGCGCCCAGATGTCCACCTATGTGTCGCACTGGTTTCCGGCGTGGTATCTGCGGCACGGGAATGTGCACAACTCGGTCCAAATCGCAGCGCGCACGCTGCTTTCCGAGCAGCACTCGCGACTGGCCCAGGAAATTGCCGTAAAATATGCTGGCGCGCCTCCTCCTCGCCAACTTGGATTTTGGGATTTGGGCGCCGCGGCCGCATGTCATCATCGTGGCATGGACGGTATTTTTCTTGGCCTACGCGCTGATTTGGCGCTCATAGAGCAGCCTTACAACTCATATTTGGAAGCGCAGTCAGCGGCTTTCCGCGATGCAGTCTACGCTTGGTATCGTGAAGTTCTTTGCTGCCGCCTTCTCCCCGGTGCCCGGATTGTTCTGGCGATGTCACGTCACCATGAAGACGATCTGTCCGGGCACCTCCTTCGCGAAGAGCATGGCCAGTGGAGCGTTCTCACGATCCCTGAAAGTGCTCTGGCGCATTACGGCTTGAGTGCAACCTAAGCCATCCACCCACAGGAGAAGCAACATTACAACCATAGCCTGGGACGGAAAGACGCTCGCGGCAGATCGGCGCGCTGTTCACCAAGATTGCATCTCGACCTCTCAGAAAATCTTCCGGCTTGAAGATGGGCGTCTGGTAGGCGCTGCCGGGGGCTGGACTGTCTGCCAGATTTGGATGGATTGGCTCGTTGCAGGGGGCGAGCGTCCTGCGCTTCTGGCGACAGAGGAAGAATACATAAATGGCCTTGAAATTCGGCCTGATGGAAGCTGCATCCAACATCTTCGGCATGGGTCAGTTCCGACCTTCGACCCCTTCGTCGCGTTTGGCAGCGGCAAACATTTCGCCATGGCGGCGATGGCCTGCGGAAAGACAGCGGCGGAAGCTGTGGAGATTGCCGCCATGTTCGATCCTCACACTGGAAATGGCATCGACACACTGACGCTGGATGCCGATTGATGGTCTCCGGCGCGTTGGTTCAGCAGAAGATCAACAAGGGTCTCGGCATCGTAGGAAGCCGTATTGGCTTTTCCTACAACTGGTATCGCCCGGGCGCGTCTGGCGGCGTCATCCAGAGCGCAAACCTCCAAGGCTCGATCATGGCGCACATCGCGCCTACGCCAAATCTCGTGCCGGGGCCGGTCGCACTTAATAAGCCGGACGTATATGCAGCGTTCGATGGAACCGAAGTTCTGGGCGGCGATTATCTGGTCGGCCAAGGCGTCACATATTTTGTCGGGGCCGTTCTGCCGCTCACGAATGTCTATCACCTGATTTATTGCAACGAGGTTTTCACGATCTCGCGCGCTGCTGAACAGGCGCCAGGCCCCTCGTTCTACGCTGGGACAGAGCAGGCGAATGTCATCTTGGCGACTGCATTCCCGGGTTATCTCAAGGTTGGCAGCCGCCGCGAGCAATCTGAATTGCATCTGCCCGGCGAGGTGAAAATGGGAACAGTGACCATCCAACTTCCGCCGAGCCTGCCATGCCAGCTTTTGAGGGGTGACCAATTGAGCACGCTGGATACCATCGGCACGCGCTGGAGTGTCCAGGGTGCGAGTACGTCCACGAACGGTTGGACAGTGATAGCGGCTGAGGCTGGGGTCGTAACGCCCATCGACACGGGCGCATGATCAGGTGGCCACGCTGGATGACGTGTCTTCGGGCGTCCTTACGACGCTCGCTGGGATCCTTTTCCCGGGGCAATCGTATCAGGAATCGGCGGTCGCCAACATCGTGTCGCCATGGGACGGCGCACCGGGCGCCGCTGACCTGACGCTTCCGGCGAAAGTTTACCGCGGCTATCCGCAGGTGACATGGGAGAACACAGAACTGGCTGCCGGGCGCGTCGGGATCGCGGTCAACAACGTACCCCGGATGAATCGCAGCACCACTCGATTTCAGCCGTTCTACACGTATCCCGCTTCAAATTCTCCGACCCTCCAGGTCAACGTTTCATCTGGAACGGCGGCGTTTAGTGGGACGGCCGCGGCTGGCCAGGTAGTCGGCCTCACGGTTGGCGACATTGCTTACGCATATCGGGCGTCCAATTCCGATACCCCGCCGAGCGTGGCCGCAGCATTGGCGGCGGAAATTCCCGGCGCAACCTCATCGGGTGCAACGCTGAATGTGAGCGGCATCGTCTCGGGTGTGGTTGTTTGCGATCAGATTGCAATTCTGCACACCGGGCAGCATGAGCAAATGGTCGAGATTTCCTGCCTCGTGCCGCCAGTCGGCCCGGAAGGTGGCGGCCTGGCCCGCGCCGCCGTGGCCAGGGCCATCGCAGGCCTGAAGACGCGGCTCACCGCCGCAGGAACGCTCGACCATTTTATCACTCTCGCAGATGGGTCCGTCGCCAAACTGACATTCTCAAACGAGACGCAGGACGACACGCCGCGCAATCAATCCGTGTGGCGATACTGGGGATATTTCCTCGTCGAATATGACGAAACGATCATTTTCACACAACCGACTTCGATCAATGTCGGCCTTCAAATGACTGCCGGCGCAGCAGCCGTGCAGTGGATCGGCGCACAGCCCTCTTAGGCCGATCCGGCGCCATAGCCGCAACCCGCGAACAAAAGGAACCGCCTCATGGCCGTATATCAATATGGCGCATTGAACTTGACCGCGCTTATCGTACCGGATCTGTACGTTGTCATCGTGCCGCCGCAGCAGCTTTCGCTTAATGGGGTGCCTTCTGACATTGTTGGTGTTGTCGGAACCGCAGAGTGGGGTCCGGTTGATGCCCCGGTTGTCATCGGCAGCTCGGGCGATTACGCCGCGGCCTTCGGCGCGCTCCAGAACCGCACTTGCGACATGGGCACATACGTTGCCATTATGGTCCAGCAGGGGGCGCAGAACTTCCGGTGTGTGCGCGTGACAGATGGCACAGATGTGGCCACGAGCGCCGAATTCCTGAGCGCCATCACCCTGACGGCAAAATATACCGGCTCACTAGGCAACAAGCTCCAGGCGACGTTCGGGCCCGGCAGCAAAGCCTCCACGGGGCGCCTCACGGTGAGCCTTCCCGGCGCCACCCCTGAAATTTTCGACAATATATCTCAGGGCGTGACCGGCATCACCTCGACGCCTGGGAGCGGCTATACGAGCGTCCCGGCGCTTGCCATCGATCCCCCTTCCGCAGGAGGGACGCAGGCGACGGCCTCAGCCACACTGAAAGTCGTAAGCGCGGCTGAAGCAGCGGGAGGAACCGGGTACGCAGTCAATGACACCGTAACGCTTTCCAATGGCGTTGTGCTCGAAGTTACGGCGGTGACGACCGGCGCGATTTCCGGGGTCAGCGTCCAAAATGGGGGTTCACTTACTTCCGGGGCTGTCCCGGCCAACCCGGTAGCGCAGGTCAGCACCTCTGGCAGTGGCACTGGCGCCACCTTCACGCTTACGTGGGGCCTCGGACCGGTGGCTAACCTTGTGGGAGGCACGCTTTATTCTGCGGCGCCGAACGTCACCCTGACGGGCGGCGGCGGCACAGGTGGGGCGTACACGGCCGTCCTCGGTATCTGGCAAAACTTGGCCAACGCCGTGAACAACGGCAATGGGGCGATCCGTGGCCCATCGCAGCTTGTCA